>Ga0247689_1000019_pt1 | contig 12950 bp, 13 predicted proteins | sample CNK30_metaG_FD_189929 | JGI IMG/M metagenome (GOLD analysis project Ga0247689, IMG submission 189929) | Soil microbial communities from Purdue University Martell Research Forest, Indiana, United States - CNK30 | ecosystem: Environmental > Terrestrial > Soil > Temperate forest > Bulk soil... | reverse complement strand
GGCTGTATGGATGCGGTCGATTTGTCGTGAGGCCCGGATGGTAAAGCACCCTTGGCTCAATCGCCTCGTGGGTTGGCTCTATCCCCCGCCCGCCGCGCCCGTGCTCACCGTGGACATGATGAGCGCGGGCGGCGCGCGCGTGCGGGAGCAATGGCACGATGGCGACAAATACCCGGGCGGGTTCGGTTACACCGAGCTCCTCACGGCCGATTATTGGACGTTGCGCCAGCGATCGACGCAGCTATTCAAAAGCAACATTTACGCCCGCGGCATCGTGCGGCGGCTCACGACCAACATCATCAACACCGGGCTCGCGCTCGAGGCCGTGCCCGAGGAGATGATCCTCGGGCTCGGGGAGGATGCCCTCGCGGAGTGGTCGGAGATCGTGGAAAACCGCTTTCACCTTTGGGAGCGGTCGCCCGCGCTATGCGACTATTGCGGGGGGCGGAGCTTTGGCGGCATCCAAGCCGCGGCCAAAATGGCGGCGCTCATCTCGGGGGATGTGCTCGTGGTCGTGTTGCAAGATCCAACGACCGGGCTCCCGCGCGTGCGGCTAGTCGATGCACAGCGCGTGCAATCGCCCTTCGGATCGACGGCTCCCGCGCTCGCCTCCGGGAACGAAATCAAGCATGGAGTCGAGCTCGATCCCAACGGGCGCCAGGTCGCGTATTGGCTCGTGTCGGAAAACGCGACGCAACGGAGGATCGAGCGCTTGCCGGCCGTGGGCCCCTCGGGGCGGAAAATGGCGTGGCTCGTGTATGGAACGGATCGGCTCCTCGATGAGGTGCGCGGCGAGCCGCTCCTCTCCATCATGTTGCAATCGCTTCGCGAGATCGATCGGTACCGCGATGCCGTGCAACGCAAGGCCGCCATCAATGCGATCCTCGCGATGTTTATCTCGAAGGATCAGGAAACGATCGGCTCGCGCCCGCTCTCGGGCGGCGCGATCGTCAAGGGCAAAGACACCTTGCCGGGCCCGGTCGGCGGCAAATCCCGCACGTTCAATTTCTCGGAGATGATCCCGGGAGCCGTGCTCGATGAGCTCGCGCCCGGCGAGAAACCCAACGGGTTTCCCTCGACCGGCACGGATGAGAAGTTTGGAGACTTCGAGGAGGCCATCGTGTGCGCGATGGCGTGGGCGCTCGAGATCCCGCCCGAGATCTTGCGGCTCTCGTTCTCGAGCAACTACTCCGCTTCCCAGGCCGCGATCAACGAGTTCAAACTCTATCTGAACCCCGTGCGCGCCGCGTGGGGCGATGACTTTTGCCAACCGATCTATGTCGAGTGGCTCATGAGCGAGGTGCTCGCGGGGCGCATCGTGGCCGCGGGCCTCCTCGAGGCCTGGCGGGATCCAACCCAGTTTGACAAGCTGGCGGCATGGACCGCGGCTGATTGGAGCGGCGCGATCAAGCCCAGCGTCGATCTGGTAAAGCAGGCCAACGGATACGAGCTTTTGTGTGCGCAAGGGTTCATCTCGCGCGACCGTGCCGCGCGAGAAACGACCGGCACCAAATTCAGCAAGAACGTCAAAAAGCTCGCGCGCGAGAATGAAGCTCTCGCGCGCGCAATGCGCCCGATCAAAGAGCTCGAGGCGACGGCCAAAGGGGCGCCCGCGCCCGCGGCGCCCGGAGCTCCCGCGCCCGCGCCCGCGGCTCTCCAATCCGTGCCCAACCCGAGGGAGACCGATGATGCTTTGGTTGCTTGAATCCAACACGCTCCGCCGGATGATGCATGCCCACGAGCATTGTCACGATCCGTCGGTCGCGCTCCAATGGGAGGCCGCGCAACACGCGGAGCCCGGCTCCGCGAGCGAGAGCCAATTTCCCCCGGGAATGAACGTGGTGGGGAGCACCGCGGAGATTCGAGTCGATGGCGTGCTCACCAAACGCCCGGATTTTTGGGCCAAGTTTTTCGGCGGGGGTAACACGACCTATTCCAGCATCCGCAACGCGCTCGCCCACGCGGCGACCGCGAGCGATGTGCGCGAGGTCGTGCTCGCCATCGATAGCCCGGGCGGCAACTCCGACGGGTTGATCGAGCTCCTCGATTCGATCTCGGCGTTCCGGCAAAGCTCGGGAAAAAAGCTCCGCGTGCGCGCGGAAAACGCGCTCTCCGCCGCGTATGGCATCGCGGCCGCGGCCGGCAATATCGAGGCGGTCGGTCGAGGCGCGAGCTTTGGGAGCATCGGCACGGCCGTGTCGTATTTCGTGCCGCCTAACGTGGTGACGCTCACCAATAGCGAGAGCCCCGACAAGCGCCCGGATCTCACGACCGATGAGGGAAAGGCGGTCGTGGTGAAATACCTCGACCAAATCAATCACGAGTTTGCGACCGCGATCGCCAATGGTCGCGGCGTGTCGTTGAAGGATGTGACCGAGGGCTTTGGTCGAGGCGCCATGATGACGGCGGTCGAAGCAAAGCGGATGGGATTGATCGACAAGATCGCAACCACTGCACCGCGCGCGGTGCGTAACAGCAAAGGACAATCATCCATGGATCAGGAAACGGAGAGCCGCGCGGCGCTGGACGCAGCCACGCAACGCGGCGTTAGCGAGGAGCGCGATCGCGTGCTCTATCACATCACGCTTGGCGAAAGCTGCGGCGACATGAGCATTGCACTAGCCGCCATCCGCTCGGGCGCTGGTCAAAATGTCGGTGAGGTAAACGCCCGCTATATGGCGGCGGGCATGAATCGAGCGGACCGCCAGAAACGCCAAACGGAGAGCAACACCGCGGAGACACAACTCGCGGGCGTGGCCGCCGCATCCCCCGTCAACGCAACCGACCTCGGAGATCAGGTCGTGACCTTGCTGACAACACAGCAAGGGGAAAAGAGTTTCGTTCGTGGCTAACATCACCATCACCAACAACGATCTAGGATCGGTCGCCCTCGAGGTATGGGGCACGCTGGACGCGACGTTTCACAACGCGGCGGTCACGGAGCAAGTGCTCGCGGAGGGAACCTTGCTCGCGCGGCAAGTAGCCGACGGCAAGCTCTACCCGTACGATCCCGCGAGCATCGTTCCCGACCTGAACCTCCCGAGCTATGTGCTCACGTACGAGCACACGGCCCCGGTCGGTGACAGTGCCGTGACCGCGATGAGCGCGGGCAAGGTCAACAAAAACCGCCTCCTCATTCACGATGGAACGCCCGTCGCGGCCGCGCATTTGCACGCGCTCCTCGACCGCCCGATCATCCCGGTTGACGTCAAGCAATTGGCGATGATCGACAATCCACAGAGCTAAGCGCTCGCTTCACCTCGCAACCCCACCCGCACTGAAGCAAACCCCCATGAGTGACAAATCCACAATCCAATTGATCGACATGTATCTCGAGGAGGCATCGGCTCCGATGTTTCTCTCGGGATACTTCCGGTCACCCCCACAGAATTTCCACACGACCGAGGATGTAGAGCTCGACATTCAACGCGACGATGAGCAGGTCGCGATCGTCGTGAAAGATTTGAGCTTGCCTCCCAATCACAACGAGAATTCGTTGTACACCAACAAGCGGTTTCGCCCGCCGATTTACGATGAGGAGGGCGCGGTCACGTCTTTCGACATGATCCAGCGCCAACCGGGGCAGAACCCTTTCGCCAATCCGAACTACGCGGCAAACGCGGTGACGCAAGCGTTTGCCATCTTTCGGAAACTCGAAAACAAGATCCGGCGCGCGATCGAGCTCATGGCATCGCAAGTGCTACAGACCGGTCAGCTCTCGCTCATCAATCAACTCGGCGTGGCCGTTTACACGATCGACTTTTCTCCGAAGGCTACGCACTTCGTAACGCCCGTGACACCGTGGGCGGTCGATGGATCGACGGGCGCTCCGCTCACGGATATCGCAAACCTCGCGACGGTCGTGCGGCGCGACGGCAAGCGCGAGCCGCTCCGCCTCATCTTCGGCACGAGCGCGTTTCAACGTTTCCTGGCCAATGAGGATGTGCAACTCCGCCTCGAGTCGAGGCGCGGTGTGCTCGCGGAGGTGGCGCCGGTCGCTCGCGGGCAAGGCGCTACGTTTCAGGGTTGGGTTTGGGTTGGGCACTATCGGATGGAAATGTGGACCTATGACGGGTTCTATCGCCATCCGCAAACGGGAGCGTTCACGCCGTTTGTGGCGGACAACAACGTGCTCATGTTGAGCGATGGGCGGCTCGATCTCACCTATGGCGCGATCCCGATGATCGTCGCTCCCGATCAACGCGCATTGCCGTTTCTGCCCCCGCGCATCTCGAGCGCGGGCGGAGGCCTCGACCTCACGACCAATGCTTGGGTCACTCCCGACGGCAAGCGCGTGATGGTCTCCGCGGGCACGCGCCCGCTCACGATCCCGACGGCGATCGATACGTACGGGCGCCTCACGGTCGCCTGAACCGCGGGAGCGTATGGGGCTGAGGGAGCAAGCGATCCTCGATGCTCGCGCGATCCTCGAGGATGCGGGCGGTTTTACGTGGCCGTTCACGTTGACCTCACCGCTTGGCGTGGTGGCCTCCCTCAGCGGGTTCACCACCGACGTCGGCCTGACCATCGATCCCGAAACCGGGCAAGGTGTGGCAGGCCGGCGCGCCTCCGTTGCGGTCGCGCGGAGCGCGCTTGCGGAGATGCCGGAGGCGGTCGCGGAGAGCACGCGCAAGCCGTGGGTCGCGACCTTTGCCGACAGTCAAGGCGAGGTCGCCAGCTGGAAGGTCGTGCAAGTCTTGCCCGATCGCGCGATGGGCGTGGTCGTGATGATTGTCGAGAAATACGTGAGCGCGTGAGATGCCGCCTCAAATTCTAGAGCTCATCGACAAGCGGGATAACGTGGAAATCATCCGCGATCAAATCGCGGCGATCCTCACGGTCGAGCTCGCCCATCAAGGGGTGCTCTCGGGCTTGCCGCAACCCGCGGTTTTCATCGAGCGCTCCCAACCGTGGGGGCAATTCATCGAGGCAACGGCCGCGATGCAACCCCTCATCAATGTTTGGTTTGATAGCGAGAGCTTCGATGCGAGCACGAGCAACGTCACCGAGCGCCAGAAAAGCGAGGCCATTTTCAACATCGACTGTTATGGCGCGGGCGTGAGTCAGGATGACGGCGTGCCCGCGGGCGGGCACCAACCGGGCGATCTGCAAGCCGCGCTCGAGGCACAGCGCGCGGTGCGGCTCGCGCGCAACATCCTGATGGCGGGAGCCTATACGTATCTCGGGCTCCGCGGCCTCGTGTGGAAACGCATGCCGCAAACGATCTCGATGTTTCAACCTCAATTGGACAATCGAGGGGTGCAACGCATCGTCGGCGCGCGCCTCGCCCTCAAGGTGGATTTTAACGAGTTCTCTCCGCAAGTGCAGGGGGAGCCGCTCGAGACCCTCATCGTCGAAGTATTCAAAGCAGGCACGGGACAATTGTACCTCCGCGCCGAGTACCCAACTCCAACCCCGTAGGATCAACCATGCCAGTAGACGCAACTGCCGTTGCCCGCGTTGTCGGGATCGACACTCATTTCAAGGATCTCCGCGGCGGTGCCGTGCAATTCTTGCCGCAACACATCGCGATCCTCGCGCAAGGCGCGAGCGCCTCCGCGGGCTATTCGCTCGAGCCCGTGCGCATCACGAGCGCGGCGGATGCCGCGGCGGATTTCGGATTTGGATCTCCGATCCATCTCATCGCGCTCGAGCTATTTCCGCCCACGGGCGGCGGAGTCGGGAGCATCCCGGTCACGGTATTCCCGCTCGAGGATGACTACGATGCGGGCCTCCCCTCCGTGGGGCAGATTACGCCCGTGGGCGTCGCGACGGTCGCGGTCACCTATTGGGTCCGGATCGCGGGCATCCTCAGCGCGCCCTTTACCATCGCGGTCGGCGATACCACCGCGGTCATCGTGGGCAAGCTAGTCACGGCGATCAACGGCATTTTGCAAATGCCCGGCATCGCGGCCAACGTCGCCTCGACTCACATCACCGTGACGTCCAAATGGGCGGGCGCCTCCGCCAACGACATTCACCTCGAGGTGGTCGACTCCAACGGGCGGACCCCCAATGGCGAGGTCACCTTTACGGTCGTGCAACCCACGGGCGGAGCCGCGGATCCCGACGTCGCGACCGCGCTCGAAAATCTCGGGAGCACATGGATCACGATGATCGTAAACGGGCTCGGGCCCAACAACACCCCTGCATTCAACGCGCTCGCGGCCGCGGGCGAGGGCCGTTGGGATCAACTCGTGCGACGGCCGTTCATCGCGTTCACGGGGCAAGGCATCGCGAGCGTCAACACGGCGGTCACGATCCCGAGCGCGCGCAAAACCGATCGCGTCAATTGCCAACTCGTGTCCCCCGGCTCGGTTCATTTGCCCTTGCAAATCGCGGCCGCGCAAGTGCGGGAGATTGCAAAGGTGGCCAACAACAATCCGCCCACCGACTATGGAAGCCGGCGCGTGACTACGTTGCTCCCGGGCCTCGATGGCATCCAATGGGATTGGGCGGAGCGTGACCTCGCGGTCAAGGCCGGGAGTTCCACGATCGAGCTGAAAAACGGGCTCGTTTGCGTGAGCGATGCCGTCACGATGTATCACCCGGATGGCGAGATCCCGCCCGCGTATCGCTACGTCGTGGATATCGTGAAGTTGATGAACATCATTTTCAACATCGACCTCGAGTTCAATACGCCCGCGTGGGATGGCGCCCCGCTCATCCCCGATGATCAACCGACGGTGAACCCGAATGCTCGCAAGCCAAGCGGAGCCAAGGCCGCGGTCAATCGGATCCTCGATAGCCTCGGGCTCGAGGCCATCATCAGCGATCCCGCCGGCGCCAAAGCCTCGACCGTCGCGAACATCAACTCCAGCAATCCCAAGCGCCTCGATCTCAGCACCACGGTCAAGCTCTCGGGCAACGCGAACATCATCAGCATCGATCTCAATTTCGGCTTTTTCTTCGGGACGCCCGCGCTGGTCGCCTGAACCGGGCGACCTCCGCGCGCCCTGAACCCTCGGGCAAATCGAGCAAAGATAAGGAGCACAAGTCATGCCGGCAGTAGGCGGATCCATTCAGTCGATCTCGATCCGAGGTCGCATTTTCCCAGTCGCCTCCGATGCGGAGGCCAACAAAAAACTAGGCGGGTTTGAAAACGAGGTGCAGGCCAATGGCGACGGCACCGCGCGCAAGATCATGACCCGCGTGCCGTGGGCGATCGATGGTCTGCAAATCGAGATCAACGACACGCGCGCGGATCACGAGTTTCTTCAGGAGATCGCCGATAGCCTCGATTTCGTGAGCATCACGATGGAGCTCGCCAGCGGCACGGTATACGAGGGCACGGGCACCATCACCGACGAAATCCAAGCGAGTAGTCAGAACGCGACCGCGACGATCAAGGTCGGAGGCCCGGGCTCGCTCACGGCGCAATGACAACGCTCGTGGCGGTCGCCACCACGGCCGAGCGCGCCGGGCTCCTGTCTCGCTCGCTCGGGTCGCTCCGCCCGCAATGTGACCTCCTCCATGTGTATTTGAACGGGCACGCGGAGGTGCCGGCATGCGTGCTCGATCTCGCGGATGAGCACATCCGGAGCTCGGAGAATGAGGGCGCGGATCGGAAGTTCCATTGGGCCCACGAGCACGCGGGGATCTATCTCAGTTGCGACGATGATTTCGTGTATCCCCCCGATTACGTCGCGACGATGGCGGGGGAGGTGGCTCGCCTCCGCGGGCGCGCGCTCGTGACCGCGCACGGCCGCACGTATCCGCCCCGCCCGAGGGATGCCGCCGACCAGATCGACGGGGGAGCGGCCACGCTCTCGAGCCACGTGCCCCACGGGCGGTGGGTCAATCACGCGGGAACGGGGGTTCTCGCGTGGGATGCGAGCCGCATCCGCGTGCCGCGCGAGTATCCGATCCGCAATCGCTCCGACGTGCAACTCTCCGCGTGGGCCAATCGGAGCGGGATCCCGATCTGGACGGTACCGCACGCGGCCGGGTGGCTCCGCCCGATCCGTCACACGGGCGGGAGCGTGAGCCGGCAATCGAGGCTCGAGGGGCACGCGACAAAGAACGCGCTTCTCATCGAGCATGGAGAATGGAAATTGTATGAGCCAGAAAGTAGCTGAGGAGGTCGCGCAAGCGGAGTTTGATCGCATGTGCGACGCGGGCCAGATCTTGCGCGAGGAGAGCGAGTTTAGCGCCGATGAGCTCGAAGAGTGGAAGGAGCTCCGCCGCTCGTTCGTGCGCGACATTTGCCGCGGCGCGCTGGTCATCGACACCGAGGGCCGCCCCGTCTACACGCCGATCGGCGGTAAACGAAGCTTCACTTTCAATCGCGCGACGGGCGCGACGCTCTCCGCGCTCGAGACCTATCCCAAGCACAAAAGCATCGACAACACGATCGCGGCATTGATGGACGTGACCGGATGCAACAAAGGCGATTTCGGCCGCATGGATGCGCGCGACGTTCAAGCGTGCGGGAGGATCCTCGGGCTTTTTTTGAATGGCCGAGCGTCCATCTAGTCGTGCGAGATGGCGCGGATGCGCGGCTCCCGAGCGCGCGCGCGACGTATCGCGAGATGCTCCTCCAGTGCGCCCGCGACTATCCCGGTTTGCCCGACGCTAGAACGCTTACCATCCCCGAGATCGTTTTCTTTTACGAGGGCCTCCGCCCCGAGCTGATCAAACACACGCGCCCGAGGCCCGAGCCCTCCGCCCACAAACCCCCGAGCAAATCGCGCAAGCATGGCCGGTAAGAAATTCTCCATCGAGGCGGTATTCAGCGCCATCGATAAGTTGAGCGCGCCCATCGGGAAGATCAAAAGCAAACTCGGCGCGATGGGCAAGGGCGCGGGCGGCGCCCTCAAGGGAGCCAACGCGGCCGTCAATAAGAGCATCGCGGGCATGGGCAAGTTGGGCGATGCCATCGGAGTCGGCGCGGTCGTGAGCGTCGCGGGCCTCGGGCTCGCGCTCCGCGACACCATCGAGGAGGGCGCCAATTTCGAGCGGACGATGGTATTCGCGGCCGCGCAATTCCCGGGCATGATCAAGCGCGGGACGAAAGAATTCGAGACACTACAGCAAGCCGCGCTCGCGGTGGGCGAGAGCACGGAGTTTTCAGCGCAGGATGCGGCGGAGGGTCTCACGTTGCTCGCGACCGCGGGCCTCTCCGCGGAGGCCGCCATCGCGGCCTTGCCAAAGGTCGTGAATTTCGCGACCGCGAGCAAGGTGGAATTTGCGAGAGCCTCCGACATTGCCAACGATGCAATGGGAGCGTTTGGCCTCACGACAAAGGACGCGACACAGAACGCGATGAACATGAGCCGCGTGATGGACGTTTTCACGCGCGCCTCCGCCGACTCGACCACCAATGTCGAGGAACTTTTCGAGGCGGTAAAGATGGGAGGCAACATCGCCAAAACCGCGGGCGTGTCGCTCGAGACATTCATTGGCTACACCGAGATCCTCGCGAGCACGGGCATCAAAGGGGGCGAGGCCGGCACCGCGATCCGCAACATGTTTCTCGAGCTCGGAGCTCCGAGCACCGCGGCCGTCAAGGGGATGGCCAAACTCGGTGTCACGCTGGCGAAAACAAAGACGGGCGCGATCGACATGACCGCGACCGTCGCGCGGTTTGCCAAAGCGACCTCGAAAATGACGGAGGCCCAAAAGATCCAAGCCCTCGGAAATGTGTTTGGCGCCCGCACGATCGGCCCGTTCATCGCGCTCATGAACGCGGGCACGGGAAAGATTGGCGAGTTTCAAACCGCGCTCGAGAATGCAACGGGCACGACCGAAGGCATCGCGAAAGAGTTGCAAGGCGACGCGCTCGGAGCGCTCCGCAATTTCGATTCCCTCGTGAGCGGTGTGAAGCTCGATGTATTCATGGCGATCCGTCCCGTGCTCATGGATCTGGTCAAGGCCGCGGGCGATTGGGTCACGGCCAATCGGGATCTGGTCAAAACCAAAGCGGGCGAATGGATCGCCACGCTCCGCGACAATCTCCCGAAGATCTGGAAATGGACGGTGCTCCTCGCGGAGGCGTTCGCGGGCTTCGCTGCATTTGCGGTCACGGTCAAGGTCATCAATACCGCGGTGCTCGCGTATGAGGCCGCCACCAAACTCGCGGCCGCGGTCACGTGGGGATGGAACCTCGCGGTCAAGGCGAGCAAAGTCTCGCTCAATCTGTACTGGCTCGAGACCCTCGCCCTGAACGTGCAAATGGTGGCGAGCCGCATTGCCACGGCCGCAACGACCGCGGCCACGTGGCTCTACAATGCGGCCCTCAGCGTGGGGCGGGTCGGGATGACCCAATTCACCTTTGCCTCCATCGCCAGCAAGATCGCGCAATGGGCATCGCAGGCCGCGACCGTGGCCGTGACCGCGGCCACGTGGCTGTACAACACGGCCCTCGCGGCCGTGAAGTTTGCCACCACCGAATTCACCTTTGCGACCATCGCCGCCAAGGTCGCGCAATGGGCATCACAGGCGGCCACGTGGGCCGCCAACGTCGCGCAAACCGCGTACGCGGCCGTGGTCGCCATCAGCTCGGGCGCGCTTGGGGTATTCACCACGGCCGCGGCCGCGAGCACCACGGCCATCGCGGCCCAAGCCGCGGCCCTCGCCCCGTTCATCATCACCATCGGCGCGGCCGCGGCCGCGGTCGGAGCGCTGGCGCTCGCGTGGAGTCAGTTGAGCAAGTTGAGCGCGGAGCTCTCGGGCTCGGGCGGCATCACGGGCACGGTCAGCAAAATGTGGGAGATGGGCACGCTCAATCCGAAGGAAGCGCAAGACGCGGTCATGAATGAAAAAGCGCGCGCGGATCGCGATGCGCGCATGAAGCCGCAAATCGTTTCTCCCCAAGCGCGCGCGGCATCCGAGGCCGCGGACGCGACGGCCAACGCGAGCGTCAACGGGGAGATCCTCGTGTCCACCGCGCCGGGCACCACGGCCACGGCCACGACCAAGCCGCGCTCGATCCCGATCAATGTTCTGCAATCGGGGGCGTGGTGAGTTGGCTCGAGCGGCTCGGGGAGGCGGCCTATACCTCGCCCGCGGGCACGCGGATGCCGTTCGCGTATGAGGATGTGTCGAGCGAGGTCGAGAAACGAACGGCCACGTTCATGTTTCCCGGAGTCGATGGCACGTATGTGCAGGACAATGGGCAAAGCGAGCGACGGTTTCCCCTCCGCTGCATTTTCCAAGGGGCGGATTGCGACCAAGCCTCCGCGGCATTCGAGGCGCTCCTCCTCGAGCGAGGGCAAGGCACGCTCGAGCACCCGCTTTATGGCAAACAAACCGTGGTGCCCTTCGGCACCATCACGCGGCGCGATGACCTCCGGAGCGCGGCCAATCAAAGCATCATCGAGGTCATTTTTTGGAGCACGATCGGAGCCGTGTATCCCACGAGTGGATTCAGCGCCAAAGGTCAATTGCTGCAATCGCTCGGGAAATCTTCGGAGGCTTTGTCGAAAGACTTCTCCAAAAAGATGAACCTCCAAACGGAGGCGAGGCGCGCGGCCGCTAAGCTCTCGGTGCGCGAATCCCTCCGCAATGTCCAGGCCGCATTGCAACGGGTCGCGGCCACCACCGATAGCGTCAATCGCGAGTTTCGCCGCGTGCAAAATGAGATCAACTTTGGTCTCGATGTGCTCATCGGTCAGCCGTTGCTCCTCGCCCGCCAGATCATGAACCTCACGACCTTGCCCGCGCGCGCGCTCGCGGGCATTCTCTCGCGCCTCGAGTCTTACGCCAACCTCCTCGATCGGATGGTGCAATCCTCCGCGAGCTCGCCCGCGGACACCTCGATCATCCCGGCTCTCCGCGTGCGGCGCTCCAATGAGTTTCACATGTCGAGCTTGGTCGCCTCCGCCTCGACACAGGGAAGCGTCACGTCGGTCACGGAAAACACCTTTGCCGCCAAGCCCGAGGCGCTCGCGGCCGCGGAGGAGATCATCCTTCAATCGGAGGCGCTCGCGGCATGGAGCGATCAACGCTTCGGCGACCTCGAGCAAATCGATGAGGGCGAGGGCTACCAAGCGTTGCAAGAAACCGTTGCGGTCGCGGTCGGGTATCTGGTGGAAATCAGTTTCTCGCTCGTGCCCGAGCGCGCGATCGTGCTCGACCGCCCGCGCAACATCATCGATGTGTCGGCGGAGATTTACGGCTCGATCGATGACCGCCTCGATTTTCTGATCTCCACAAACAAGCTCACGGGCTCGGGCATCATCGAGCTCCCGCGCGGGCGCAAGGTCGTTTACTATGCCTGAGAGCGTGGTCGTCCAACATGAGGATGGGCGGCGCTTTGGGCAATGGTCGGAGGTGGAGTTACAACTCGGCCTCGATAGCTATACCGCATGTTCTTTGAGTGGCCCGTGGGATCCGGAGCGCCAGGACATGCGAGCCGCGTTCGAGCCGCTCGCGTTTCCGACGGTCACGGTCACGGTCGGTGATGAGCTCATGCTCACGGGACGGGTCAAGGATGTAGCCCCGAGCGTTGACGCGACGCAGGCCTCCGTCGGCGTCACGGTCTACTCGACCGCGCACGAGCTCACCGAATGTTGCGCGCCGCCCGATCTCCTCCCCCTCGAATTCAATAACCTCGATCTCAAACAGATCGCGCAACGCCTCGCGGGCTCAACTTTTTCGCTCGCGGTCAACCTCGATGGACCGCCGGGCGCGCGCTTTGCTCGATGCCGTTGCGAGCCCGATGGCGAGATCCATGCGTTCCTGGCGGAGCTCGCGTTGCAACGCGGTTTCGTGGTGACGGATACTCCGAGCGGCGATCTATTGTTTCGCTCCGAGGGCGCAACCGGCTCCCCCGTCGCGCGGCTACAGGGGCAACCCCTCGGGAAGGTCTCCGCACAATTTCAGCCGCCCCGTTGGTTTTCCCACGTGACCGGGCGCGCGTGCAAACGGGCGGGCACGAGCGGCTCGAAATTCACCGAGATCAACAAACTCTTTCGCTCGTTCTGGCCACGTCACACGGCCGCGAGCGT
>Ga0247689_1000015_pt1 | contig 15843 bp, 26 predicted proteins | sample CNK30_metaG_FD_189929 | JGI IMG/M metagenome (GOLD analysis project Ga0247689, IMG submission 189929) | Soil microbial communities from Purdue University Martell Research Forest, Indiana, United States - CNK30 | ecosystem: Environmental > Terrestrial > Soil > Temperate forest > Bulk soil... | reverse complement strand
GCCTCTGACTGCGCGACTTTCTCGGTGAGTTCCTTGACCACGGGCGGCGTATCGCTGTCGGCGCCACGGGTCTCGGCTTTGCGAAAATCCTCGATGACCGACTTGAGGTTCGACTTGATGCGCTCGTCGAAGTCCTCGTCGCTGAACTCGTCGTACTCCTCCTCGGGCTCGTCCTCCTCCTCGGGCTCGTCGGCCGGCTTGTCGTCCGGCTTCTTCTCGGGCTCGGGTTCGGTGACGGGCGGCTTCTCCTCCACCGGCGGCTCCGCAGCGGCGGACTCGTCGTCGGTGAACGTGCCCAGCGAGTTCAGGTCGATGTCTTTCTGCTCGTCCATGTCAGTACCCCGAGCCGGCGTACTGGACGCCTGGCGGGAGAGTGAAGTTGTTCGCGGTCTCGGTCGGCTCGCCGCTGGTGCCGTACTCCTGCGTGTTCGAGTCGTCCATATCCGGCTCGCCCATGCCCTGCGCCATCGGCGCCTTGTTCGCGGAGATCGCCTGGAGGCCAGACAACATGCGCTGGATCGTGCGCGTCTCCGTCGGATCGAGCACGCGATCGGCGCCCGCGATCATCAGCACCATGTCCACCGCTTCGTCGAGCGTGGGCATCCGCTGGTCGGGGCCGGGCTGCACAAAGTTGGCGCGCGGGCGTTCGAGCGACGCGGACATCAGTGGCCTCCGTGGGAGAGCGCGCCGAATCGCTTGGCGCCGTACTTCTTGCGGCCGATCGACGCAGCGAGCGCGGCGGGGTTCTTCACCCCCGGCCTGGCGGCGAGCTTCTGCTTCAGCGCCGCGAACCGGCCCCCCTGCCCGAGCGGCGCGTTCGCGTTGGGTGCCGCGTGGCCGCCGGTGTTGCCGACGCTGCCGCCGTAGCCACCCGAACGGCCATCGGTGACGCCAGAACCCTTGCGCTTCACGCGAATCTTCTTGCCGTGGTGACGAGCGTGCTCGCTCATGTCGCCGCCCGAGGCCCCGATGCGCATGATTCGCTGCGCAGCCACGCGCGCGTAGTCGTTCTTGGCGCCCATCAGTAGCCTCCGCGCTTCCGGCGCACGCGCACCTTGCGCTTGGTCTTGCTCATGGCCTTGGCCTGCGCGCGTACCTCGGCAGCGCCGCCCCGCTTTCTCACCGCGTGGATTCGAGCCGCTGCTGATCGCGTTGGAAGGGCCATGCCCTTGGTCGCCTCGTTGAACTCGTGGACCTTCGCAGCGCCCATCGCAGCGATGCCGGCAGGGCTGTTACCCCACCTCCGCTGCTGATCGGACACCCACGGACTCACACATCAATCGTGTGCAAGCCGTAAGTGGAGTTCAAGCGGGAGGGCCGTTTGTCCCCGCAGGAAGCCGGTTCTTCGGGCCTCCATTGCCACCGGGAGCGGGCGCGCCGGGCTGCGCGTTGCCGCTGGCGATCTGCTGGACGGCGAACATCCGCTGCAAGATCGTGGGGATGTTGTCCACGCCCAGGCGCTCCAGGGCCGTCTGCTGGTCGATCAGGCCGGCCTGGGCCAGGTTCATGGTCTTTTCCTCGTTCGCCATCCGCCCCAGCACCGAGCCCGAGCCGCGCGCGAAGCGCACGTCGTACTCGTAGGTGAGCCACGCCGGGTCGATGCCGATCGTCTTGCCGTTCCGGCCCCGGAAGTAGATGTACGACTTACACTTCTTGCCGGTGGCGACCATCATCTTCTTCAGGATGCGGGTCCACTCGATGAAGCTCGACCCCTCCTTGCCCCGGATGCGGGTCTGGGCGGCATCCTGGAGGTTGCGGATCGCGGCCGCAGCCTCGATGCCCTCGGGGCGCCGGCCCTGAGACACGTCCTGGACCCCGGACACCTTGTCCATATCGCGGGACTCCAGATCGAGCATCTCGAACTGCTGGGCAGCGGCGCCCCGGAAATCGAGCCAGCGGATGTCCGTGCCCCGGAGCTTCTTCAGCACGTCACCGGGCTCGACGGCGCGCTGGTCTATGTCGATCCCGGTGTCTCCATCGGCCACCAGGATCGGAACCGCCTCGTACTCCAGCGACCTGTTTAACAGGTTGTAGCGCCGGTTGATGGAACGGTTGATCGGGATGATGTGGTCGCACTCGCCGAAGGCGTAGAAACGACCCGCCTGGTGATAGTCGCGACCGAACTCGACCGGGCTGCCGAGGAAGCAGGGGTCCACCGCGTAGGGCTTGAGCATCGTGCCCGTCGCCGTGACCTGGCAGCACACCCAGCCGGACTCGCTGCACGGCTCGTTCTGCTGCCAGTTTTTGGCGCTCGGCGTGTGGGTGAAGCCAGCACCCGTGCCATCCGGGGTCGCGATGTCCCCCCTGTACTGGACCGGCTGCTGCCGGCGGTCCCGGATGAACAACTGGAGCAGGAACGTGGTGCCGGCGTTTTTCTGCGTCTGCATCGAGTCGAGCGTCACCAGCGGCTGGCCGCCGCCGGGATCGGTCTCGCTCTCCAGGTGGAACGTGCCGCCCGGCATCAGCGAGTCGAGCGAGTCGTAGTCACCGCTGTTGTTGGCGTAGAAGTCGTAGTACGGCTTCTCCAGCACGTCGTAGCCGGGACTGGCGATGTTGTCCACGTAGATCGTGGAGTTGCCTTCCTTGTCCACGGCCTCGGGATAGGTGGCGCGCAGCCACGCGGTCGGCACCGGCGAGGCGAGGAAGAAGTATTCCATCTCGTCCTCGTGCCGACAGTAGGGGTCCTTGTAGAAGTCGAACACGCTGTACACCTTGGGCCAGCACATGCCGGTCACGGGATCGACCACCAGGAGCGTCACACACCAGCCGTACTTCAACTTCTCGCGCGTGTTCAGGTCGAAACACAGATCGAACTCGGTCGTGTCCATCAGCCACTGGGCGTACTCCTGGATGTCGGCCGACACGTCCTGGTCGTACTGCCGGCGCATCACGATCTCCGGGCGCGGCTTCTGCTCCGTCATCACCGGGTGGACCGTTTCGACCGTGGAGAACACCAGGTTCGTGACCTTCAACTCGCGGTTCATCTGCGGGTCCTTGAAGTGGAAGCCCGCGTAGTACAACTCCATCAGCTTGAGCCGCTCGATCTCCGGCTTCTTCGCCGCGTAGGCTTCGCGGAACCGCATGAACATCCAGCCCTTGAACTCGTCCTCGGTCATGCCGGCGTAAGGGTCGAAGTCGTTCGTCAGCCGCTCGTGCGCGAGAAACGCGCTACCGAGCGGGATGCCGTTGTCGCCCGTGCCCTGGACCGAGAACAGTTCAGGCATCAGTCGGCCTCCGTCGCCGAGGAGAGCTTCACCTTGACGCCCCTAGCCACCTCGAAGCCGTCGGTGCTCGCGAGCTTCTCGCGCGTGTCGTTGTGCTGCTTCACACGCCGCAGCACGTCGCGCGGGGCGTGGCGCTCGGCGCCGTCGCCCTTCACCACCACGTCGTTCACCCCGTGCTTCTCCTGGAGCGACTTCATCTCCGCCAACGAGTGGACCGGCTTGCCGAACGCGCGGTTCCAGTGCGGCGTGAAGTCGCTCTCCGAGGTGGAGAAGCCGGACTGCCGCATGTAGCCCAGCGGCTTGACGTAGCAATGCTCCCACGCGGCTAAGGGCGCGGCCCCGCCGCCGCTCACAGCCTCGCAGCAGGACTTCGCGTGGGGTGCTGTGTCATCCGGCTTCTCCAACTGCCACCGCTCCTCCAGGTGCGCACGCTTGCCGCAATGAACGCACACGCTCTGCCAACAGTCGCCGCTCTGCATCAGACCTCCTGGGGGATCAACTTGTGCGTCGCCAGGCTGTCGCCCACGTGCTGCTCTTGCTCCAGTTCCACGATCACGTAGCGACTCAGCGTGCCGTGACCGTCGCGGACCTCGACCGTGCCGCGCGCCAGGTCCTCCTTGCGCAGTCGGATCACCCGGCCGTCCTCGGGGCCGCCGTAGAAGTAGCCCATGTTCTTCACTGGAAGTCCCCTTGCACACGAGCCGGCGCCGGGTTGGGGGTTTCCGGCTGACCCAGGATCGCCGCCCGGATTGCCTTCCACGCCCGGGCTGCGAACTCACGTGGTCCGCCCAGCGCATCCACACACTCTTGGTGCGCGTGCAGCGGCGTGAACGCGGTGCTGTCGATGGTGACGAAGTTCTTGCGCATGAGCCGGTGGCCGCAGAGGAAACACACCGGGCGCTCGATCGACAGCCGCTCGTCCAGGTGTTCCGTCATCGGTAGCCCCCAAGACCCGACTTCATCCGCGACCGCTCACGCATCTCTTTCGCCTGATCGAGCTTCACGATCTGGTCCATCGTCAGGCCGCCGATGTCGATGTCCTCCTCGCGCAGGCCCATGCTCCTGCGCACCAGATTCTCGTGGTAAAGCCTAACGGCTTTGCCGACTTCTTCAAGCGGCAGTGGCTCCAGGCTGCCGTCGAAGCTGCCGAGATGCACGTAGAGGGCCATCGAGAGCGCCGCCGTCCCGTCCGAGGCACCGCCCTTCGGGTGCTGCGCGCGCCGGCTCTCGTCGTAGTACATCTCCGAGAACTCCTTGACCAGGTTGGGGTCGATGCAGCGCCCCGCCTGGTCGCGCACATAGCGCCGCGCCAGGTTGAACAGCGGCGTGCGCGTGGCCTCACTCGTCCAGAAGCCGGGCTTCTCGCTGATCTTGCCCGACACCGACTTCTCGTCCACCAGCCGGTAGAAGATGTTCGGGTAGTGGATGCGGCGGATCAGTTCGTCGAACACCAGCACGCCGTGGTTATTGGCCTCGGCAGCGATCTTCGCCGTGTTGTACCACCACGCCACCATCGCGCACTCGCGCGCCAGCCGGTCGGGGTGGAGCTTGCCGTAGAACACCGCGTCCACGTCCAGCGTGTGCCGGTTCAAGATCACGATCGGCGTGTAGTCGCCACCCGGCTCACCGCTCGCCGTGTCGGCACCTGCGACGTAGAGGTGGCGCGGCTGCGGCGGGCGGTAGATGCGCCACGGGCCGTGCTTCACGAACCGCACCACGGGCGCGCGCTTGTCGAGCGGGTTCTCCTCGATCGCCGACTCCTCGGGCAGTTCGCCGGCCTGCTCGGCCGCCGTCGCCTTGTCGAGGATTTCGGTCAGGCCCTGGTCGAACACCTTGTCGCCCGAGGCCAGGAAGCAGGTGATCGGGTCCGAGGCGTTCTCCTGGTCCATCTTGTTCTGGTCGCCGTTACACTTGTTCTCGCGGGTGTGGATGTACCACGCCATCTGCTCCAGCGACAGGCCGTGCTGCTGCTGGAGCTTCGCGTCGTGCGGGGACAGGTCCTTCTCCTGGAACCACGGCCGCATGACGTAGGTCTCGTCGTCGAACCACGGGCTGAAGAACGGAATCCAGTCGTTCTTCTTCGCCACCGCGTTCACCCACAGGTTGTGGAAGTAGTTGCCGATGCCGTTCGGCGTGCTCTCCGCCACCACCAGCGTGTTGGGGTCGTCCGCGACCGTGTGCAGGATCGCCGTCATCAGCGTGTCCGGGTCCTCGATGAACGCGAGTTCCGAGATGTGGACGTACTGCGCGGTGTAGCCACGAGCCTCGTTGGCGGCAACCACCTGCATCCGCGAGCCGTTGTTGGCGAAGTGCAGCAGCTTCTTCGTCTCGTACTTGGGCGGCGGCTTGATGCCCTCGGGCAACTCGTCGTAGAACAGCTTCGCCATCTTGAAGATCGTGTCCGCCGAGTCACTGTTGTGCGCCACCACCAGCGCCTGCTTGTAGGGCTTCAGGTGACACTCGCGGAACAACTCGGCTTCGGTCGCCGTGGACATCCCGACGCGACGGGACTTCAAGATCACGATCTTCGGTGCCCGGCCGCGCGCACGTTCATGATCGATCGCGGCGAAGAACCGCTGCTGCTCGCGCTTCAGGTCGAGCGGGATCAGCCCCGAGGCGTTCTTGGGGACGATCTTCAGGCACGAGTGGAAGTAGACCTCGCGCCGGTCGTACAACTGGGCGGCGCTGAGTTCTACGGTGCGCTTACGCACGGCGCTGCGTCGTGTCCCCGATCTTCCACTCGACCGGGATGCCCTGGTCCTCCAGGGCGTTCATCTCGGCGCGCTTCAGGGGGCTGTCGCCGATGATGACCACCATCTGGGCCATGCGCACCGTGTCGTAGGGCGTCTCGCAGGAGGCGAACGCCACCCGGCGCTCGCGGGCCTCGGCACGCAACGTGCGCCGCATCGGACCTTCGCAGAACGTGTAGAGCACCGCTGAGTCCGGCAGGTTCTGGACGTAACGCTGGGCTCGGTTGTGGTCCTGGGGCGTCGAGCCGACCAGCAGGCCGATGATCGTCGGCGTGTGGCTCGGCGCGTGTCCGTTCACGGCGCGCGAAGTCATGGGCTACCCCTCGTCGGGCCACAGGAAGTCGCGCCCGAGCATCGCCTCGTAGCGCTTCATCCACACGGCCTGGTCTTTGTGGCTCGCATCGAGGGCGTTCACCAGCACGGCGTTACGCACCTCGGGCACGCGCTTGATCCAAGCCCCAAGCTCGGAGACAAGCGCCTTCTGGAAACCCGGTTCGGACTCGATCAGCAACAGGTCTTTGCCGGTCACAGCAAACGCGCGACAGAAGTCGTCGCGCGTCATCGGGATACGGTGGGCGGTGTGGGTGGAGAGCCAGATCAAGTAGGCTCGGCGAAGGCGGCTTGTCGCGTCTGGTCCGCTGCCGGGGTGGAACCCGTCTCGGTCCCGACCATCCCCGGATTCGGGAGCTTCACCTGCCTCCGGTCCTTCATCGGGGGCGCCTCGGGCGGCGCCTCCCCGTGCTGGATCGGCTTCAGCAGCACCGTCCGCTCCGCCTGCCGGCTCTGCACCCACAACTGGCCCACGGTCAGGTTCAGGGCTTCCACCTGCTTCGCCATCTCGGCGATCGAGCGGTCGCGCGTGATCTGCAACTCCTGGTTCGCCAGCGCCTCGATCGCCAGCGACATCACGTCCTTCGAGTATTGCTGCATCGACGCGGAGCTTTCCTGTGTAAACCGGACCACCTGGAGGCAGCCGATCGCTCCGAGGCCCACGGCGAGCAGCAGCAGCCCCGACACCCAGATCACTTCCATTGTCGCCTTTCATGCGCGCCACCGCAGTGGGCGCGCGCGTGCCTGCTCGCGCAGGTGTTCGAGGGCTTCGTGTTGCTCGGGGTCGCCATCGGGACCCCACGGCAGCTTGTCCGCCGACTGCTGCTGGGCTCGCGCGCGCTCCATGCGCTCGGCTTCCACGGCGAACTCAGGCGCCAGTTCCCATACTGCGAATCCAAGCATCGAGTTCAACCGCTTCTCGACCGCCGGCAGCCGCCACGGGGTCGGGTGACGGAGCAACTCCTGGAACTGCACTGCGGTCACCGACAGGCGCTGGCGGAACGTCGTGAGCGGCATCCTCGGCAGGAAGCGGAGCACGACTCTCACCCACGGGATCGCCCACGGTGCCGTTGTCGATGGCGATGGCACGCTCGACAAGCCCCTCAAATCCGGCGTCCAGTGCATCGGATTCCAGGGTCGCTGCGAGTTGGGCTTCGACTGCTTGCTCTTGCGGGCGCGCGACGCCGCGCCGGAAGTCGATGGCGGCTTGAGACCAGTTCTCGCGGAAGCAGCCTTCGCAGATGCCGCCGCTACGGACGTACTCGCCGGTGTGGGCATCGACGCAGCGGAGGAAGCCGTGGCGCTGGCAGTGAGCCCAGCCGTCCTCGAACTTGCTCGTGAGCGCCGCCGTTGCTCGGCCATGAGCGACATCTTGAGTTGATGCGTGCGCTGCGCGGTCTGCAAGCGCACGAGCCTCTCGCGATCGCGCTTCCCCAGCCTCTGCGAGTTCGCGGCGGTGGCGAATCTCCTCTGGAGTCGGCGGGAGGAAGCGTGTGTCATCAGTCACGGGGGCGCCAGCTACCAGGGGTCCCGCCGCGCGCGTCGAGGGGAACCTGGTGGGCATTCGTGGTGCCCCCGGAGGCGGTGTAAACGCAGAGGTTCGCCGTCGTCCCAATGAGCTTGCAGACCGTAGCAGCGAGTGTCTCGTCGCCATCGACCCAGCCCCGGAACCACACCATGTCGCCGACCCGGACTCTCAGCTTCTCAGCCGGTAGGCGCATCTCTTTCATCGGGATCGTCGTGGAGCCAGTCGTAGTTCCGCTGCCGCTGCCAGGATTCGTAGGTCCAGTCACTGTGGCCTCCAGTGGAGTGCCGCGTCTGCGGAGGCTCGGGCTCTGGACCTCGCAGGAGGTTCAACAGGAACTTCATCGTTTGGCTCAACCCGCCGCTGGTCACAGGAATGAGTCCCCGCAGGAAGATTATCGACGTGGTGCGGACGCCGGCCAGCGCCGGGGTGCTGTTACTGCGCGTGCGTGCCCTCGACCTGGCGGGCCTGCCGGTCCTTCGTGCGGGCGTCCAGGCGCTCCGCCGCAGCCTTCAAGTGCTCCAACGCCAGGCTGTTCTCCACGCACCTGAACTCGCTCCGCTGGTAGAACTCCAGTCTCCCGATCACCGCGTCGATCACGTCCTCGACGAATGCCCCGTTCACTCCCCGATCGGGAGGACCGTCTGCACCGCGTGGCCCGTTCTGCCACGAGATCGTGAAGCCCCTGCCGTAGCTCACGCCACCTGCGGGTCTGGCCTGAGTGTCGCTCCAGTGCTGCTCGAAGAAGCCCTGCTTCGCCACGCCGCACCTCCCCTACTGCTCGGTTAGAAACGCTTTGGAAGCGAACCCGCACCAGAACCTACACCAACTACTTCTCGCCGGGTCCCTTCCCGGCTCGCCTTATGGGCGATTGTATTGTCGGTTCACTCGGAGTCAAGTCAACTCCGACGAACGCGAGGTACTCAGTTCGTCTCCTGGTTCGGGGGCGTGTCACCGCCGGTCTGGAGGTTGCGGTAGGTGAGCGTAGCCGGGGAGTACTGGTTCTGGCGTGAAATCCAGCGCGCAGAGCCGACATCGGACACGTCGTTGGTGATGCCTGTGCCGTTGCCGTTGGCGCCCTTCTGCTTCAGGAACCGATTGGCGAGGATGATGCCTCCGGCAGCAGAGTTCTGGATCAAGATCGCCCGCGTCGGGCTGTGCGTGCCGAACGCCGGATTGCCGTACATGTCGGTGCCGGCGGTGTCGCCGTAGCCGCTGGAGAACCAGTTGCCGAGGATTGAGCACGGTGCGGTCATGTTGGTGAGTTGCAGCATCGCCGCCTTGTCGATGTAGTCCTCGATGTTGCAGCCCTGGATCGTAACGCCTTCCACCCCATCGCAGTGGATGTCGTGGGTGGTGTTGCTCTCGAAGTTGCAGTCGCGGATCGAGGTGTTGCCCGACTGCGTGATGTAGATGCCCTTATCCTGGCTGCCCTGGAAACCACAGTCCAAGAACTTGAGCGTGGTGTTCGTGGGCTGGACGGACGGGCTGCCGTAGGGCGGCACGGTGCGCTGGACGCGGCAGGCGTAGGTCTGGGGGAACAGGAAGTAGCTGTGTTTCACCGTGGTCAGGATGGTGGCGTCGATCAGCAGGCCGGTATCGCCGCCATAGGTGCTCACGCCGTCCAACACGATGCGGTCGGCCTTGTTGGCAGCCCCCGTCCACGAGAGCTTGATGCAGTAGGGCGAGGTGAGCGGGCGGACGACCGTGAGCCGGCGCAGGCGACACTGGCCGGCGTTCACGAAGATCGAGCCGTCGATGATCGTGCCCTCGCCGTGGCCGACCAACTCGGTGTTGCGGTTGCCGATGTAGAGATCGCCCTTGAACACGCCCTTGGGCAACTCGATACGGCCGCCGCCCAGGGACTGACTCGGAGCGATCGGCGGGTAGCCGAAGTTGACGGACTGCGTGGCGGCGAGGGCATCGAGCGCCTTCTGCACCACGGCGCTCGACTCTTGCAGGCTGACGTTCGCGATCGCAGGACTGCCGAGATACATGCTCACGTGAGTAAGGCCCTCGCTAGACGCACGTTGTGGCCCTGGTGGCCGTCCAGGTCGCACTCGTCACAGAACTGGCGCAACAGCTTCTCCATCGCTTTGGTCTTGGGCTCCCAGCGTGCGCGCTCGGCGGCTTCGGCATCGCGGACGCGGCGGGGCAGGATGGTGTCGGTGAGCGTGGCGTTCAGGAGCAGGAGGCGGCGGCATTCTTCGTCGGCGTTGGCGGCGCGTTGCCACTCACGCTCGCTCTCGGCGCGGGCATCAAGCAGGGCTTCCTCGACGACCAGCAGCATCCGGTGGAGATCGACGGTGCCGGGGGACGCCGGGGGCACGGCGGCCTTCAGGGCTTCGAGGCAGTCGCGCGCGGGGTCCACGTGCTAGCCGGAGGTCTGGAGGCCGGCGAACGCCTCGCTGTAAGGGGAGACCTGGAACGTGAACATGGCCTCGGGTGGCGGCAGCACGCTCTGTACATCCTTGGCGATCGGGGTCGTGATCTGCTTGGTGATCACGTCGATCTTCGACATCCCGCGCGTGCCCCCGAACAGGTAGACGCCTTTCGAGTTCGCGTAGAACGTCGTCCCGGTCTGGGTGACGGCGAGCGCGGTGATGCTGCCGCCGAAGCAGCGCGAGACGCAGACACCGACCTTGGCGGCGGCGGCGTTGGTGGGCAGTGACTCGATGTCCAGGTTGTCGATGGCGAAGCCGTGACTGAGCTTCACGAGCACCTGGGAGGCGCCCTCCTCGCTCGTGTCGTTGGTGGTGTTGTTGCCCTCGCTGGCGCTCTTGCGGATACCGAGGTTACCGCAGGCGTTGGCCCAGATGCCGTTCAGGCCACTGGAGTTGACCTCGCAGTTCTCGATCTCGCACACGGACAGGTTCTTCAAGACGATGCCGCGCGAGGTGGAGCCGCTCACATCCAGGTCGTAGAACACGAACTGGGTCCCGAGGCCGGCGCTGCCGCCGGTGCCGGAGCCCGAGTTGTCCACAAAGACCCCGTTGCTGAAGTTCACGCAGTCGCAACTCTCGGCGCGGAAGTGGGACAGCGCGAAACTGGAGCCGCCGGGGGCGACGAAGTTGATGCCGTTGCTGGTGCCGCCGCCGCTCGTGAACTTGATGCGGGACAGGTTGAGCCGCGAGATGGAGGCGGCCGAGTTGTCGATGTTGATGCCGTGTTGGCCGGAGAGGGCGTTGACCCGGACGCCGCCGGAGTTCCCGCCCACGGTGGAGTCGTACTGGATGAAGATGCCCTTGGAGACGGTCCACTGGGCGGTCATGTTGTAGACGCCGCCGGGGATCGCGAGCACGTCACCGGCGGCGCAGGCGGCGGTCTGGGTGCGCAGCGAGGCTTCGTTGCCGGCGGTGACGGCGAGGACGGCCAAGGGGACCCCCGATAAGTTGGTGGCGGCGTGGCCTAGAACACCCCCTACCGCCCCCGACGCGAGGGACCGAGCCCCGGTGCGCACTCGCGCGGTGCCACGCCGCCGTCGGGAAACGCTAACAGGTCAGCGCGTGGAAGTCTCGCGTGGGCAACGCAGATCAAGTCCGAGCCCTCTGCACATGCGCACGCGCAGGGCGAGGGCGTGTTCGGCGCGATCGAGAAGTTCGGCGCCGGCACCGGCGTCGAGAAGCTCGCACCATTCATCGGCCGCGATCAGGAGAAGCTCCAGCGTGGAGACGCACACACGGCGCTTATCGTCACTGGTCATGGGCGGTTACCTCTCATGTTCCACGTGAAACAGTCGAGCCGGCCATCTCCACGAACCCCCGGCCGCAGGGAAAGCTCGTTTCGACGACCGGCTCTTGCTAGTCGCGCTCTCCCATGACAGAGGGCGGCGCACCGATCCCGTAGTCGCCTCATGGGGCTAGGTGCCCGGCGCTCAACCACCGTAGCGCCAAGGGCTCAGGCGCGCAACTTTTGGCTCGTCCCCCAACGCGCCCGGCTGCTCCTCACGTCTGCTCTCCGCGCACCGGATAGCGCCCCCAGACGAGCCTCTCCCACCGTACCAGAACCGGGAGCCCGATGGGACCCTACGAGGCCGGTCACGGGTCCACCGTCTCGGGGTCCCGACGCTCGCGCGCGAAGGCTACCCGCCTGACCGGCCTCGCCCCCCACCCTACCGCTATCGCGCCTGCGGCTCTACCGCTCGCCTCCACGCTACCGAGGTGCTTCGTGCGTTGGGAGCAGTCCCTGTTCGGATCGCCCTTGCCATCTGCAAGCGGGGGCGGATACTCGCCAGGCCGACCGCCATGGCGCGCTCGGGACCCGCGAGGTGGGGTCGCGTTCTCACGTGGCTGCCGCCCGCCCCCTCGCCCCGCCCGCTCCTGCCGCGCGGACCTTGGGACGGCTCCCGCCCCGCCGTGGTCGCGGCTCCGGGCGTCCTCGGCCGGCAGGGACGCTCCCGCTCCTCCGCTGCCGGCGTCCCACAGAGCCGTGCGTTCGTCGGCACGCTTTCCGGGGGGATGTTCCGACTGTCGCCGCGTGCGCGAAGCCTGCGGCGCTCTGGCGCGAACGTCAAGCGGCTGGGGAACACCCCAGGTCGATTGCCGCTCCCGGCGTGCGGCCGGCCGGAGAACGCCCCCGCCCCGCCGGCCATCGGGAGCAAATCGTTTGCACCGTCAAGCTGGATAGTGCATCTTAGTTGACGCGGACGGTTATCCGCCCGAGTAGTCCCGCTCTCTGACAACCCAAAGCCCGCGCCGAACGGCAAGGGCTCGCGCGCGCTCCCACGGCTCCGGGGCGCGCGTTGTCGCATTGGAGCCGAACAGGGAGATTCACTCATGTCGCAAACTCGCAAGCCCCGCACGCTCGCCGATGTGCAGGTGCTCGGCCGCGCCGGCGAGCCGCGCTACACGTTCCACGTGGAGCCGGAAACCGGGGACGGCTGGATTCAGGTCAGGAAAGCCGACCTGATCTCAACCGGGCTGCTCCCGCGCGACCCGCAGTCGCGCCAGTGCGACCCGGACGCCTGCGATGGGAACCACGTGTTCCTTTGGCTCCCGCGCACCGGCGAGTCGGACGGTTCGCGTTTCATCCGCGCGCTTGCGCTGTCCGAAGGCTACGCGGACCACAAGTCGTGCTCGGTATACCGGAACTACCTCGCGCTCGGCTATCCGGCCGGTGGGATGTCGGGACGGTTGTCGGGCTTCGGTCCGGTGCGCGTGGCCGAGTTGAAGGACGCGGCGCGCGCGTGAAGTCGGAGCGCAAGGGCGGGGGCCGCAAGGCCCCCGCTCCCGCTCGGGTCCGAGTCGAGGGGCTGACGCCTATCCTCTCGCGTGACGCGGTGGAGTTCGGCGCCGCGTCCAACGAGTTCAGCGTTTCGGACCGCGCTTTCATGCGTCGCACCGTTGCCAACGTGCGGGACCTTCTAGAGCCGCTGACGCGGTTGCTGGACGGTCAGGACGAGTAGCGAGCCGGGGGCGCGGTTCGGCCCCCGGTGTTTTTTTGCCGGCGCGCACGCGCCCGCTAAGGCTGGGCATCGGTGCAATCGCAATCGAGGCCCACGACAGGCGCGCAGAGGAGCAATCGCAATGGACGAGATGCAAAGTACCCCTGTCACCGAGCAGCCCATCGCCCCCGAGCCGGTGCCGGCCCCCGAGCCGGTGCCGGCCCCCGAGCCGACCCTGCGCGAGAAGCTGGAAGCCCTGCGGTATCCGAAGCCGATGGCGTTCGACGTGACCCAGCGTTCCTACTACCGCATCGTGACCGCGCTCCGAGGCCCGGACGTGAATCCCGATAGCGGCGATGCGCGTTCGGCCAAGATGATGCTGACCGCCGTGCTGCGCTGGTTTGTCGGCGTCCACGATGGCGTCGGTGCTACGGTGGAGAATCCGGCGTGGACGGTTCACGCATGGCAGGATTATTTCGACGACACGGAACGCGCTGGCGTGCGCGACTACCTCATGCGCAACCGCCATTTCTGGCGGCACGCGAGCGCGGCGTTCGAGGAACTCGCCTACGGCGATGTCGGCCCCGAGGTGCCCGGCGCCAAGCTGTATTACGAGTTTCTGAGGAAGGAAATGCTGCTGATAAGCTGACGCACGAAGGCGAGGGGCTCCGGCTCCTCGCCTTTTTTTGTTGCATCGGTTGACAGGTAGTAGCATCTATGGAAGTGGTGCAATCGCAATCGAGACAGGAGGAAGCCATGATACTGACGGAACACGAGCGCAGGCTGGTGCGCGACGCGCTCGCGGCAATCGCAGATGCGGTGAGCTACGCGGATGGCGCAGCGGACGACGACCTGCGTATCGACACCGAGGAGATGCGGGCGACCATCGCAGAGCGCGTGCAATCGTGGCAGGAAGCGCACGACGAACTCGCGGCGGCTGCCGAAATCGAGGTGACGGACCCGAGGATGCGGCACGACGACGATGCCTTGAACGAAGCGGGCATCCGGCTGACGCCGGACCAAGTGCATGACATCGCGGAGAACCCGAGTAAGTACCGCACGCTGGGCGACGTGAAGCGGGAGGTGCAACCGTGAAGCTCAACCGGCTGGGGCCGCAGGCAATCGAGGTCGATGGCGGCAACGTGCGCGTGCTGTTTTCCTACGCCACGCCCGTAGCCGCGTGGGTCAACGGCGAAGGCTTCTATCGCACATCCACGAAGCACAGCGTGACGACATCGCGGCACATCAACGCTTGGCTCGCGGGCGCGAAGGCCGAGGAGCGCGAGCAATCGTGGTTCGATGACCTCTACATCGGCGCGTTGAGCGACGACGAGGAAGAAATGCGGGCATGGAACCCGCAGGACGACGAGCCCGAGGTGGACGACGACCCGAGCCATCACTCAATCGCGGACGATGAACTGACGCGGTTCATGCCGAACGAGGAGGAAGAACGATGAAACCCGAGGTGTTCGTGATGATTCCGTTCGCGTCGAGGACCGTCGCGGCCGACATGCTCGACGAGACCGGCTACATGGGTGTCGTGGCCCCAGCCAGCGACGTGCTGGTGGGCGTGTACGAGAGCCTGTCCAACCAACAGGAGGCGCAATCGTGAGAGTCAAGGTGACGCGCATCAACATCCCGGCCATGTCCACCATCGGACACGGCTGGGGGCTGGACGAGGACGGCAACGAGGTGCGCTTCGCCGGCGATCATCGCGAGATGCGCCACATCGGCGAGGCGATGCAACATGCCAGCCACGAGCAGTCCATCGAGGTCGAACTTGAGGACTGGCAGGTGCTGAGTGAACGTGCGGGCGGGCAACGTAGCGTCACGGCAGGGCGCGAGCAGAGCCGGCAAGTCGCGTCGCTCAAGCCGTCGCACGGTGGGCGGTGAACACGTCCACGCCCGCCCGCTTGACAAGTAGTGCGAAGTGTGCTAGTGTAGGGAAATCGCAGCAATCACATGGGGGAACCGATGACTGACCTGCTCAAGCTGGTGCGAAGGCGAGTGCGTCTACCTCGCGGCCCCGTGTCCGTGACGCTGTACCCGGACGGGACCATCGGCTTCAGAGAGCACAAGCGGCGTGTCGAGTTTCGCGTGCCCCTCGCGCGGGTGTTCGTGCTGGCAGCGGACGCCTACCAACAGCAGCAACGGGCCGAGCGCAAAGCGGCGGCCAAACTCAGGAGGGCACAGTGAAATCGCTGGGAAGATGGACGGTGCAGCGCGAGCTTCACGAGCAGATCGAGGGAGCGTGGCGCAAGACCGGAACCGAGGAGGTGACGGTCGAGGTGTTTGGCGACATCGACAAGCTGGGCACGCGGCTGGCCCATCAGGCCGCGCACAACACGCGCGGCGAGGCCACGCTGGTCAGCGGTGTGTTTCGGGCGAAGGTGCTCAATCGCGTGAGGCCAGCATGACACGCGCAGAGTACGACGCGGTGAGCAAGGCCATGCTCAAGCGGTGGGGAATCACGGCCGAGGACGCGGGCTGGGGGCCGGACGACTACCCCGACTTGGGCGATCAAACACCCGAGGAGTTTGCCGAGTGGTACGGCGAGAAGTACGGGCTGTACGACTTCAGCGACGTGATGCCCACCGAGGCCGAGAAGCAGCGGGCAATCGAGGCGGCCGC
>Ga0247689_1000013_pt1 | contig 16263 bp, 26 predicted proteins | sample CNK30_metaG_FD_189929 | JGI IMG/M metagenome (GOLD analysis project Ga0247689, IMG submission 189929) | Soil microbial communities from Purdue University Martell Research Forest, Indiana, United States - CNK30 | ecosystem: Environmental > Terrestrial > Soil > Temperate forest > Bulk soil... | reverse complement strand
CATCGAGATACCGCTGCGTGCCCTCGATAGCGAATACGGCGTGATCGCACGGAGGCTCGGGAGCGTTCTTATCGGCGACCGATGGAGTCGGCGGCATCGTGCGGGCGTAAATTACGTGCATCCGATTGACCAGCTCCTGCGCGGCTCCGTGGACTCGGATCGCCTTCTCCGTGAGCGTGTCCTGCTTCTCCATCCCGATCCCGGTCGAGCGCGGGGCGTCGTAGCTGCGTGATTCGTGCATGACATCCTCCTTGTTGGTCAGACCGCCTCAGCTATTAGTGCATCCTGTGCCGCAATCGAGAACGCCGTCTTCGTGATGCCGTCCGCGCCACGGTAGCGGTGCCCGAGATAGATCGAGTGTGCGCGCTGGCTTGGATTGACGACCACGATTCCCTTGCTGTAGTCACGCAGCCACAAGTCTACTGGCTTGCCGCGCTGTTCCGTGACATGTGTCGCGATGGCGTTGGACGTTCCCAAATCCAACTCATAGTCGCGATACCAGAACGACGGATGCGCCGCGACCCAGCCCGGGTTCCACTTCTCGTTTTCGTACCTCCCGAACGATCCGATTGCGCCATCGACCAGCAGCGCCGAGCCATGCGCGAATCTGGCCCTCTGGTGATTGACGGGATCGAGCGGATCGAGCGAGTGATAGGCGACGTTGAACCAGACGGACCGAGGTTCCGCGTATGGCGTGGTCTGCACGGTCTTGATGATCCCGGCCCAGCCCATGCCCGGCGGCTGCGTCGGCAGTTCCTCGAACATGTTGCCGTTGTAGCTCGGCTGCTGCGTCGGCCCGTAGTTGCCCGTGACCGGCTTGGGGATCGCCGCGCGCAGCGCCGCCACGCCCGCGTCCCACGCCGCCTTGAACAGTGCCATCGTGGCGTACCCGTTGCGCTGGTAGTCCACGTCCGTCTGTCCAATTGGCATCTCCGACAGGAGCGTATCGAGGAATACGCCGTCCCACGGTTGCGCGTAGTGCGCGATCAGTTGCCCAAGGCCAGCGACAGTCGCGGGATTCGCCAAGTTCACGTTGCTGAGCCACCAGCCGAGCGGGTCGCCGTCCGTGCCCCAGCACACGCCGTGCGTGTCGTCGATGATCCCCTTGAACTCCTGGAAGAACCTGGGCGAGTACTGGTCCACGCCCCACCAGCGCAGCACCACGTAGGCCCAGAGCGTGCTCTTGCCCGCGGCCCTGAGCGCGGCGCGTATCTCCGGGTGCTGCTCCACGCAGCCGAGATCGAGGACCACGTCGGAGAAGCGCGCGGTCTGGCGGATCAGCAGATCGTCGAGCACGCCGCTCTGGATGTACGGGAAGCCGTCGCCCCTCACGGCACCGTCGAAGCCGGTGCGGATCACTTGTCCTCCGTCTCGGCCAGCGCGGCGCGGGCCTGATCGACACGCTCGCAGAATATCTGCGCCGCATCGCGGTGATACGACCGCCCAGACTTCGCGCACCACTCGGCACGCTCAATAAAGACCCGCAGCGCGACCTCCAGCCGCGCGCACCGCGCCTCCGCGCGCGACAGGCGGGAGAGCAGGTCCAGGATGCGGTCGGGCGAGCACGCGGCGATGTAGTTCGCGTCATCCGTATAGATGCAGCATCGGCTGCGGTTCCCGTCCGCTGCGACCACGGCATCGTAAGGGAGCATGAATTCAGGCTCCTCGTGGACCACTCGATACGGTCCCGGCGTCGCCTTGCTCGCCAACTCCGCGAGCGCGTCCAGTTCGGCGCGCGTCATGTGCGCCCCTTGAGAATCGCGTCACCGACCGCGTTGCGGTTCTCCAACGTGTTCTGCCAGTGGCACAGGTCGAGCACGGTCAACGTGGCGTGCTCCCGTTCCTTCAAGAGCGCCCGCAGCGCGCGGCGGTAGCGCCTCCACTTGGACGAATGCCAGTTACCGCGTGCATCCTTCGTCCATTCTTCATTGCGGCGCATCCAGAGCACCACGAGGTCAAGCCGTTCGATGGCGCTGCGCGGCTTACGCATGGGGAGCCTGCTTCCTTCGCAGCGTGTCCACGATGCGATGAAGTCTGCACATGATGCGTCCTTCCTCCTCGCAGAGACCGCGATCCGACCAGCCAAGCGCGTACGCGGCAACCCACGAGAGCGCGAGCAGAATCGGGATCATCCAGTTACGCATGGGGAGCCTGCGCGGCGGCGCGGAGAGCGTCTCGTTTGGCGACGTACTTCGCCCGGCGGATACATGAGCATTTGCGGCAAGAGCGACCGCCATTTGGAAGCCAGTGAACATTTCCAGGATCAGTGAGCGAGTGCCCCCGATTGCAGACGGTCTTGGCGAGATTCCGGGATGTCACCGTATCCCCTCTTAGCGTGTTCTCGCGCATCGTGGCGACGCGAAGATGGTCGGGATTGACGCACGCCGGGTTGTTGCACAGATGGTCGAGCGTCATTCCGTCCGGTATCGGGCCACGCATCAGCGTCCACACCATGCGGTGAGCGCGCCAGCTTCGGCCGCGAAAGTACGCCACGCCATAGCCGTGCGTTCTGTGGCTCGTCCACATCCAGCAACTATCGGCCTTCGAGAGCTCGCTCACGTCAGCGATACCGAATCTTCAACTGTCCCCACGTCGTGTTGCGCGAGGGCGTGACGTACATGATCCCGTCGCGATGCGCCCGGCGCAGCGTGCGCTCGCCCGTCTCCGTGTTGAGCATGACGACCGAGCCTTCCGCCCGCGGCGCGTCGGCCGCGACGACCGGAGCCTCGCTCCGCGCACGCTCCGCGCGCTCGAAGTTGCAGGGCGGGTTCGGGCACTCGCCGGTTGCGGCGGTGACGTTATCGACGTACAGCGGATTGAATCCGCCCAGCGACACGCCCCTGAAATAGACGTAGCTCACAGGTACCGGTGACACCAGCTCGACGTACTGCCAGTTGCACATCGGCGTGGTGGTGTTGTCCCAGTGGAACGTGTTCTGGCAGCAGATATTGGGGTGCGCGGGATACTCCGGCCCGCAGCCAGCCCAGCCGGAAGCGGCCTGGGGATGGATCTGCGCCTTGATGTGCGCCCCGTCAGGAATGCTCCACATCTCGATGGTCGCATTGCCAACCGAGTAGTCTCCCAGCGTGCCGCCAGAGACGTGCGTGTTCCATGTCGCGCCGTTGTCTGCCGACAGAATGTACGGGTAGCACGACCAAGCGTTGCCCTCCGTCACGCCCGAGATCCAGCACGAGAAGAATCGGATCGGCGTCGAGAACGTGATCATCCGCTGCTGGAAGTCGCCGCCGTCGTAGCAGTCATAGCTGGTCAGGTCCGCGGCCCAGGTACCAGACGGAGCGTTCTTGAAGCGCCCCGGCACGCCGCTGTCCCACCAGAACGTGTTGCAGTATTTCGTGGTGGATGCGTCGAGCGACTGAGAGTAGGAGAACGCCTGCCCGAAAGTAGCGGTGATTCCGTTGCTCGTGAGCGAGTTGATGAACGCGCAGGGCGGGAAGTCTGGCGGCGGGTTGTGGGCGTTCTCGAAGTTGTAGGTCGCGGTCGCAGCGTGAGCGGTTGCAGCGCACAGCGTGAACAGGATTACGAGCAGCCGTTTCATCTTCGTGATCCTCCGTTCAGTGGTCGCGTGTTTTACCCGGATGCGCGCCCCCGGTGCTACATCGCGGACAGGCTTCTTTTGTCCCTGCACAGCACGCAGTTACACGCCGGATTCAAAGCGTCATGTCTCATTTCCACATCACCACCTTCGATGTGCGGGCCGCGACCGTTCTCCGAGCCGGGGCCGCTCCGGCAAGGCATCGCGTCACCCGCACCATTTCGCGGCCGTGGGCCTGCTATGCCCCCACAGCACAGGCTTCTAACTTCGCACTGTTTGCCCTGCGGCCGCTTACACTCGCTCGCGCGGGCAGCCGCATCGTGCGACCCGGTTGCCCTCAAAGAGTGCTCCCTGCATGCCGTTGCCCGCGCGAGAGTCACTTCGCAAACTCCTTCAACTCGGCCTGCAAGCCCAACTCGATTGCGCCCATGTCTCCGGCCTTCCGCCACGAGCGCGACAGCTGCAACAGGTTGGCGCGGTCTGGGTACTTCTCGCTCCACCACGCCGCGAACTCAATCGGGTTGTGATGGCTCCACAAATGACAGCCCGCGTTCATCGTCAACGCGTTCCAGCTGCACCAGCGCGTCGTTACGTACCGGCGCGACCTGACGTGGCACCACTGGAGCGTGTCCTTCTTGCCGCAGCGGACGCACTCGTAGCCATCGCGCGCGAACACCACCTGGCGGGCGAGCGAATCCAGCCGCTTCTTATGCGCGGCGTGGCCCGACACTCGCGGCAGGCGGCCAGAACGCTTCATCCTTCTCTCCTGCGAAGTTCTTCCATGCGACGCACCGCCATATCGACAACGCCCTGTAGTTCCTGCGCCGGGTCCGGGCATGTTGCGTCGTCAATGATCGCCACGCCCGGCAACCACCCCTTGCCGTCCTTGTCGATATGTATCAACGGGCACGAGGCGATCGCAGGCAAATGCCGAGGATGAAACCGCACGCGAACATCTCCGTCCTCAAACTCCAAAATGCACGGAATTTTGGCCTTCACGATACCACCCACACGGTAGCGCGCCGTCCGGTCAGTTCCACCTTGCGCGTCATCCCTGAGTCGTACACGAAGTTGTGCATCACGAGCCAGCGCACCCGCGGCCGCACCGTGTCGGGCAGCATCTTCAACGCGCGCGCCGTCTCGTCGTTGGTCGAGCCCTTCGGACCGCACGAAATCAGGTAGTCGAGCACGACCCGCTCCAGGTGGTGCATGTGCGGCGTGATCTTCTCGGCCGCCTCGCGGCTGGTCTGGCTCCCGCTGTGCGGAGCGCCGAAGGGAATGGCTTCCTGCGGGAAGGCGCTGGTCATGGCATTGACTCCAGTGCGGCTTTGCGGATCGCAAAGTACACAGGCTCCTCTGCGATGAACGTGAGCGCTTCTGCTTCTCTGAAGCGCTGCGGCTCTATCTCGCGCTGGCCGTACATCCGATTCGACTCGTGCCATTTCTTCCAAGCCACGGCGTAGCCTTCGTTCTCGTCCAGCCGCGTGATCTGGATGCGATACCGCGTCATCACCAAATCCGAATGAAGTACAGCAGATCAAATCGCGGGTTGCTGAAGTACCACGTGACCAGCGCCAGCGCCATCAGCTTCATGTCTCCCTCCACAGTTTGACAATGAGAACGAATTCCAGCAGGCACAGCGCGAGCAGGATCACCGCAGCCGCTCGATGGCCTGCTTGGCCCGGTACGCATCGAGCGCAGACAGGAACAGCGCGCCGCCATTCAGGATTTGTTCATCGCTGAGCCAATGGGCCTCGCCGCGATCGCCTTCCTCTTTGCCGACGCGATAGACGCACACTCGACTGATGGTGCTTTGCGGGTTGTTCTCGTGGTACATCGCCACGTAGGCCGCGACCTGAGCAATCATCTCGTCCCACGGGAACTTCGGATGCGGCTTGCTGGTTTTTATGTCCGTGAGAATCAGTTCGCGCTTTCCGATCGTCGTGGCCAAAACATCCAGCGTCCCGCCAGTCTGCCGTTGCTCGCTCACCATCGCGCACTCTGACCCCAGACAAACAAATTCGTTTTCCTGCCACCACAACCTGAAACGTCCGAAGGCGAAGTCGCTCTTGGCGTAGAGATCGTCAGGCAGCCCGTCGTGGGCCAGCTCGGCGCCTTTCAGGAATGCATGGATGCGGGCGTGAACAATCGTGCCCAAGTCGGCGGCGCGGTCGCGCTTGACGGAATAGGCGTAGGGGCCACCGAACGAGGTCGCGTCCAGTGTTCTATCGGCCCACGCCTTGAACAGGGATTCCCGCTCCTCGCGCGCCGCCCACTCGATCAGCGCCTCTTTCGCGAGGACGCCGAGCACCGTAGTCACGCCAGGTAGCCGCTTGCCTGCGGCGTTGCGATAGACCGTGTGCGGCGCACTGAGATCCAGAACGTGAGCGGTCACTAGAACGGAATCTCCTCTTCGGTTGCCGGGGGCGGGTTCACTTCGTCCCACGCATCGGGCGACACGTCCGCGGGAGCCGACGCGCCCGCCTCGAAGGGATCGCCGTTGCTGAACAGGCGGTTCAGGTCGAAGCCATTCGACCGCAACGCGGTCCATGCATCGCGAATCTCCTGAGCTGCGGGCTTGGGCGGCGCGGGCATTACCTGGTAGGTCGTGTCAAGCCCCTTCCCTTCGCGCTGGATGATGAGATCGTAGCGCTTGGGATCGCCCCAGTCCTTCGAGTACACCAATCCCTCGATCGCAGTCTGGATCGTGTTCTGCGTGATCTCCCAGACCTGCACGCTGTTCGTGGCGTAGTTCCAGCACGGCACCGCCCAGAAGTGCTTGCTGCCCTTTTTGGAGTCGATCGAGCCCTCGGGGAAATCATCGAGCTTGCGGCGCACCGGCTGGCCGTTCTTGTGCTGATGGTTCGGCACGGTCCAGCCTTCGTAACCCAGGATCGGCGAATCGAGGATGCGCACGCGACTCTCGCCCTCTTTGGGCTTGAAGTACTTCCCGCCCTTGGGCTCGGGCGTTCTGTAACCTTCCGGCAGAAACGGGCTCATGCTATCCTCCATTTACGGACGGCGAGCGCGGCAGGCCTCTGACTTCGCCCACTGGCCTACATCCCCTTGGCGCTCGCGCCGCCGTCCACTTCCAAGTTTTGCTCCGGCCGAAGAAGAGCACGCCCGGCACGACCGGAGCCGACGGGGCCGGGCGCTACTTGCGTTCTCCGATCATTGATAGGATTACAATTGTCAGGCCAGCGACCGCGATGAATTCGTGTTTGACGATCTCCCATCCCGTCAGCAAGCCGAATCCGAACAGGCGCGCGTCGTGGCGGGTCACGGCCGATACACTCCGTCGCCCATGTTCAGCGCTTCGTCCAGCGGGAAGCTGCGCTTCTCCACGCCCGACTGCACCGCGTCCAGCGCAATCTGATCTATCTGCGCGTGCAGCTCGTTGCGTATCTTAGCCGCGCGCTCGATCAACCGCGTGAGGTAGTGCAGGTCACAGTGGAGTTTGGCCTGCTCCGCTCCCTGCTCGCGGCAGGCGTTGGAGAACTCAGTGAGCAGGCGGTCGATCTCGGGGCGGTTGCTCACGATTCCTCCACGCGCAACGGCATCACGAGCGCGACGATTTCGGTTCCATCGCCAGCCCTGAGCGTGAAGCGCGCAGCTTTTTCCGGCCCCCAAAGCTCGACCTTCACAAATGGCCGAGAGATGTCTGATTTCCAGGCTTTCCCGAGCACCTCGGAAAAGGTCTTGAGTACGCTTTCAAGATACTGTCCGTTGAACGTGGCGAACGCCTTCGGTGCGGTCGTAGGCATTACCGCATCCAGGTTGGGTGCCTGCGTTCTCAACTGCTCGGCGCTCGGCTTGACGCGGACCAAAACGTGCCCGTTGGTGGCAGCGACCTCCTGCGTCTCGGGGTCCACGAAGATGCCCGAGATTTCGAGCCGATGCTGGTTCTTGTCGGAGTGAGCAGCGACTTTCAACTGTGCTGGCGTAATGATTTTCACCACTTCCCCCGCGCGCGCCCGCTGGCTTCGCTGGCGTGCTCCGGCGTGGACCGTTCAGGATTCGGCATGGGCGGCGCGTTCGCGTTGCACGTCGCGTTGTACTCGGCGACTGCCTTCTCGTTCCGCACCCGTGCGATGGACTTCTCCAGCGCGGGCACCAGGTCCACGTCCGGCGCGACGTAGGGATCGCAGGCTTCGTCGCAGGAAGAAAATGCCGCGCTACTCACAGGAGCGGGGGCCGCGCCCGCCACACTGCTTTCGCGCGGCAACACGTTCAGGTGCAGCTTGCCGATGCGGGTCATGACGCACTCCGCTTGAGGCCAGCAACGGCAGCCTCGAAACGGGCGAGCGCCGCGATCGGCCGCATGAGTTGAACCGCCCAATCGCTGCGGGTGTCGCCCGCGACATCGCGCACCCAGATGCCATCAGCGAAGCCCTTGAGCACGTCGGGCGCGGCGTCGGCCAGTAGATCCATCGCCTCGATGCGCGGCAGGGCTGCATGCAACTCATCGAGGCAAGCGAGACGATCGAGCGCGGCACGTTCCGCCGCAAGCGCGGTATCGGGATGCGATCCCTTGTATTCGATCGCGCTGGCCTGGTGCCGCCTCAGGTCCGCGTGCATCAGCGATATGGCCGCGCGGATCGCATCCGCGACGCTCGCGGGCTTCGTGGTGGGCGCGGACTTCGTTTCGTTGCTCATCGCTCTCTCCCGTTGATTCGGCGCGAGCCTTTCTCGCGTCACCCGTAAGATAGGTCCGATCCGCTAACCTGTCAAGCGGATTTCTGAGCCTGTTTTTCCCGCCATTTCTTGTTGGTCGCCTCGGCTCCGAGCCGGGCAATCTGCGACCGCTCCCACGGCGTCAACTTCCGGGCTCGCGCCCGCCCCCCCTTTTTGCCGATCTTCCGATAGTGCGCCCGAACAATGGGCGAAATGCGCTTGCGTGCCATGCGTCGATCTTGCCACGAGAGGGGTATCGGCGGCAAGCGGAATTGGCTTGACTGGAAAAACGCAGAGTCTACAATGCGCCGGACGCACGGACGCGGACGGGCCGCCATCGTGGGACCCTCCAAGGCACGTAGGATGGCCCGCCGCCCCTTGCGCATCGCCCTTGGAGGGCAACGTGTCACGGAAGATGCGAGCCAGATCGTTCCTCTTTGAGCCCCTACGGTTCATCAACGACGAGGCCGTTCGCCTCATGGAGCCAGCCGCGCTCGGCGGCTATGCGGCTCTGTTCTGCCAGCTCTGGGAGCAGCCCGATCCGGGCGTGGTGCCGGACGATGACCGGCTGCTCTCGTCGCTGTCCAGGATGGACCGCACGGAGTGGGACCGCGTAAGGCCACAGATAGCCCGGGCGTTCGACACCACGAGCCGCCCGGGCTTCTGGCTTCAGAAGGGCCTAGTCGAAACAGCCCGTGCTCAAGATCGCTTCAAGCGGGCCCAATCTGAGCGCGGGAAGCAGGGCGCTAACGCTCGCTGGCCCAACACTGGAGATGGCGCAAGCATAGCCAATGAGCCGCCATGCAAGCGCGATGGCCCTTCGGTTCTCGGTTCTCGGTTCTCGGGTTCGGGCTCTACGAGCGAAAGCGAGAAGATCGCGGCTCCCGCCGCGGATCGCTCACCGCCGACGAACGGAAACCCCGCGACCCTCGACCCACTGATCGGAAGCCTAGCCTCGGCGCTCTCGATGCGCCCGAACCGAGCCCGAGCCCCGCTCATGGCCAAGGTCAAGTCCCAGGTCGAAGCACTACCGCCAGACGAAAAGGCGAAGTGGTTCAAATTCGCCGGCTGGCTGGCCAAGGACATTCGCGACGACGAGTGCGTCCTTCGGGTCGTGGCCGATGCGATGGAACGCAACGGAACCGTGGGAAACCTGTTCAGTTACTACGCCGTCAACGGTCCAGCTCGCACCACAATCGAGGGCCACTACCGCGCCGACCAGCAAGACCACGAGTCCAAACGCTGGAAAGCCGAAGAGTGGGACTGGGTGCGTGCCTTCAAGGCGAGACAGGAGGCCAACTCGTGAAGCTCGGAACGTTCAACGACAACCAGTTTCGCTGGCTGTATCACGCTCCAATCACGGCGAAGCAAGTGGCCGAACTGGTCGGAAAGAACTGCGGTATCATCTCTCGCTGTGACCGATGCGGCGCTCAATTCGTGGGACTCGGAACTGACCTGCAAACGATCGAACTCGCGCTGTCAACGTTCAGGCGTAGGCACTCGGAATGTCTGGACTGAAAAACGCCATCGGCTTCATCATGGACAACGCCAAAGCTATCAACAGGTTGTGCGACGAAAACAAGGCGTCAGATTCCCTCCGCGAGCGCTGTCACCGCTACCACGGCGAATTGCTCGTCCGCGGCTGCACTGATCCGGCAGAAGTCATGCGCGTGGTGGCGTCTAGGTTGGAACGCGAACAGCGCGAGAACGAGGGCAAAGAGTCGTGAGCGTGGATATCATCCAGACCAACGCAACTCGGTCCCCCCCGCGCGCGCAGAGAATCGCGCAACGTAATGCTGAGAAAACAGTTGCTCGCATCGTCAAGAAGACCGGACCGCGCTTTGAGCGACGCCTAGCGGAGGGACTCGGCTTCGACTTCGACACGGGCGAATCGCTCACCAACTCGCCAATGGCCGCGTTTGCCGCGTGCTCTCAGTGCAAGCGCCCATTCGTGCAGGAGTGGGCCATCCGCGAAGCTGGTGCCATGCTGCGGGCTGCACTCGGGCCACCGCAGGCACAGACGCAGATCCTCGCGCTGATTCAGAACACGCTGGGCTGCCGCGACGAGAGCGAGGCCCGCGCGCTGATCGGGCTGGCCAAGTCGGCCGATGGCGCAGACGAGCAGGCGCTGATCGAGTATTCGCGGGAGTGCCTGGAGCGGAACGGGTGGCGGTGCCTGCCACCGGATCAGGCCATACATGCCACGGAAGGCGCGAATGGACGCCAGCCCTAACCGGCCCTGCAATTCGTTGGCAACGATTGGACGCCCCGAGCATCTAACATCCGTAGGCAACGCATCAGCAGGGCGATTCCGTTCGTTTAGCGCGCAGCAGGGAGGCTGGCACGAAAGCGAAGTTGGCCCTATACGGGAACGTCCATATCCCACGGGCGTTCTGCCGCAAGTGCGGCTGCCATGCGCTAATCCTCAATGGCGTAATGGCTTGCTGCGATTCCCGGCCTCAGGAAGTCGAGATCCATCGTGCGGAACGCATGAGCACGCCGGAATTCTCTCGGCGGCTGCCTTCCGTACGCGCCCGCAAACGCATCCTCGCGGAGCAGGACAACTGCTGCCTTTACTGCGGCAGACGCTTCGGCTCGACCTATCAGTGCGGTGGGCGCAAGCGTCGTGTGGTCCTGAACTGGGACCATCTCGTGCCGTGGATTCAGAACGCGGACAACTCGGACGACAACTTCGTCGCGGCCTGTGCCGTCTGCAATGGAGCCAAGGGTGATCGACTCTTCAACACCGTCGGAGAAGTCCAGGACTTCGTTGCTCGACGGTGGGCCGTCATCGAAGCCGAAGCCTACCGCCCGCTGCGAGGAATGCGGGACTCGGTTCACGGTCTATCGAGCGAAACACCGATATTGCGGGAATAAGTGCCGCTTCAAGGCATGGGCTCGGATGCATCCCCGAGTTGCGGTAACGCCATGACGGGCGGGCGTGAGCGGGACGAGCCGGGAAGCGCGAGCCCCGGCGTGGCGAGCGGGCACCATTCGGCACCAAAAGTCCACCTCCGCGTCCCCGATGCCTCACCAGCCGAGTGCAGCGCCTGCCCGGTCTGCCCCAACTGCGGCTTGGCCGCGCTGCCGCAGCTCCAGTTCCGCATCGTGCAAGAGCGGCGCTGGCGCTCGTGGTGATGGTCGCGGTGGCCTTCGTCGTGGGATTCTGCTTCTGCATCGTCGTGTTCTGTGCGCTGGCCGCGTTGGGCAAGGACGTGATGCGCTGGGAGCAGCAGGACAAGGCCGAGCGCAACCGGAAAACCTACGAGTGAACGGCTGGTGGTCGCAGCGGCCGAGTTGGGTGATGCGCGCATTGTCCGAGTTCGGCCGGCCCACCGTGGCAGCAACCGGCTTCGGCAAGTGCGCGTGGTGCCGTAAGCCGCTGGAGCGGGCAAAAGTGCGATACTGTGGAGAGCGGTGCCGTAAGAGCATGGCCAACTCGCGGCGCTACAAGCTATCGAACCGAAGGGAGCGCTGGTGAACGAAGCCCCGATCCGCTGCCCGCACTGCTCGGCCTCCGAAACGTTCTACGTCAAGCCGGCGTGGGCGTGGTACGTGCGTTCCGTGGGCTGGCCGTGGAACCGCGTGGTGAAGGCCGTCAAGGTCCAGGTCGGCGATTGCGTTGTCTGCCTGCGCTGCGACCAGCCCTACGTCGTGACCGCATCGGGATCGTTCTCCAAGCGCAAGCCGGTGCCGTCGCCGGTGGCTCGAGCACCGCGCAACTCAGATCCCGTCGCCGAGCTGCACGCCGCGGTCAACGCGCTGCCGGATGAGCCTTAGCGCCCAAGAGGCCGCAGTAGCGTTCAGGCGCAGTGCGCTCGTACGCTCGGCTGATCCGCTGGCCAATGCGCGGCTGATACCAAAACAGCGGGAATTCATCGCGGCGGCGTCAGGCTGCACGGAATCGGCGCTGCGAGCCGCCAACAAACTCGGCAAGTCCACCGTGGCGGCGATGTTATTCGTGGCACTGCTACGGGGCATGCGTGAGTTTGCCGGGGTCAAACTGCCGCTCTTGCGCCGGGATCCGGCACCCGAGGCGTGGGCGCTGACGCGGACCTACAAGCAACAGGTCCAGGGAACGCAGGCGGCGTTCCGACTGGCGTTGGGCAACTGGCCGCACCGGATCGCGTGGCAGGACCGGAGCGAAGGCACGTGGGCCGGCGTCAGGATCAAGCCAGAGCGCTGGGGCAGCGACGACCCGGAAACGTGGGCGTGGCTGGCGTTCGTGTCGCAGCAGAACTCGCGTAACGATGCGGATGCGGCCAAGGGTGCCCGCCTCGATGCGGTGCTGTTCGATGAGCCGGGCTATCCGGCGGTGGTGCGCGAGTTACGCAAGGCGGGCAGGCCGGGGCAACCGTTCCGCATGGTGCATGCGTTCACGCCGATTTTGCGTGACGAGTGGGAGCCGATCCGGCAGGACATCGAGACACCGGCGTTGGGCATCCGCGAGGTAACGGCGAGCCTCTACGACGCGATCCGGGGACGGGTCGAGAATGGTTTTCTCTCCGAGGCGGAAGTGGCTGAACTGGAAGCCAAGTATTCGACCGATCCGCACCGCGACGCGCGCTTGTTCGGGCACTATTGCGACATGGCTGGGACGAGCCCGTGGCCGGGCCGGGCGCTCCAGACGCTCAACCGCTGGCTGAACGAGAGCCGGGAGCCAGCCGAGATTCGCAAGTACCAGCTCCGCGGCGAGAAGGACACGGCCGAGGGGCGCGGGCTCGTTACCGAGGCGGCCGAGCTCGAAGTCTGGTACCCGCCCGAGCGGGACGAGGATTACTTGGTGATCGCCGATGCCGCCGAGGGGATTGACGACGGGCAGCACGACCCGCTAGCGCTGATCGTGGTGGCAACGCGGAAGCCGCGGCTAGTGGCCTGCCACTCGAGCTACGTGAGCCCGCACGGGCTGGGCAATCTCGCGGGCCAGGTGGCGCGGGAGTACAACGGCGCGCTGGTCGATCCTGAGACGCAGGGCGGCTGGGGCGCACCGTTCCTGACCGGATTGCGTGCTGCGCGCTATACGCGGGTCGGGCACGACATCGAGCCGACGAGCCCGGGGAAGCACCGGAGCGTGCTGGGCTTCAAGACCACCGACCAGACGCGGCCGCTGTACTTCTCGGCGCTGCGGCAGGCCATGCTCGAGGATGCGATCGAGGTGCCAAGCCGGAGGGTCATCGCGCAGCTGCTGGCGGTGGAACTGGACAAGCACGGGAAGCCGTTGGCTGGCTACGGACAGCATGACGAGTTCGTGATCTGCCTCGGGCGGGCGCTCTACCGGCTGGCCAACCTACGCGCCTACCGGCCCGCGCCGCGGCCGCCGAGCATGACGGATGTGATCGACCGGACCATCGGCAAGAAGCGCCAGCGCGAGGTGATGCGGCGGCCGAATTGGATTTCTACTTGACGACGCCGCTTAGGCATCTTTTCGTAGTTGCGTCGGTGGCACGACACGAGGAGTGACGCATGAGGAAGACGCTAGCGCTTCTGGCGCTTCTGGTGGTGTGCGCTGCACAGGCGAACGCGCAGGGAGCTGGCTTGCGCGTTTTTGGCGTGACGCCCGTCGCGTTCCACAAGTACAACGCGGCCACCAATTACCCCGACAGCAACGCGGTCGCGGGCAAGGCTTCGTGGGGCTCGGACACCACGGTTGCCGTTTCGCTCGCTTCGATGGGACTTCCCGCTCCGCAGTTGACAGGCGCGGCCGACACCACGAGTTGGTTCGGGGTCATCATCGGCGCTGGATCGGCGGCCCCCGCTGCCGATTCGGTCTACGTCGGTACGCAAGTTTCGCTCGACGGCAACAAGTGGGTCACGGTCACGCCGTTGCGAGTGAACTTCGCGGCCACGACTAAGCCTCCGGTGGCCTCAGCGATCCTGCTTGAAACCGGCTCGAATGACGCCTTCGGGCGCATCTACTCGCAGGAGCGATTGTTAGGCCAGTACGTGAACGCGATGAACGGTACGGCCCCCACAGAAATTCAGATGTACGGGTGGCCGTTGATTCGGTTCATCGTCACATGGTCGGCGGCCGATGCGGGATCGTCGTTCTCCCTCAGCATCTTCAAGACGGTGCAGTAGTGGCGCGCCCCGACAGCAGGACCGCAGAAGTGGTGAGCGGGATGATCGCCGAAGCGAAGTCCCGCATCGAGGCGCAGGAGAAGGCTTACAAGGCCGACGCCAAGCGCTACGGCAAGAAGGAAGTCCACGCGCTGACGCAGGCGCAGGTTCGGCAGATCGTGAGCGAGGTGTGGAATGGCACCGACACGGGGAGGCTGATCCAGGCGGCGATCGAAGACGTGGAAGCAGGAGTCGGACTGTAGCAGCACCACCGCGGGGCGGGCTGGCTCCCTAGGCTGGCTCGCCCCGTCCCAGGAGGAAATGCTTGGCGAATTTCATCCAGAAGGCGATCAAGAAGCCGGGCGCGCTGCACAAGGAGTTGGGCGTACCGCAGGGCAAGAAGATTCCCGCTGGGATGCTCAACAAGGCCGCGAAGGCCGGCGGCAAGTTGGGCCAGCGAGCGCGACTCGCGAAGACGTTGAAGGGCCTCGGTGGCCGAAAGAAAGGCTACTGATGCCCTGGAAATCTCAGGCTCAAGCCGCGTGGGGCCACTCTCCCGCCGGTGAGAAGGCTCTGGGCGGCAAGGCCAAGGTGGCCGAATGGGATCGTGCGACCGAAGGGATGCGACTTCCCAAGCGCCGCAAGCCTGCCGCCCGGATCAAGCGGAGCAAGAAGACCTGACATCGCGACGGGCGCGGGAGTCCAGCAGGGACCGACAAACCCGGAACAGGGATGAGCGATAGCCAGTAACGATTCGCAGGGACAGACCCGCGCGCAGCTCTGGAACGACCGCTGGATGTATTGCAAGCGGCTGGACGCCTCTCTCCATGAGCGGATCGAGCGCGAACTGCGTTTCTCCCTCAAGCTCCAGCACTATCTGAACGACCGCGGCATGGAGATCAACCGCACGCTAGTCCAGTTCAAGGGCCGCGAGTTGTTCTCCAAGATCCGGCGCGAGGCTGCCGACGTGATGGCGGCCATCGCGTCCACCGAGATCAATGCTGTGCCGGTCGATTCCGACGCCGACAGCGAAGACCCGATCACGGCCGAACTGGCCGAGTGGGCGCTCAAGCAGGATCTCCACGATCCGAGCAAGGGATGGGAAACCTATCTCGAGCGCGCGGTGATCGGCGCGATCTCGGCCCGCATGTGGGGCGTGGCCGTGGACTGGGACGCCTCCGTGAACGCCTTTGGCGAGGCGTTGTTCCGCAACGTTGATCCGACGCGGCTCTTTCTCTGCCCGCCGTACGTGGACGTGTGGGACTTGCGGTTGCCGTGGGTGATCGAGGAAGTGGACATGCGCCTCGAGGACGCCCAGCGCATGGAAGGCTGGACCAACGCCAAGCAGTTGACGGCCGATCCGCTCTCGGACGAGATCGGTAACGGCGGGTCGGTCATCGACGAGCGCGGCCGCGTCAGCCTCTACAACGATCCCGAGCCCAACGTGGCGGGCCGCCCGACCGGCATGGTCAAGATTCTGCTGTGCTGGAGTCGCTTCGATAAGAGCGTGAAGACGAAGGTCGTGGATACGCGGGCGCTACCGCCAGATATGCAGTACGCGGGCTGCACGAAGTGCGGCTGGAAGAGCGATCCCGGCGCCACTTCAGATCAGGTCTGCCCGCAATGCTTGGACCAGGGCAACCTGACGATGGCCCCGCTGATCGGTGCCGAACGGATCGAGCAGGACGTGCTCGCGCGGCGCAAGGGCAAGCGCTTCGAGGTGATCGCGCCGCTCCAGAATCTCGCGGTGCGTGACGGTGACTGGCCGCAGGATATGCGCGGCTTCCCGTACATGATGATTTCGCGCTTCGAGCACCCGCGCGAGCGCTGTGGCGTGTCGGATACGTACCTCGATTCGTCGCTCCAGGTCATGAGCAACGCGCTCCACCAGCGCGCTTACGACCAGGTGACGAGCGGTCCAAACGTACTAGCGGTGACCGGATCTCAGCCCAAGGACGCTGCCGGCGAAGACTTTCAGT
>Ga0247689_1000012_pt1 | contig 16537 bp, 26 predicted proteins | sample CNK30_metaG_FD_189929 | JGI IMG/M metagenome (GOLD analysis project Ga0247689, IMG submission 189929) | Soil microbial communities from Purdue University Martell Research Forest, Indiana, United States - CNK30 | ecosystem: Environmental > Terrestrial > Soil > Temperate forest > Bulk soil... | reverse complement strand
AAGAACATCCACCGGGCTGATTAACTTGAGTCTCCCGCTGTTACCCACGAAATCTATTATTCTACAGTAAGGCTTCTCGCTGCTGGCGATAGCTGCGCGACGTTCCTCTTTGGTTTTTAGTCCATCAACAACACCAGGCAGCGGACGAGTAGACCTGCCGCACATTTGCTCATAGTGCGCCAGGCTCAGGGTTGGCTTTGCCATCAGTATTACTTCCACATGTGGATTGTCGTACCCCTCCGTCAGCACTGCACAGTTAACGACCACCGCCGTCTCTCCAGTGCGAAACCGATTCAGTATTTCCTTGCGCTTCTCCTTGTGGGTTTCACCACACACCCACTCGGCCAGTCCAGGAATCACTCGGTTGAATAGGTTACACGCCATTTCAGCCTGCTTAACCGAGGATGTGAACATGATGCACCTTCGGGGCTTTCTGGCCAAGGATGTTAGAAATTCCGGCCATTGGTTTTGCGGCAGCGCGCTAAGCGTGTTCGCGTCGACGCCATAAACCACCTCCAAGGACGGATGGCATACGCCTTGCACATTCTTCTCGACTGTCATGATGGCCTCTAGTTCAACTTGGTTAAGGTCGCCGCGCGAAACGTGGATGTGTGACAGGTCTAACGAGTGCACGACTATTCTCTGCGCCGCCACATCAACAAGCCAACCCTCCTCGACGCCATCGACAATGCCCCAACTGAATGCTGTGCTTTCGAATATCTGCCCGAGCGCCTCTTCGTCGCTCCGCTTTGGTGTGGCTGTTACGCCGAGTATTTTAATCTCGGGGTTTCCCCTCGTAAAATAGTTGATGATGTTCCGGTAGGAGACGCTGGTTGCGTGGTGCGTTTCATCAATCACCACCAGCCCGAAATCGCGCGGATTAAACCGCGACATTCTGGTCCTGGAATTCATCGTCTGAACCGTGGCGATAACCACGTCGTCCCGAATCATGTCGAGGCAAGTGGTGGACTCAGCCATCTCGATACCACAGCTTAATCCTGTTGCTTCCACGATACGGTCTCGCGCCTGGTAGATTAACTCAGCGCGATGCGCTAACACTAAAGCCCTCCTAGGCTGCATTGATTTTATGACCTTGCCAAAGATGACGGTCTTCCCGGCTCCCACCGGTAGCACCGCCAACGTCGAGGCGTGGGTCTGCCACTTTTCGAGAATGGCGTCGTGACACCTAATCTGGTAATCTCGATACTCTATTGGTTTCATTCTTGTGCATGGACTGTATTAATTTATCTGCCATCTGGAACTGGCGCTTGGACATTAATCCGGTCGAGTTGCACGCCAGGCAGTTCCCCTTTTTAGTTTGCTCAAACCAGCCCTGACACTCCGTGCAGACTGTGTGTGGCGTTGCGTCCTTTATATCTGCGATGGCTTGTTCGATGTGGCTCTCAGCAACGCTGCTCACCTTCTTCCACACACGGTCGGATTTGCGGAGACTTGCCAGCTGGTCCCTGATATCGGCGAGCGCGCTGATAAGCCTTTTAGACTCATCCCTCGTGTGATACGCAACCACGAGGTGTTCTGGAACTGCGTGACCCTCTTCGTCGAACACCTTTGGTGACTTACCGCGCACTGGTTCCAATTTCATGTGTGGCGGGGGAGTCGACATTTCCTTATTCAGCTCCTCAGTTACATTATCTGAAGCGAGGCCTCGCTTTGACTTATTAAACTCTTCACTGGTTGAGGATTTCTTATCTATCCTTTCACCGGCATGCTTAGGCAGTGTCTTAGCCTCGTATTTTATCAGGTTTTGGATTGCTTTTGGCGTGGTCCAGGGACAGTATTTCTCGCACCACTTTTCCCACGAAAGTCCCTCCTGTAAGTAGGACTCGGTCGTTTTGATTCGGTAGATGGCCCCACACCACTTTCCGGTGGCGTCGTTATACATCTGGACGATGGCGCGGTCGGCCTTGTATTCGTCCGTGAGCTTCATTGGAGTCGTGTCTTTTGGCATGGTATTGAGTGCACAGTAAATAGCGACGCCGCCCAAAGTGCTTGAGTTGACTCCTTGGAGTCTCCCTGGACGGCGTCAAATTGGTTGGCGTGTCTCAAGCGCCAACCGTTGTATCAAACCGTAAACAGCGTGTCAACTGTTTTATTTCTGTTCCAGCCATTGTTTGGCGGCTGTCACGTACGTCTGCCAGTTCTCGGCGACGACGGCTAACAGCGCCGGTTTAACAATCGCGGCGTGGTCCAGGCTAGTGATGCTGGGCGGCATACTGCCAAGGTTGACCAGCAGTTTGAGCAGCTGTTCCTCCGTTAACCCGCCTTGCGCGGCTATCAGCTGTCTGATTTTCACCAGTGGTGCGCTTAATGGCACCCCGGCATCGCTGGCTGGCACCACCACAGCGACTTCAGGCGGCGGTTGGGTCAAAGTGGCCGGAACCGCCCCCGGCGCGTCCTGGGGCGTTTTGGGGGCCTCCGTTGGACCGAACGGCAACTCGTCTGTCTCATTACTGGACACTGACTGGTCGATACCCAGGTGTTTGCGTAACCGTTCCAGGCCGTCGCGCAGTACCTCGCTGTTCATCCCCTCAATCCTGGTCCAGGACCGGGTGTTGAATATCAGCTGCATCAGGTCGGCTTTCTGCTTCTTCTCCTCAGCAGACTGGCCTGGGTGTTTGGTGATGATGGCACCCTGTATTTCCTCCGAAAGAATAGTGCGCAACCTTTTCTCTCGGTCCCAATCGGCGTGACCCTCCATGTCGGCACCGGTGGCAGTCTTTGACGCGACGTCTACCGGGGCATGGGTGCCCGGCCTAAGTTTTTCAATATGCGGCTGGAAAAATTTAAAGTCGGGATTAGTGGCGGTCGCGCCATCAATGACATTGAACCTGTCACCCAGTACAGTTGCAATGTGAACCATTTTGAAGCCACCCTGACCGTCTGGAACTTGCTCCCTCTCCATCTGAACCAGCAAGGAGGGTTCGAAACCCAGCTCTTTTTCTGTTTTCATTTTGATACCAGTCTTCTCCAGCTCCTTCCGGCCGGTCTCTTCGTTCGTAGTCATTTCCCATTCATATCCCGCCCTACCACACATGATGATGTGGAGTTGGCTGTTGAGAAAAAAGTTGGGCCATTGCTCCCATATTTTTTTGATGCTGGACCATTGGGCGAACTCCAGCTTTTGCAGCGGTGCCCAGCCTTTTGCTTTCCGGGAGTCGTTGAGCTGAGCCAAGAATGAATCACACAATTCGACCCACGGATGACTTATGCTGTCAATGATTGCCACCGACACCCTTTCTGAGATGCAGTCCCGGGAGAATTGCATCAGTGAATCGAACGAACGGGCGCGAACCCCCATTAAGTCCCTTCCGGTTTCGGCCTTGACCATTTCGGAGATGTAGTTGCTGCCCGATTCGCTGTCGAACAATGCCACAGGGCCATCCAATTTGAATAGTTTGATGGTCCCGATAGCTAGTTTCGCCGCCGTGAATGACTTCCCGCTTTTCGCAAAACCAAGGAAACCAGCCTTTAAATATCCGGCTTGGTTGGTAAGAATGCTTAATGCCATAACTATTGTCCTTTCTTTGGCCGCCTGTTTGTGGCCTGCTCTTTATAGGTTGCCCATTTGCAATTCTCTGGCGAGTAACCGAGTTCGTTGTTTACCCTCTCGATGGTCATTCTGGGGCCTGGGCGCGACCCCATATCAGCCAGGAAGTTTTCAAACTCCAACCAGCGAGCGCAAACCTTGATTCCGCGCGCGCCGTAATACTGATAGCGGTTGTTGCTTGGATTGGCGCACCTATCTTTCATCTTACTCCAGACTCGCCACTCCGCGCTGTAGGCCATCCCGTGCCGATAGTTCAATTATCCCTCCCTTCTTCCACGGGCCTGGTTGCGTCTATGTCCAGTTTGGTTTCGTGCGGCTGGTCTGCGCAGGCTTTCTTGAACGCGGTAACAAATTTCCGCGCCATCCTTATCTCGCCGCCGGTGCCTGTTCCGCTGCCCTCACAGCGGACGCTGAAGCTTCCGTTTTCTTTGTTTTCTATGATTGTTACTTTTACCTCTGTCATTTGTCCTTTCCTGTTGGCCCACCTTCTGGATGGACCAAATTGTTGTTGCTGGGTCGTAGACCCATTTTTCGTTTAAGCTTGGCCATGGCCCTGTATACTTTGGCATTGTCATACGTGGGGGGTATTTTACTTCCGCACGTGCTGCAATACCAAAACAACCAAGGCCACAGGCCGATGATTTCCATGTAGAACGTGCAGCATATTGGGCCTGGGTGGTGCTGCACAACGTGAGTCGTCTTAGTGATGCGCGTCTTTTCCATTGAGCACATCAGGCAGTCGCCAAATTGGTGCGGGACCGGCCCGTCGATTTTGATGCTGAGCGGCAGCGAACTGCTGCGCTCTTCAGGTGTTGGTTCCATGTTGTTTAATCTCCAGGAACCAGCCCGACACAGGCGTTGACCGACCGCCGGTTTTCCTAGCCGTGCACTTGCCAGAGACTTCTAACTCCTCCCATGACACCTGGCTCGTTCTGACCAGCTTGGCTGCCGTCTGGTAATGGTTGTGGCAAAGGCCGCGAGTTCTTTCCGGGTTAGGACATTCTGGGAATAAGCATTTTTTGATTTTCATGATAATATATGCCGCACGCCCACGGCTCTTACGTGGACGTGCGGGCTTACTGGCGCGTGCTTTGTGGGGGACAGTTGACCCAAGGGCCAAGAGCTTGCCCATGCACGCGCCATATTGTTTTACTTCTTCACCAGCGGCAACGTTGGCCGAGCCAACGCACCGGCGATGTCGAAGCAGGCCTCGCTGTAATGCAACTCATCGCTCAGGTACAGCAGCAGTGCGTTGCAGATGGACGAGGCCACGGTGAGGTTTGCAAACAGTATCTGTGGGACAGATGTGACCAGCTCGGTGCAGTTGAGCTGGTGTGGCATCTTGTCCTTCGGCTCTCTTATCTCCGGATGATACCGTGACAACTGCGGCGAACGGTCCTTGCCGTTGCGTCGCACGTAGATTTGGACATTGCCGTAGGTCCCGCGATGGTCCTTGTCCACTCCATCGTTGCCGCCGGAGATGAGACAGATGTTGCGTAGCTTCGCGCAATGCTCGTCCACCAGTTTCCTGGTGGCGTGGTTATCAACGCACAGGATAACAATGTCCCCCGAACGAATCAGGGTGCTGATGTTCTCCGGCCTGATGTATTGCTTTACTGGCACGATGGACAACTTGGAGTGGATGAAACGCGGTTTTAATTCCCGCGCCGTGACCACTGCCTTGTTGCCGTGTCGGCCGAATAACATGCGGCTCGCGTTCGAGGCTTCGAACCTGTCGCCATCGAAGAGGACGAGCCGTGCGTCTTTCTGGAGTGAGGCCAGGAACACCGCGCCGTAACGGGCAACGATGCTGCCTACCCCGCCTAGCCCAATCACTTTGATTGAGCTATTAGCGGCCAGTCGCGGTTTGAGTGCTCGATTGCGTCGCTTCATGTGCTTTGTCCCATTCTATTAGGAACTCATCAGCCCTTTTCTCGCACCAGATGTAGCTAGCTACCTTGGTGATTCTAAACAACTCCTGCCTCACATTGTAGGCTTCAGGTCGTTCGCGCTCTTCCATGAACTTGGCCAGGGCTTTCTTGATGACCTTCTCATCCTCGCCGTCTGGGCCGCGTTGTTTGTAGTCGTCGTAAGAACCGCCATACGAACCTCCATACATGCTGTCGCTATTGTCCCAGCCGTAGTTCTTGTAGAGCGGCGTGACTTTGTCTATCCACTCCTTAGGTACGGATTTCTTGTCGATTACCTCTGGCTCGTCCAGCACCTCGGCGTGGTTGCCGATAATGAACCGGCATCCGTCGACGACTGCGACGCATTTGAACTCCGGTTTCTTGCGGTTGACGTAACCAGCAATGATGTGTAGCCCAGGCCGAGCGTACTCATCATCCTTATCCGTCAGAGACGGTTCAGGCGAGAAGTCGCAGTGCGAGTGGATATCCCCGATTAACGCCAGATGCTGCGGAAGCTTCGGGATTTCGTACTTCACACTAGCGGAGCTTGCTTTCTGGTCCGGACAAACCAACTCCATTTTATTGGTGTTTCGGTTCCAGACTAGAATTAAGGCTGATTCCCACTTTTTGTCTTCGAAGATGAGCCGAAAAAAGCTGAGGGCTTTCTCCATTAACAGCTTCGGGACTTGTGGGTAGTTGATGTGTGCGAATGCTTCCTGCGCTTCGAGTTCGCACGGGCCGTGTTTGGCCGGTGCGCAACTCTGGAACCATTCGTGATTGCGACATAGGAACAGGCCGTCGGAGGATAAGATGTAAAACAGTTTATCCTTCGGCCAGGGCATGTCCTTGTCGGTCTTTAAGTACACAGGGGTACTGATGTTTTCGTCTTGCAATTTCATAAGCTTTATCCGTTGAAGATTACGCGGGCTAAGTCGTTGGCTGATTTGACTGTGGTATCAGCCACACGCATCCGTTTGAAGATTCGCTCAGCCACTTGCATGACCGAGTGCTTGGTGTCAATCCAGGGAACGTCCAGGACGAACAGTGGGTCTTTCTTTGTCTCTGCTTCCCAACGTTCGACGGTGCTGATGCGCTCGTCGATTTTCTTACTGGCCCCATACCACGAGTTGCCCTCGTGATGCTCACTGGACAGGTTGAATGAGGTTTCCAGTAGGCAATACCGGACCGCCTCAAACCCGCCGCAGTACCTATCCCCGGGATTAGCGCTGTACATCTGGGGATTGTCCTTCAGATGCTGCGTGCATATCCAGGAGAGCGGGTGCAGTTCGTTCGCGTTTTGGAACTTTGAACAGTTGAGTAGGCCCGGGAAACAAAGGCCGTCCGACAACTGCTTCAGCGGCTCACGCCGAAAGAAGCACTCGTCTGTTTTTGCGATGTGCGGGAGCCCATGCATGTGCACGAACACGCCGAATATGACCAGGTAGGGCAGTCCGATTCGCACGTCGCGATACTTCGTTCCCGGCCCGAAGGGGTGAGGTGAGTCTGGACGTATCCAGGACAACTTTTGCACTGCAGGTGCCTTTTCCCATACCCATATCGTGACGTTGCCCCGAGAGAGCACCGCCTTAATGCCGCTGGGAAGAACACACAAGCCTGTGTCCATGTGTTTGCTCAATCGGTTAATCAATTCGGGCACCATCATGGTGGCCTTAGCCCCTTCCGGAGTCTCGGCTGTGGCGGTCATCCCCTCGATGGTAACGACGTTATTCTTGCTGCCGCCTTTCTCACCGGCGTGACGCACGAACATCAGCGCCTCACCGGCCTTGAGGACCTTGTCCTCGTCAGCGTCGTCGCCATCGACAATGGCCTGGGACTCGGAGTCGATATCGAACCGGTCCTTGAACTTGCGTCGCACTTGTCCAACGGACATGCCTGCTACCGGCAGGGTTTCCTGGTATGGCCCAGAGGAGACCGTCACGGTCTTATTCTCTGGTTCAGGTGCAACGTCGAATATGCTGTCGCCATCGCCACCGGTCGGCGCTGGCTTCTGTTTCTCTGGTCTTTGTTTCTCTACACTCATGGTTACTATCCTTTCTTGTTTTGGTTAACTGCGAGACAAACTGCGGATTTGAGATACCGTGGTCCCCTCAGGCAGGTCCAGGTAGTGACTAACATTTTGTGGGGTCAACTGTTTGACCACGTTTTTGATTTGGTGAGCGATTGCCCCCTTCAAATGCCCGACCGTAATACCGGCCTCGGGGTTGATAAGAGACTCCTCCCATGCGGATGACGAAGACTCTTGCACCGCGCGGTCAATCAATGCGCCAGTCAAGAAGTCGCGATGATACTTAACGAGTGATGAGCCGCCTTTAACCGACAGCTCAACTACACCTAAGTCGTTCTCTTCAGAGTAGAGCCATTCTTCCAACTGCATCAGGTTCTCGCGCCACAACTGGCGTTGAGATTTACCGGTGCCATCGGCGGCTGGCAATCCATCGACGTGTTTCTTAAGCACATCAACAAAACCTGGTCGGTCTAACCGGCCGAAGTGTTCGACTTGTCCACCAATCCGGCGTAGGAACGCAGGGTCGACCAGGTGCGGTTCGTTGGTGGTTGATAGGAACACCACTAACCGGTCAGCTAACCCGGAGCGGTTTGGGTCCAAACGCTGTAACAGCGTCGTTAGGATGCGGTCGTAGATACCGTCGCGGTCACCGCCGCGTGCGCGGCCCATGCCTTCGGCTTCTTCCATGACCACCATCACTGGCAGGGTGAACTCTTTACCTTTCTTGTTGGTGAAAGTTTCACCTGCGAGCTTCTCAACCTCATCAAACAAACGGTCGGCGTTCTTGTCGGATTCACCGAGCCACATGGATAAGATTTGAGAGGTCTTAAACCGAAACACCCGTTGTGGAAGTTTCTCCACGGGAGTGTCGGTGACTTCACTCATAATGTCGTAGATGAGGCGATGAATCGCCTGCACTGCGAGCGTCTTGCCTGAACCACTAACGCCACATAACAGGCGCGTGATGCAGGGGCGTAAGCGGAACCGACGACGCAACGCTGGTCGCGTCATCTCTTCCTTAACGTGTTTAGCTACCACCTCAATAACGCGTGGTGGCGAACCAATGTCGCGAGCAACCACCACATTAGGCACTGGCCCTCGGTCCAGGAACCGACAGAAGGTCAACGAATCGGTCTCTGGTAGTGCGATGGTCGCTATCCGGTCGCCAGGCGCTATCACTAGCGAGTCGCCTGGCTTAACTGCACCGGACTCGATTTTGTCCATCAACTTGCGGTGGGTTAAGACCACCATCTTTTCTTCACGGCTAGTGACCTCGATGTGTTGCGTGTTTAACCGGCGTTCGAACCGCGCTTCTTTGCCATATTGGAATACGTCATCGAGCGCTTTACCGATTAGGATTTTGGCCTTGCCGTCTAGCGCAACGCGGTCGCCCAACTTCAACTTCTTGGCGGCGTCCGAATCGTGCACCACCATGTAGCCAATCTGACCATCGTCCATGGCGACAACGGCTATCGGTGAGGCTGAGCCGTCCAATGTGGAGAGCTCAATGAAGCTCGCCGGTTTCATGGGGGCGCGTTGCAGATTAGCAACAATGCCCTTGATTTCTGCGGCCATCTCTTTGGCCTCTTGGTCCAGAGCCGGTGCTGCCAACTGTTGCAGCATCTGCTCGGTGTAGTTCTCGTCCGCCATCAGGTCGATAGCCATCTGCTTTCTGTGCGAAAGCGGCAGCTCTTTAGCGGCGAGTGAATGAAGCACTTCTGGTGTTAACTCTTTCACTGTATTCTGTCCTTTCTTTGGTATTTTGCGTTTCATTGTGGTTTGACAATCACGGGCCTTAGGCAACGCACATTCCTTCAAGGCCTGTGATTTGGTTCCTAGTAAAACCGCAGAGTCCTCCTGCCGCAGTGACCGCAGCAGGAGTTCTTTATGTCTGTGGGCCGGGTGATACCGGTGTGCAGGCAGGAGAGGCAGATATAGCGTCGGATGCGCTTGCACCGTTCCATGCCTTTGATTGTTAGCCTTAGCGAGTGGTTACCGATATTGCCGGATTTCTTGTTAATCTGAATTGGAACGCTGCGTTCAATAAACCCATTCCTTATCGCGTAACGTATCGTACCGCCAATGACGGTCTGTGAGAATGACGGCATGCTCACCATCCTGCCCCTGGACCATAGCCGTTTCTTGCGGTAGAGGGCGTGCGGTGGCATGAGCGCACTGATGCGCTCGCGCACCTCCCAGATGTTCTTCCACTTGTCAGTGGCAATGGACAAGATGAGTAGGTCGAGCCACCGAACCTCACCCTCCTTACCCTTACTCCGAGGCGTCTTCATTGAGTGAGTGGAGTTTCAGCGCCAATGCTTTCTGCAGCACAATCGCCCTGGCCTTCTCAGCATCGGACTTGCAGCCTAGTTGGCGGATACTCTTTTTGTTGCGCAGCAGAATGTCCAACGTCTGCAACATGCGCATGTAACGCGCCCAGAGCCGCTCCTGTTCGGTGCCCTTACTCAGAACTACCTTGCCGCCGCTCTTTAACCCTTCAGCGAACTCGTTCACGACTGCCAATTGCGCCTTTTCACTGGCGCGCTCTTCGTGAATGGCGTCCACCATGGCGTGGACTTCAGGCCCGTTCATACGCTGTTTCTCCGCGAGCTTCACAGCCGCTTCCACCACACTGTCGATGGGTATGGTATTCAGTTTCACGATTGCTGCCCTGGGTAGTTGCTCAGCTTTAACGCCGAGCGCCTTAAACCGGCGCACAGCCAGTGTCACGCGATTGTTGACGTGCAGCGTGTGCACGTGAACACCGAATCTGTCGGCTGCTTCGTTCGGGGACAATTTGTACAATGCCATCGCGTTGATAGCATCCTGAATTGCCTCTTCCTTCCCTTTGCGCAGCCCGTGTTTCCGGTTGAGCACCTTCGGTAGTAGGTCCAGGACCATCGGGTCTTTGGTTTCCACAATGTAGAAACCCATGCTCTTCTGGTCGAACTCCTCAGCGGCTTTGCGTGTGTGATTACCGCCTAGCACCAAGTATTTTTTGGTCCCAGGCTGTTGCACGGCGACGCCACAGGGAAAGTCTTCCCCTTGTTCCATCGCTGCCAGGTAATCGGTGACCACTGTGTCATCTAGTCGTTGCCGCCGGGCGTGGTTGTTTGAGCTTAACTCCTCATCGATTTGGCTGAATGGGATTTCCTCAATCCTCCAGTCCAGGCCGAACTCTTTAAGGGTTTTCTCAGTTGCGTCCGACTTTAACCACTGTATCTTTCTCATTGTCTGTCCTTTCTTAGTTTGCCCCGGGACTTGGTCGGTCTCGGGGCGATTTGTTTTGTTTGTTGTTTTGTATCAGTTGACCAACGATAGGTCAACCTAATTGTTTTCAGATTTGAAGCTCATAATCTTTTTTCCTAGCACCTCTTTGAATTGGTCTAAGGCCCGTTGGGCAATCAAGTCGACGAACATTTCGCGCGCCTCCTCACAGCTCATCTCGCGCTCAGCCACCTCCATCAGGTTGGCCTTCAGCTTTTCGAGCATCTGCTTAATGACCTCGTCGGCTATCGACGGGTCGGGGTTGCTGTGGATGATGGGGTCCATGACATCTCTAATCGCTGTGCCTGAAGCCAGCGCCAGTTTGTGCGCCAGGTCTGTGGCGCGGTCTTTGGTCATCATGCGAACCTCCCTTCCATTTTGGACTCCGAGTTGGCTGAGTCGTGATACAGTTTCCAGGGCTCGACAGAATCAGGCTTGCGCTTGATATCAGCCATAAACATCAGCATGCGTTCCTTCAGGTAGAGGTGCACTAGCCCCACCTCTTTCCGGTTGGGATGGTCTCGCGGCATCAGTCGCGGGCTGCCTTGTTCGTATTCCGACTTGTCGTACTGCGCTACCCAGGCCTCGGTGACGAAACTCACCACATCGCAATCGGACCGTAAGTTTCGAATCATGTTGGCAAACTGGTCTTTGTCGGCGTCTCCATGTTCTTTGGGGAACTCAGCGCCGATGACGCCCAGCTTTTCCTTCTTAAGAAAGGTGCAGTGCGGCCGCGCCTGGCTGCCCGCCTCCACTTGCTCCTCGATGTATATCATGCCCAATGCCGCGATTTTAGCCGCGTCACTGGAGAGCACTGGCTTAGTTGTTAACGCGAACTCCATTAGCTCGCTCATGCGCGCTTCAGCGTTCATTCAGTTATCCCTCCTTCGGCGTCCTCGTCTCTGTTCTTAAGCCTGCCTGCCCATATCTTGGGTTTCTTCCAGTGATGCATCTCAGCCAGTGTGTTCAATACGGTTAGTGCGCACTTGGATTCGTCGCGGTCGTCTGCACCGTGCTGGTTTAGCTCGATGAGGATTTCCTTTAACCGGCCTCGGGATGTGTCCAGGTCGTCATCCCACCCTTCCCCGCGCTCAAACCGAGCTGCCACCCATACGGCGTGACAAAAGGCGCAGGGACAACCCACACCATGCTCAGTCATGGTCGCCGCCGTTAACAGGAAGCTGATGCGATGGTGATGGCCCTCAATCCATTCGTGTGGATGGTCTTCGTCCAGGTTGTGTTTTACGCAGTACTCCAGTTCGATGTGACGCGCCGCCATACCGATGCAGATGGATAGGGCTGCGCCGACTCGCGGTTCGGCGACACCCCAACGTTCTGCCAGTACCTTCGCCATGTCTTTGATTGGCCCTTTATCCGAACAGAGCCAGGCTAGGAAAAAGACGTTGGGGCAACCTTCCTCGTCGTCGTGCTCAGCCATTGTCTCGTAGTAATGTTCTACCAGGTGTTTCATGGCCCCGGGGATTTCTGACCAATCCTTGGGGAACTCAATCTGAACCACATGTAAGTTGTGTCCTTTCTTCATAGCTGTCCTTTCCTATGGATGCCGCCGGGCCGCTCGTGCGACGTGATGACGGCCGGGTGGTTGTGGGTTTTCAAGTTTCCGTCGGGCAATGCGGGTCGCTGCCGCTGCCTTGTTCTTCGCTGTCCGAAACATTTGGGCTTGATACATACCCGCATGCTTAGTACTGCGCCTTAACTTTCTTCCGCCTTTAGCTTGAGCCATTGTGGTCTGTCCTTTCTTTGGTTGATTATCTCCCGTCTTTCCATCCGTTTGCTACCGGGCCACCGGGGAGCACATAATTCAGGGAGTACAGGGTGTCCCGGTTCTTCCACAGGTGGTTCTTTGCCAGCCGATACGCTGTGTCCTCGCTGAACTTTAGGCCGCGACTGTGACCGAACTTGACCCAGAAACAGCCGCCGTCTGTTCGACTGTATAACGCCGTCCAGAGTGAGTATGATTTCATAGGTTTTTAATCGCTGCTTGCACTTGTTCCAGGTGATGGTCCCACTGGGTTTGTAACCCTTCATTGGCTGCCTTTTGCAACTGCTCAATGTGGTCCAGTATCACCCTGCGTTTGGCCACCTTCACCGTCTCCCACCAGGCCATCGATAGGTTGAAGACACTGAAACACAACTCGAAGATGGTGGAACTAGTGGTTGTTGTGCCGGTGCAGATGAAGCTCACCCATAACCCGACTTGCAACACTGCGCCTGCTATCCAAATCCAGGCCATGCGATAGTGAAAGGCCACATCGCAAAAGACGTCCCAGTGCAGGCCTTCCAGTTCAATAATGAGTTTCTCATTCATAACGTTGTGGCTTATACCAGTAGGTGTGCGGGTCGAACCTGTTTTCGTAGTTGGAGTTGAAGATGCAGTGCAGTCGCTGCATCTTGCGTTGACGCTGCATCTTGGGCAGTAACCCTTTAGCCAGCCGTAGGGCTGTCTTAAAGTCTATCGGTGGCCCTTCGGGATGACCAAACTCCAGGTGATAACAGCCCTGCGGGTAGTCTGGTTCTAACTTGTCGGTCGAGTACACCGCTGTCCAAACCGGGGAAGTGAGGTGCTTAATCTCTGCTTCTGTTGTTGTTAGAGGCATTGTCTTGTCCTTTCAGGTAGGTCTTGTGGCATTTGCGCCAGCCAAAGTTTTGGTCGGTCGACTGGCGCAACACCACGTGGTTGGTACTAGTTCTTCTCCATGTCTTTCACGGCCTTAAAGGCCTCGTTGATGGCTTCAGTGGGGTCCACCATCTGGGGGGTATCGCCTCTGGCTTGGGCCTCAGCGATGTATTCAATCCCGCACTTGGCGCAGTAGGGCTTGGCACCCTCGTTGATTTTCTTTTGACCGATAGGTCCGGCAGCGCAGTCCTCACCGCACGCAGTGCATTTGAAGAGCTTTGACCCTGGTTGAGTAGCAGTCCACAGGGGACCACAAAGCACAATATCCACGTCGTTCATATTCGGTAGGAATCGGTCCAAAAGCAGACAGGGGGCAAAGGGAGCACACTGTCACTCCCTCGCCCCTTGTCCCTTGAACCGATTTAGGAAGGAGTTTACTTCTTAGCAGCCGCTGTGGTAGCGGGCACGCCCGATTGCGTTACCGTGGTTTCGACTTCAACCGCTGCCCCGCCGTTGCCTTTGGTGAGTCGGTCCACCAATTCCTGCGGGGTTTTGCAGCCGTACGCGTCCATTAACCGTTGCAGGTCGCTCGACGCCGTGTCCGGGATTTGACGCATCATTATCGAGTAGTGCTCGATACCTTCATCATCCCGCTTCACCCGGAAGCTTTTGGCCCCGATTTTGCCCTTGTGCACCACCAGTAGCGCGGTGATTTTGGCAGCCAGTTCGAGTTCGCTCTCGCGAATGACTTGGTCCACCTTGTCCCGACGGGCAGCACCTTTCAGGTCGCCAGCATGCGCCTCAGCAATCTCCTTGCGTTTGAGGTGTTTGTTAGCAAACCCAATTACGGTCACACCGTCCTTGGCGTACACCGGCGCAATACCGAATGCTCTCGCCACCTTGGGGGCCGTGACGAAACGGTCGGTCTCGAATAACCCCATTTGGTAGTTAGGCTTGTTTACTGCCGCTGTCTCTGGTTTCGCAACCGCCGTATTGGCAGGTGCCGCAGTCTGTTGACTGGTTTCACTCATAGTTTGTCCTTTCATCTAACACGCGCTCTTTATCATCGGTGGCGCACCACCGGAGTCTAGCCATACATTGGCTATCTCACCCTATGCTGGAGTGATGCTTGCCCCACACCAGCACAGGCTGAAACAGTCAAACCGCCTTTCCACGTTGCGCCTTTGCGCTCATCGCCAGCACATCCGACATGTTCACAAACCCGTCAGGCTTGTGCTCTTCCCCAGCCGCATATTGCAGCCGTCCCGATAACCGGAACAGCCGATGCCGCTCATCGCTCCGAGCCGATGCCATTTGCCGCCCCGCCTCCAAACACAGCTTGGCGAGCAATTCCACATCCTCGCGCTCCAGGTTTAGTTCGATTCTCATAGCGACACCCCCCATCCGACGAGCAGCCCGACAATCACCAACACCAGCAACAGCAGGCCAACCAGCGCACCAAGTAACCAGTGAATCGGAGGGCCACGATGGCCGTAATCTTCCAGTGGGTCGACAATCACTTGCCACCCCCAATCTGCGCTTCACGCGCACTGGACGGTCGCGCCAAAATTTCCTTGGTCCATCCCGCATCGTCAAACTTCGGGTCCATCCGCTTGTGCAAGCTGAAACTCCCGTCTTTCTCCATAACGAACATCGCACCTTGCTCTGCCTCGAACTTCGCTGCTTTTTGCTTTTTGCTCATAGTCTGTCCTTCCGGGGTCTCGCCTTACTGGGGCTTGACCCCTCTTTCACCCTATGGCAAGGTGATGCCTGCTTAAACGTGGAAACTCCGCAGCTTAGCCCCAAGACCAGACCGATTCACTCGACCGCATACCAAAACGCGTTGAGACTGCAACGACTTCTGATGCGCGACGCCGAGCAAGCCGAACTCAAACCAATAATTCGCGCTGGCATAGCACGAGCCTTCTGCGAGCTCGAAGAAACCAAGCGCAAGCTGAAGATGCGCCCACTACCGAAGGCGATTGACGTTGCGCCAAAGGGACGGTCGAAGCCGAAGAACTCTGGCATCGCTGAAACCTGACAAGGAATCTACTTTCGCCGGGGACCGTCACCGCACCCGGCAGGGGGGAGTGGCAAGGCAGGGCCGCCCTGTTTCTTAATCCCCTCGTTCTGATAGATATGAAAACAACAATCAAGTATCGGTTACAGGTTTTGGCAAAGTGGGTGGTATGCAGTTGGCTTCATCGGCGGTATCGGTGTTATCCGACGGTTTGGGGGCCGGAGGCGGCGAAGAAGTATGGGTTCAAGTATGAGCCGAACTTTTGGCATTGCACGAAGTGTCACCCATGTGGGGAGGGGTTATCGAAGTTGAATTTGGAGCGGGAACGGCCTGGTTGAGGGCCAGGGGAAGGGGAGGTTTGGGGGAATTTGGGAGGGGGTAGTCCGGATGCACTTCTGGGAAAAAGCCGCCAGGTCACCTTCGCGATGTTCTCGTGAAAGGGACTGTGATTTGACGAATAACCTTGAGGTAGCCAGGAACCGTAGTGGGTCGCGGACGCAGGCTGGCGGTCTTGCGTAGACCAGCCTTGGCTATAGCGCCATATCCGCGACACGCCTCACTTTTCAGGGTGAACAAGGCGGCGGCATTAAGAGTTTTCTCACCGGGCAATTAACCCGGCCTACTGGGGCGGTCCCAGTTCCACTGTCCCCATCGATGCCACGAGTTCTCGGCGGATTGGCCACGGGCTGGGGTGCCGGTGAATGGGTTGGGGCTAGCGAAGGCCAGCACTTAAAGCAACCACACCCCGAACGCTTCTCGACTTATTAGCAGGACAGTTGGGTTGGTGTGAACATCTCAAGGAACGCCATCGCCACTTCTGGACGATGGATACTGCGAAAATAAAATGCCCCAGGTGTTGCTGCACGTGGGGCGAGTATGAATTGGATAGATGCCAACTTCCGGCTTAACGCCAGATTCTGAAGCTTTGCATCTATCAGCGACAGCAATCGCAACATGCGAAACCTTTTCGCACGAGAAAGCTATGCCGTCAACAAAAATTTTACCAATTGAACAGTGGGTTCCCGGTGAGCCCGGCCAGGAAGTTGATGACGATGATGACGGCGATGAGGATGAACAGGCCGTTCCAGACGAGCATTCCTTTAGCGGG
>Ga0247689_1000010_pt1 | contig 19395 bp, 30 predicted proteins | sample CNK30_metaG_FD_189929 | JGI IMG/M metagenome (GOLD analysis project Ga0247689, IMG submission 189929) | Soil microbial communities from Purdue University Martell Research Forest, Indiana, United States - CNK30 | ecosystem: Environmental > Terrestrial > Soil > Temperate forest > Bulk soil... | reverse complement strand
GATGCCTCGGAAAAGGACGGCGGTATCCTGGAAATCGCCCGCGCCCCTATTCGCGGGATCGATAGCCATTTGTGGATGGCAATCAAAACAGCCGTTGATGAATTAAAGCTACACGTTATTTTAAGTTCGATTGATACCGGAACCCATGCGGTCAACAGCCGGCATTACACCGGCCGGGCAGCGGACTCGAACCGGATCGGTTCAGCCAACGGCATGGTGATGGTAGCCTCTTCAAGAAATGACCATGCGGTTCGACTCGTTCAATGGCTGCTGGCGCATGGCTTTCATATCGGCGAGGGAAAGCCATGGGCAGCCATTTTGTTTGGACCGGTCCAAAGCCACTTCAATCCGACGGACATTGATCATTCGACTCATCTGCACCTCAGCTTGCCAAGAAAGCGATTCAAATGAAGCATTACCTCACCCTGATCCTCCTGCTGCTCGCGGGCGGCACGGCCGCCGCCAAGAGGGCTGCCCCAGCCCTGGGAGCGTTTACCGCCCCGGTGACCATCGCCGGCACCGTTAACGGTCAGCCCTTCACGTGGCGCGGAACCGCCACGTTCAGCCCGTTCGGCAGCGAAGCGGTCCGCAGCCTGTCCGGCACCGGCTCGTTCACGCTGGGCGTCCCTCCGCCCCCCCCCCCCCCCCCCCCCCCCGCCCCCCCCCCCCCCCGCCACCACCGCCGCCACCCCCACCACCTCCGCCTCCCCCGCCGCCGCCCCCACCACCACCGCCTGGCAATGTGGTGAATGTGCATTCGCTAGGTATAAAAGGGGACGGGGCTACGATTGACCTGACTGCAATCAATGCAGCGGTTAGAACTGTGCCGGCCGGCACTACACTATACTTTCCGGCTGGCACTTACTTACTTAACGATGCTATCAAAATCTTCCGCAGCGATCTCCACTTCCTGGGTGATGGCGATAACTCGATCCTCCAGTCAGTAGCCGGCAGCTACCACGTTCAGATAGGCAGTGGACAAGCGTATACTGGCATCACCTTCGAGCGACTGCAGTTCCTGGGAACGCCGGGTCAGTATATGGCCGGCGGCCTGGCCCGAGGGGGCTGTCTCCTGTTTGGTTGTAAAGGAACCAGATTTGATTTTTGCTTGTTCAGAGGCTGTGCTGAGCCAGTGTTGAATGCCGGGGCAGCCGGCACGACCTATGGCACGGTCATGGCGAACTGCCGGGTATTGGGCTGGGGCCGGATGGCCTACTTCGCGAATGGCGGTGATCGCGTCTCGAACTGCCAATTTATTCAGGACGATCCGGATCTCTATGGCGAGAAGTCCTCGCATGCCTTCTACATCCACAGTGGTAGCGTGGATACACAAGTATCCGATACCTTGATCCAGAACGTGCGGAAATATGCGATTCAGCTTTATGGGGAGAACGATCCCAACCCGATCCAGAACGTGCGGCTGCTGCGGCTGACGATCAAGGATTGTGCAAATGGAATAATTACAGCCCATGGCGCGAACACCGCCGGAGTCGTAAAGAATGCCCTGATCGAGGGCTGCACGATTACGGGAGTCTACGCTGGTAGCTCGATTGCCCTGAAGAATGGCGATGGGGTGGTTGTCAGAGGCTGCACCATCGATGGGAACACCGGGGCAGCGAACGGGCATACAGGCGCAGGCTTGTATGCTGGGGCGTGGGCGCCATACGAGGTTGGTTTCTCACTAAGCAACGTAGCGATCACTAACAACATCGTGCGCGGCTGTGACAGAGGCATATGGACCTTGCCCTCGAATGGCGGCACCTTCAGCAACGTTGTAATTAGTGGCAATCAAGTAAGCAACTGCCGTGTGGCTTATGATATTACCGGCCCTGGGGTGACGGTTGTTCCTGGGCTGCCAACCGTGCCCACGCTGCCCGGTGCTTCGGTCAGCGCCAAGCTTGGTGATACCATAACCATTGATGGGGTTCCCTATACGGTTGTCTACGGGCTGGCGCCCCAGGGCAGCGCGCCGCCCCCGCCGCCACCGCCGCCACCGCCGCCACCGCCGCCGCCGCCGCCCCCGCCACCGCCTCCTCCACCCCCGCCGCCACCGCCGGGTAACCTGGTTGTTTGGGGATATAGGGATGGGCAGCGGAATTGGACGAACAGCTTCCGACCCGGCGAAGCGATCTTTATCGAGGGGGCTGGCTTTGGCTCGGTTCCCGGCACGGTGCGGGTGAACAACGCGGTGACGCCCACCCTGCGCTGGAGCACCGGCGAGTTACAGGTTACTTGCCCTGGCTTGCCGGTCGGCGCCGTGGCGGGACCTTGCACGCTGGATGTCAGGGATGCTAATGGAGCAAGCTGGTATACGGCACTTGGGTTTACAATCAACCCACCGCCGGGTGGGGATCGGCGATCGATCGAGGAGCGAGACCGGGCGGGGAACTTACCGCCAAAGCCATGACTATTCTTCCCATGGACCGCATCGAGGCCATCGTTGAGGCAGCGCTCAAGGGGTATCGCGGCCGTAATGATTGGCCGGACATTAAGCAAGAGGCTCTATTGGCTGCCTGGCAGGCGATCGACACCGGCAAAGGGAGCGCGGCTGAGCCGTCCACCGTGGCCTGGAATGCCGCCCGCTGGGCGGCGGGTGATTATCTCCGCCGGCAGCGGCCGGTAGGCTTTAAACGGCGCGGTGGCGAGCCAGAGGGCTGCTCTCTGGAAGCGATCCCCGAACCAGCGGCTCGCACTGCCGACCGCAGCGCTTGGGATTGGGGCTGGGTTGCCGATGTTCCCTTGCCACCGCGATACCGAAAAATCTTTGAACTCCACTATCGCGATGGAGTCAAGCAAGCCAGTATCGCCACCGCCGAAGGAGTTACCCCGAGCCGTATCCAACAGGTGATTGAGGAATGTCGCTGCCGGATCAGAGAGTCGCTCGGGCTGGTCAAGCAGCCGACCACGCACTGCCAGGAGTGCGGCAAGTTTCTGGTGCAGCCCAATCCGCGCCGTCGCTATTGTAACATCACCTGTAAGCAGCGGACCGCCGATCGACGGCGCCGGCCGCGCTGAGGAAACCGATGGCTGAGCCGATCGAAGGACGGTTTTGTGGTGCCTGTGGTTGGGAACTGCTCCTGCGCCGGCAGTGGAGCGAACAGCAAGGAATCAAAACCTATCTTGTTTGCTCTAACCCAAACTGCCAATGGGTCTGCTTGCACCATGTCGAGCCGCACCTAAAAAGTGAAGCCGGGGAGCAAGCCGCCCCGGCCGCGCCCTGAGCCCTGCCCTGCCCAGCCTTTCCTTGCCATGCCACGAGCCCTGCCCCGCCGCACCATGCCATACCACACCAAGCCGCACCGCGCCGTGAGCCCTGCCTCACCTTGCCTTGCCACCCCACGCCTTGCCGCGAGCCCTGCCCCGCCATACCCCACCATGCCATACCCTGCCGAGCCGCGCCACGAGCCCTGCCATGCCCCACCCCGCCTTACCTGGCCCTGCCCCGAGCCCTGCCCTGCCGCGCCAAACCACGCCGCGCCGTGTCAAACCAAGCCCTGGAAGGAGTGAACCGATGGAAGCCCCGGAACTCAAAGAGACCACCGCTCGCTTACTGCATTATGGGGAGATCTTGCTGGAACTCGACCGCCTGGCTGCCGACCTGGCAGCGACAGCCGACCCCCAGCCCGTCCCGCTGCCCGCGATCCGCTTTGTCGCGCACGGCCGCTTCTTTCGCTTCGAGCAGGGAGTCCTCGAACGGGAAGATTAGCCGCGCGCCATGCCCTGAGCCCTGCCCCACCCCACCCAGCCTTGCCAAGCCGCGCCCAACCCCGCCTCGCCCTACCAATCAAGCCTTCTTGAGCACCCACGTTCCCCAAACAGGCGCTCCCTCGCTTGAAATCAGGGGAGCCGCCACCAACCCATGCGCCCGCGCTGCCGCGCCCACCGTGCGCTGATCCTCAGCCCATTGCTCCTCATCGCCGGACGTAAAGGTCGTTCCCCAAGCAAACCAGGAAAAGCCTTCTTGCTCCACCTGCTTCGTCATCGCCCGCCAGAAGCGATCATCCTTCAATCGATCCGTCGGTGTCGTCATGCCCCGGCCCTCCTGGCTCGATTATATCACAGTTGACACAGAGCCGCATAGTTGATAAAATCTGTCTGGCGAAAGGAAGGGAGAGCGAGCCGAAGAGAGAGAGAGAAGAAGAATGTCTACCCGATTGACCGACCGAGCGGATAAGCGACCGCTTACCCTCCAATTGATGGAGCATCAGCGGGGCGTCAGCTTTCGCCAATTCGTCACCGAGCACCGCCAGCAAGGCTACACCCACCGGCAAATTGCCGACCTCTTGCAAATCAGCCCACCGACCTATTACCGGTGGCTCGCCTCCGAAGGCGTGCAGCGGAAGATGCAGTTCTCCGAGCCATGAGCGGCCCCTGGAACCGGGCGAGGACGGTTACTGTCAACACTGGCAAGGACGCCTCTGGTTCGTCCAGGGGCGAACAAAGCTGTATCTGGTGGATGAATGGACGGGCTTTTGTTCGTGCCCCTCGTTCCAGTTCCGTTGCTTAGGGAAACCAGGGGTTAACCTGTGCCGGCACGGCGAGTTCCTTCGCAAGCACCTTCAGCGGCGCTCGGGGAGCGAGGAGCGGAGTGGCCGGTGAGTTGGAGGAATGACGCCCTCGCTGCCGCACTACTACCAAACAGTTTGATCACCGGCGCCGGTCAGATGCTCCAGCAAGAGAGCATGGACCGGCGCCGGGTTCCCCCGCCGGACGCGGGCTGATAATCCGAGGTGCATCATTACGCTCATTGACAACTCAATTAAGCGAGCGCTTAGCGTTCAATCAACCGGATTCCCGGAGGAGGAATCGGGGGCAGCGCTGGGGAACATGAGAGGGTAACAGCTTGACAAGACAATCCCCGGCGGAGCACCAACTCCGCCGGGGATTCAGGCTGTAGCACGCACGTCGTCACCGATAGTATACCAAACGGTCGAACTCGGTGACAACTTTCTTTTTAAGGAGTCGCTATGTGTTGGACCGACATCCCGGCCGAGCTGCGCGCCGTCGATCACTGGGTCGTCTGGAAGCTGGAAGACCGCACCGATACGAAGACGGGGGAAATCCGGAAGACCAAGGTGCCGTATCAGACCGATGGCCACCTCGCGCAATCGACCAACCCCGACACCTGGACGAGCTTTGACGCGGCCCTGGCGGCGGCGGATCGGTTCTCCGGGATTGGCTTTGTCTTCGCGGACGATGACCCCTACGTCGGCCTCGATCTTGACAAGGTGCGAGACCCCGCCACTGGCACGGTGCTGCCGTGGGCTAAGACCTTAATCAAGCAGTTCGCCAGCTACGCCGAGTTGTCCCCCTCCGGCACCGGCGTCCACATTATTTGCCGGGGCGCACTGCCCGGCGGCGGCATCAACCGGCACTACCCCGAGCGGGACTCCCCCACCAAGCTGGAGCTGTATGACAAGGGCAAATACTTCACGATGACGGGGCAGTTCGTCTCCGCCAGCCGCTACCACGAGATCCAGAGCGTCAACGGCCCCCTGGTGGCGCTGTATGAGCAGATCGAACAGCGCGACCAACCGGTTCGGCCTGCCCCGCCCCGCTCGCTGCCCGCCGGCGGGGCGCCGGGTGACTGGGATGTGGTCCAGAAAGTCTTGGAGCATCCCGAGGCGGGCGCGCTGTGGCGGGGCGATGACGGCCCCTTCGGCTCAGCCAGCGAGGCCGATCTCGCGCTCGCCAACCATGTGACCTACTTCGTCGGCCCCGATATCCAGCGGATCGAAGCGATCCTTCGGCTCTCTGATCGCTGGCGCGAGAAATGGGATAAGCATCGCACCTACCTCCTCCGAACAATCGAGAAAGGGTTCGTTGGCCGAACGAGCTACTATGAATGGCCTCGGTCGATTGAGGTTAGTTCGTATAGTTCGTTTCGCTCGTTTACAGACACTCATGAAACAGCCCCACAAAGTGCCAGGCCGCTGGCACCGGCGGTGGTCGATGAGCTGGCCTTGCCCGGCCTGATCGGTGATCTGGTTCACGCGCTGGCCGAGCAGAGCGAGGCAGCGCCCGTGGCGATTCTTGCTTCCATGCTCATCGGCGCGGGCGCGATGATTGGTCCCCGGCCGCATGTGCGCCGGGATGGTGGACGGCTGACCACGAACGATTTTGCGCTGCTCGTGGGGATGAGCGCCCACGGAAGAAAGGGGACGGCGACGCGGCGCGCGGCCGGAGTCCTGCGCCGCCTTCCCGATCCTTGCCTTACTAATAGATCACAACACGATATATTTGGCTTTCATGCCCGCGAAGACATGGAAGCGAGGCCCAGCTTCTTTGATTTGATCCAGATGAACGGGCTCGGCAGCGGCGAGGCCATGGTCGAGGCGCTCGCCGATCCGAACGCCGATCGCCGCGCCCTCATTGTGGAAGAAGAGTTTGCCCGCTGCATCAAGGCGATGCGCCGGGAGAACTCCACCCTCTCCGAAACACTGCGTGCCGCATGGGACGGCACGGTCATCGCCAACCGAACTAAGGGCCGGCACCTGCGCGCGGCGGGCCATCATGTGGCCATCCTGGGGCATATCACGGAGGAGGAGCTGAAGTCTGAGCTATCCGGCCCCTCTCTCTACAACGGCTTTGCCAACCGGTTCTTGTGGCTGGTCACCCGGCGCACGCGGCTGCTGCCCATGGGGGGCGAAGAGCCGGCGGTGGCGGCACTCGTGCGGCGCCTGAACGACGCCTTGCAAGCCGCCGCGCGGGCCGAGCGACTGGAGTTTGATGGGGCAGCGCGCGAACTCTGGGTCCCCGATGACGGGCTCTACGCTCGGCTGACGAACCGGCCACCGGGGCTCATTGGCGCGGTCACGTCGCGGGCCGAGGTCCATGTCACCCGGCTGGCCTTACTGTATGCCCTGCTCGATGGCGCGGCCGCGATTCGCCGCGAGCACCTGATGGCGGCGCTGGCCGTGTGGGATTACAGCGAACGGAGCGCGGCTTACCTGTTCGGTGCCTCCAGCGGCGATGACACGGCGGATCGGATCGAAGAGCTGCTCGCTTCGGTCGCCCCCGGTGGTTATACCGGGCGGCAGATCCATGACGCCCTTTACCGCAACGCGCCGCCGGGCGCCGTTCGGACCGCCCAGGCGCTCTTGCTGCAGCAGGGCAAGGTGGCCGTGCAGGCGATCGGGGAAGGCCCCGGCCGGCGGGCGCAGCTCTGGTCGCTCGTGCCGCTGGAGGATCGCCCCCCGCTCGTGGGCGTCGGCGATGCCTTCGCCTGGGCCAAGGCCAGGAGCAGCGGGAAAACCTAGTGCGACAAAACGAACAATACGAACAATACGAACAAATTCAGCAAAACGAGCAAAACGAGCAAAACGAAGAAAAGGAGAAAGACGGTGCCCATCAAGCTGGTCTTGCCGATCAATCATCCCCGTGGACGGAAGGACCTGACCTGTCCTGAGGTCCACTGCGACTACTGTCAAGAGCGAATCAAATCAGCCCGGCACGGTAACTACGAGTGGGAGGTGGATGAGCAGGGCGCCCCGACGACCGGGCAGATGTGCTTTACCCACAAACTATGCAGCCGGCCGTTTCGGCAGGCCAACGGCGAAGCAGAAGGACGGCACTGGTTCTCGATGGAGCTGGCGGATTTGCTGGTGTTTCTGCCGCGCAACCTGTCCACCTCGCCGCAGCAGGTCGCGGCCCACGAGCGCAAGATGATCGAGCACGCGCTTTGAATGACCGACGACGATGACTTCTGGGAGAAGAACAGCCCCTTTGTTCTTAAAGAAGCAACCGATCTCTTCAACGGCGGCGCCAGCACCTACGCCGAGGATCAGGCGTATGGCCTGCGGGAGTGCAGCTTCTGCCGGAGGACGCGGCGGCAGCGCCATCTGGAGACGGTCGTTATCCGCGAGCGCCAGCCGGTGCTGGCCAAGCGAAGCAAGCAGACAAAAGCCGAGGACCTGGAGGAGGCGCTGCGGGGGCAGCGACGGCAGGTGTTCTATCGCTGCCGCGCCGGGGCCTGTCGCGCCCAACAGCGACGTCTGGGCTATCCGGACGCCCCATGAGGGGTCCGGGGGCAAAAGCGCTGTAGAATCGGCTCTCAACGCGTCGGAGAACAAGCATGGCCTTTCATGATCTGGACACCGCGATCCGGCAGCGGCTGGAGGAGGGGGAGACGGTTGCTGAGATAGCAATTGCGCTAAACTGTATGCGACGGACGGTGCAGCGCCGCCACCGCTCCTTCGCAGCGCTCACCGTCCGCGCCCTGGGCCAGCTATCCCAGCGCTCCCGGCCGCCCGGCGACCGCTGGTGGTCGAATGACAATGAGGGTGAGGCCGTGACCTGGCACACCATTGAGCAGCGGCTGACGGAGCTGGAGGATCGCTTGCTCGGGGAGGGACCTTGAATCTAAGCCCGGAGGAGGTGAAGCAACTGCAGCGGCTGATCCGCCAGACCGTGGCCGCTCGCTTTGCCGGTCACCCGGATCTCGAAGATATTACCCAGGATGCGACGTTGGCTGCCTGGCAGGTCATCAACCGGGCAGCGCCCATGCCGATCGAACGAGCCATGGCCTGGGGCAAGCGCGCGGCGCTCTGGCAGCTTTCGGAGTGGTATCGCGATCGGCGCAACCCCGGCCGGCAGCACACCCGGAGAGGGGTTGCCTTACCGCCCACTATCTCGCTCGAAGAGCTGGTGGAAGAGCAGCCGGTGGATTGGCAGGGCGAGCTGCTGGCGGCAGCGGAAGCGGATCGGCTGGTAGGCAATCTGGTAGACGCCAGAGTTCTGACGCCGCTGGCATGGGAGCTGCTCGTCCGCACCGTGATGGGCACCGAATCGCTCGACGAAGTAGCGGCCGAGTGCTCGCTCTCCCTGAAGGTGGCCGGCGTGTTGGTCGGCGAGGCGCTGGTTTGCCTGCGGGCCGAGGCGGTCAGCCAGGGTCAGCAGAAGGAAGCCCGCGCCCTCTTTCAATCGTGGCAGCATGATGACAAAGTTACAAAAGTGAGATAAAATCACCATGAGAGTGAAGCGCCTGGTGTTGATCGTGCCCGGAGACGTGAACACGGGTTCGCCCAACCGCCGTTATCACTGGCGCACGGCGGCTACGCTGAAGAAGCGGTGGACGGCAGCGGCGACCATGGCCTGGCGGGCAGCGGGCTCCCCCTGGGTCGGCGAGCGGGTGCGGCTGACCTTTACGGTGCGCCGCGCCCGCGCGCTTGATCCCGGTAATGCCCTGCGCAGTCTTTGCCTCGTTGCTATTGAGAATGGGTTGAAAAAGCGAGCTTTTGTGGATGATGATGTGCTTCATCTTTGCTACGGAGAATTGATCCAGGAGGTGGATAAGAAGTTCAAAGGTTTTGAGGAGGTCCAAGTGCTCATCGAGCGCGTGGAGGGTTGACCATGGGCAGCGCGGGTTTTTCTCCGGCGGCGGATCGGCTGCTGAACGACCTGATTGCGAGCAGCCGGCGGCGCCTGGACGCGGAGCCGTTGAGCGGGATCGAGTTCTCGTGTGCGGCGCTGGGCTTGTTGGGCTGGGTGCTGCGGTGGATGGCGGATGAGACGCACGCGAGCGTGGTGGAGCGAGAGGAGCTGCGGCAGTGGGCCATTGATGCGCTCCGCTTGCTGCCCATGCAAGCGGAGGAGGATGAGGATGACGGTGCATGAGTGGGTCGGGTTACTGGGGGCGATGGTGACGAACGGCATGGCCGGCGTGGCTTTGGGGTTAGCGTTGGCGCATCAGGGACGGCTGCGCATGCTGGAGCGCCAGGTTCGGGAGATAGATCGGGAGGGCCTGGAGACGCTGGAACTGCTCAATGAGCACGTGCAGCGCGACGGACATGAGTTGTCGCCGGAGTGTATGCGGGAGAAGGAGCGATGACGAAGGATGAGCCGGTCTTTCGGGTGACCATCAGACCCCAGCCTTGTGTTCGCTGCGGGAGCGACTGGGTGAGCGTGACGAGGGGGGATCAGCTCATTCTGGATTGCTGTGCTTCGTTGCTGATATGGCCGAGTGAGACGAAAGGAGACGAGCATGCACGAGTTTCTCAAGGCGGTGGAGGGTCTGGGGCTGCGTGAGGCGGCGATGGCGGCGCATCAGACGGCCATGGCCGAGCTGGCGGTGCGGGAGCGGGAGTTAGACGAGCAGGAGCGGCGCGATTACGCCGATCGGCTCTGGGGCCTGATCGAAAACAATCTGGGATTGCATAGCACCCAGGAACCAGACCTGGATGGGGTGGTGGTGCTCGATGGTCTCCGTTTGCGGCTGAGTGAGCGCGGCCGGCTGGTGTTGGTGTTGCCCTGCGCGCGCTGTCAGCGGGAGGTGGAGAGTGCGCCGGTTTTTGGTTTGCCCGATCTGGGCCGGCTGCTGGCCGATCGGGACTGGGCGCGCTGTTGGTCGGCGAATGATTGCGCGGAGCCGGTGTTCGCGGCAGCGAAGGAGCGAGTGAGGCGGGAGCGGGCGGTGGAGAGCCAACTCATCGGCGCCTTTGAGGCGTTCTTGGATCGCTGGTTGACGCAGCGAATCATCGCCGCGGAGGAATAGGGGGAGGGGATGTGGATCTACGTGCCATCCGGGTATTGTCGCTCTGCAGCGGGGTCGGCGGACTCGATCTCGGCGTCCGACTGGCGCTTCCCGCTGCTCGCACAACATGTTACGTTGAGCGGGAAGCCTACTGCATCAGCGTCCTGCTGGCGCGCATACAGGACGAAGCGCTGGATGACGCGCCTGTGTGGACAGATGTGCGCTCCTTCGACGGCCTCCCGTGGCGCGGCACGGTGGATCTCATCATTGGCGGCTACCCCTGCCAGCCCTTCAGCGTCGCCGGGCAGCGGCGGGGAGCCGAGGACGAGCGGCACCTCTGGCCGGCGATCGCCCGGATCATTGCCGAGATCCGCCCCCTTGCCTGCTTCTTTGAGAATGTCCCAGGCCACCTTACCCTTGGATTTCGGGAAGTGCGAGGCGAGCTGGAAAGCATGGGTTATCGCGTTGAGGCGGGACTGTTTACAGCGGCGGAAGTCGGCGCGCCTCACCAGCGAGAGCGATTGTTCATCCTGGCCGACGCCCAGCGGAACGGTGGCCCAGGACGGCGAAGGGCCGGCGACCTGGCTGGCGCGGCGAGAGACGCTGAAGGAGAAGGGTTACAACGGGAACGGAGCGGGGATGCCGCTGACGATTGCGGCGCAGCTGATGTGGCCGACGGCGGCGGCGAACGACTGGAAGGGGACGGCGAAGGTGGGCCAGAGGCGGGGCCAGCTGGACGAGGCGGCGGAGCAGAAGTTCTCTTTCCTCCCGGACCCGGCGACCGGGCCGGGTGGGAGCGACTCCTCGCCGCCGACCCGGCGCTTGAACCCGCGCTTCGTGGAGATGCTGATGGGCTGGCCGACCGGGTGGACCGGCTGCGAGCCTGCGGCAACGGCGTGGTCCCACTGGTGGCCGCGTATGCGCTCCGCACTTTGCTCGCTCGAAGCGAGAGAGAGGGAGAGCGGATGGCCGGAGAGGAATAGCAAGACGCCGTGGTGAACTGAGGATTGGTTGTTCAGGGCTTGGTATGGCTCGGCACGGTTGGGCGCGGCTGGGTGGGGTAGGGTTTGGCAAGGCTCGGTCGGGCATGGTAGGGCGAGGAAAGCGAGCGGGAGAAATCCCGCTCGCTTTTTAAGTCTCGAAGGGCTGATGAAGCAGGTGGCGGATCGCGTGAGCCTCAGGGTGGATTTTGGTTGATTCAAGCAAGAGATCAAGCAAGAAAGCGGATAACCCCACGGCTTCACCAAAATGAAGGCGAAGGACAGCCTTGATCGGCTCGCCGTCGTCGGGATCGGGCACGGTGAGCGAGAGGATCAGGGAGGGTTCGCCGGCTTGGAGCGGATTCGGTTCGAGCTCAACATCGACGCTGGCCTGCGGTAAGCGGAATTCACGCATGAGGGACTCCCAAAAAGCGGCGCGCTGGAGTAATCCAGCGCGCCGATCCTGTGTCGGAAGGATTAGAGTTATGGGATTGACTCTTCGGCGCGTGGTAAGACAATCCCTTGTTTCGCGCGGGCGGCCAGCTCGTTTGAGAGCGTCTCAATCACAAAGAGAGTCAGGCTAGAGATCTCTCCCGCTTCTTTCATCTCGTTCATGGTATCAATCAACCAAACAGGCAAGCGAATGCTAAACATCCGATTAGGCGTGGGGCAGATCCGGGGACGCCCCCGTGGTTTAGTGGACGGAGGACTCTCGCTTGTGTTAGAATGGCCTTGCTTGACCATGATAGAATGTCTCCTTCGTTTCGCTTGCTTGCCAGCCTGGCTATCGAAAAAATAGCCAGGCTGGTGGCGTTTATCAGGGAGGAAACACTGCCTCCCATGTTGAACTGTGTCATGCCCTCTCCGGAGGGTCGAGGCATGGCGGGGCGCGGCTGGGCGGGGCTCGGCTCGGCACGGCCTGGCGGGGCTGGGCTTGGCATGGCTAGGCTCGCGGCCAACCAGGGGCGCCGGGGTTCACACCCCGACGCCCCTGTCACTTCAGCCTACCGCCAAGGGCTCGCGTGCCTCCTGCTCCTCATCCCGAGATTGGATCTCGCTGGAAGTCAGGCCGCGCTTCTCAAACCTTGTTCCCAGGATTTTGATGGGTTGATGGGGATCATCAACACGCGGTTGGTTGATTGTTCGACCCTCATAGAACGCATTCCAACACGAAGCGACGGCGCGGGAGTGCCGGTTGACCTGTAGGGTTGAATGATAAACAACTCCTAAATAGGTTACCAGGCTGTGGGCCGGGTCCCGTCGCTCCAGGCCGGAGTTTTCGGCGACTTTCTGCCAGAACAGCGCGGCATCATCGGCTTGATCGCGAAAGGTAACCAACCCGACGCCCGCGACAGCGCGGGTGTGCAGGGCGCGGCGCAGCCATTTGCGACTAGCCGCGATCGCCTTAAAATAGGCGATACCGGCAGACAACCAATCTTGCGTTAGCTTGAGACGGTTGTCATAGTCGCGGTAGTAAGCATAGTCAGTAGACTGGCGGCTGGTATCAAACTCGCAGCCAATAAGCAAGCTGGCGCTTGATATCATGTTGGCTTGATGCAAGGTAAGGTTATCAGCCTCATCGACTGACTCCAGCACAGAGGACGCGCGTAAGGCATCGCTAAAGTTCCGGGGAAGGCCCTGATCGAAGCGCCGGTAAGCCGCTTCGGTAGCGGCTCGGGTCGCATGATCGTGCATCGTCACCGTGGCGATGAGGGGCTTCTTCGTGCGCACAATGGTATGCAGCCGGTGCATGCCGTTCACGCACTTCGGTCCCTCACCGTAGTTGTAGAAGGTCAGCTCATCCCCTTGCAGCTTATCCTGCACGTGGGCTCGCATAAGGCGGAGAACATGGTGCTCGCGCAGATGCCGCTGGCCAGGGTAGCGGCAGTGCTCGATCCAGTAGCTCGCCAGCGCGGGCGTGATCGTCACGAGGTGGCTCTCCCAATCGGGCTTTTGCGGGGTGACCAGCATCGCCTCGGGATAGAGAACGGTGTCATTGGCGTTAGTCGTGTCCATGGCGGCAGGGTTCCTTTCTGTTTCGGGTTGCGGCCGGGTGACCAGCAGCAGATGGTTCTCGCGACCGCTCCCGGCCGTCGCTGTCGTGTCAACGGTGTTCATCGCTTCTCCCCCCGTTCCTCGTCAAGCGGTTCCGCTTCGACGAGCGTCCCGCTGGCTGTCAGTGCTTCGTAATGCAGGACGCGGGCGACCTTTCCCTGCAACCGCAAAGCATGGGCATGCCCCCAGGCTACTTTTCCTTCGCGACCGGAATAGACCGCTCGCGTATTGTAGAAGCCCTGGAAACCGGCCGGCGTTTGAACCAGATAAAGGCCGCTTTTCTTGCTCATTCCCCGTCCTCCTGTTCGGCTGCCGCCTGGTGAAGGGCTAACCATTGTTCGGCTTCGTCCCGCCGGCCGAAGGTCATGAGGATTTCATCGTCCTGGTTGACGACCGCCCACGCCCAATTCGCCCGTTCCCCCAGGGCCAGGGTTTCACCCCGCCGCATGTATTCCCAATGGACCAGTCGCGTTCCGTCTGTCATGGCGTTTCCTTTCTAAGTGTCGCTGTGTTACTGTTCGCGCGGGTTAGCTCTGTATCACTAGTATAACACTGTTGCGTTTCTTTGTCAAGCTGAACGGAGAACGATTTTTTCTGCCTTGCGCTCCCGATAGGCGCGATAGTTCTCCTGGCGGCACAGGCGACAGCGGTGCCAGCCCTCGGTCGTCACGTAGGTATTGGCCGGCGTGCGCTCATGCCCATGGATACAGGCCGCGCGGGGCGCGCGCGTGAGTGGCTGCCCGGTGCGGCGCGCCTCCTCGACCGCGGCCTTCTCGCGGGCATGAACAGCGGCAGCGCACTCCAGGCAGCGCTTGTGTCCATGCCGATCCACGCGGGTATTCTGCTCGGTGCGGCGGTGCCCATGCAGGCAGTAGTCGCTGACCGGCCGACCGGCGCGCAAGGAGGGCGGCGCGCTGCGCGGCTGCCCCTCGCGCTGCTTGCGGAGGGCGAAGGTCTCCGGCACGGGGAACCCGCAATCCCAGCGCCGCTCCAGACGCTGCCGATAGCGCCGCCCGGCTTCGAGGCGGCAGAGCGCACACCGCCAGGCGAGCACGAGGCCGCGCCCGCGCTGCTGCCGGGACAGATAGGCGGTCGCGCGGCTCATGCGGTGCTTGTTCTTGCAGTAGCGCGGCATGGGCGGCGGCTTCTCGGCATTCAACGGTTCTTTCAATTGCCAGTGATCCAGATTAACACACGCGCGGTGGCCACAGCGGTTAATGATGCGCTGCTGGGTTGTCAGCGGCCCGCGCTCCAATTGCCAGAGCACGCGGTGAACAAAGCAACATTGGCCTTGCCATGAGACGGCTGCATAACCCTGGTGGCTCACCCCAGGCCAGAGCCGGCAGCCCGCGGGCGTGACCGGCAGGGCGGCAATCCGCTCTTTAAGCAGGGCCTCCGTGACTTTTCCAGCTTTGGGGAAATGGGCAGATAACACGTCAAGTCTCCTCCGTGTTAGATTGTATCACCATTGGGAGAGACTGTCAAAGGAAGGAATACCTCGCCCACGCGGTGAACAAGATCATGCCGTCGGGCTTGGTCTCCGTAAGGGGGCAGCGTCCCGGTTGGTCAAGGCATGGCTCGGCGTGGCGGGGCTAGGCTTGGCAAGGCGCGGCCAGGCTAGGCAAGGCTCGCGGCCTACCAAAGCGCGGGGCATGGTTTAACCATGCCCCGCGCTCTCCTGTCTACCGAGTAAGCTGTAACTCGGTAAGTATCTCCTCCAAGCAATCGACTACTCGGTGGTTGGGTTGCTCTACCAGGCTGAACAGATCGCTGCGGGATGGCACCTCACCTTCTTGCAAGACAGCCAACAGCTTCTTCGTGAGCGCTTCCGCCCTGGCTTCCGCGCTGCTGACTTGACTGCCCCAATAGCTGGCGCCGTAATCGCCGCCCCACCCGTCGTCGTCGCGGTCCCACTGACGGAAATCGCCATAAGCCCCGTAGCCATTCGCCTGCCGATAGAGCGAGTCATGAACCGTTGGATCTCGTTGAATGGGCAGATTATCCCAATCAATTCGATAGGCGGCTTCCGCTACTTTGCTCAAGAAGTCAAGATTTTGCTTTTCCTGGCGGGAATGGGCGCCAAAATAGCCAACCGATAGGTTTGTTGCCTCCGGTATGCTACTGGAGAATTCATCTGAGTCTGTATACAGCCCGCCTGAATCGCGCGCCCATTTGGTGTTTGTTTGATCCATGAGCGCCGCAGCAAGCGCGTCCCCATAGGCGTCCGAGCAACAGCGCATGCCTCTTTGATGGGTGATTACGTCCTCATACCCCCTTCGATCAAACGAGACTGCTTGCTTGATGTCAGCGGGAAGAAACCCCTTCTTTGCTGCCTTGCGAGAGCCAATACAGCCACTTTCCTCACCCACGAACAGGTAATAGTGTCCTGGCTTCTTCCGGTGTGCCATGGTGAGCAGGATGGCAACGCCGGCCCGATCATCGGCGCCCAAGATGGTATTTCCCGCTGTCTCCAGCCAATGGCCCTTGTGCCGGGGTTCAATGTGAGACATGCAAGCATCCGCTGTATCCAGGTGCGCCATGAAGCACACGGGCGAGGTGCCGATCTGCCGATACCAATTGCCATGGCTGTCCCGTGTGAAGTCCAGGGCGCCCAACATGCGGCGATAATACTTATCCTCATTCCCATGCGGGCATGTGGCTTGTGTCAGGTGTTCAAACAGGCGCGCGGGGTCGGCCAGGACGGCGCGCTTGGGCAGGTTGAGACTGTATCCTACCGCTGATCGCGCCGAGGGCTTTTGATTCTTCTTCCAATCCTCATACGTCCAATTTTTGAACGCGGGCTTTGGCGCCGCCGCCGGCACACAGCCGGCGGCGGCGGTCATATCAAGGGTATGTTGTGTCATTTCGTTTGTCCCTTTCATCCCTGGGCGGTTGCCAGTTCATTCTCCCGCAGAACTGGCGTTCTTGCTTCAATCCAGCGGCGGCTGATCTCACAGCTGCGGCATTCACAGCCGCCGACGGGTTGACAGAGCCCACACAGCCCATTATCGTTCGTCGCACGCGGCGTGTAGGAGCGCTCACAGTTACCACAGCGCGAGCGCGCTGCGGTTCCCTCACAGGCGGCGCAGAGCCGCACCCAATCGGTCCCGTAATCGTCCAACAGGCGTTGTGCCATGCATACAGCACATGTTGCCGTGTCCCCGCGATAGTAGCGGCCTGCCACTGTCTCCCCATTGGGTCGCGTGTAATCCAGCTCCACGGTGTGACGCCACCAGCAATTCGGACAGAAGCGATGGTCATCCATTGTTCGCGCTGCATTCCGGGGAATGCCAATGCCGCAGTGGTGACAGTCGTAAGGAAACTCGTCGCGCGGGGCGGTATACGTGTATCGCCCGCTCGTTGACTCAAATTTCGCGTTGGACGGGTTCATTGACAGCGTGAGCGTGCTCGCTGTGGCCGGGTTTTCCGGCGCGTATTTGAACGTGTCAATGAAGGGAAAGCCGCTTCGTTTGGCATCATAACCGGTGTCACGCACCTTCATGGTGATCTCATAGTCGCGCCGCTCACTCTGCATTCCCCCGGCTTCGTAGCTTTGCCATACCTTGAAGTCATACCCCTGCTCCGTGGCCCACTGATGTAAAGCAATCATCTGTGGCCCTGCGTCCGAGGGGTAACAGCGATCCACAATCTTGCTGCCATCATTCGCCGTCCACAAGAGCGCGCGGCCTACCACCTTCTGCCCCTGCTTGATGACAACGAGAGAGACATGCTCCGGGTTGATGCTATAGAACTTCGGGTAGTCATAGCCGTGCATACAGCTTGAGAAGCTGTAATCCTTATAGTTCTCGTAAATGGCCATGCCGTCCACGATCTCAAACGAGTAGGCGTAGGTAGACGGGAATTGCTGGCCAATGAGATTGGCGATTGTTCTTTCCTCGTCAGCAGAGAACGGCGAGCCGAAATCGCGCGCCTTCTCCAAGAGCTTCTTCCACGAACAGCGTCGCCGCGCGGCGCTATCGTCGGCGTCCTCCATGCGCGTGGCATAAGAGACCTGGCGCGGGTTGTCCGCGCTCTCGGCGATGGTTTGCCAAAACCAGGCGTGCGCGCCCACGTTGCGATAGTCCATCAGGAACATGCGCAGGCGATTGAGCAGCCGCCAGTGTTCCCGATTCTTCACGCTCAACCGGTTGGCGGCTTCGTAAAGGTTGGTCATCAGGCGTTGGCGCCGCTGATAGTGCGTCGGCTCCGGGTCGCTCGCCGGGTTGTCATGCAGGAAGGTGAGTTGGTCAACATTGGCCCACCACACGGTTTCCTCGGCAACGAGGGAGACAGTGAACGACTCCGCGCGGCGGGTGCTTTTGCCCACGATGCGGGCGACAAAGGTCGGCTGATTGCCCTGTCCCTGGCGGAAATCGGCGTCAAGGCGAACGAGCTGACCGGCCTTCCATCCTGCGGGCGGCGCGTTAGTGCTTGTGTTGCTGCGTGCCATAGCTGCTTGTGCCTTTCGTGAGTGAGTGAGACTACTTGAGACCTTGTTTCACGACCGAGATGATTATAGCGGGGTGTCGTTAAAGTGTCAAGACATTGTTTCAATGGTGAGACAAGCGGGGCGTAAGAAGAGGAAACAGGGGGAAGAAAAGCTCCTCCCCCTGTCGGTTGGACCACGCCCTGCCCGGCCTTACCCAGCCGTGCCCGGCCCCGCCCGGCCCCGCCTTACCACGCCGTGCCTCGACCGGCTTTCGCCGGCATGAGGAAGGTTCACCGTTGGCTTGCCATCCTCCTCCTCTTTTTCTCCTAAATCTCTTTGTTGACACAGTATCTCTCTTCTGGTATACTATGGCTGTCAAGCTCAACTTACGAGGAAGGAGACAGGCGATGATACAGAAGTTGGTTCTTGGGGGACAGCGCAAGCCGGTTGAGGGGGATTTCCGCTCCATGACACGCGCGGAAATACTCGGATTGCGCGCGGGAGAGCGCGTGTGGTTTGTGGCGAATGATGGCAAGGCGCGTCAGCTTACCATTACCGGAAGAATAAGGACATGGAAGCGGGACAGCGAGCGCGTTGAAGTGCCGATCAAATATGGCCTGTATGAGTATGCTTGTTTCGATCTACCGACGGCATTGAAGCGACTGTTGAAGCCCGTCACTCTGGGCGAGGGAGAACGATGGATATGAATACTGCCATGTGGATTGTGCCGGCCATCAATCGGCAAACCGGAATGTTGTTCGCCACCTTCTGCTTTGAGACGTGGGATGAAGCGAATGCGTTTTGGCAAGCGCGGCAGAAGGGTTTTCCGGGGAACGTGTGGCTTCACCTTCGTTACGTGACTGACGAAGGTGAGTTTATGGACGCCAGTTGTGGCAAATGAGGGAGCTAACGATGAGCGCATTACTTGATTGTGGGCATGCGGAAAGCCCGCATGCGGACTTCACGCGCGGGTATGGTGAGGACAGCGAGGGGAAGAAGCATTGCTATGACTGCTGTCACGCGCGGGACTTGGAGAGCATTCAGCGCGCTGAGCCGTTCGTGGGGTATCTGACGAAGGACGAGAAAGGGAATGGGATCATTAGCAATTGGCCGGGACAGATGCTTCTGCGCGTGACCGCGCATTGGAAGGTGTTCAATCCGTGGGTAGCGCGTGGGTATACGAGTGATTCCATGGTGGCAGTCCGTGCCGTAGACGAAGAGGGGCGCGCGTGGTATGGGCGTGGTATGGGTGAGGGGATGTATTGCCGGATGCGGCCAACCAAGGCCACGCAGGCAGCCATCAAGGAGGGAATGCGATGAAGCGATATCGCGTTCTGTTGCGATGGGAACAAGAATGTTACGTGTGGGTTGAGGCGGAGAACGAGCAGCAAGCGCGGGACACGGCGCCGGCAAAGCCCTTGGACGAGGGGCGCGTGATTGTGGGTAGTTTGGTCATTGAT
>Ga0247689_1000009_pt1 | contig 22160 bp, 46 predicted proteins | sample CNK30_metaG_FD_189929 | JGI IMG/M metagenome (GOLD analysis project Ga0247689, IMG submission 189929) | Soil microbial communities from Purdue University Martell Research Forest, Indiana, United States - CNK30 | ecosystem: Environmental > Terrestrial > Soil > Temperate forest > Bulk soil... | reverse complement strand
GCGCGGATCGCCTCGAGCGTGGCCTCGTGTGACGCGCTCATGAAAAGAGCACCTCTTGCGCCAGGCGCTTGACCGCCAGCCGGCAAAACTTTTCTACATTGTCGATCCCGATCGCGCGCCGCCCGTGGTTTTTTGCCGCGAGGAGCGTGGTGCCGCTCCCCATGAATGGATCGACGATGAGCTCCCCCGGGCGCGAGGCGCGCTCGACCGCCCATTGCATCCAACGGAGGGGCTTCGGGCACGGATGATCGATGCGTTCGCCGTTCGGTTGCTCGGTGCGAAACGAGTTGGGCCTCGCGCCCTTGCCATCCTGTAGCATCGGATCCTTGCCATAAAACAAAATGGGTTGAGCACATTGAAACCCCCACGCGCAACGCCCCGCCCCGTTGGGTAGATAGACCGTGCCCATCGCGGCGGGCTCGGGATACGCCCACAGCATGCGTTGCCCGCTGAAGATCAGCGCGCGATCGGCCAACGTCAAGGCAAGCGGGATGACCTCCGCGATGAGCCCGCGCACATGCTCATAGTCATCGCGATAGAGGGTCGAGGCCGCGGCTCCGACACCATCGTCGAAATATTTGGAGTCGCGAAAGTCAGACGTTTTTTTCGTGAGGCCGATCCCAAACGGCGGATCGGTGAGCAGGAGATCGAACCGCCCGAGGAGCGGCAAGATCTCGCGGCAATCGCCGTGATAGATCGTGATCCCGGCGTGGTCGTAATACGGGGCGGGCAGCAAAGTCACGGGCTCGGAGTGGTCGCCTTGCGCGAGGGTCGAGCGCGCGTTTTCTTGCTCGCCTTGACGGGCTTGACGGGCTTGGGTTGGAGCGCCTCCTCGAGCGGGCCCGGGTATTCAAATCGCGCGGGCAAGGTCATGCCGGGCGTGGGCTTGCGTTTGCCGTGGGTCGCGTGCGCGTTCTCCACTCGCGCCCAATGCGCGACCGCCTCGAAAATCCCCGTCGATGGTTTCCAAGCTTTGACCGTGGGCCAATCGAGTTTCATATACAGAGGGCCGCCAAGCGCGCGGTTCAGCGCTTGCATCAGATCCTGTGTGTTGGCGGCCTTCGGATAGTTCTGATTAAACATCGCGTAGGGATCCGCGGGCGGCCCGAGCGGGAGCTCGGTTTGTCGCGGCTCGAGCACCTTGCCGCTCCGCACCTCGCGGAGAATTTGTGCCGCGCGGAGATCGAGTTTTTTCCGGTCGATGTTCAGCGCGCGGATCTCGCTCCGCTTGCCGGCAATCTCCGCGAGGTTCTCCTCGCGCTCGCCCGCGAGTTTGAGATGCGTTGTTTTCCGCTCCTCGATCTCGAGGGGCGTGAGCGGGCGCTCGAAATACTGGCCTCGATCCATGGTGTCGGTCACGGCAAAAACTCCCAATCGTTGCAATCGTTCAAATCATCCTCCTCGAAAGGTTGCCCGCCCGCCTCGGGCGAGCCGTCGGGATCGGGTTGCTCCTCGCCCCCGAGGCGGCGCTCGGGTTGCTCGGGCGCGCTCATGCCGCGCCCCCGATCGCCCGTTCGGTGATGGACCCCTCATCGGTCGCGGCGCTCATGAGCCGCCCCGCCAGGCGCGCGCCCGCTTGCGCGGGCGTGAGCCCGGCCGTGGTCGGATCGCTCCGGACCTCCGCGAGGTAATGCTCGAGGTCGAGGCCGTGGTCGGCCGCAAATCGGCGATGCTCCGCGCACGGCTCGAGGCTCGCCACGACCGTCGGAGGGAGGCCCTCCGGAGGCCGGCACCCGAGCACATCCCCGAGCGGCGCCGGGCCTCGCGCCCGCCCGCGAGGATCCGGATCTCGCTTGATCAACGGGGGAGATTTTTTTGATTGGTTTGGGGAGGGTTGGGGAGGGTTGGGATGCGCGCCCCCGCGCGCGGGCCCGGGCTCACGCGCGCCCCCTCGCGGGCGCGCGCCCGCTGTGTCCCCCCGAGTGTCCCCCGCTGTGTCCCCCGGATTGTCCCCCGCTGTGTCCCCCGAGTGTCCCCCCGTGTCCCCACCCTCGAGCGCCTCCGCTTGGCGCTGGACGGCCCGGAGCTCGCGTCGCTTGTCATCGCGCCATTGCTGTTTTTTGAGCCGGGCTTTGGCTCGCCCGAGCTCGAGCTCCTCGGGGGAGGCGGAGTGGTCGAGATAGTCGTGCAATCGCCACCCGCCCTCGACCGCCTCGACCAAGCCCGGGCCGCGCTCGCCCGCGGGCAATAGACGGCCGCACGCGAGGAGAGCCTCGAGCGCCTTGCGCGCGCGGCGGGGGGCGCCCGGGAGCCCCGAGAGATCCTCATCGGGCACAAAGCCCTCCGTTGGGAACCGCGAGCAATAGCACTTCATGGCGAGCCACATGGCGATCGTGTCGCTCCCCCCGAGCTTGATCGCGCGGCGCCATTTTTCCCCACCGACAAACTCCTCTTTTACGAGGATCATGATCCTTGCCTCCCCCCGCGCCCATCCCTGGCGCGGGCTCGAAACTCAACCCGTGGTGACGTCCGCCCGTGCGCGCCGGGCGCAATCGCGGATCGCGAAACGCGCGGCTTTGGCGAGCCCGATCTCATCGTCGATGTAGATCGGGTGACTCCGCATGAGGGCAACGACCGTTTTTAGATCCGCGAGGTCGCGCTCTTTCAACCCGAGATAGACGGTTTGCCGATAGCCCTTGGGTTTCTCGCGGGGCGTGGCTCGCTTGCTTGTCGGTTTGGTCACGGTCTACTCCTGGCGAGCCGATCGATCCGCTTGGCTCGCGTCACAATGTCTCGGGCGGCATCCGCCATTTGCATCCGTTCGCGCTCGCCCCGCGCGCGCTCCTCCGCGACGGCCGCGGCCGCATCCTTGCGCGAGGCATGTTTGAGCCGGGCTTTGGTGCGACGCTCCTCCGCTTGCAAGGCTCCGAGCTCGGCCCGCTTGCGAATGCATTCGCCTTGCCAATGCCGCCATGTGCGCTCGTTCCGCGCATACCCGAGGAGCACCTCGAATGGATCGAGCTCCGCCCCGCACCCTCCGCATCGCACCACGCGGCGCTTGCCCTCGAGTTGATACGAATGGTGATGGCACGGCGCGACCGGTCGAGGCTCCGCGAGCTCGCTTTGCTGGCCAAAGCTCGCATACCGCACGTTTGCGGGCGCGGGCTCGGGCGGAGCCGCGAGCTCGGGGGGTGTGCCCTCCCCGATCCGGGTTGGGATCATCGGCTCCCCCGCTCGTGCTCGCGCGCGGCCGCGGGCTCGCGCGCGGAGGCCTCGGGTTTGGGGAGGTGATGCTCGCAAATCCGCTCGCCCGCGGGAGTCGGGATGTGCAGCGTTTTACAGCGGCACCGCTCGCAATAATCGACACTCGCGACGGTAATCATAGATCCTCCGGGAGCCCGGCACCCCCCGCCGGCGCGGGTTCAAACCACTCGGGCCGCTCGACTCGCAAGATCTCGATCGTCTCATCGGGCGAGAGATCGACACCGCGAGCAAACTCGCATTGCCACACGCGCGCATCGGCCGCGAGCGCGCGCACCGCGGCCTCGAATGCCGGGCGATGCTTGGCGAGCACATCGACCGTAAACATCGCGATCTCCCCGTCGGGATCGCCGTGCTCGGTTTCATCATCGAGGGCCTCGCGCGCGTTATCGATCGCGCGATCGATGGCATCGTCGATCTCGGTGTCGGAGTGACGGGCGCGGAGGTACGCCTCGATCGTGATCTCGCCCATCTCCCGGATGATCTCCTCGAGCGGGCGGCCCGGATCGATGTGACTGCCGACCCAATCCTCGAGCGCGCTGATGGGGTCGATGTGTTTGAGTTGCTCGGAGTCATCGCAATCCCAAAAGTCAGCCTTGATGCCGTTGAATTTGTCGCGTGCGGTCATGCGGTCTCCCTTGTATCGGTGCTCGGGCGCCAGCGCTCCGCGCCCGGCCACGTCACGGGCCAAAGGTCGCGGGGCAAATAGAGCGGGTGGCTTGGGTTGCCCGCTTTGGTGAGGCGGAGCACATGGATCCGCACGTCGGATTGTCGGAGCAACGTGCGGAGCACGAATGCATCGACCTCGCGGATCCGGTTGCCCCACGCGGCGACGAATAGAGCCGCGCGCCTCGCCTCATGGAGCACGGTCGCGAGGTTCTCCTCCCCCGTTGGATCGGAGGCCGCGAGCATTTGCCGCGGGTCGGTCGCGCGCCAGCCGTAAGCGTTGACCTTGACCAGCTTGCCGAAACCCCACGCGCGGGCGAAACCGAGCTCGCGCCGGATCGTCGCATCATCCGCGGTCTCATCGGCCGTGCTCGGGTTGAGCCCGCAAAACACCACGGCCGGCAAGCGCTCATCCCATTGCCGCCAAAGGACATAGCGATACCTCCGGCACGGGCTCAAGGTTGCGCCGGATTTCATGGCGCAAACCACCCGATCCCGAGCGGCTCCGCGAGGAGCCAAAGGTGCCGCATATGAGCGACGTTCACGAGGTCACGGTCGCGAGGATAGACCTCGACCGCATACCAATCCCCGTAGCCGATCTCTCGCTTGCATTGCTGGAGATCATCCCACGGGATGCGATCCTCCCATTGCCCCACGCCCCCGAGGGTGACGCGATTGACCGTGAGGCGGCGGACCTCGACACCACCGAACGGGGGAGCCTCGAATAGGCAAGCGAGGTAATGGCGGCTCCGCCACACACCGCCCGGGCGGGTGACGCCCGCGGGCACCTTTGGCCATTGGCATTCGGGCAAGCGAGTGAGATGCGCCGGCCACGCGAGCGCTTGCTTGCGCGCACCACGCGCGATGACCTTGCGTTCCTGGCGGGTCATTTGGTCGGCGGCCTCAAGGATTGCCCGCGCTCTCGCGGATAGGTGAGCCAGCGGACGAAATCAGCGCCGCCCGTGAGATGCGCAATGCCCCACCGCTCGATGCCGTGTTGCTCCGCATATCGGCATTCGGCACACGCGCCCTTCGATTCCGTCCAGCTTGGGAGGAGGAGGATGCCATCGCAACGCGAGAGCAATAGGAGCGTGCCCGCGAGCCAGAATTTTTCGTCCAGTGTGCCCGCCATGTGCTCCCCGAGCGAGTGAGGCACGACCGGCATCCCCCCGAGCTCGGCCACGCGCATCGCGGCGGCCTCCGCCTCGTGTACGTTGCACGCGATCTCCCAAGCATTGGCGCCGCGAAACTTGCCCGCGATGTAAACTAGTCTCATTGCGTTGCGCTCCAATCGATCGGGGCATTGTCGATATCGCGCAATGCCTCGTGATAGGCCTGCGTGATCCGGGCGAACCGTTGGGAGCTCCCCCCGCGATCCGGGTGCTCGGTTCGGGTGAGCTCGCGGAGGCGGTCGCTCAACTCCTCGCGGCTCGCGCTCCGCGAAACCCCGAGCACCGACCAGCAATCGAACGGCTCGCCCCCCGTGGTTTCGGGCAAGCGGGCAAACCCTACAAACGCCCGCTCGAGGATCTCCCCCGCCCCCGTGCGTTGCAACCCGCGGAGATAATCGACCGCGAGCCCGAGCGCCCGCACGTTTTCCCGCACGGTGAGCCACACATCGCACGGGATGACCCGCGGCACGGCCTCGCCCTTGCGCCCTCGCCCCGTCCAATACACAGCAACGCCCGGATCGGAGAGCCGTTGGTCGGAGTGGTCGCCCCGATACATCGTGCCATCCCGTCGCAATGGAACGTTGCTCGAGATGATGATCTCTCGCCCTTGCATGAGGCGGAGGCCCGCGAGCAAATCATTGATGGCGGCATCCGTGGTGACCTTATAGGTGCTCGAGCGGCGGGCTTTGGTCCGCGGCCAACCCTCGGGCCACGCGAGCGGGAACGCGGAGATCATTGCGGCTCCCCGTCATCCTCTTGGATGCAATCGAACGGGATCTCGGTGGACGGGCGATCGCCCGCGCGCGCCTCGCATCGCAAGCACGAGCACGCCGGCGGATGAAACGCAGCATCGTCCGGATCCATATCGATCATCATTGGACACCTCGCCACCAATGGACGATCGCATTGACCGCGCCGGCCACGGCCGCGCCCGAGAGCACGCCCACGCCCACGATTGCAAAGCTACCCAATAGGCTCCATCCCCGATCGCTCATGATGTTCTCCCCTTTGCTCCCCCCGCCCCCCGCTCACTCGCGGCGGCGATATCGAGCGAACCCGAGCGGCTCGCCCTTGCCATCCCAACCGATGGCGGCGCGCCAGGTCGCATCACCATCGGTGAAATCCCACACCTCATCGCCCGATCGATGACTGACCACGAGTTGCCACACGCGGCGATGCGCAATGGTGTATCGCGAGAGCGTGAGCACGCGACCGCGCGGGAGCTTGCGCCGGGCGAGGCACACGCTCCCGAGGCGAAACCGATCCTCCGCTTCCCACGCGAGCCGGATGATCTCCCCGTCGGTCACCTCGCGTTGCGCCATCACCCGCCCGCCTCCGCAACCGATGAGCAGAGCTCCGGGTAAGTCAGGACATGCGTGCTCCGCGTGGCATCGTCCGGAGGGAACGGGCACCGCTCGTGCCGCGTGTCGAGCTTGACCCACGCGCCAGCGTCGGAGCGTCGGAGGCGGGTGACCGTGCCCCACGCGGCGATCGCTCCGTTGCTTTCGTCGCGGAGCACATACACCCGTTGCCCGAGGTCGAGGCGAGCGAGGCTCATCGTGCCCGCCTTGCGAGTTGCGCTCGCTTGCGAGCCTTGCGCTCGCGGAGCGTGCTCGCATCATCGATGAACCCGCGGAGCACCTCGCTCATCCGATAGAGCGTCCATCCGCAATTGGTGCTCGTGAGGCCATCGAGCGCGCGGAGGGCGGCGCTCCGTTGGCGGGGGGTCATCTTATGGATCTCGGAGTAGACCGATTGCGTGAGCTCTCCTAAGCGACCCTTGATCGTGCGCGGCGTTCGCTCGGCCGTCGCCCCTCCACACAACACGATCCTCACGGGCGCCTCGTGCTGTAGGTCCAGCTGACTTGACGCGAGCACACAAAGTCTTTGCCACACTCTCCGCACGTGGCCTCGCCATCGCCCTCGGGCCCGTGCCGCTCGGGACTCCACTCCGAGGAGTCGCGGTCGATGTATCCGCACCACGGGCACACGATCGCATCCTCACAGAATGAGGCGCCTCGACTGGCCACGTCGGGATCGTATCGGTCGCTCATGCTCGCGCCCTCCGCCCGCGCGCCTTGCGTGGTGGCGAGGCGCCCTCGACCGGCACGAGCCCCGCGATGAGGGTGGCGACCTGTAGAGCCTCCTCCGCGGCGGCATCGAGGGCGAGCTCGGCCGTCGCCCCCACGCCCGGGAACCGGTCGCCCCCGATGCGCAAGCGGGCATGCCACACGGTTTGGAGTCGCTCACATTTCCAATCCGCGGAGCGGTCGCCCGCGACCGCGACCGACGGGCTCGAATAGAACCCACCGACCGCGGCCGCGCTGGCGACCGGCGCGAACGCAACCCCCCTCCAAACGAACGGGCCGCGCCGCCCCTTGCGCTCCCCCCCCCTCGGGCTCACGAGCGCCCCCGCCCCTCGCCCCGCGCCCGCACGACCTCGAGCCGCACGGGCTCCGCCTCGCGGACGGCGGCGGCCTCGCGGGCCTCGCGGGCGACCTCCGCATCAATAAGCGGAAAGAGCGCCTGTAGCATCGGCCAATTGCGCGCCCGGAGGGCAACCCGGGCCGTGGTCTCGAGTTGCTCGAGCACGGTCACCACCCGAGGGGGGGTGTCGAGGCCCTCGGGCACCGTCACGGGGGGGTGTGACGGTGCGTCGTTTCCCGTGCCCTCGGGCACATGCCCCCCCCCACCATTGCCGGGGTTTTGTGCGTTCCCGTTGCTCGGGCTCGGATTTAGGTTCCGGCGCCGCAAGGCATGGGGGTTCGAATCCCCCCTCGCGCACCCAGCAGAAAACATGCTCGATTTCTCATTCTCCGGAACCGGGTGACAGTCGCTCGCGAGCTCACCGTCACACCCACCGTCACACCCACCCCGCGCGGCCCGCGTTTCGACCTCCGCCCGCGGAGCGTTACCGTGCCCGCCCCTCCGACTAGACCCGTCGCCAGGGGAGGCCGTCGCGGGGGGAAAAGATAAACCCCCGAGCGCCCCCCCTGGCGCGGCCAACCCCTGGCGCGCATCGCCAGGCGACCGGTGGAGCTCCTCCACCGGTTGACCCGCCCCGCCCGCGCGCGCATGCTCCGCGAGCGCCTGATGAGCGCGCCCGGGCGTGGGCCGATGGCATGAACCCCCGTCGCCCGCCCGGGCCCCTCCCTCGCCCTCGCCCTCGAGGAGCTCGCCCTCGAGCCAATCGCGCTCCGGATCGCCCGCCGCGTTGCAGCTGACACACGACCATCCCGAGCGCCCTCCGCTCCGCACGCGCGCCATCGGCCGCTCACACTCCGGGCACCACGCGGCATCGTCGCCCGCGGCATCGTCGCCCGCCCCGAGGAGCGCGGGCGAGCCCGCCTCCGGGAACCGCGGCGCGCGGCCGGCACCATACAACGCATCGAGCTCCGCTTGGCTCCCGATGAGTCGAGGCGAGGCCTCGCCCTCCGGGAGCATCGCCTCCGCGATCGCTAGCGCCTCCGCCTCCTCCGCCGACCCGTACGCGATCGCCTCGTGCAACGGGAGATAGGGGGCGAGCCCGAGATGCTCGATCGTCGCCTTGCTCCGATTGTAGCGTTTGATCATCGAGCTCGTCTCATGGCCCGTGTGCTGGCTGATGGTTTCGTTATCCACGCCCGCGAGTTTGCTCCACGTGACATAGGTGCTCCGGAGGTCATGCTCGCGGAGCCGGCGCAAGCGACCATCGGTAAAGAGCAAGCGCTCGCGGCTCGTGCCCGATAGCTCGATGTGCTTTCGGAGATCCTCCGCCGCCTTTTTGACATTGGTGACTTTCAACCATCGAAACGGACCCTCGAGATCGGGCATCCGGATCCGGAGCTCACTGAGGACCTCGCCCGAGCCCGCGTTCAAAACGAAATTGAGCGCGCGCCCTGTCTTGGTCTCCGGCACATCGAGGAGCCAACGACCGTTGGGCAATTGGGAGAGATGATGCCACTCGATCCGCTCGGCCTCACTGATGCGGAGGCCCTCGCGGATGATGAACCCCCAAAGCACCCGATACTCGAAACGGATCGAGAGACATCGCACGAGCCGCACATACTCCTCGGGATAGAGAAACGGAAACTCGGGCGCGCTCCCCTTGACGGGCTTGGGGAGCTTGCACACGATCGAGAGCGGCCACACCTTGATGATTTGGAGCTCACACGCGATCTTCAGCACGCGCCGGATGACCTGTGAGTATTGCTTGAAGGTCGAGTCTGTTTTGCACTTGGCTCGCGCGGGGCGCATCGCGCGCCAGTAGTCATCATCGCTAAAGGTCGAGAGCGGTGTGTTTTCGATGTACTGACAAAAGAATTCGACCCGCGGCTCGTCGGTGCTCTCCGCGCTCTTTTTTCCAAACCCGACGTTGGGATACATCCGCTCGAGCTCCTGTGAGCACCACGCCCGGGCGAGCTGACCCCACGTGGTAAAGCGCTCCATCGCCTCGCTCTTACGCTCGCTCGGGCGATGCACCGCGACGTGGGCCGCGGCGATGGCGAGGGAAAACATTTCCTCATCGTGTGCCACGAGCCCGGCCTCGCGCATGAGAAACTCCGCTTTGGCGCCTCGCCCCACCTCGACCAATGCATCGCGCATCGCGGAGATATCCGCGAGGCGCGAGGCCGCCAGCGCGCGGCGTGCCGCGGGCGTCCCGATCGATTCTGGGATCGCGAGCTTCAGTCGAAACTGTAGGCCCTTTTTTTTGCCGGTCGCATCCTTGACGGATCCCGACCGGATCATCTGACTAAACCCCCCCGCAACCTGAACCATCCCTGCCATTAGAGCGCCTTTCCTTTGTGTGAACCCAACAACTCCGAACCATCCCCGATAACTTGCCCCTCCGGATTTGAAAACAACGCATCGAGCTCGCCCGCCAAGCGCGCCCGATCGGCCTCGGGCGCGCGCGCGATGGCGGGCTCGATCACGGCGCGGAGGCGCGAATCGATGAGCCCGGGCCTCCGCCGCGCGCTCTCGAGGATGACCTCGATCGCTTTTTCGACCGGGAGCGCGCGGAGCGCGGTCGTGAGCCGGGCCGCGGCTCGATCCTCCTCGAGGAGCGCCCTCATCGTGGCCTCCCCCCCGATGGCGGCCTCGAGTACCGTGGTCAGCCGCGCCCGGTATTGCTCGGGGGCGCCCGCGATGCGCGGCTCAAACATCTCGCGCAATCTCGCCCTCACGAGCGGGTGACCCTGGGAGGTAGCGATGAGCAACGCCTCCATCGCTAGATGCTTGGGAAGCGTTCGCATCGCGCGGCACGCGGCCCGCAACAATTGGCGCTCGCTTGGCATCACCCGACCTCGCCCGAGCACGAGCGATGAGCCTCGATGATCTCCCGCATCGCGGAGAGCGCGACACTGAGATCCGCGGGCAACGGGATTCGCGTGCGCGCGCGGCATCGATCGCACTGACTCCAACAACCCGCGCCTTGCTGCTCGAGCTCCTCGGGTGTCGGATCGACCAGTCGCACGCGCGCCTCGGGATCCGGGCGCGCGCCGTCGACCAATAGCACCGACCGCTCGAGCTCGCTCTCCCCCTCCGCTCGCTCGAGCACGCTCGCCACCTCGCCTCGGAGGAGCTCGGCCACGCTCGGGACCCTCGCGAGGGCCTCCGCATTGATCGGCTCGACATCATCGGCCACGGGCACGCCATACACTTTGGCGATGCCTCCGAACCGGTCGACCTCGGGATCGTTTTTCCACTCGAGCGGACCCCCGCGGCGAAATGTCTTTCCCCACGCCCCATCGCTGTAGGCCGGCACCCGCTCGCGAGCGAGCAAGTGCTCGAGGGCCGCGAACGAGCGCGCGCGGGCGACGGGTCGCACGATCTCGACCTGTGAGGATCGCATATCGTTCATGATGAGCACAAACCAAACGCCCGCGAGATCGGTCTCCACTCGATTCATGTTAGGTCACCATCCGTTTCGGCCAACGTTGCCCGGTCCGCCCGGCCGCGCGCGGCGTGCGGGTCTCCCGGAGCTCGGCCGCAAACTCGGCCGCATCCCGATCGATCGGCACCGCCACCCGAGCGATAAACGCGGTCACGGGCACGCCCCCCGAGCTCGCGCCTTGCCACACCCGACACTCGACACCATCGAGCCAAACGGTTTCCGAGGTGCTCTCGAGCGTGAGGATCATTTCGCCTCCGGGAACATCTCGCGCAATAGTCGCTCATAGTGAGGCCGCCGACCCTCGGGCAAAAACTCGATCGCCTTGTGCAAGATCGCGAGCACCTCGGGATCGGCTGGCGCATGGATGAGAGCCGCATCGAGCCGGGCTCGTTCGCGGAGCCCGAGCCGCACGCGCTCCTCGGGCGGGGGGAGCTCGGGGAGCCCGAGCGCGCGCCTCACCTCGCGAGGCATCATCATTTGCGCCGCCCCCCCCCGTCATTGACCAGCCGCAACCCTTGATGGAGCTTGCGCTCGAATGCCGCGAGCTCGCGCTCGCGGCTCACGGGGGCGGGCTCGCTCGCTCGCGGCCCCGAGGGTGAGGCCTTGCGCGCGGCGGGCGGCTCGGGCGCGCGCGCGAGCTCCTCGAGCACGGCCGCGGGCGTGAGTAGATACTTGCGACCATCCGCGCTGATGCCGGCGCCGCCCTCGCCATTGGCGAGCCGACGTTTCACGGCCTCGCGATGCCTCCGCGGCCCGAGCTCGCTTTGCCGCTGATGGATCATCCGCTCGCGGCCCGCCATCATCCGCCGCGAGATGCGATCGGCAAGCAGATCGAGAATGGAATCAAACGCCTCGAGCATCACGCCCGGAGTAAAGGCTCCGCCTCCGCCTCCGCCGTGCCCTCCGCCATCATCGATCATAGAGCCCCACCCGCTTGCGATCGTTGACCCGCCCGGCGCGCCCCACGCGCGCGCGAGCCCATCCGCATAGGATCGAGAGCCGCGATGCCGCTCGCGGTCACACTGAAAACGGTGTCGCCCCCCGAGAGCTCGCTCGGCCGACGGCTGACCCGCACGAGGCCGCGCCCGATGAGGGCTTGCAAGGTCGTCCAGCTATCGTGACCCTCGCCCGCGCAAAAATGGTTGCGATAGAGTGGCCATTTCGAGCGCCATCCGGTCGCGTGCTCCATCACATCGCGCTCCGCCTCCGCGACCTCGACCGCGCCGGGCTCGCCCTCGACCGTCGGCACGGGCAAGCGGTCGAGCGAGAGCACGGGACGGCTCGAGGCGCCGATCGCCGCCCGCATCCGCTCGCAATTGCGGCATCGCTCCGCGGGCGCGATGACTCCGAGGTCATCGACCGCGCGGATGCGCCGGAGGAGCGAGCCTCGCCCGCGCGACACGAGGCGCGCGCCCGGCTCGAGGGGCTCGAAACCGCAACATGTTCGACGGCCAACATCGCCCCACGCCCATTCGTGAACGCGGGTCACGAGAGATGCCTCCGGAGCATTTGTTGACGGCCGAACCGCACGACCTCGACCATCGCCGCCTCATGCGTGAGCTCGCCCGCGAGCTCGCGCTCCGCCAGGGAATCGAAAAACGCGATCGCCTCGCGCGCCTCGCCCGCGCTGCATTGCCGCCGCTCGACCAGCTTGCGCATCCGGGCTTGAAACTCCGCGGGGGTCAAAACCAAACCTCGATGATGTGCGGCTCATCGCCCGTCATTCTCGGTTGGCAATACAGGCCGGGCGGGATGTGCTCGCGCGCGCTCTCGAGGTCGAGCGCGAGCCGCGGCACTACATCCGCGATGAGCTCGCCCGTGGGCAGAACGAACGAGCGTCGCACGACCCAATGGCGCGGATAGTCGCCCGGATACGCATACACTCCGAACATCACGAGCGAGCCCTCGACTCCCTCGAGCCGCGCCCATCCCGGATCGTTGCTTGCCGGGCTCATCATGCTTGCTCCCGATTGGATGGGAGGGAGTCGGCCTCGAGTTGCGCATACAGATGGACCGTGCGGAGGCCCGCGGCAAACGCCTCGCGCTTGCGGGGGAGAATTTGGATGGCCTTGCGGTCGCCCAAAAACACATCCCGGCACCAATCGAGCTCCGCGAGCGAGGGAGCATCCGTGCCCGCTTGCTCGAGGGCGAGATGTGCCCACGCTTCTCCATGCCAGATCTCGACCTCGAGACAGGCCGTGAGCGGCACGGCTCCGAGCCGCACGCGATACCATCGCACGCTCACATCGGCCGCGGTCACTTGCACGCCCGGAGGGAGGCGCTCGGGAGCGGGCGCGAGCCGCGCCAGCCAAAGCGCCGTGTCCGGGCGCCCGAGCCCGCGCCCCCCGCCCGAGCCGTGCCCTCCGGACACCTCGCCCGTGAGCGAGGCGCCCCCGTGACGTTTCGGAAACTGGTCAAACGGCGGCTCGCCCCGAAACCTCGCCTCGGATGCGCGCGCCTCCGGCACGCCCCCGCCCACTATCCCGTTCGATAGCTCACGCTTACCCACCATCAGCGCTTACCTCCCCGTGAGCAAACGTATAGGTGCCACGCGAAGTAAACCATACCAAAACGACACAGGAGTACCGATTGGACACACATGTGTCACACTCGGTGCGCTCGTGTGGTACACCGTGAGCGTGGGGAGGGTCGAGGCGAAACATTGGCTAACTCGCGCGTGCGCGGGCCGCGTAATAGGCCAAATGTGCCCGGCAATAGGCCGCGGGCTCGCGTACGCGCCTCGCGTTTGCGCCCCCCGTGGATTTGGTGCGGGCGACCGCGGCTCCGCACACGAGGCACGCCCCGCGCTGGCGACGCTCCGCGCGAGTCGCGGCCGCGGCCTGGCGCCGATCCTCGCGGCATCCCCCGCATCGCGTGGTGCCATCCGTATCGCGGCCGCAATCGCGACACCCGTTCGCGTACGGCATCAGATCAGATCATCCGCGGTCACATCCCCCGCCCGGATGAGCGCCTCGCGCGCGGCATCGACCTCGACCGTCGCGCATAGCTCCGGATCGCACCCGGCATCGCGCCCTTGCGCGCGCGCCTCGACCTCCGCCGCCTCCGCGGTCTCCCCGAGGCCCCACACGACAAACCGCCGCCCATCCGATCCAATCGATGCAAACATCCCCTCATCATGCCGCCCTTCAATGGGGCCCGCTAGAACATTCAATGGGGCCCACCGCTCCGTTTTGTGCTATGCCCCGTTTCGGGGAAGGGAGTGAAACGCTCATGGCAACCCGAGAAGTGAGTGAGGAGGATTTGATGTGCGCGCGAGATTTCGGCTACAGCGCCATTGCGGCCGGCGCGGAGCACCTATCCGTGCGGCCCTTGGGCGATGGGCGGGCCGTCTATCTGTGCCCGATGTTTGGCGGCAATTTGAGGCTTGCAATCGGCTGGCTCGGTTCGGAGTCCTATGATGACCTTTGGTGTTATCAGGACGGGCAAGGCGAGGCGGCCTGGCGCGCGGCCCTCGGATGGGATGGCGAGGGCGAGCCCGAGGGATGGTATCGCCACCCGGACACGGGCCGGCGCCGCCCGGAGGGCAATGCCGCGCGCGAGGTCGTCCATTGGTGAGCCGCAACCGGTCTGCTGTGCCCCCGCGGTCGCCCGTCGCGGGCCTCGTGCCCCCGTGCGCGCTCGCGTTACTGGCGGTCGCGTGGGGCCTTTTTTTCGTGCTCGTGTGGCTCGCCTGGCGGGCCTCATGACCTCGCCCCCGCCCTCGCGCGAGGATGCCCTCCGGGCCGAGCTCGCCCGCATCCTCGAGACGACCGACTATCGCGCGGGCGCTCTCGCGCTCACGTGCCCGCCCGAGCCGGGCGCGGGGGATGTGAGGATCGTGAGCGTGGTGCTCGTGAAAGCGGAGACCGCGGTCGCGGCCGATCTGGTGTGGCTCCCGAGGCGCCTCCGCGAGGTCGCCGATGAGCTCGAGGCGGTCGTGCGGGGCAAAGCTCCGCTCCCCCCGCAAGGCGAGCCGAACCCCCCACAGGGGGCGAAGTGCCGCCCCCTATAGGGGGCGGCGTGCTGCACCTATCGGGAGCCGGGCTCCGCGCGCTAGGATTGGACCCAATGACGCCCCCGAAATACCATCGAGGCCGCCGCGTGCCCCCCGAGGTGAGCGAGGCCGTGCGCGCCCTCATCCTGGCGCGGGGCGCGGAGCGGGCCGTGAGACTCATCGGGCTTAGTCCGCTGGCGATCGCATCGCTGGCGGCGGGCGCGTATGTCACGCCCGCGACCCTGGCGCGCGCGCGGCACTATCTCGAGCACGGCCACGCGCTCCCCCGCGAGCGACGCGAGCCCGAGGCGCCCCGCTCCCCCGAGGCGCGCGAGCCCGAGGCCGCGCTCCCGTCCAATGTCGTCCGCTTGCGGCCGCTCCGCGCGCTCTAAGCGCCGTCCCGTTTGGGCGATCGAAATCGACCGCCCGAGCTTCAGCTCGGCCCGCGCGAGCCGTTCTGATCGGTGCGCAAACCGATCTCTCTAAATCCCGATTTGGTACGTCGCACCGCGGGGCGTTTCATCGGGGCGAGCGATCTTGCGGGCCGACTCCAGCTTGCCCGCGGAGTGTCGTTCTGATGGTCATGAGCAACGCAGCAAACGTCACCCGCTTCACCGACACCGCCCACCGCCTATTAGCCCGGATCGAAACGCTCGCGACGGCCCACCTCGACCGCCGCCTCGCGGCGAGCATGCGCGCGGAGGGCGAGGTGACCCACTATTTCGACCGCCTCGGGGAGCTCAAACTCGCCCTCGAGCTCGCGGAGGATCCGGTCGCCTGTGAGACGATGGCGCGCGTGAAATTTGCCTACTTCACCGCGTGCGGGCCGCGCCGGCCGCACTACGCGGCCGATCTGGCGAAATGGGATGCCGACATCGAGGCCGATGCCGCGCGAGGCGCCATCATCGCGGCCTCGCTCGGCCTGTAGCCGCCCCCCGCGCTCCCCCGAGCCCGGCCTCCGCCCTTGCCACGGGAGCGGAGAGCCGGGCTCGCGCGCTTTTGTGCCGTGCGATTTGGGGGCGTGTCGTTTGGGCGATCGATTTTGCGGGCCGACTCCAGCTTGCGCGCGTGGTGCCGATCTGATGGTCATGAGCAACGCAGCAAACATCGCGAAATTCACCCGCTCCGCCAAGCGCGTGTTGCGCCAGATCGAAACCTACGCGACCACGGGGGGCGACGATTGCCGCGGCGGGATGCGCATCGAGATCAAGCTCGCGGCCGCTCGCGACCGCCTCGAGGATACGATGCGCCCCCTCGAGGTCGAGGCGGAGCCGGCCTGTGTTGCACTGATGGCGCAAGTCAAGCAAGCATGCCGCGATTGTCGCGACCGCGCGCACACGGCCCGCCAAGCGGGATATGCGGCGGAGATCGCCCGCATCGATGCCGAAATCAGCGCCAAGCGCGCGGGCGAGGAGCTCGCGTGCCCGGGCATCACGGCATACCGCGCGGAGCTCCGCCGCTCCTGTAGGTGAGCGGGCGCGGGCCCCTGCCCCCCCCGAGCCCGGCCTCCCCCCTCACACGAGGGCGCGGAGAGCCGGGCTCGCTGCATTTGGCGCCGTGCGATCTCGGGGCGTGCCCGTTTGGCGATCGATTTTCGCGGCCGACTCCAGCTTGCCCCGCTCGTGTCGTTCTGATGGTCATGAGCAACGCAGCAAGCAAAGCGGTCCGGATCGTCACCTCGGGTTACGTACTGTGCCCGTGTTGCGGGTATGACACCATCGCCAGCGATGACACCATCCCGGAGCTTTGCTCCGAGTGTGAGGAGGGCGGGTGCGATGCCGACGGGTGCGACCCGCAATGCGACCACTCCGAGGAGTGAACCCGCGCGGGGGCGCCCCCTGCCCCCCCGAGCCCGGCCTCCCCCCTCACACGAGGGCGCGGAGAGCCGGGCTCGCTGCATTTGGCGCCGTGCGATTTCGGGGCGTATCATCGGGGCGATCGATTTTGCGGGCCGACTCCAGCTTGCCCCCGTGGTGTCGTTCTGATGGTCATGAGCAACGCAGCACACCTCGCCTCCCCCTCCCCCTCGCCCGTGGCCGCCGCGGTCGAGCCCTTGCGCGCGGCCGCGGTCGAGCGCGCGCGCCAGGATGCCCGCGAGCGCCCCGCGCGCATCCTCGCGCACTATGAGAGCCACCCGGAGCACTTCACCGTGCCCCGCCTCACGTTCACCAACAAACGCCAGGTCGAAACGTGCAAGCGCAACCTGGCGGCCTTGCGCGAGCTCACCATCGCGAGCCACCCGGCCCGCGGCGGCCTCGAGCTCCATGCCCCGAGTGTCGAGCGTTTCGTCGCCCGCGCTGGCGAGGATGCGTCAAACGCTTACACCGCGTTTATCGCCAAGCTCGAGAGCAAGGTCGGCCCGTGCGACCGCGCGGAGCTCCTCGGGGAGCATGTGTGGGGGCACAGTACGCTCGTGGTCACCAAAGGTGAGAAAACCGAATCCTGGCGGACACAGCAGATCATCAATGTAAGCAAGCTCGGGCGGCCCTTCAATCAGTGGCCCACGCGCAAGCTCCGCACGCGCGCCCGCTGAACCCTGCCCCCGCGCGCTCCCCCGAGCCCGGCCTCCGCCCTCACACGAGGTCGCGGGAGAGCCGGGCTCGCTGCATTTGGGAGCGCTCCGTTTCGGCGATCGATTTTGCGGCCTCGACTCCAGCTTGCCCGCGGAGTGTCGTTCTGATGGATTGAAACAAGCAAAGCTCGAAAGAGCGCCCCGCCCCGCGGGATGTGCGACAAACCGGTAACCGTCAAACCCCCCTCAAAGCGCCCCGCGAAAGCGGGCTCCGAACTAGAGGTCATGAGACCGAACGAGTAGTCAGTTTCCCACGGGCCCGGCCTCGAAAGAGTGACCGGGCCCGTCGCGTTTTGTGCCGCGCGATTTCGGGGCGTGTCGTTTGGGCGATCGATTTTGCGGGCCGACTCCAGCTTGCCCCGCTCGTGTCGTTCTGATGGTCATGAGCGCAACAACGGCTAAGGCGGTTCGGGAGTCACTACAGGCGGCGGGTTTCGGCCGCAAAGACATCTCGGTTCGGAACGACTCCTATTCGATGGGGTCCACGGTGTATGTGCGCATCCGCCGCGCCGACATCGCCCTCGATGCGGTCGAGGCGATCGCCAGCGCGCACGAGCGCGTGAGCCGCGATGAGGGCACGGGGGAGATCCTCAGCGGCGGCAACACCTTTGTGACGGTCGAGTATGGGCACGGCGCCCTCGATGCCGCGACCGTCACGATCCGGGAGATGCTCGATGCGGGTGTGTACCAATTCGGATCGCTCTCGCTCACGACCGACCGCCAGGATCCGGATCGGCTCGATGTGTGGGCGGAGCGGATCCATGTGTGCCGCATCTCGCGCGAGTATGGCGCGGAGCAACTCACACGAAAGCTCGCCTCGCGGGGCGAGCTCGCGGCCGTGCTCGCGGGCGAGGCCGGGCTCGCGCAAGCCAACGACGTCGCGGCCGAGCTCGCCAGCGAGCCCGAGCTCGCCCCCGAGGCCGCGCCGGCCCTCGCCAGCGCCCCCGCGCCCTCGCCCGCTCCGGAGGCCGCCCCCGCGCCCGCGAGCGCCTCCGCGGCCCTCGTGCTCGCCCGCAAGGCCCTCATCGCGGCTCACCTCCGCGACCTGGCGGAGCAACTCGAGGGTTTCGAGGGCACGAGTTGGGCCCACGCGGGCACCCTGGCGGCGGTCGTGCGGGCGCTGGACGAAATGCCCGCGTTTGGCCGGGATCGGTGAGCCGGATCGGGGCGCGGACGATTTGTTTCAAGGTCCGCGCCCTCGTGTCGTTCTGATGGTCATGAGCAACGCAGCAAAGATCGAAATCGTGACCCTCGCGACCGCCCGCGGCCCCTACGCGGTGGCGGTGTACCAAACCGCGACCCTCGGGTTTGCCGCCAACCTCGGGGCGCTCGAGACCTACGGGCACCCCTCGCGCGAGGCCGCGCTCGCGTCGCTCACGCTCTCGCTCGAGGTGTGCCGCCCCGCGTGCGCGCCCGATAGCGCGGCCCGCCTCGCCTCGACCTGGCGCCTCGCGGAGCGCGGCGCGGCCTACTAAGCGCCCCCGCCCGCGCCCGCCGAGCCCGGCCTCCCCCCTCACACGAGGGCGCGGGAGAGCCGGGCTCGCTGCATTTGGGGGCGGCTCATTTTGGCGATCGATTTCGCGGCCTCGACTCCAGCTTGCCCCGCTCGTGTCGTTCTGATGGTCATGAGCAACGCAGCAAGCGCCCCCTACTCGGTTCCCTACAAGCTCTCATTTGGCGAGGAGCGACGCGCCGACGGCTCGCGCATCGAGGTCATGGGGTGGGGCAATGCGGGATGGACCCTCGCGCATTTTCAGGACGGGCCCACCGCGCTCGCGTTCGCGGAGGCCGTGCCCGCGCGGAGCCGCATGCCGTGTCACGCGCGGCTCCTGGCGCGGCTCGCGGAGCACGCCCCCGCCCTCGAGGCCCTCCGCGCCCGCGGGCGCGGCTGAACGCCTGCCCCGGCGCCCCCCGAGCCCGGCCTCCCCCCTCACACGAGGGCGCGGGAGAGCCGGGCTCGCGCCATTTGGGGGCGTGCCGGATCGGCGATCGATCTTGCCGCATCGACTCCAGTTTCCCCCCGTGGTGTCGTTCTGATGGTCATGAGCAACGCGACGCCGCGCCAGGTCGGAGGGCACACGGCCTGCACCGATCTCGCCCCCGCGTACCCTCCGCCCCCGCGGGGCGGTCGCGGTTTCGAGGCCCGTTACCAAGCCTGGCGGGCGGCATGCGTCGCCATCGATGCGCGCCGGGAGCTCTCGTGCCGGAGCGATGCCGGCCAATTTTGGGGCCTGTCTTCGTGCAACGATTGCGCGGACCACGTCACGGGCATCCCGTGGCACATGAGGCGCCCGGGCGAGCCCGCGTGCCCCGAGCCGTGCGCGGGCGAGCTCGCCCTCGCCCTCGCCAGCGGGGGGCGCTCGTGAGCCGCGATTTCATGGGGCCCCACACTACGCGCAAGCTCACGATCGGCGAGCATCGCACGATCGAACGGCTCCGACGTGAGGCCGACATGCTCGGGGAGCCCCAAACGGTCGCGGCCTGTGAGCGCGCGCTTGCCGGGTGGGCCGACGATGCCGACGATTGCCTCCTCGAGGCCATTGCCCTACAGGGCCGCTACAGCTGACCCCCCCGCGGGGGAGGTAGGCACCACGCGCCGGGGTAGGCCTGGCGAAAGCGAGGCCCGAGGCCCGATTGCCGGGCTATGCTCGACCGCGGAGGTAGCCAACCGTGCGCGAGCTCATGCGCGATCCCGATCTCGAATGGTTTCTGTGTGAGATGCCGGCCTTGCTCGGGGAGACCTCCGGGCATGGAGCCGTGATTGCCGCCCTCGAGCGCGGCCCGGGCGGCTCGCCCGGGAGCGATGGCGCGTGGGATGCGGTCGAGCGCGCGCGGCCTCACGTGGGCCGCGCCAGGCGCCTCCGCCGGGTGTGGGCCCGGCTCGCCCCCGATGAGCGGCACTTGCTCCGGGTTCACTACACCGCCCCCGCCAGTCGCCAGGGTGGCATCGTGTCGCAACTCGGGGAGCTCGCGGCCGCGGCTCTCGCCCTGTGTAGTGACCGGCGCGCCCTCGAGCTCGCGTGTGGGCATCCCTCCGGCAAAGGGAGCGCCCGGCGCCTCGCGGAGGCCCGGCGCCTCGCCTCGCGGGCGCTCACGCATGCCCATCGAGCATGGACCGGCGCCAGGCGCGCGGAGGTGTTAACTTGGGTCGGTGCTTAACACTCCGGATCGGCACGCCCCAAAGCGGGATTTAGCGCGCGCTGCCCCCGTATCCCTCAGAACGGCTCGCGGAGGCCGAGCTGAAGCACAATCGCGCGGATTTGTCACTGTACCGCTCGGGTACAGTCGCCGGCGCGCTCCGGAGTGAGCCCGAGCCGTGCGCGCGCCGCCTACCGCGTGGGTTTCCGTGGCCGTCGCGGCCGCGCATATGGGGCTATGTAAGCGCCAAGCGCTCCGGAGACTCCGGAGGCTCGATGCGGAGCTCGGGGGGCGGCTCCTCCGCGCGATGGGCGACAAACGGATGCCTGGCGGCATCCAAGCATCGAAGCTCCTGGTTTGTACGGCCGTGCTCCGCGAGGCGCTCGCGGCGCCCGCTGGCGACATGCAACGGGACTTCGAGCGCCTCCGGCTCGAGCAACTCATCACGAGCGAGAAACTCGAGGCGCTATGCCGACGTTTGCGCCCGCTCCTCCGCGGCTCGGGCGGCCCGAACGGGACATAACGCGACCTCCGCGCCCCAATCCCATTTATGGGCGCTCGAGGTCACCAATGATTGCCTAACTGGGATGAGGGGCGCCCGGGCCTCACCATCAGTTTTCGCGGCCTCGATGAGATGCAACGCGAGCTCGAAACCATGGCCAAGCGGGCCGTTCCCTACGCGGCCCGCGACATGCTCAACTCCCTCGCGTTTGCGGGGCGCAAGATCTGGCAGGATGAAATGCGGGCGAGCCTCACGCTCCGCAACGCGTGGACCACCCGGCAAGCCCTCGTGCAAAAAGCGAGCGGCACCCGGATGCCGGAAATGCAATCCGTGCTCGGCCACACGGAGGATTACATGCTCCGGATGGAGTATGGCGCGGGCGAGCACGCCAAGCGCGAGGGGGTATTCATCCCCACGGAAACGGCCGCGGGGCAAGCCAAGGGCTCACTCCGGGCGGGTCGCAAGCGGGCGGTGCGCAAATCCCTCATCATCAAGGTGCTAGGCAAGGTCAAGCGCCAACCGAGATCGCTCTCCCGCAAGGCTCGCAATGCGCGCGCGATACGTACCGCCATCCGCGACGGCTCGCGCCTCGCGTACCTCGAGATGGAACGCAAGCGGGGCATCTACATCATCAAGGGGGGGCGTAAGCGACCGGATGTGCGCAAGCTTTACGACCTCACGAGGCCCTTTGTGCCGATGCCTCGTATCCCCACCCTACAGCGAACGATCGATCGAACGATGACCCAAGCCCCGAGCATTGGGCTTGCTGCTGTGATGAGACAACTCGATCGGCTCCGCATCGGCTCCCAAGGCTGAAGCTCACTCGATGAGCATGAGCTCGTGTCGTTGTCACTGGACACGATGCGTCCAGTTACTTTCGTTTGCCTTCATGTAGGCAAACGCATTTTCGAGCGTCAATCGGCGAGCCGAATCGCGGTTTTTAGCCTGTTTTTGGGCCTTGTTTAAGTGATTGTTTTTGTTCAACATTTTGAAGGTACTGTGGAATGGGGGGGCGGACCCCCGGGGTTCACCATCGCGAC
>Ga0247689_1000007_pt1 | contig 22431 bp, 42 predicted proteins | sample CNK30_metaG_FD_189929 | JGI IMG/M metagenome (GOLD analysis project Ga0247689, IMG submission 189929) | Soil microbial communities from Purdue University Martell Research Forest, Indiana, United States - CNK30 | ecosystem: Environmental > Terrestrial > Soil > Temperate forest > Bulk soil... | reverse complement strand
GTATTTGTGTCGCCTTTCAAGAATGCGTGATACATCAATGTGTCGGCTTGCTGTACGTTCCGGTAAGCTTCCATAAAGTCATCGGGGATGGATTCAACGGCAACCTTGAACTTGTGTTGCACCATGTTTTCAACTTCCGCACCCACGGTCTGGCCACAAAAGTTCTTTAATTGTTGGATACCCTTTGCATGGTAGGGATATGGACGCGTCATTTGACAGGATGCACCGGTAACCGTATCACTTACATCGATTGAATTGCCGTCCACGAATACCAGCGGTAGGTATTTGTAATCGGTTTCGTCATATGACAATATCTTGTTTTCACAGAAACGATACCGCACGATGGTTTCCATCTCGGTCATTCTGGCCGCCACAATCACGGGGGGTTGCTCGATAAATCCCTTGGCTTCCCATCTCTCCAACAGTTCCTCGTAATGCTTTTCGGTAACGACGTGGCCCGTGGAGATTTTGACGATTTTGATCTTTTTCTTTTTCTTTTCGTAGAACTCGCAAACAAGGATAACGTCTTGCTGTTGCTGGGGGTATGTCCAGTTAAATGACCCCACATCACGGCAAAAACGCATTTCTTGCGCCATTCCCTTGCCGAATTCTTCTTCGAATTCCTCTTTTGTGCGGGGGAACAGCTCGAAACAGTAATTGCCGTCCCCTTTGTGCGGTTCCCTGGCCATCGGATCGAAACCCGTTAGGGTCGGATCGAAAACGCGTTGGACATAAATCTTTTGGTCGAATGACAGTTCATTAACGTAATCATTGAACACCTTCATTACCGAATAACCACCGCCCAACTGGTCAGTATGCACACGATATGCCAAACCTTCGTTTGAAGAGTCCAGAATTGAGGCGCGCATGTGATTTTCCAGCATCTTGGACGTGGCAAGAAATTCATCCGTCATCTTAACGAGGGGGACACCGTCGGCTGCCTTGACCATGATGGATGGTTCTTGCTTGGCGAATTCCCCGCGTAGGCGCGATATGATCGATTCCAGCACATTAAATTCGAGTGTCGGTTTCTTGAGTGCCTTTAATTTCTCGACGTCTTCATTGGTCAGAGAGGTATCAAAGATAAATCGCATAAACTCTTTGTACCGTTCGGCATTCTTGCGCCAATATTGGTACGAATTCTCGACCTTCTTCTTTAATTCATTTAACTTGCTTCCGCTCTCGTTTAATTTCGCTAAACGCTTATCTGCGGAACTGTCCGTTTTGGGTGCCATATGCGCGCGTCCTTGCTGCAAATCGGTGGTTCATTTCCTGGGCCATTGACTTAACTATATGCGAACCGTCCCTGTCCTGCTCTATGGTTAACGTCTTATCTATCAAACTTATCTTGACCGCATCGTATAATGTGTCGGCAATGTCATCCCATCTGTGCGAATCGTTGGCCGTAATTCTCATCATATGATTAATACATTTTATGTGATGGCGTGAATCCTGGGTGAAACTGACCAATTTTGATGCCACAATTTGCTGCATCTGGATATATCGGTCGGCCTTTGAACCATGAACCACGCTTCTTTTGACTTCCCGTATCTGCAATCCGCGCATGGACTCCAATATACTGCATAACGTGACGCCGGTGCTCTTCTTTTCAATGACGGCGATCAATGGTTTAACTTTGTGCAACATGCAGTCGCCGTAAAATGACCTGAATTCCGATTCAAGGTCTTTGGGTTCGATACGCAATTCGATACAGTCTAACCAGTGTAACCCAATTTGGCCGGTTTCGATGCCTTGTTCCTTTATCTTGTAGAGTCCCCAGAACGAAAACACGGTGCCGTCATTGTATGATTTGGTGGTTTCGGCGGTGTCGGCAGTAATAAATGTAAGTAATATTTCTGGCTCTTCGTTCAGTATAGGGAAATAATGCTCTTTGAACAACGCACCACCCGCCGGTATTGGGTTCTGCTGGTATTGCGAGGCGAACACATACGGGTTATTCTCTTGTTGCTCGAGTAACTGGGACAATGGGTTAACTTCAGGGTATAACGCGTTACCGGCGTCATCCAATGCCTTCAGAACAACCGGTTTCCATGCCCGCACATCATTCCCCGATAAGAGATATGCCGGCAAATCGTCTTCGTGCAACCGCTGCCCGATGTATATCATGGCGACGTTTGGGGCGCGTGGGCGCTGCAAAATGGTTTCGCGGTAATTCTGTATCACCGACTGGCGAACGGTGTCTGAATGGACTTCACCGGGCTTGTGGCAGTCATCCATGATTACGCAACCAGTGAAATGGTCGGCATGTGGTAACCCGGCATCCTGACCCGTGATTGACCCGCTGGAACCGAACGCCTTAACCGACGCGCCTTGCTCTGTCTGGAAAAAGTCTTTTGCGCGTGAATCTGACCGCACTTTGATACCGAAAAGCTCTTTATATTGCCGGCACTCAATTATTTGTTTGATGAATGCCGTGTGCTTTGCTGCTAACTCATGCGAATAACTAATGTATAGATATTGGGAATTCTGATACTTTGCCATCGTCCAAGCCACAAACATGGCCAAAAGCGTCGATTTACCCGACCCGGGGGGCACTTGAATGCTTAATGCGTTGCACTGCATCCTAAAAACAAGCGTCAGTTCCTTGGCAATTGTGATGAAATGAGACTCGCGACCCGGGGGATTGGAGATAATGAACGGTTTTCCGGTCACCAATGGGAAAAATGTCTGCACAAAGAGCAAAAATGACCCCAATAATTCGGCCTTTAACTCTTCTACTTCGTCATTTCTTGCCGGGGAAGACATAATCGTCAATCAATCCTTCGATTTCCGCTTCGTGATGTAGATAATATACCGCATAACAACAAAGTCGGCTTGCATATTTCCCAATGTACGTGATGGTGCTTTTTCCGTGTTCACCGCTTTCCTGGTCATGACAGGCGTCACAACAGACATACGGGGCATTGACTGCTTTCAATATTTCACTGCATCGAACGGGGATATATTTTGCCACGAAAATTCCCTTTTTGGCCGGCACACCTTTCATGATATATCAATGACGATTGATTGTTTAGGTGTAATGACATATGATATGCAAATCACTACTTGGAATGGTAATGTACATGGAGATATAACAATGGAATTATTAACGGAAAACGAGGCTGCGGATATTATCAAAATGTCTGTTCACTGGCTTCGTCGAGCCAGACACAAAAAAGAACCCAATCAACCCCCTTATCTAAAGATTCGAAGTAGCATTAGGTATGAAAAAAAAGAAGTGATGAAATGGTTAAGAGAAAAGAAAAAATTCAAAACTGGAAAGGAAGAGGGTATTAAAATGGCAGATGCAACATCTCTTAGAGAGAAAAACACAACAGGCAAATATATATTGGATTCTAACGGTGACCCCGTTCAATGTAATAGCGTTACCGAATGGGGCAAGTGGATGGAAGACAGATCGACCATATTGCAAAGAATTTTGTCCCGCACAACGATCCGAACAAACCCAAACGTACACGTGTCTACCGTGTTCCTTGGCCTCGATCATAATCATTGCTTCGGTAGCTTGGCCGTACCCATATTATGGGAATCTATGGTATTCGGGGGCGAATCTGACGGGGAGCAAGAACGATATTCAACAAAAGAGGAAGCCATCGCCGGCCATTTAAAGCTCGTTGATGAACAAAGGGGTTTATTAAAGAATGATTGACGATGAATTGATGAACGCGTTACACACCACATTTTCTTGCCATTTGGAACGTAAACAAGAAATGTCGGGGCACGTTGTAATTGCAACCTTGCTGGCGTATGTAGTGTCTGAGTTATCGCACGGCCTTCTTGCTAGACCAGAACATATGAAGGCAAACAAAGAAAATATGGTTAACGCATTTAAAGTATTGTTGGATTCAGTAAAAGAACCGACAACGCATTAATGCACAAAGTAGCTTAATTATGGCAAAGCAATCGACCCATAATCTTTGGTTGCCGGTTCGAATCCGGCCTTTGTGCGCTTGATAGGAGACAGTAATGGATAGATACATTTGGGTTAAACACGCAGACGGCGCACCGTTCCGTAAAGAGATTAATGAAAAGTTGGCGCAAGGGTACAAATTGGCCGGCACCATTATTTCGGTTGAAGGGGCGACATACCGATACATTCAACCAATGATCATGCCCGAAAAGAAATGGAAGGAACTTCAAAAAGAAATAGGGGTTGTATTGCATGGGAAAAATGGCGACTTTACTCTTTACTCGCGAGATTGTGGGATCATAGTGACGAACGAACGTTTGGGAATTTGCGTAGAGTTACCCCATTATGCTGCAACCGATCTGTGGCCATTATTTAAATTGTACTCTGAAGAGTTTGCGAGGAAAAAGTAATGTTTAGATTAATATGTTTTGGACTTTGTTGCGTATCTTTCGGGTGGACTACGGCTTATGTGATCAACCATAGGCACGTGTTATCAAACGGAACGGTTTGCGGTATCAGTTTATTGGGAATTCTGACCACATTCGTTACTTGTTGCGTAACATTTTATACCACAAGTTTATTGTTGGCGGGGTAATCAATGACCGTCGCTAAATTTATAATAATTTCTCACCCCAGGGCTGGGGCAGTCGAAGAAAAGGTATCTGAATTATTGAACGATGGTTATGAGTTAGCGGGGCCATTGTTTTATACCGAAAAAGGACTTGTACAACCAATGGTTAAGTATACGTTTCCAAAAAATCCACCACCGCCCCTAAATATATCTCATTGCTCAAAATGTTGTACGCGGGGCTTTATATGACAGTCGCTGAACTTATCGAAGAACCATGCGCCGAATGTGAAGCCCTGTCATTATGGACAATATATATAACGCAGCTCAATGAAGAATTTAGAAAAGATATATTAAAAGACCATAAATACGAATATGAAGCGGAAGCGAGATTTGTGTGCGAGCAGCTTCTAAAAAGAGGGCATCACGTTCACATGGTTAAATTTCAAGGAGTTTGTCGTGACCGTATCTGAACTTATCGAAAAACTTCGTGAATATCCTCAAAATCAAGTTGTTAATATATGGATAGCTGGAAAACGTGAACCTGGTCATTATCGTATCAGACATACAATGGAGAATGTGGGGGTATCAAAATATTATAAATGTACTGTTTTGGTTCCAAGCGATGTGATTGTGGACGGTCATGCATATACGGAGGGGTTAGAGGAATGACCGTAAATGAACTTATCGAAGAGCTGCGGAAGTATCCGCCGGATATGGTTGTGTTAAAGTTGTTCCCCACCATTAGAGGACACAACGTATTATATCCAGACCCACATATCGAGAAAGTGGATTCAATAAACACCGGTACTGATTATCACATACCTAGCGATGATGATTATTACCCCGATGCAATAACGGTTGAAGTGCTCTGTATCTAATAACAGACATTATCGGATATAGATTTAGGAGAGAAAATTGTATAAAAACATGTCTGCCAAGTTCAAGCAGATGAAATTATATGCACTTGCGCAGCTTTGTATTGCAGATTACTTGCGAGGTTATGGGGATGAGTCTAATGAATTTGTTGAGATGCTAAAGGAGTTAGATGATTATGCTGCAAAATGGTTAAGCAAGCATTATCCGTTGGATGAAGAACAAACCACCCCGCAGGAGTCGGCATGACCATATCCCCGACGTCAGGAAAATGGTTACCAATTTGTTGGCGTCAACAATAAGGTGAGAACATGAAACAATACCGTAAACGTCCGTTAATAATTGAGGCTGCCCAATGGAACGGCGAAACATTGGATGGTCAACACGCGCGAACTGTGCTAGGTGACGAATATTATTATGGTTGCTGCAACGAGGATGGCATGCTTTTTGATTTGATGGTTAAAACTTTAGAGGGCGTCATGACTTGCGAGGTTGGTGACTGGCTGATTAAGGGCATCAAGGGCGAGTTTTACCCATGCAAGCCGGATATATTCGCAGAGACATACGAGGCGGTCGAATGAAGAGTTACACAGTCCACGAGGCCGATCAAATGGCGTCATTCATTAAAGAGTTGTTCAATATGTTGAAATCGGGCAACGAAGTTATGGCCACCCAAATATTTGAATTGGGTTTGGATTGTGAAGTGTTTAAGGTTATTCAGGAAGACCCCACGGTAGCATTGGAGGATTGGTTTTAATTATGGACAGAGTTCAGTCGTTAGAGAAATTCATAGCAGAGTTTGGCGCGTATCTTAAGGGTTACAATTGTAGTAGCGATGGATATGACGAGATACAAGAGATTATCGAAAAGTTTGACGAATTAATGTGGGAACATGTCGACAAACCGCAGTAATTCGTACATATAAAAGGGATATGTCGATGGAATGGACACGACAATTAATGATTGTGCCGGCACTCTTCCTTTGTGGGTGTGGCGAATCATACGAAACAACCTATTCGAAACCTTACGTGGTTGTCTGTTCTGGAGTCCGCAACAACTGGTTCCGCGAGATAGACACCAAGCGATTAAGCGAGCGTGTAAACGATTATATTAACCACGGGTATACGGTGTCGGGTAACCTTACTGGAACACGTGGGGAGATTTGCCAGACCTTGGAGAGGATGAACAATGACACCTGAACAAATACAGAACATACAAACCGCATTAGAGAGATACCCCGACCGGCGTGACGAAATCATGCAGAGAGTGGCAGCAGCGACGAAGTTATCGGCATTAATTGTTGAGTTGGGCGGAACATTGGGTTTGTTTCAAGAGTTCCAACCAAAGGAAAAAGAATGTACCAGCAAGTAATCAAGGAAGAGGGCGCACACCCCATCAAGATATGGACGAAAAACATAGAAGACAGTGCGTTATCACAATTAAAGAACATTGCCCGCTTGCCGTTCATACATCACCACGGTGTGGTTGCAATGCCCGACGTTCACATGGGGGTCGGCGCAACGATTGGCAGCGTCATAGCCACAGATAGGGCCATTATACCGGCAGCCGTGGGGGTTGATATTGGTTGTGGCATGTTGGCCGTTAAATTGTCGTTGACTGCCTCTGATTTGCCCGATGATTTGGGGGCAATTCGGTCAGCGATTGAACGGGAAGTGTTGCAAGAACATATGCAAGACGCGCGTTACGATAATACAGTTCGCTCATATCGCCAAATGATGATTGACCTTGAAGACATGTTGAGGCGTCACGGCATATTGAAGAGTGGCCGACACATCACTTACGGTTTGGACAAGGCAATCCATCAAATGGGCACATTGGGCGGGGGCAATCATTTCGTTGAATTATGCTTGGACGAATCACAAAATGTTTGGGTAATGTTACATTCTGGCAGTCGGGGCATTGGTCACATGATTGGAACTTACTTTATTGAACTGGCCAAACAAGATATGGAAAGGTTTTTTATTACGTTGCCCGATCAAGACCTTGCATATTTCCCCGATGGAACCGCGCACCACGGTGATTATGTTGACGCCGTCGAATGGGCGCAGCAATACGCCTATCACAATAGGCAAGCAATGATGTGCGACGTTGTTATGGTTCTAAAAAAGTATGTGCCGGCACAATTTAATATCATCAATGAAGCCATTAATTGCCATCACAATTACGTTAAACGTGAACATCACTTTGGTAAGAATGTGTGGGTCACACGCAAGGGCGCAATCAGGGCACGCAAGGATGATTTGGGTATCATTCCCGGATCGATGGGCCAGCGTTCGTATATCGTGCGCGGTAAGGGTAATTATGATTCGTACCACTCATGCAGTCATGGGGCCGGGCGTGCGATGGGACGCAATCAAGCAAAGAAAAAGTTTACCGTCGATGATTTGATTGCCCAGACAAAGGGCGTGGAATGTCGTAAGGATGAACACGTATTAGATGAAATACCGGGGGCATACAAAGACATTGACGTTGTGATGGAGAATCAAAGAGATTTGGTTGACGTGGTTCATATATTAAAACAAGTGTTGTGCGTTAAGGGGTGATTTAATGGACATAATATTTAAGGGTATTAATGAAAAGGAAGCGCAGGTTATTGTTGCGCACGCAAAAATGTATGACTTTATTTACGAGTGGCGGGAAAGAATAATCAGAGCATGTAAAGAAGGTGATCATTACGCAACGCAATCTCTTAGAGAGGATTTTTACGACACATTGCACGACTTTGGAATAGCTCAGTTGTTCGATTAACATTCTCATATCTGATAAGGAATATTATCGGATATAATATTTAAATAACTGACTTCTAGTAATCCCGTTCGAATTTCTTATGTAGCGCGATCAAATTCTGTAATTCTTTGACGGTACGATTTAAACCGAAGTGGTCGCAATCTTCTAATTCGACCTTTTCGCGCCAATTAAAACGATTCTTCATGTTCAACATCCAAATTTTTTCGGATATTTTGCGCTCACCCTTGCACGCGTCATGACCCAATATCTGCCAATGCGCCATTGACGCACTGCGTCCGTGTTCTAGAGCTTTTGCGAATTCAGGGCGTTCGTTTTCCCATCTATACAGGGTTGCGCGGGATATATCTAACTTGACGCAAATCTCTGCGTCCGACACACCATCTTTGTACCACTCCTGTATTTCCTGGCACATTTCAGGGCGATAGATTGGGTTGCGCCAATCGTGTTTTAAATCTTTAGGTGTCGCATCATCAAGCGACATTGCACACGCCATCGGGCGCTTCTTCTTCTTTGGCTTTTCTAACGTATTTGCGCTTGGTTTCGGCGACCGTTTTGGCTTCGGTTTCTCGCTCATGTTTCACATCATCCTTGATTGGTTCAACAATCTTTTCTTCTTCTTTGAGTGCTTGGATTAATTCGGGTTTGACTTCGACCGCAACGGTACCTTTGCCGGCACATCTCTCACATTCCCTTTCGGTCATTCCCATGCCGACCATCTTTTTAGTGCCCCGGCATAGTGGGCAGCGTGTAATTACATTCATATATTATCGTCCACATTCCATGTACATACCAACATCATAAGTCATTTAGTTAGTGGGGGCAATGCAAAAATAATTGATCAAAGGTATTGACATGTAATTGACATGTCATTACAATAAGAACATAAAAACATCAATTACGAACAACGAGGGTAACCAAATGAACAACGAAATGGCAGTAAAATTATCGCAACGCCGACACACGAACAAAGAAATAACGACATTTGTACATTACATGCTTAGTTTTTATGGCCCAAAAGGGCTTTACAGCATGAACGCCACGCAAGTTGAGGTATTGGAAGCTCTTGCACAATATCTGTTAGAAGCAAAAACACCGTTCGAGGGTGACACGGTAGATCGCGAAAATGTAGTAGAAATTATTATAAACAACAGAAGATAAGCCAGTAAAATAAATAACAAAGGAAACGAACAATGAAAAGCGAACACGCAAGAGCAGCACAAATGATACGCAAAGAGTTAAAGCAGTTATTCCCCGGGGTTAAATTCTCCGTGACGTCCCACGGATACAGTGGCGGGGATTCGGTAACCGCAAAATGGGTTGATGGCCCAACATATGATGCAGTAAATTCAGTTATCCGGAAATACCAGTATGGTCATTTTGATGGAATGGAAGACCTTTACCACAATTCGAACTCGCGCGGAGACATTCCGCAATCAAAATATGTGTTTGCAGATCGTACGATAAGTGAAGAAGTTTACACCAAGGCTTTTGAATTCGTTCGCCATTACTGGGATACGGCACAACACGCCGAATCAATCGATGATTGGAAAATGCACAACGGATCGGGCTACACGGTTCGCCAAGAAATACGGCGCAAACTGGGGGATATTGACCTTACACCCGGTTATTGTGATGACATGATGAAGTACGGGGGGTAACAAAATGTATATCCCAATGTGGTTAATCTGCGCGTATATTTGGATTGGGTTCGATTTATTTGATGATTGAACCGTCAACGCCGGGAAGTGGGCACACCAACCGGCGTTTAGGCATTGCAGGAACGTATCATCACTAACCTAACTAAGGAGTATGCCGTGGGGACTAGCCACGACATATTTAGTGTGGCACATCATGATCAGAATGGCAATTCATCATCATCATTATCTGACGCCTTTGGTGATGATGATCTTGTTTGTTCCTGATTTGCTACTGGTTTTTCAGAATCGGTTTTACCGTCCAGCATTTGGAGATTCTGGGCGACAATCTCGGTCATGTATCTGTCTTGACCGCTGTCTTTGTCTTTCCACTTCTGGGTTTTGATACTGCCCTCGACATATACCTTGGAGCCTTTGCGGAGATACTGGGCTGCAATCTCCGCAAGTTTTGCGTGAAATACGATCCGGTGCCATTCTGTGCGCTCTTGTTTCTCGCCTGTGGTTTTATCTTTCCACGATTCAGAGGTCGCCACGCGAATTGTGGTTATTGAACTCCCATTAGTGAAATGTTTTAATTCTGGGTCAGCGCCCATATTGCCGACAATGATTACTTTATTGACTCCATTGGCCATTTTTGTTTCCCTTTCCTTGGTGCAAATTTGGCCCCGTATAGAGGCCACCCGTTAACATCCCTTGTTTTAAATTGGTGCATATTCTTTTAATTATCAAGCTAACCGAATAGTACCACCCAATTTACGGGAATGTCAACCATAAAAATATTTTGAAAAGCTCATAATTGCCACCGCAATAGCCAAAACCAATAATGCGGTCGACTGCATCCGGCTTGTACGATTAAGTGCGTGCAATGTCTCATGTATCGCTGTTATATGCGCCTGTTGGTTATTGATACGCGCCAACAATCGTTCGTATTCGGTGTTATTCATATTGCCCACACATTTTTCCATGTTCATGGTCTGATTATATCAAGATGTGTGGGCGTTGTCATTACATTATTGCGCAACTGTGCCGGGTATTACCGTCTTCATCGGTGTAACGTGTCGCCTTTTCCGCAGCAGCAAGGGCCACAACACCCACGACACCAGCACCTATTGGGTTAGCCGCAGCAAGAGCCGCCGCCGCCGCGTAAGCCGCCTTTGCCTTGGCCAACATCGCGGGGGTAGCCCGGGCCGCAGATGCAGCACAACCCGCAATATATCCGGCAGCCTTTACGCCGTCGACCATCGCCCACCCGAAATTTCGGATTGCCGCATGGCGGTTTCCGACGTTATACATAAAATTCATCGCACGTCTGCCCATGCCCGGCTCTTCGGGATTCGCTGGGGGCGGAACTTGTGGCGTGTTTTGCTCTTCACGTGCTTGCTCGGCTAATTGTTGTTCTAATCGCTGTACGCGCTCGCGCAAACGTGCCAGCTCTGTATCATCGGGGTTATTCATCATTTTTATGATCTCCTTTTGTTTATATTTTCGTTATGGCATTTTGCAGCTTTGGGTACCATCACCGTTGGACTCCCAATGACCCCCACCGCAATCAATTGTAATGTTCATTAAATCGCCACCACCTCCGCCACCGCCTCCGCCACTACCGGATGGGCCGTGATCGACTCCGTTTCCGTCACCTCCGCCACCACCGTCACATCCTGGTCTGCCACCGTGTGCGCCGTAACCCTGCTTGTTATTCTTATGGCCATTTGGACACAAAACGCTATTTTCGACGTTAGCTAATCCGCCGGGTAGGTACGGATTCATGCCTTGGGCGACAATGGCGTCATATTCCCAGCAAGTAATCACGCACATACCTTTTCTGTGACGCTCATTGCAGCAATGATTGTAATCTTGCGCATATTCGTAAGAGCCTTTTTTGAATACGGGATAAGGTGGTGGGGTTTCGTCGGCAACCTCTTTGACCTTTTCGATGTATTCTTTCATCTCCGCCTCATGCTTTACATCTTGCTCATCCATGCAATGTCTGAGATTCTTGGTGTCTTTCCAAAGCTGCGCAGATACCATGAATAGGCTGGCACCCATTGAATCAACGAACTGATCCATCGTTTGGGTTTCAGGACGGGGTGCATTTTCAGTGATAGAGGCACCCAAATCCATGCCGGTATTAAAGGCTTCCAGCATGTCCATAGGGTTTGGGGCGCATTGCATGCGATTTGGCACGACGGGAGGCATGACCCCGCGGTCGTTGAGAACTTCCTCTGCCCTGGTGAATTTATCCAGCTCGTCCATAACGGATGGGAGCCGTTCCCTTAACCAACTAAACATAATTTTTACCTACCTTTGTTTTCGTTATATCTTCGAGCATTCTTTTACACGCAAACAATTCCCTAACCTGGCGCATAAGTGTCCAAGGTTTGAAAAGAATCAGTGCAATGAGGTTTAGGGCGAGACCGGTGTAAAGGAATTTATTATTGTTGAGGCAGTAGTAATTTAATATCAATGCGCCAATAAAGACCATGACATTTAAAATAACCAAGCTATAGATACGTGACATTTGCCGATTGAACGACAAAACTTCTTTTTTTTCCATGATTAACTCCATTTATTCCCAAGCAGGGGGGAGTTTATCACAGGTAAAAACAGAATAAAACGTTGATATACACGATGGTATCAACGCCCTCGTAACGCTTGGGAAAACGGTATCATGGAGATACACGAAGGCGGTGACATTTGAATCGTATCATGCCTTTAAGCAAATCGGAACCACCCAATCGTGGGATTAGGAGCAAACCAAAATCGGATGGTCTCTTTCAATCTATACTAAGATCGCCAATCAGCAAACCGGGGGATATGATAATGAAAATTAATTTAACCGCCGAACAAAAAAAAGATGCGGCATTCTGGGCCTGTATAGTTAGTGGGGTGGGTTTTTGTATTGGGGGTATATTCATGCCACCATTGGTGGGGGTGGGGGTAGTTCTGTTATCAGGTGCAATCGCAATTGCCAAAGATACAACGCCCGTAGTCGTACAAAATATCCTAGAGCATCGACCCCATCATGACGATGATAACCTATCGTCTTCAAACGATGAAAACGTAGGTGTAAACGTGCAGGTGGATTTGACCCATCGTCATCATACGCGCTCACGGCAGTTTACGGATCCGATCCCAAATGAGCCAGACATTGAACACAAAGAGAACGACAATCGCAATGTATCCAAACGCCATAAACGTTCCTGATTTGGGTTATCTGGGGCTGTTGTTGTGTCTCGCTCTTTCGGAATAAACATGGATGCCGTAATTGCCCAATAGGTCCCGGTCAAATTCACTGTCCATGCGCTCGATAGTGTACCGGCACATCTGTTCGTTGAACTCAATCCACGCGGACATTTGTTCTAAAACCTCGCGATCACCCTGGGCAAAATTCATCGCGTTATCGATTGCACCCTGGGCATACGCTTGGGCATGACTAAACACTTTCTGCATCTTTTCGTGTTCGGTCATTTCGTCAAACTTCTTCACTCGCTTCCCCTTCTTTGACTAACTTGGTCAGAATTGCGACGGCTTCGGCGTCTTTTTCCATGTGTTCGTTGAGTAACCCGCGCATATACTCGGACATCGACACCCTACGTTCTTTGGAAATGAACTGAAGCCGTTTGTGCATTTCCTCGTCCAATCGCAATTGAAATACTTGTTTGTAAAATACGTGTTTTTGGCACGTTGGCTTGTATGACATATGATTTACCTCTTGTTTTGTATATCATATGTCATTACACAAATATAATCAATCCCTATTTCACCATCTGCTTGGGTCGTTCTTTTGACCATCCAAGATATTGTAACGATTCCCGATCGAACCACAACGGGATTTGTCCTTCCCATTCTCCGTTACGCTGTTTGTCGCAACGCAAAAGGCAGTCATGGGAAGATGCCAGTTCATCCGGGACGCACTGCCCGTCAGCCATCAATCGAGATATTAAATCCTCTTTCTTCTTGTTACGCCAGACCGTGAAACAATTGTCAGCCAAATCACTTACCGCGCCCGATCCTTTCATGTCCAGTTTACCCGGCACATTCGATTCATCTGCTGGCTTCCTTGGGTGAACGACCAAATGCACGTGACAGTTGTAGTCATTTTTGAAGGCACAAAGTTGGTCGATAAATTTCTTTTGGCCGTTGTAATCATCCTCTGCAAAGCCACATTTCATAAGGGAATCGATCACAAAAACGTCTATCCCGTACCGTTGCCGACCATGCTTGAATACCTCGATCAGGGTCTTGGGGTCAGTGGTGCCAACGCATTCGAATATCCAAATCGCATTGTAGTAATGATCGAATATTGATTTGATGTATTCGCGTGACGGTTCCCGCATTCCGGCAGCTTGGCGAACCATCCGGCCAAGTAACCGGTGCGGTTTGATTTCCAATGACGCAATGCACACCTTGGCACCCTGGCTGATGCAATCCAAGAGGACGTGCCCCAAAATCTGACTTTTCCCGTGGCCATTAATCCCTGTCCACAACGACAACTCGTCTGGGCGCAAAAATAAACGGCGGTGATGTTTTTCCCACGGCGTTGTATAACCCAAAAAGGCAGTCGGGTCAGGCAACAGAACCCGGATAGTGTCATTTTCATATGCTCTAATCCTTTGCAACTGTTTCGGGTCGATGATCACCGCGTTATCAAAACAAGCAATCATTTGATCGCGTGTCACGCCATTCTTGAGGCATTCATTGGCGTCCTTGTATGGCAATTTGACGTTTCGACATCGGTGTTTGCCCAATCGCTCGATGATCACGGCTGCTGCTGCCCGGCCTTCCTCGTCATCGTCCATGCAAACATAGATTTCGTCAAAGATTGCCAGCCGTTCGAATTCTTGTTCGATCCATCCGTCTTGTTTTTTGGCCCCACCCCCAAAAGGAACGGAAAGACATACCATCCCAAGGTCATATTGGTGTAAGGTCAGCGCATCGATTTCACCCTCGGTTATGGCAAGACGGCGTGTATTCGGATCAGCTGCTTGCCACCCAAAAAGGATCGGTTCGGCACCAGGGGAGACGCGCATTTTCTTTTTGCCACGTTCGTCCCGGGTCAGCGACAGGTATTTGATCAAGATCAATTCGCCATCGCGGAAATACGGGAACACGATCTCATTACCGGCACAACTAACCCGATACTGGGCCAGTATTGAGTAAGCAATCCCCCTTTCTTTGGAGAGGTAATCGGCATCGCAGTACGTGACGCCATTATTCAATACCGGTCTGACCCACTCAGATCGCTCAGGACGTTCGATTTTGGTCGAGGATATACCCAAGTACTCCCGAACCTCTTTTATCGCCTCACGGAGCGTTACAGAGCGTACAGAGGCCCATAGATCAATTAGGTCTCCGCCATCCCCAGTCGCAAAGTCTCCCCATATCCCCCTTTTGGAGCCATCGAGACATACGCGTAACGACTCCCCTGCCTCACCGCGAACTGACCCAGCCCACCAATCATTATGCTTGCGCACGCCCTGGGGTAATAAATTCCTGACCACTGTCTCGATTTCGTTGTTCAACCGTTGGGACAACTCGCCCGCTGTGACTTCGTACATTCGATCTCTCCATGTTTGATTTCAAAATTTCATTCCGTAAAACTTCTTTCAGGTCTTTGACGGTGCCTGTCACGCGTTCTTGCGATACCGTTGCTGTTTGGGGTGGCACTGATTTCATTAACTCGGCCTTTGTCTCCTCTGCGGTTTTGTGGGCTTTGGGGGTATTTTTTATGTATTCCTGCACCTCTTGATTCACGCTCTTGGTTCCTGTGGGCGCATCTGCCTTGGCTATGAAAAACTCAATCTTGTCGGCATTCCGAAAGATCAGGCCAATCCCGTCGTGGTTATTCTCGCGGTGCCATTGACAGCCGGCACATCCATCAATTGCTTTCTTGGCATCCTCGACCGTGTAACTCGCCAATGCCTTCGTAATGAATCGGGTACGGTTTGCATCCAACCGGGCCTTGGGGTGATTGGTTGCCTTTTGCCAATATTCGAAAATTTCTTCAACCAAAGAAACCGCGACCTTTGGTCGCAGCGCAGCGGCATTTTTCTTTTTACTTTCTTTTTTATTATCTAAATCATTATTTAATTTATTATTAGTGTCGCCGTTTCGGCGAGTACAATGTCGCCGTTTCGGCGAGTTTAAAGTCGCCGTTTCGGCGAGTTCCATATGGGACGTGGGTTCCGAGGGGTTTTTAGGGCCACAAAGGGGCATTTTTAGAGATAATTCGATGATCTTTTCGATCACTATTCGATAGTGCCATTTGGGGGGGTTACCCTTTCGAACAGCTTCAACAACGCCTAGGGACATAAGGGTTTTGCGGGCATTGATAAGCTCTTTGGAACCAAATCTATACGCATCTCTCAACTGCTGATCAGTTCTATAAAATTGATCATGGTTAAAACTTCGCGATAAAAAGATCAGTTGGGTCAAAAGAAAACCGGCATTTTGGGATCCGGTCATGTCAATATAAAGGGGATTTATGTGATAGGATTGGGCATTTAATTGGTCGAATAGCTTAAATAGATCGGTTGAATTGGTTGGGATTGTGGCCATCATGGCTTCCTTAATTGGTTAGGTAACGTTCCACCAAGGAAGGAGTCCGACAAAAAGTTCGGTTATCCCCCTTGCTTTTTGTCCAAAAGAATTGTAACCTGCAATTGTTCAAAATTCAGGTTATGGGTCGCTTTGGTGGCCCATTTTCTTTTAGACGTTCAGGTCATTTTACGCCCGGGAGCGTGCATGATCAACGACATTAAATATCTTTGCACTTATCGTCCTTTATGGACACGGCTATCTTCGAAAATTTAAGCCCCAACCCAGCGCATGCAGATACGATAATATCCTGTACTTTCTCTTTTTCCACTTTCGATAACTCTGTGAAACTTTCACTATCTTGTAAAACACTAACTGACTTCTTGGAAAAAATTTCCGACAATGCCATAAAAATTATTGCGCCGGCATACCCTTCTAAATCTTTCTCTCTACTCATTTTAGTCCCCATGTTAAATAATAAATTTCTTCACGTTTATAAGATATTCAGACGGCTTAATATGGTCGGACGGCTTAGCCCTCACCAAATACCCTCTTTTGATTATCTGACTCAAACACCGGTCGACCGTTGTCTTGGCCAGCCTGGTTTGGTCGACAATTTTATTTCGTGATGCCGGTATACTGACCCCGGGGGCCGTGGCGTTCTTGGCGATACAGGTCAATACGGACACCTCAGAGGCATTCAAATTGGTGACCTGGCTTTCCCAGATGGTGGTTAATAAAAACATTGCTTCGTTTCCGTCTCTTTCCATGTGACTTCTCCGTGTGGTGGTGGTATTATTGGCGGGTTCGTAAAGAGACTTTACCGCGCATTTACCCCTATTCCACACAATGAAGTGCGCGGGTTTTTTATTGATCTTTGATCAACTTCTTCTTGTGCAAATCCTGCATAACCAGCATGCGTATAAACACCCCCGGTGTCAATCCGTTTTTGTTCGCCTCATTCTCCAAAACCTGTCGGATACTTTTTGGCAATAAAATTTGTGTGGGGTAATAGTGGTGTTTGGCTTTTTTTTCTTCCATTTGATTTAATCCAGTTGTTGACAATAAATAAAATTCATGTAATATGGAGAAATAATACAACAAAAACTTTACGAACGCAACATGGAGACGAAAAATGAGAAAGCCGGGAATATATGCCGACATCGACATCGATGAATACCATCAAGAGGAAGGAATCAGTTCGACGGGGGTGTCGTTAATCCTCGACTGCCCCGCAAGATACAAGCACGAGTACACAAATAAGGATGTGCCGGCCAAGGACAACAAAGCTTATACCATTGGTAGAGCCGTCCACATGGCAGCATTGGAACCCGACAAATTCGACCAAACCTTTTATTTCATGCAAGATGCCGTCGATTTGCGCACGACCGCTGGACGCAAGGCATATGCCGACGCGAAAACCGCTGCTGGAACGCGCCAGGTTATCCGCCATGACGAGATGCAAGAAATCTTGGACATATCCCAGGCAATTAAGAATCACCCCGTGTGGGCCAAAATTGGGGCCGGGAAAGCGGAACAATCGATTTACTGGGACTGCCCCTTGTTTGGGACACGATTGCGGTCTCGTCCCGACTTCTTCAATGACCGTATTGTGATCGACATCAAGACGACGGAATCGATCAAAAACTTCCCCCGTTCGATCATGAACTACGGCTATCACCGACAAGCTGCCATGCAAATCGATGGTTTGAAATCAATCGATGGGGTTGAACGCCTGTTCGCATACTTCGTGGTCGAAAAACGTGCCCCATATCTGACCGCTTGTTATACACTAGACGAGATGTATTTAAACCAAGGTCGACGCGAGTACCAGGATGCCACGTTGATATACAACGAATGTATGCAGACCGGTCAGTGGCCAGGATACGAAACACAGTTCCAGTTAATCAGTTTACCCGCATGGGCTTTGGAGAAAGAAGTATGAGTAACGAATTAATGATCCCCGACCAACAAATCTTGGACACCATTGGTGTCGATGCCGGCACATACATTGCGTTGAAACGCTCAATATTCCCGGGGGCGTCTGACGCCTCCATCCACATGGTGGTTGCCTATTGTCAGGCAGCCAATTTGGATTTGATGCAGAAACCGGTCCACATTGTGCCGGTATGGTCCAGTGACCAAAAGAAGATGATCGACGTTGTGATGCCGGGTATCTCATTATACCGAACAAATGCATCCCGCAGTAACTCGTATTTTGGCAAAGACGAACCAGAATTCGGGCCAGAAATCACCGAAAAGGTGGGTGGAAAGGTCGTTTCATACCCCCAGTGGTGCAAAATAACGGTCAAGAAGCTCATTTCGGGTCAGGTCTGCGAGTTCGTGGCCAAAGAGTTTTGGAAAGAGAATTTCGCCTCGACCAAAGAAGGGTCCCCCAATTCAATGTGGTCCAAGCGTCCATATGGTCAGTTGGCCAAGTGCACCGAAGCCCAAGCGTTACGCATGGCATTTCCTGAACACGTAGGCGGTCACCCCACAGCAGAGGAAATGGAAGGCAAAACAATCGATGGCACTTGTGAAGTGGTCCACCCCCCCATCAATGTTGTGTCGGCCAATCTTATCGACCAGGAACAAGCCGAATTGTTGACGCAGAAAGCCAAAGAAGCCGGCACATCATTGAAAGAGATTTGCGAACCCCTCAAAATAAAGAAACTGAGTGAGTTAAATGAGTCTCAATGGTCAGAGTTATGCCGGAAGCTGGATAAAGAGATTAAGCGCAAACAGAAAACACAGGCATTGGAAATCAATCAGGTTTTCGACAACGCAGAATCCGCACAATCCGCAGAATTAGTGGAACCCGCATAAACCAACCACAAGGATGTGACATGACCCCGCCAAAAGATTACATTGAAATCGATTTCAACGAGGCTATCGGTGATATTTATGATACGGTTCGGGACATCGACAAGAAATTGGATCAACTTACCTATTGGGCTGCCGGGGTTATCATTGCCTTGGCGGTCTGTATGCTTAAGTTATTTTTTTAATAAAAGGACATGGAAATGGATAACAAAGACGCAATGTTAACGGAATTTTTCGCCGTACTTAAGAATCAATGCCTTTATACTCAATTCGCTGAGCAAAATCACGAGTTGTTCGTACAAGTGATGGAGCATTTCAAAAAGTATGCCAAAGAGTATTTTGACAGTCGGGTTAATGACATGCAAAAGCTGTTCCAAGGCGATCAGAATATTGTTGTGCCGGCACAGGATGTCATCAAATCCGAGCTAGATGCGTTGTTACCGGATATAATTAAGACACACGCGTGGTTTCTGGTGCAAGAGATCAAAAACCATACCGACACAATGATTACGGCAACCCAGGATGCCAGTAAGCAATTCATCAAACATTAGGGAGAAAGTCATGGTAGCAGGAATAATTATTGCATTGTGCGCCATCATTGGCGTAGCATCGTATTTCTATACCGGAAAGGCCGACAATCCCGTGGAACAAATCGCAGAACGCGTGATTGAAGACGAATTGGGGTTACCTAAAGATTCGGTCGATCTGACGCCCCAAAAAAAGTAAGATTAAAAGAAAAATTGTCCAAAATGCTACAATATCTGGCCATCTATGGCAGTTTATTGTGGCATTTCTTGGATTTCTTGAAAGAATCGTGGGAAATATTTCACGACTTTTTATTGATGTTATTTTCCTGAACCGGATTTGATGCCTTCCATCCGATAATACGCGCCCAAATACTGTTCTGCGGTCGCTTTGCCGTCAACATTCCAGTATTTTTTGGCGTAACGGGACAAATCCTCTATGTCTTTTGGGATTGGTTCTCTATTGGGTAAGAAGAAAATACGTGCCATTTGGCTGGCAAATTTCATGTTCCAGATTAATTCGGTCGGATCGGGTTTCCCGGTGAAATGGCAAGAAAACAGTATCTTACTGGCCAGCACAACATATTTGTCTTCAACGCCGCGCAAGAATTTTGACCACAGATTATTATATGTGCCGGGTTCCATTTGATAGATTCCCAATGCCGGGCCACCTTCCTGGGCAATGAAATCACCGCCATTGGATTCGTGGGCGCAGATCATAACCAACAAATCCTCTGCCTCTTGAGACCATAAACCAATCGAGTGTAACGCGGGCTGTATTACCAGCTCTCGCAGTTGTTTTGAAAGTACCATTCCTTATCCTTGAGTTCCATGATTCTTACGATTGCGCAACCGGGGTCACGAATCTCTTTCCTATCAAGGTGCATCGAATCAACCTGGGAATCATTTTGAAAGACCTGGGCCGATTCAAGGGCATCATTCAGGATTTTAACATAATTATCTAAATCACGGGCTTTATCGTCGGGCGCGTGAAACTGCACATGCTCGAACAACCTGCCTTCCCAGAACAATCGCCGAAACGGTATGGTCATTAGACGCACGGTATTCATATATACCTTGGCTTCTTTTGACTTTACGATCTTCTTTTCCCAAACCCGCCAGTATCGATTTCCACTGGGCGGGAAAGGAATCATTATTTCAGCAAATGCCCCTCGTGATGGGGTGTCGGACAACTTACTTTAACACATTTTGCCGGACATATACCCGCTTGGGCCGCCCTTTTCGTTGGCGAAAACCATTTTTGGCATCGCTGGGCCTTTCGATCTGTCGGACATCTTCATTTTTGGGCCGGCACTTCCTTTCGGTTTTGCTGGCATTGGCTTTCCTTTGCTCATGGACATAACTGTCTCCCTACTTTGATTTTTTCCCTTTGCCTTTTTTCTTTGACTTCCCAGCCTCTTTCATTGCGATCGCCACACTTTGATCTTGTGGACGACCGCTATGACGAAGTTCTGAAATGTTTTCGCTAATAACTTTGCGACTTTTTCCAGATTTAAGGGGCATGTTCCATTCCTTCCTTGTCCTTTTTTTCGACTTCGGCCTCTGCATCGGCTTTTGCTTTGGCTTCTTCGGCCTCAAGAACACCCAAATGGAATTGTGCTTCGGCTAAATGTCCCAAATGGGCATTTTGCTGGGCAACATTTTGCTCCATTGCTTTCTTGATTTCGTCGATTCTTTTCTCAAAATGGTCTTTGTTTAACATTTCCTTTGTCCTTTTTTTCTTCCATGAATATACACTTTACTATTGTGCGGCGATGTAAACAATATAATTGATAATCGCTGACGCACCTGGGTCACCAGAGAATGTGACGGAAATTTTCGCAGACCCCGGCACAACCTTTAATATGGAGACGGCATTGCTTGAAGACAAGACCGTTGCCACCGCGACACTGGCCGCTGTTGCACCCGTGACCGCAATATCAATTGGGCCGGCACCTGCCCCACCAATGTCGGCGCTTTGTTGCGCAACTACCTGTGACTTGAGCTGTACGTCGGACGACGCGATACCCGAATCAATGGTAAGACCGGCGGTTCCTGATGCTTGGATCAAATTACCACTCACAAATGCGGCTGTTTTGACCACAAATTGACCGGTTGCGGCAGCAACATCGGGAATACTCATCACGGTTGCTTGGCCCTGGGTCGAAACGTTACTGATGCTGACGGCAAAGTTACCCGCATTACCAACAGGGGTTAGGCGCAAGGAACCGTTTGCTGAAGTGGCAGGATATGCGATAAATCCACCTGCTGTACCACCTGTGGCCAGACCGGATGAAATAACACCGGCATCCACTTGCAATGCACCAACGGTGATGTGTTGGGTTCCTGTCAGCTTGGAGATAATGAAGTTCGCCGTGGAAGCACCAGAATCAGGGATGGAGTAAACGGATGCCTGACCATGCAAGGCGTTGGAGATGGTAACCAAGGTATCGTTTGTGTTGGCAACGGCAACGATGCGCAAAGACCCTTTCGCCAATGTACTTGGGAATGACGCCAGATAACCCGCCGTACCGCTTAAACCGGCTTGGATATTGCCGCCATTGATTGCCGTGGAAGCATCTTCACCGATGGCACCGGCAGTATTGGTAAAGGTCGCGATATGATTAACAATCGTGGGTAATGCAACCGATCCGGGGCCACTTGGGGAAACAAGAGAAATGTTGGCACCAGAAATCTCAACCTGGAACCAGGCTAAATCGGTATCTGTGTCACTGGGGCTGGTTTTTG
>Ga0247689_1000006_pt1 | contig 24230 bp, 30 predicted proteins | sample CNK30_metaG_FD_189929 | JGI IMG/M metagenome (GOLD analysis project Ga0247689, IMG submission 189929) | Soil microbial communities from Purdue University Martell Research Forest, Indiana, United States - CNK30 | ecosystem: Environmental > Terrestrial > Soil > Temperate forest > Bulk soil... | reverse complement strand
GTGGCTAGACACGGCCAACGCGCTCCGCGCCGCCTCGGCCGCGAAGCCGCTGCCGATGCTCCAGAACCTCACCGCGACGGCGCACAGCGCGAACCCGACGGCGGCGACGGCGGGGCAGCCGGTCAGCGGGCTGGCCAACCGGGCGGGGGTGCCGTTTGTCATGGGCGGGCACCCGAATATCATTACCGTGACCGCGAACCTGACCGCCGCGCAGACCGATCTCGCCCTGGCGACCATTGCCACCGGGTTGAAGATCGTGGTCACCAGCCTGCTCGTGACCGCTTCCTTCGCTAACACGGTGAACGTCTCGGTCATCGTCGGCTTTGGCACCGTGAACACCCCGACCCTGACCGCCAACACGCCCGTGGCGGGAGTCGTCGGCGCCCACCCGAACATCGCCCCCGGCTCCGGCTTCGGCCGGGGCAACGGCGCCGGCATCCTCGGCATTGGCACCGACGACCAGGATCTGCGGATCACGAGCAGCGTGCCAACCGGTGGCTCGATTGACGTAATCTTTTCCTACTACACGATAGAATCCTGATAGGACAAACAACCGATGCCGCTTTCACTCACTTGCAGCAAGGTCAGTCAGGACGCCGGGGGCCGGATCTACGTGGCTTTCAATGATGGCGTGGTGCTGGAGTTTCCCTCGAAGCCGGACGCCCTGGCCTGGGCAAAGGTCGGGGATGTCGGGATCGACAGTGAGGCACAGATGCTCCTGCGGCGGCTCCTGATGGCCTGGTGGGTCAAGGGGGACCCGACGGGGGCAACCCCGGCCACGGTGGTCGGGAAGACGATCACGGCGAACCTGACGCTGGCCGCTATCGTGACGGTGGGTTAGCCGTGGCCGACTTCAAGTATCTCACGCTCGGTGCCGCGCAGCCGTTGGGTGCAACCGGCAACACGATGACGAGCTACACGTTCGTCAACAACACGGACCAGGTGGAGGCGATCTTCCAGGTGCCGGACAACCACGGCAGCCGGACCATGACGATCACCCAGGTCGGCTACCGGAGCACGGCGGTGGGCACCGGCACCCCGAACTTCCGCATGGAATTGCAGGGGGTGACCGCCGCCGGCATCCCGGACAACACGATCAAGGGCGCCGGCAACTCCGCCTTCACCGCCGACTTCGCCTTTACCGGCACGAACGCCTTTAACTGGGTGGCACTGGGCACGCCTTACACCGCCAACTGCGGCGACTTCCTGGCCTGGGTGTTCAAATATCGCAGCGGCACGATCAACGGCCAGCAGATCGGCGTCAACTACGCTTCGGCGGGCAGCCAGGCATTTCCGCTACAGATCACCAACGTGGCGACCGTTCGCACCCGGAACCTGGGCGTGCCGATCATGGGGATCGGGACCAGCAGTTTCAAGTTCGGCTTCCCGCTGCAGTCGATCACCGCCACCGCTTTTTCGACCACGACCGAGAAGGGAATGGCGTTCACGATCCCTTCGACCTTCCTTTCGACCTACAAAGTGGCGGGCGCGCGGTTCCAGGTGACGCTGCCGGCGGCCGGCAAAAGCGAACTGATCTCCCTCTATCAAGGCACGACCAGCCTGCAGAGCCTGACGCTGGACACCGACGTGCTGCAGGCGAACGCCAACACCCGGCAGTTCACGGTCTGGTTCCAGGACGCCGCCCTGGCCACGCTGTCGGGCGGGGTGGAATATGTCATTGCTATTGCCCCGCAGGACGCGTTGAACAACATCGCCCTGTCCACCTGGGATGTCGCCACGGCGGACGATCTGGAAGCGTTCCCCGGCGGGCAGGCGTGGTATGCCGTGACCCGCGCCACGGGCGGCGCCACCGCCTTTACCCCGGTGCTGACTTCCCGCCCCATGGTCGAATTGATCATCAGCGACTGGACGGTGCCGGCCCCGCAAATCGTGATGGGGACCTGAAGGGAGATTCTTCAATGAGCCAGCCAGGGATTGACTTCCGCGTGGTGCTGGTAGACGGCACCGGCACGGCGATCAGCACCACGAACCCGACGCCGGTCGGCGCGGTCGCCACCGCCGCCGCCCCGTCCTACGTCGAGGGGACGACGAACGCGCTGTCGCTGGACCTCTCCGGCCGGGAGCGCGTCCTCGCCACAACCGTCGGCTTCTCGGCGCCGGGCCAGGCGACCCCAAACCCGGTGGGGATCGGGATCAACGGCACCGGCGGCCTGATCCGGAACGCGACGAGCGCGCTGGCGGTGTATCCGGATAACGGCAACCTGCTGATTGGCACCGGGCCGGGCGTCTTCGACGGCTCGAACTGGCACGGTTTGAAGGGAAACACCGATGGGTCCCTGCCGGTGGGCGGCTTCACGCCGGCCGCGCCGACCGCCACCTTCACGCGCGGCGCGAACGCGACCCCCTACACGATTGGAGATGAGGTAGGGACGGCCGGCACGGCGCCCACCACGATCGCGGTCGGCCGGTTCAACGGCGCCTCAGGGGTGATCCAGGGAGCCCAGGTGGTCTACTCCAGCTATGCCGCGACGGTGCCGCAGCTCGTCCTGCTGCTGTTCTCGGCGACGGTGACCCTGGCCGGCGACAATGCCCAGTTGAACCTTTCGGACGCCCACGCGGCGCTGATGCTCGGTTGGATGCCGCTGTCGGCTTCGCAGTCCGGTCAATACAGCGCCGGGGCGGCGGTGGCGGCGGGCAACACCATTTTCCAGGGCGCGCCGACCGCCCCGATCCATTTTACCTGCGGCGCTTCCGAGCAGACGATCTATGCCTGTCTGATTACGCTGAATGCCTTTACGCCGATCGCGAACAGCGAGACGCTGATCGTGACGCTCCAGGTGGAAGGTAACTAGATGCCTTATCCACTGCGGCGGCGGCGGCTGGGGAGGACGGGTGGGGCGAGCCCGCTCGCGGCGCAGTTTGCAAGCGCGCAGAGCCAGGGTCTGACCGTGGCCTCGAACACCACGCTGCAGGTGCCGGCGAGCGGCGGGTTCTCGCTCGCGGGCTGGTTCCGGCCGACGGCGGCCGGCAGTTACCGGGCGCTGGTAGGGAAGATCCAGAATGGCGTGGCGGCGACGGATTGCTACGGGCTGCAGATCGCCCACCCGGTGGCGACCGATGTCTGGGAACTGTTCGTGGTCAATAACGGCCTGTTTCAGGCGACAGACTCGGACGGAACGGCGCCGGTGACCTTGAATGTGCGCGCGTTCGTGTGCGGGACCTATAACCGGAGCAACGGGACGGGGCTGCTGACGATCAACCAGACCTCCTTCAGCGCCAACCTGAACGCGGCCGATATCAATAACGGCACGGCGCCGTTCTGCATCGGCGAGCGGGGCGCAGGCACCAACTATTTTGACGGGCAGGCGGACAGCATCGGGTTCTGGACGCGGACCCTGACCGTGGCGGAGACGACAACGCTTTACAACAACGGCGTGCCGCTGCGCCGGGACCAGTTGAGCGGCACGCTGCTGACGAGTCTCGGCAGCTACTGGGATTACGATCACGGCAACTTCAATGACGACGTGGGGACAAATAACCTCACCAACGTGAACAACGTGGTGATCGTGCGGGCGCTGAGCTAATCACGATGAATGAGCCGAAGACGATAGTAGAAAACCCGACGGAAGAGCTGCACGAGCTGTTTCGCTCTTCCGGCTGGAAGTATGTGCTGATCCCAAGCCTGAAAGCCCGGCAGGAGCAGCTCCTGAAGCGATTGGCGCTGGATCGGCGGATGGAATTAATCGAGATCCGGGAGATCCAGGCGCAACTGGACCTGATCCTGAAATTCCTGACCCCTGGCGAAGAGCGACTGCGCTACTTCAGCTTTGGGGTGACCGAGAGTTCGGACTAAAAAAGAGCCGCCGGGACCGCCCGGCGGCTGAACAAACACTCACAAGCCGCTCTGACACGGCAATGACATTGTATCACAGATGAGACAGCTATGCCCATGAAGTCCTGGGAAGACGATCCCGACACTGAAAACTACGAACCGGAAACTGAAGACGACGAGGAAACGAGCGACGCGGTAGCCGATCCGCTCGCGGATCTGGACCCGGCGGTGCGCGCGCAGGTTGAAGGGGTGCTGGAGAGCCGCACCCGTGAAGCGCGGCAGCAGATCGAGAGCCAGCTTTCCGAGGTCGGCCTGGGTCTGGGGCCGGACGGTCGGCCGATGATCGCCCAGCCGCAGACGATCTCCCAATGGCTCGGCCTGGACACCGGGGCGGGCACCGCTCCGCCCCCGGCGCCGGCCCCCGCGCCAGGGGCGCCTCCCGAGGACGAGCCGTGGCCGGACCCGGCCCTGGAGACCGATGCGTTTCTCCGGCGGCAGGCCAAAGAGATGCAGCGGCTGGTCCGCGAGGAGTTGGCCGGGATCAAGGAGCGGCTGGATCAGGTAGACCGGAACCACTCCGAGACCCAGCTCGACATGGTAATGCAGCGGGTCAAGGCAGCGGTCGAGGCGCGTTCCCCCCATGTCGCGGCCGTCCTGACCCATCCCCAGTTTGAGACCACCTACCGCGAGGCGCTGGCGCGGATCAAGCCCGAAGAGCGCCGGAGTCCCCAGAACCTGGCCTGGCTGGCGGGGGCGATCTACGCCCAGCTCGGGCCGGGTCCGGAGGCGGAGACGCCGCGTGCGGACACCCCGGAGCGGCCCCGGAACGAGCGGGGGCAGTTCACCACCGAGGGCGTCCGTGATCCCCGCGAGGCGGCGCGCCAGTCGATCTCCCGCGCCACGCTGCGGCAGACCGCCCCTTCGGGTGATGCGGGGCGACCGCCGCAGCGGGAAGAGACCACCGATCTGCACCGGGCGATGGCGGCGCGCCTCGGGATCAGTCCCCAGGAGGTGGTCGCGCTGATGGCGGACTCCACCGGCGATGCGGCGGCCAGCTTCCGCGCCAAGCGGCTGGATGAGATGAAGCGAGGCCGGCGATGAAAACCTGCAACCACCCCGGCTGCACCAAGCAGGCTGTGGCCGGCGCCAAGTGCGGCGAGCACACGGAGAAGCGCTCCCTCGAAGAGACGCTCCAGCAGATCCCTGATGAGCCGGCGGTGACGATGACGGCGCCACCCACCGAGGAGAAGCCCCGGCCGGGACGGAAAGCGCCGGCGTCGCAATCAAGCCAGCCGTTGCCGGATGCCGAAGTAGTAGGTGGAGCGATTGCTCACCTGTTAGCCCACGAGGAGGCGCAGCAGCGGCTGGAGACGGCGTTGCGGCGCAGCCGGGGCTACCGGGAGGACGAGTTCGGGATGACGGTGGACGACCGGCCGCGCAAGGCGGAGAAGCCCCGGCCCTGGAAGGTGATCCCCCGGCGCAGCCGGCCGGACCCGACCACGATCATCGATCCGGTCACCGGCAAGCCGCCCGAGTCGCTGAAGCCCGGCTGGGTGACCCGGCACGTGCGCACGATCGACCACAGCGACCGCCCGACCCAGGCGCGGGTGGCGGAGTTCACCGATTACGGCTACGAGCCGATCCTGGACAAGAACGGGGAAGCGATCGTGACCCGGTTCGGGATGGCGATGCAGGGACCGCCCGAGCAATACGCGCTGCGGGTGACCGAGAAGGCGCCCCTCGGGGCCTTGAACCGGGATGAGAGCCTGGAAGTCGCCATGCAGTGGGCGGAAGAGGCGAACCGCGCCGCGGACCAATCGGTGGCCCGTGTGATTGTATCGGACGAACACCGCACCCAGCGCATGCAGTTCTCGCCGGGGGTGGAGATTATCCAAGATTAGGAGAGGATGAATGGCAACCATTAGCCGCATTCAGCCTTACTGGGCGGGGAACAGCCTGAACGCCACCGAACCGCTCTTTCACGGTGGCCCGGAAGCCCTGCACTGGAAGGAAACCGCCAGCCAGTCGTATGGCGTGGGCGACCTGCTGTATCTCGACACGAACGGCACGATCGCCATCTGCACCCTGACGGGCACGATCCATAACTCGGCCATTATCGGCCAGGCGATTACGGCCGCGACCGGCACCACGGGGGCGAGCGTCTTCTTGCGAGTGATCCGGCCGGATGACCTGTTTGTGATGAACGTCACGCACACGACGGTCGCTTCGGCGGTTACCGTGCAGACCCTGTTGGGGCTGCGCAAAGGGCTGCAGAAGCTGGTCAGTTGCTGGGGCGCGGATATCGAGAACGCCGTGGAAGGCGCGGCCGATGCGCTGGCCCGCGTCAAGATCGTGGATTTCCCCCTGCGCAGCCCCTCGGGCGAGACCGTCGCGATCGGTGACGTGCTCGGCCTGGTGCTGGTCAACTTTGTGCCGTTCTCGATGGCCTCGGATGGCAACCCCAACCAGTTTGTGCTGCAGGGTGCCTGATCGCTGCGGATAAGAGGAGAAGACCATGCCACTGATTGGCAGTCCCATGACCCGGAACCACATTCCAGATCTCCTGGAATTGGGCATCCGTCAGGTATTTATTGACGAATACGAGCTTATAGATAATCAATTGGAAGAGATCTACCCGGTGGTGGAGTCGCGCAAGAAGACGGAGAGCGACGTGATCACCGCCGGCCTGGGCACCTTCCAGCTCAAGCAGGAAGGGAACGCGCCGAACTTCGACAACGGCCAGGAAGCCTGGAAGAAGTCGTATACCCACCTGACCTGGGCGCTCGGCATCGAGATCACCGAGGAAGGGCTGGAAGATGACCTTTACGACTTCTACCAGTCGATGGGCCGGGAGTTGGGCAAGGCCGGCGCCTATACCCAGCAGGTGCAGGCGTTCGACCTGTTCAACGACCTGTCCGCGACGGTCTACACGGCGGGCGGCTCCAACTTCACGCTGCTCTCGACCTCGCACTTCCGGGTCGATGGCGGCACATGGAGCAACCGGCCGGCGACGGCGACCGACCTGACCGTGGAGAGCCTGGAGACCTTCCTCACCTCGTGGCGAACGAATATGGTCGATCAGCGGGGCCGCAAGCTGACGATCCGGCCCGAGGTGCTGATGGTTGGCCCGACCGACGAGTGGATCTCCCACCGGCTGCTGATGACCGACCAGCGCCCCTTCTCGGCCGACAATGATGTCAACGCCGTCAAGGAGCGCCGGAGCCTGCGCCCGTTCGTGGCCGACTTCATGACCGACGACAGCCGCTGGTTCCTGCTCGCGAACAAGAACGCCACCGGCCTGCGCTACAACCTCCGCGCCAAGCGCGAGATGCGGCGCCGGGACGACCCGAGGACCGGCAACCTACTCATGATCGGCCGCTACCGCGAATCGCACGGGGCATCGCACGTATACGGAATTTTCGGCAGTCCCTGATCACCCGCTCCAGCCCGTCCTGAAGCAGGCTCCCCGACCATGGGGAGCCTGCTTTGTTTCGGCTGCTTGGCCAATGAGCCGAAGAGGAAGGTAGAGATGCTCTCCGGCCCGCGTTTTCAGAGCGCGTGTGCTGGGTGGCGCTGCCCATAGGGGGCAGCGGACGTTAGGAGGAGAGAGCAAATGCCTGTCCAGGACCAGGACCGGGGGGTCACCCTTCCGTATCCCGTGAAGAGCCGTGAGGTTTATAAGGGCGATAATCCAGCGGTTGCGAGTGGAACCGGCTCAAAGATCGAGTTCGTTGAGGAGATCTACCGGGGGAACGTCCAGCTCCGGGTGGACGAGTTCACCGACTTTGCCCCGAACACCGTGCTGTCCACCACGACCGGGTGGCAGGCGCAGGCCACCACCGGCACCCCCGGCTCGAATGGCATCAAAGCAAATACAGCAAATGGGGTTTTTGAAGGCGTTTTGGCGGTCACCAACGAGGCGGAAACGGTGGGGGTGGACTGGGCCGATCAGCTTCTGATCCCAGCTACAAAAAGGTTTTATTTTGAGACACTCGTGCGGTTTCCGACGGCTGTTACGACCGCTCAGAACATCGTTATAGGACTGCAGACAGCCTATAATGCGACCCTTGATTCAACCACAAAATTTGTCAGATTTCGCACCACTGCCTCAATGGCAGTAAAAGCCGAGTTTAAAGATGGAACCACAACCGATTTGGCCCAATCGCTGAACCGGGGTGGCTTCACCATCACCGCCAACACCTGGACCCTCTTCGCCATCGATGCGACCAAGGCAGGGGTGATCCGCTTCTTCATCAACGAGGCCCTCTATTACACCCACAGCATCGGAGCGTTCGTTGTGACGGACCTTCTGCAACCGGCCATTTACTTGAATAAGGCCAGCGGCACCGGGGTCCAGTCCCTGCAGATCGATTGGGCCAGAGTGGGTTGGAATAGGTTCTGACGATGGCCAAGGCACAACCAAGCAGGAAGTTCGGCAAGGGACTAGGAGGTAGCGTGGCACGAGCACCAGCCCCTTCGGTTGAACCATCACCGCTGCCGGCGCCGCCGCCTGTGCGGGCGCCCAAGTCGCCGAACCTGAACGATCCATCGGGGGCAGGCTTTGGTCCGGTGGGTTCTTTGGCCAGCCCTGCGCCGCTCCCACCTGGCGGAGGAACAGCAACGTCAGGAGTAGGTGACGTGCAGAGCTTACTGGCGCAGCAAGGATTGGGGCCGGGGACATTGGGGCCAAAGTCCAAGTCAGTGCGGCGGCCGGGGCTGTCACGGGTGACGAGCACCAAATCATCGAGCAACCCGCGACGTCCTGGCAAGCGGACGTTGGGGAATGGTTGAGGGGGATGGAATTCCATCCCCCTCTGGGTGGCCGCGAGCCCTGCCGCGCCTTGCCGCACCATGCCTAGCCAAGCCCGGCCTTGCCCAGCCCCGCCACGCCCGGCCACGCCCAGCCTCGACCCTCCGGAGAGGGCATGACTAGGTTCGCCGTGGCAGACAGGCTTTCCTCCTTCAGGAGATAGAGAATGCCCAGTGGATCATCGATGCACCAGCGGGGCCGGCGGCGGCGCATCCGGCGCATCCGAGCCGATGGCATGTGGTATGGATACGGCCCCCAGCAGGCCGACTCGGTGAGCGGCTGGCTGTTTCCTAAACGGCTAATGCTGCACGATGAGGGCCATCCCGGCTTGGTCTCCGCGTTCTATCAAGACAATTCAAGAGAGCGGCGGAAAGAGTGGTAGACGAGAAGCCAGCCGGCATGGTGAAGATCGGCCGAGCGCTGGCCAAGACTCGTCCGACCCAGAAGGGCGCTCGCGTCTTCCTGGTCCGGCACGGCAAGACCCGGCTGAACGCGGGGGCAGCGGCTGACGTGGACAAGATCCGGGGCTGGATGGATGTCCCGCTGGACAAGGAGGGGGAAGCGGAGGCCGAGCAGCTTGCCGACCTGTTTGAGCACTGTCCGGTCGCGGCGGTCTACACGGGCGATCTGAAGCGGCAGCGGATCACGGGCGAGGAGATCGCGGCGCAGCTCAAGGCGCCCGTCTATGAGAACCGGGCGCTGCGCCCGTGGAACCTGGGTGTCTTTCAGGGGAAGCCGAGCAAAGACGTTATTCCCTGGATCACCCGCTACGCGCGGGACGCACCCAATGTCTCGGTGCCGGAGGGCGAGAGCTTCGCCCAGTTCCGCGATCGGTTCCTGGGGTTCCTTCAGGAAGTGTTGGCCAAGAGCCGGGAGGGCAGGGGAGCGGTAATTATGGTCGGCAGCTACCGGAACATGAAGACCACGGAAGGCTGGCTCGCGGCCGGCGGGAAGGGCGATCAGATCGACTTGCCCACCTTCTTCCGGGATGACATTGGACCGGGGGCGATCCTGGAGATCTGCCCCACGCCCGACGGCTGGAAGGGGCACATGCTCTTTCGCGGCTTCGGACCCCACGTCAAGACGGGATAGAGGAATAGCCCATGCCTGCACGAAGAATTCACCGCCAGGCGTTCACTTTCGCGGCTGGTGGAACAAATATTACCAATCTTGATCCACACGATTTGAGCCATGCTTTGGCTATCAATATGGAACTTGATGTTAGCACTATCGGGGCAGCGGCCGGTGACATCCTGGATGTAAAATTACAATCGACCCGAGATGGAACCGAGTGGAATACTCGTATTCGCAGCCATCGTATCCTGGGTAACACCACGGCCCCTCGCTATTTTCAATATAACTTGCAACAAGATGTGATGATTGCCCAAACCGAGCAGGCATATGAGACCCCGGACTCGACCGGGCAGTCGGAGATTGGTCCCGCATCAGTTGTCAATGGACCATTTCCAGGGGTGCGACGACTGACAACCACGCCCGCACCGGGCCTCGCGACACGGGCGCCCTCTTGGCGGCTGGTCTATGTCATCACCTCCGTTGGAACAGCCAGTTTTGCAGGAAATTTGATCTTGAGCACGACTGACGTGGTGCGGTTCTAATCGATGGCTCTCTCGATCCGAACCGTGTGGGAGGTCCGGCCGACAGGAAGCGCGAGTAATGCGGGCGGCTTCAACCCGGCCAACGTGAACGCCGGCACGGACTATTCCCAGCAGGTGGCGGCACAGGTCATTCGCACCGATCTGGTGATTGGTGCTGCCAACTCGCTGACCAGTGCCGCCCTGCCATTCTCGGCCACTGAAGTCGGGAACCTGATCCATATCCTGAGCGGCGTGAACTTCACTCCCGGCTTCTACGAGCTGGTCTCGATCAGCGGGTCAACGGTAACCCTGGACCGCTCTCCCGGCACCCTGGCAGCCACGGGCGGCACCGGCCGGGTGGGCGGCGCCCTCTCCACTCCGAACGATACTCCGGCGATCCAGGGCGGCATTGTCTGGATACAGGCGGGGGCGGGCTACACGACCGGGGTGGCGTGGATCTTGAATGACGGCGTGGGGGACGGGAACTTCGTGGCCCACATCGGCTACGGCACGACGCGAGGGGACAACCTGCGGGCTACGGTCACCTCGCTCGGGGCGCTCTCGCCGATGCTGACCCAGGCGAACCAGATCATCGTCCGGAACCTGGTGATCGACGGCGCAACCCTAGCCAGCCGGGGCATCAACCTGGGGAATGACTGCTATGTCGAGAACGTGCATGTGACCCGCTGCACCCTGTCGGGCATGCTGGCCCAGAACGAGGGGACGCGCATCCGGCGCTGTCTGTTCACCTTTAACGGCGCGAGCGCAGCGGCTGGCTCGGGGCTGAACGTCGGGACCGGCTGCATCGCCACCGAGTGCGAGGCGCACGACAACAAGCAGGGCTTCGCGAGCAGCAACGGGACCGGCGAGTTCGTGCGCTGCCTCGCCCACGGGAACACGGGCAGCGGGTTCTACCAGGAAGGCGACGACGGGATGCACCTGCGGAACTGCACGGCAGACGCGAATGGGGTAGACGGGCTGCAGTTGGCGGACACCAGCGCGATCATGACCCTCGAAGTCGCCAACTGCCTGTTCAGCAACAACCCGACGGCCGGGATCAAGAGCGACACGACCAACTACAGCGGCGCCCAGTTCGCCCAGACAGCCAGCTTTTTTCAGAATAATGCGTTCTTCGGCAACGGCAGCAACTACAGCGGCGTGCCGGCCGGGGCCAGCGATATCATCCTGACCGCCAGTCCCTACACGAACGCGGCCAGCGGCGACTACAGCCTGAACAGCACGACGGGCGGCGGCGCCGCGCTCCTGGGAGCGGGTGTCCCCGGTGGCCTGGGCCTGCTCGGCACCGGGGCGCTGGCCTCCACCAGCTATGTGGACATCGGCGCGGTGCAGACCCTGGGCGGGGCCGGAGCGACACCCGCCCTGACCGGGATGCGCTCGCTCTGGCGGGAATATACCAATGAGCGTAATACGACCGTAGTGCCCGATCTGACCGTGGATATCTACCTGCAGTCAGGGTTGGAGGCGTTGAATCGGCGGGTGCGCTACCATTGGGCCGATAGCTTGACTGATATCACCCTGGTGGCGGGGACTCAGGAATACACGGTGCCGACGGATTGCGTTGAGATCGTTTGGCTCGAATGGAATGGCAACGAGGTGGCAAAAACCTCGATGGACCAGCTAAGAAGCCGGTTGATTAACTGGAGGGGGCAGAAGGCGGGGCCACCGCAGGAATGGGCGTTTTATCGGAACAAGCTTATTGTTATTCCAACTCCGGATGCAGCGACGGTGGCAACGGCGAGCCATCCGATCTTTCGCTATGTCAGCACGCCACCGAGCATCACCAGCGCTGGTCCGGAGCAATTGAACAGCCAGGACTACCGGATACCCGTCTTCTACGGTGTTGCTGAATGGGCTACCGCCCACCCGGATAGCGCTCTGGCAACCCTGCGCTCGCAAGGCTTCAAGACCATGTTCGAGACAGAGGCTGACAGTATCGCCAGCCAATACGACGCAAGGCTGGTAGCCAGATGACCACCAGCCTTGCGTCTCCAAGCCTTGCCAAGCCAGGCCGAGCCGGGCCGTGCCTAACCAAGCCCTACCAGGCCGAACCCCGCCGAGGCCAACCTAGCCGTGCCGCGAACTTCACCGCTCAGTTCACCGCCTTTGCCGGAGGTTCCTCTTTTGACCTACGATGATCTTTTGTCAAACTTTTTTGAATTAGTTGGCAACCCAACTCCGACCGAAATGAGCGCCCGGCAGATCAAGCTGCACTTGATCCCTGCTTTTGCGTGGCTGGCGACCGAGCTGAAGCATGATGTGCGCCATCTGGACCATGCGATCCTATTGGTTGCTGGACAACAGGACTACCTACTGCCTGATGAAGTAGCCTGGGTTATGGAGCTGTATTGGAACAACATGTATCTAACACCTGCTTCCTTGCTTAAGTGGGATCATGAGGGCACGAGCTGGCGGGGACAGCCTAACAGCGACGTTCTTAACGACTGGGCGGTTAGCGGAAGGAGGATCTTCCTTCTTTTCCCTCCTTCGGCGGCAGCGATAGCAACCGATCCATACATTGCGATGCGATTTATTGCCGGTGTGCCGAATCTCACTAGTGAGGGACCCTATAACTTGGCTGAGTCAGATCAGTATCTGGCAGTCTTACGGGCGGCTATTCGGTATCTTCGCAGTCATCCGAGCGATACCAACAATATTAAGCTTGCCAATTATGCGGAAGAAATGAAGGAACTCTTGCCCCAGGCTATTCGGAGAGCAAGGAACCTAATCCACGATTTCACGCCGAGCTTTCAAGTTTACACGGAGAGAACAGGAGGAGCCCGATGAACAAGAAGCTGCCGAAGGGGCCGCACCCGCTGACCAAGAAGGGCGAGCGACGAGAAACTCGATCCATGGAGAAGCAAGAGAGCCCGGCCTTTGAGAAGGCCGAGAAGAAGATGGGGATCGAAGGGCAGTATGGCAAGAAGATGAAGGGCAGCAAGAAGGGGAGCTACTAAAGGAGGCTTACCGTGGCTGTGGCAGTGACGATCAATGGCGCGCGGCGGGTGACGACGGGGCTGGAACAGGTGCTGATGATCGATGTGACGGTGGGGACGAGCCACCAGCTCATTCCGTTCAAGGAGGACCAGCTCCTGAAGGTGGGCACGGCGGCGCAGATGATCACCTATATCAGCACCCAGGCCCTCCAGTCGGTGACAACCGCACCGACAACGACCACCCTGCCGGCCGGATTTCCCGAGATTCGCGCAACGACGATGGTAACAGGGAGTATGCCCGTGGCTGGACTAGGCGTAACGCAGCGCACTGCGACGGCCGACACGACGGTGACCACTTCGGACTATGCCGTCTGGTGTGACACCACCTCCAATAGCATTATCGTGACGCTGCCCAGTGCGATTGGAATCGGCGGGCAGCGGTTCGAGTTCAAGAAGATCGCGGCGGCGAATACCGCCACCCTGACGCCGGCCGGCTCGGAGAAGATCGACGGGGCTTCGACCCAGGTGTTGACCGTGAATGGGGCTGCCTCGATCCTGACCAGCGATAACGCTAACTGGGTGCATATGCCGGGCGTGGCGGCGCAGACGAACATGACGGCGGCGAACCTGGCAGCGGTCGCGGATGCGCCGGCCAAGGCGTGCCTGACCGCCCTGTCTGCCGGCCTGGTAGCGGAAGGCATTTTCGTAGCCCCGGCCTAGAGAGGAATGCGGATGGCACAGAAGATCGACCTGCGCGGGGCGAAGATCAACACCGTGAAGATCAAAGGCCCCAAGATCAAGACCAAGGGCGAGAAGCACAAGGACTCGATCAAGAAGGGCTCGCAGCATCCGGTCGGAAAGGACTGACAACTTGACAGCGACTCGCCGCCGCTATCGGCCTACCGGCAAGTGGCTGGCCACAGTGGAGTGGAAGGACGAGCAAGCCGATGTGAGCATGCCCATGCGCTCGATCTGGAACAACTGCCGGGCCTGGATCGAGGGGGTGTTGCTCCTGCATGGTGAGCACGTCGCCCGGATTACCATTGAGCCGGACCGGGAGGCGGGGCAGAAATAGCCCTGCCGCGAGCCCTGCCCCGCCCCACCATACCTGGCCGTGCCATGCCCGGAGCCTCGCCACGCCCGACCATGCCATACCCAGCCACACCGTGCCTCACCATGCCTTGAGCCACGCCATGCCTTGCCTGTCCAGACCAAGCCCAACCTTGCCTTGAGCCCTGCCCCGCCTCACCGCACCAGACCCGGCCACACCGCACCAAACCCAGCCCCGCCAGGAGCCTCGCCATGCCATACCCGGCCACGCCGCACCAAACCCCGCCCCGAGCCCTGCCTTGCCTTGCCCTGCACTACCCTGCCCCGCCGGGCCACGAGCCTTGCCCAGCCACGCCCAACCACGCCGAACCAAGCCGAGCCACGAGCCCTGCCTTGCCACACCCCACCAGACCAAGCCCAACCGAGCCACGCCGAGAGCCCTGCCTCATCTCGCCAGGCCACGCCTTACCAAACCCGACCTTGCCTAGCCTCGCCACGAATGAGCCGAAGGTCTAGGTAGAGGTTCACCATCCCTCACTGATATTCCTTCTCATCGCAGAGAGTATTTATGGCCGCAGCAAGACCCGGTGGTAACGAAGCGCCTCCTGCTCAGCTAACCCGAGTAGCAGACGTTGAGTTGTTTCAGGAATATGTGGTCTGGAGTCCGATGCGCGGCCTCCAGGAGGGCGTGGACCCAGCGCTGCCTGACTCGCTCTATCAATCACTTTTTGCTCCCGATCTGGAAAACTTCCGGGTGGCGGGTGGCAAGTTCGAGCCCCGGTTGGGTCAGTCCATCTACAAAACGCTGCCCGGCTCTGGGGCTATTAAGCTGCTTGATAACTACTATACCAGCACTGGGGACCGCATTCGCCTATCCGCACGGCTGACGGTTATCTATAAGCTAAAGGAAGGCACGGATGCTAACTTTGTAACCATAACCCAGGATGCCGGCTTTGCGGTCGGGGCGACCGGGGTCACCCTCTACCAGGGCGTCAATCTAGGGGACGTTTATTATCTTCTCGATAAGACGACCGGCCTCTATCGGTTGAACCTGACGCCCAGCTCGGGCAATCAGTTACAGTTGGTAGCCAATCCCACCGCACCTTCCGTGGCCCCGCGCACCCGCGCTCGCTGGTTTGACCGGCTGGAACCATGGAATGACCTTACGGTTTGGGCTAAATCCAATAACACGCGCTTTGACCTGCTGGACACCACCGCGACGAACCCGCCGCCGGGCGGGGGCCACAGCGTTAACTTGCTTATTCAGACGACTAACGCAACGGGCGAGACGATCACCGAGAACGTGACCAGCGAAGGAGTCAATAGCCACCAGATCGCTTTCTGGGCTTACCAGCGGATCGATAACAAAACATTTGTTCAGTTTGGCATCGGCATTACCGGACCAGACTCTTACAACCTGCCGCTGCAGACCGCCCAGCCGAATAGCTGGTTCCCGTTTTATCTCGCCATTGGCTCGATTGGGACCGTCAATTATAAAAGATTTAAAGTTTTGGATGCCTCCCGTGCCCCGAACGGGCTGATCTTATCCCCTCTCTATCTGCCGGGCAACTTGGAAGGCTGGTATCGCTGGATCTACACCTACTACGATCCGACCACGGGACGGGAGAGCGCCCCCTCCCCCGTCTCCAACAGCGGCGCCTCCATGGACTTCTCGGTGGTGGGGATCACGAACAAGCAGGAGACGAACCGGGCCTTCCAGAAGGCGTGTCTCCTCGACTTCACGAGCAGCGGCGGTGCTACCTCGAAGATCCGAATCTACCGGAACGGCGGGGTGCCTTCCCTGACCAAGGACCAGAGCGGCAACGACATCTGGCTGCGGGTGGGAGAGATCTTCGACCAGTCCACCACCTGCACCAGCAACCCGCTCGCCGTGGGTTCGGTGACGATGACGGTCGCCAGTGCCACCAACATCGCGATCGGCGACCTGCTGGTGATCAATAAAGGGTCAGTAACTGGCGGGGTTGGGAATGAGGAGTATCTGCAGGTTACCGGGGTAGCCGGAAACATTGTAAGCTTTAAAGCGGAAGGAATTGATACAGGAACCGTTTATCAGCACAACAGTGGGGCTCCCGTTCAAATTGCCTTTATGGATAATACATCGAATGAAAGCATCGATGTAACACATAACATCGATCGGGAGCGGGACAACCCACCCGTAGGCGCGCAGTGGATAGTGGTCGATCCGGACGGCCGCCTCTGGCTGGCAAACTACAGCGGTCAGCCGACCGCGATTGCCGTCTCCAACAAATCGACCACCGACCGGCCGCACGACTATGAAACATTTCCTGACAATGTTGACCCGATCACGCGAAAAAGCAGAACACAAGGATTTCGATTTAAGATTGGCGGGGATATCACCGATAATTCGATTACATGGATGGGCACCTATCAGGGCGTGATCCATGTGATGACGATGCGGCACCTTTATATTATTCATGCAAAAAGTCAGGTAGATTACGGCCCGCTGGCGATCCAGAAAGTGCTTAACCTGGGCTGCCTGAACGGCAACACGGTGGCTGAAGTCAATGGTAGTTTGATCTGGGTGACCGATGGTCCGCGCGTGGTGATGTGGGGCGGTCGGGGCAGCGAGCCGCAGATCATCAGCCATCTCAAGGTGAATGAACGATTGAGAGCTGCCCCAACCAGCCTGTGGAACCAATGGTTCGCCGTGGCCCACCGAAAGAAACACGGAGAGTATTACCAGCTCTGGTTCACCCCCAGTGGTCAGACCACGAATACGCAGCGGCTGGATTATAATGTGGATCAGGAGGCGTGGGAGCCAGTCGTTTATTATGATGGTGCGGGCAATCCGCTTTCCTATAGCGCTGCCTCGGTGCGCCAGGGCGGCACCGATGTCAAGGATCAATACCAGGCTGCCACCACGGGGGTCGTCTATTTAGCCGAAACAACCAATCTTGATGATACAGTTCCCATTAAAGTAAGATTTAAGAGCAAGCGAATACCGCTCTCGATTTACAGCCGATTTCCATCAGGAGCTATTGGCGATGTCGCTCCTGGATCAACCCGACACCTGCTTCTTGGGCAGGTTACCATGCTGACTCAGCTCTTCATCCGCTTGCTTCCGGTCGATGACACTCTGACTCTAACCGTGGTAACCGGAGGCTCGGAGTATGGGGATATAAGCCATCCCTATGTGATTGACCTCAACAATCCCGCCAGTGCGGGAGCGACCGGCACGGACCTGGAGCAAAAGCAGCGCTTGCACCGTGATCTGTATGGGCGTTGGGCGCAGGTCACACTGGCAGGTGACTTCAGCAACGCGGCATCCATCCGAGAGATCACACTTTTAGGCCTTCCGTTGAGGTCCGGAGCGATTCAAACATGAGAAAGCCGGCCACCTCTTACAAGATGACCGGCTTTGGAGCCGCGAGCCCTGCCCTGCCTGGCCCCGCCACGCCCCGCCATGCCCAACCATACCCCGCCATGCCAAGCCTCGAGCTTCACCTATCTGTTCGCCAGAGCCAGCGGAGAATCCTCTAATGGCGTTGGAATTTTTCCCCCATCCCGCCTATGATCCTGATGAAAGATTAAGACACATTGAATCTTTTCTCTCTTTGTTCAGTGGTCGCCTCGCCACTATAGCAACGAGTGACCAGTCAAACCTGGACACCGCGCCGGGTGGCATAGCCACCGGGCTCCCAGCCCCACCGCCCTTTGGCGGCGGCGGCTCGGGCTTCGTGAACGGCGATGTGACCGGGCCGGACACCAACACGACCGTCTCCCGGCTGCAGGGGCAGACACTGACGATCGGCACGCCAACGACCGGCGATCTGATCGAGTGGGATGGTAGCGCGTTCGTCAATACGGCCACCCTCCACGGGACGCTGACCCTGGACGACGCGGTGAACCTGGTCGTGGGAACGGCGACGGGAACCCAGATCGGCACTGGGGCGACCCAGAAGCTCGCGTTCTTCGGGGCCACCCCGATCGTGCGGCCGGGCGCGACCACCGACCTGCGCCAGGCCCTGATCAACCTCGGGCTGTATACCACGGGCGGGGCAAGCCCCCTGGACCTGAACGGCGGGACGCTGACCGCGAACCAGCTCACGACGCCGCTGTTCGTGATCAAAGCCACGGGTGAGGTGGACGCGAGCGGCAGCGCGGGGGCGGTGGGCGACGTATTGACCTCCAACGGGGCCGGCGCAGCGGCGACCTGGCAGGCGGGGGGCGGCGGCAGCCTGACGGGGGCGGTGATCCTGGCACCGGCGGCCCTCGACCGGAACCTGATCCAGCCGACGAATGATGCCTATCACGCGGCCGTCATCAAAGCTCACTCACCCACCCAAACTGCCGATTGGCAGCAATGGAGGGAGAGTGATGACAGCGTGGCGATGGCTGTCGGGCCGCAGTCGGGCTATAATTTTAGCGCACCGGAAACCGCGTTCACGTCGCTCCGCGCTGGCATCTTCGACCCGCCCGTTACCTCAAACGCGAACCAGGCCCTCTACGCCCGCATGTCTCAGAGTGCTCCCGGCGGGTCGTGGATTTGTGCCTTTGAGACGAGCGATGCATTCGGAAACTTGATTGCCGGCGTGGGGCTCGATCTGTTTACCGCCGGGCCGGACTTCTATCAGCCGGATTCTGTTTCTGTTAGTCGCATCGTCGCGGATCTAGCGCCCGCGTTCGTTGACAATACGAGCGCCGTGTGGAGGGGTCAGATCAGTATCCGAGCCAGGGACTTCGGCGGAATCAGGACGGGAGTCACCATTGAAGGAACGGGGACCGCGCCCGCTATTGGATTCCTCGGCGCCAGTGCCGTGGTGCGGCCTTCCAGCACGACGGACCTGCGCCAGGCGCTGATTAACCTGGGGCTGTATACGACTGGTGGGGCTACCCCGCTCAACCTGAACGGAGGGACGCTCACGGCGGCGACGATTATCGGCAACTGCACGGGGGCGGTGACCCTGACGCCCGGCTCCAGCGTGCGAAACGTGGTCAGTCCGGCCGGCGACTTTATCCCGCTGCGGATCACCGGGAGCGCCGGGCAGGTCAACTCGCTGTTGATCATCGAGGACTCCACGCAGACGGCGGGGCTGGAGGTCTTCAGCGACGGGAGCGCGCAGCTCAAGCTGAAGAACGCCGTGACGGCGTTTCCGGGTGCGGTCTGGACGCTGGCTCATAACAGCACTGGCACCCCGGCGGCGAACTTCGGCACGATCTTCGAGATGGCGGCCGGGAGCAGCACGGCGCCTACTCAGAGCCAGTTGAAAATGATTACCGTCTGGGTGGACGCGACCCATGCGAGCCGCAAGGCGCGGACGCAGTTTTACGCTTTCGACACGACCGCCCGCGAAGCCCTGCGGCTGGAGGCGTCGGGGAGTGCGGCGATGCTCGGAGTGTTGGGAGCGGCAGCCATCGCCCGGCCGAGCAGCTACACCCTGGCGGGGACGGCCACGCGCACGCTGCCGACGGTAGCCGGCATTGACAACTTACAGCCCGGCTCCGTCTATGCCCGCCAGGTCGATCTTGCGGCCCTGGAGGGCGTGGTGCGGCAGCTCATCGTGGACCTGGCGAGCACTTCCGGCTTCGGCTTCCTGGCGGCAAGCTAATGGCAATCAACAGTCAAACGACAACGGACCCGACGGTTAATAACGACAGCACCCAGGGCTTCACGGCGGGAAGCACCTGGCTGAACGTGACGAGCGGCAAGCTCTGGGTCTGCACGGACGCGAGCGTGGGGGCGGCGGTCTGGGTGGTGGGCGTCAGCGCCAGCCCGATGAGCCTGGCGACGGCGGCGGGGGCAGTGGTCGGCGACAACGCGCTGGTGCATCCGCTGCGCACCCTGGGAAAGGACGAGCCGGAGGTGCTGGACAGCATCCGGCGCGAGTTGAAAGTCATGCGGTTGATTCTAGCGGACGCGTTTCATAGCGACCTTACACCGGAGGACATCTCATGAGGATTGAAGGAAGAGTCGGCCCCAGCCGCTATGCGGACGACGCCGAGGGACCGCCGCGACTGGGAAACCAGGGGGAGTTCGTCTTCGGAGAGCTGAACCCCACGTATTACGAGCAGACGCTGCGCGGCAATGCCTTTATCTATGCGACCTCGACCGCCGTTTCGGTCGTGGCGCTGGGCACGGCCGGTGCCCCGAATATCTGGAACCCGGCCGGTTCCGGCAAGATATTGGTCATCCACAAGGTGGCCTTTACCGCCGCCGCCGTCGGCACCCCCGTGGTCTCCGCGTTTCAGTGGGGGCTGCTGCAGAACGCGGGGTCGCAGATCGGCACGGCGGCGCCGGTCGTCTCCCTGACCCAGGTCGCAGCCCAGAACGCGGCGCTGGGCAGTTCGCTGGCCCAGGCTTCCGTCATGCGGTTCGCCCCGGCGACGATCCTGTTGACGGTGGCGCCCACGCTGCTCTGCGCCATGGGTGTCGGCACGGCGGGCGCGGTGACCGGCCCCTACAGCCTGAACGACGACGTGGCCGGACGGCTCCAGCTCTGGCCGGGGAACCTGCTGCAGATCGGCGCTTCGACAGCTACCAGCACCACTTTTTTTATCACCGTCTACGGCATTGAACTGCCGATCCCGCTGACGAGTTAAGGAGAAACCATGGCACAAGACCAGACTTCCAAGCGGCGGAATATCGCCAGCAAGGCGGCGACAGCGGCAACGCAGTTGTGGGACGCGGTGACGACCCTGCAAGACCTGGCGCTAGAGCGAACGCAGTCGGGGAACTTCGTGCAGGCGGACTTCGACGGGACGGCGCTCGCCTACCTGACGCCGTTTCTCGTGGGACTGCTGCTGGACACCGTGACCCCGGCGATCGGGACGTTCATGGGGGCACCGCTCGGCGGCGGGGCGGCGCCGCGGGACATACTCTTGCAAATGAAGGCTTGAGGATGAAAGTGGTGCTGGTGCAGGCGACGGTGACCCCGATCTTCGCGGTGCAGGATGACGAGGGGCGGGCGGTGCGGACCTTCGGGCCGGAGGAGCGGCAGTGGACCGTCTACTACGGTGATCTGGCCGGGCTGGCGGCGCGGATCGCGGCGTATGAGGCGGAGGGGACAGCGCTGCTGGGCAGTGAGGCGGTGCGGGGTGCTGACCGTCAACGACAAGACCCACCGTTGACGGTCAGCACCCCGCCCGCCAGCACGCACAGGAGGGACGACAAACCAGGACCCGACGGCGCCAAGCCCTGAGCCCTGCCCAACCTGGCCGCACCCGGCCCAGCCGAGCCGCGAGCCCTGCCCCACCACGCCTCGCCGAACCAGACCGTGGCGCACCCGGCCCGGCCGCGCCACGAACTTATCCCCGCTGGACTACCCGCGTTCCCGATGCAGCCGCCGCAAGAATTCAACCTCTTCGGCCGTCAAGGTTGGTTCCCCTTCAAGGAATTCGAGCCTCTCTTCCACCTTCGACAATCGCCGCTTCACCCGGCTCAGTTCTTGCCGCACGGCGTGGAGGCCCCGCTGCATCTCCCGCAGGCGGCTTGCTTCCTCGGGATTGAGCGCTTTCCAGTCTGTATGCTTAACCGTATGGGCGCCCCGGAAAAGCTGGCGCGCACTGCGGTTCAGCCGGTTCTCGGCAATGGCTTCGCTTTCGTTCGGCTGGGCGATCCGGTAGCCCTCGCGGGGCTCACAGACCAGGGTGCGCTGATCGTTCTTCTCCAGCAGACGCGATACCTCGTAGATGACGCCGCGATGCCGCTCGAACGGCTCCTCCAGCATCGCGGTGAGATCTGAGTAAGAGAGCAGGCGGCCAAACGATAGGCCGCCTGCACAGATCTCGTTATACAGTCGTGAGGCCCGACTCAACCCGATCACTGACATCGCTCGTAACCTCCTCGACGCGGCACACGAAGGTGCCATACTCGGGGCGGAAATCCCCCATGCCAACGTATTCTCCCGCCCGGCGCACGCAGGTGCGGAACTTCGTCAGATCCATCCGCTCGTGATCGAGCACGAAGCGGGCCTCGATCTTCCAGTTATTGAAGATCGGCCGGGTCCGCTCCACGGTGCGCCCGCTGATCCCGACGGTGCGCACGTCCCGGAAGGCAGCCGACTCCAGCAGACCGGGGATGTCCCGTGGCCCGTCGTAAAGCAGCGGGCAGTGGTCCTGGCCGGGCAGCGAGCGGAGCGCTTGCTGAACATGCTTTCCTAATTTAAACGATTTTCCTCCATCCTGGATGCAGCGCTTGATGTTGAAGGCCGGCACGTAAGGCCCCATCCCTCCTTTCTCGTAGTCGTAATACAGGCCCAGCTCCATCTCCAGATCGGAGATCCGGAGCCGATCCTCCAAGGTCTTGCCTCGCTTCGAGTTCAGCGAGGACAGCTCCTGGGCGAGCGGGTCCCGGTAGTTCATCGCCCGCTGCGAGTGACAAATGAGAGGCAAGGTGCCTTCGAGCAAAACACTGACGATCATTCGGTTGCCATGTCCTTTCGTGAGATGGTTGTTCACCACTGATGTGGTGTTATCACTATGATACAACATTTCTCCATTGTATGCACATGTTTTTTTGAGAAGTTTTCCTGTGCCGAAGGGAATGGTGGAGGAGTGGCATCATGGCAAAGCTGACAACCGCTGCCCGGAAGAAGATTCCCACCGAGAAGTTTGCCCTTCCCGACAAGCGCGCCTACCCCATTGAAGACCGCGCCCACGCCGCCAATGCGAAAGCGCGCGCCGCCCAGTTTGCTTCTCCAGCCGAGAAGAAGGTGATTGATGCAAAAGCAAACAAGGTGCTGGGCAAGAAGAAGGGCAAGTAGCTATGGGAGCGTTTGATCTGAATTCAGCCGAGAGCGCGGCCTCGACCGGCGGCTCCCTCGGGGGACCCTGGGGAGCGGTGGCCGGCGGCGTCCTGGGGGGCTTCCTCGGCAGCGAGCCGACCCTACCGCGCGAGCTGAAGAACCTTTACCGGATGCAGTATGGTCTAGCCGACCAAATGAGGCGTTTCTCGCAAAGTGTGCCACTAAGCGATCCGGGGGAGCAGGCAGCCCTGGCGCAGGAGCGCGGGCTATTAGGTCAGGAGCAGAACCAGCAGACGGGCGATTTGCAATCACAGCTCAACCTTAATAATGCACTGCCGGGACAGATTGGTGACTTTGCGACCAACCTATCCAACCAGCAGACGGGGCAGCGGATGGCACTCGACTCCCAGCACCTGCTGAATGCCTTATCGACCCGACGCCAGGCGATCCTGCAGGCGAGCAACATCGCCGGCAACGCGGCGGCGGGCGTGAAGGACTACCAGCAGCCCCCGAACTTCTCCGAGATCTTCAAAAACATCGCTCAACTGGCCACCCAGAATAAAACGCTGGGCCAAGCGAACCAGGGCGATCCGACCAACGGGCAGGCTCAAAGAGACTTCCACATGCCATTCGCTGGGTCAACCGGACTAAACCAGAACATTTTGAACCAAGGGCAAGCTGCCGGGCTCTCTTTCGGCGGAGCGGGCCAGCCCGTCAATCAGAGCCCTCTGTTCGGCGGCAGCCCCACTTTTGGCCAGCCGAAACCCTACTTCCCGCCCCAACTGGGCGCGCCCGGTCAGGCTCCTAGCACCCAGTTCGATCCGCGCATGCTGTTCAACTCCTGATAGGAGAGACTCGCTTGAGGTTCAACGTCAGGGACGCCGTTCAATCCGCCGCTTCCATCGTGGAAGGTCAAATGGCCGGTCGGCAGGCCGCGCTGGACCAGCTCCAGCTCCAGCAGCAGGCCGCGATCAATAACCGGCTGCGCCTGTTCCAATACGGCCTGGAGGCGGAGAACGCGAACAAGAAGGTGCTGGCGGATCTGCTGCCCAACGTCGATCCCGGCAGCCAGGGCGGTATCCTCAACAGCATCACCGCCCCCTCGCGCTACTCGCCGGAAGCGCTGATGAAGCCGGGACCGCTGGATCTCTCGCAGGCCCCGACCGGCGCTCCCAGCGCCGCTCCGGATGCGACCCGGCCGGGGGGCACGCTGCCGACCACCCAGCAGTTTCTGGGCCGTCCGATTTCCAGCCCCCTGTTTGGGGGGCAGCCGCCTTCGGGGCCGGATGGGGCCTCGACTAT
>Ga0247689_1000005_pt1 | contig 28456 bp, 32 predicted proteins | sample CNK30_metaG_FD_189929 | JGI IMG/M metagenome (GOLD analysis project Ga0247689, IMG submission 189929) | Soil microbial communities from Purdue University Martell Research Forest, Indiana, United States - CNK30 | ecosystem: Environmental > Terrestrial > Soil > Temperate forest > Bulk soil... | reverse complement strand
CGTAAAGATCACGAGCCAACTGAACAATTTCGTTTAATGAGGCTGAAAAGTATTTTATTTTTATGTCTTCCAAAAATAAACATTCGTCTTCTGGTGGTAATGGGGGTAGTTCGTCATTGTCTCGGTGTTTGGTGCTGCTTTCTTCCATGTTTTTGTGCATCATAAAATTAACCCTGTTTGACCTTTTTTATACCACCCTAATTCCCAGAATACTTAAGGGAATACCAAACCAGTACCTGTAACCGACAAACGCCAAAACTATCATGATGATCAGTGAAACACCCGTGATTGAATAGCCTGCTACCCTGAAAACTTCATCGTTGAGATCTATGTTTAAAATGGGGATTCTCATTTTTTGTTATTTAATGTTTTAGAAAAAAAGACATGGGAAGCAAACAGATACCCGATGAAGCAGCAGTGAATTTGTTGATCGCCCAAGCTATGGCTCTAGGCGACATGAAAACGGCTGTTAAACTGAAAGGCTTGCTCAATGTTCTCCAGGAGTTGGGCACTGAAATAGCATTGCTAACGAATATGGTGGGGGCTACCGATGCGGAGGCTTACGAAATCGTTTTGGACAACTTGAATGAAACGGTTGGTGCGTTAAAGGAGATGTTGGAGGAAGAAAAAAAGAAAGAACCAAAAAAAGAAGAGGGTACAACCACTGAAAAGAAGTGTTCCTGTGGTGCCAATTGTTGGACTAGCAACATTAAAAAGGTTTAAATCCTTTCATTTGATATAAAGTTAGGTTTTGTTTGGAATAATCCGGGTCGGGTGGTTTACTGTGTGTGTTTTGTCCTTTTTTGGCAAGTTGTCTTCTTTGCCTTTCCTTTTCCGCGTCTTCATGGTATTTTTCACAACACATCATTCTATATTTACGTGGTTCGAACGCTTTCATTACTTTGAGATACTCGTCTGGTTTGATAAAGTTGTTACGCCAAAGTTCCACGATGAGTGCCGTGTTATCCTGTGTGTACAAGGTGATAAGCTCCATCGCTGTTCTAAAATTGAGTCTACTCAGATAGGTATTTGCGATCACATCCATATCATCTTTGGCCAATTGATTGAAAATTACAGCAGTGTCTGTATTGGTCCTCACAATGGGTGGGATACCTGTAGGTCTTTGAGTACTGAAAATAATGGTATATCCATGATGTCTTCCTCTGGTGTATAACGCCTTGACAAACTTGTTATAACGCACATCGTCATCTCCTGCCAAATCGTCCATAATAATCAAAATGTTTTGAGGGTGACCATGTTCTGCCAAATACTCTTCTGCCTGTTTATGGATGGAATTGAGTATGCTGGTATCAAAACTGAATATAAAAACATCTTCAATCGCCTTTTCGTATCCATTATGCATCGAGTTTTTGGTATTGGTAAAAACATAAACAGCATCAAAATGATGACAATGTCGAGTGTAGCAATACCAATCGATCCAAAACGATTTGCCTGTTCTACGCTTTCCATAACAGGTAATGGATAAACAACCATCTTTGGGTTTGTCTAGTGGATCAAATCCACCTACAGGGATTGTTCTTGGATCGATATATTTGGGTCTACCCGATTCGGAATACTCGATACGATAATCTGAATATGTCTTCCACAACTTTTCAATATCCGCCATGATCATCTTTTTTTCTGCTGGATCATACTCACTTGTTTTATCTGTTACCATCTTCTTTGGTTTCTTTTGCTTTGATCTCATCATTTTTTGAGGTAGGCTTCTATGTTCGCGTCGACTGATGTGGCTTGTATGTCTATATGGGGTTTAGAAACTCTTGGGTCACCCCTAAAAAAGAACAAAAACGCATCTTCGATCGCTTGCCTACTAATCCGAATCTTACTCCTATGAGTAATTTTCAGTAAAAAATGGGCATGTACTCTACCACCCCTTTTCTTATTTCCCAATTCCACTCTAAACTCACCCTGAACATCGATGATGGTTTGATCATTGAAGGTGTCATTTTCATGTGGGGGTATAAATTCGATAATTGCTGGTAAATTTTCGTTGCTAGTCAACCAATTCATAAAGTCCTGTAATTTGTGTGACATATCACTGGCTTCGGATGGTAGTTTGGGCAAATAATTGGTATTTATCGTAATGAAAAAACCGCTATGTTTGATCGTTGTGTCTACTTTTTGGCGGTCTTCTTGTGCAATTCCCAAATCTTTGATTCTGATCATTCTTTTTTAAAGTTTTAGAAAAGTATGGAAGAGCGAAAAGTGGCATGGACACTAGCGACAGGGTTTATTCAACCCCACAAGAGATGTTGTTGTTGTAACGATGAGATTTTGAACGGAAAATGGATTCAGGCCATCTATTGGTCAAAAGCAAACCTCCCGGTGGTCATTGAGGTTTTTTGTAGCGAAGAATGTATATCTACCCAAGAGATGATGATGTCATTTTACACTTGGCCTGAAGAAAAACAGGAAATTCAACGTTACCTGGATGCGGGACAGCTCTCCTTTTTTGTGATTCATAAATTCCTAGCCAATACGATCTTTTTCGGGGGCGCGTGTTTTTACGATTACCAATCAAAACGATGGCTGATGCATATGTTTTTCCCTACGCTTTCCAATCCGGTGGTTACCCAAGAGGGGAGTGGTGAAAACTCAATCCCCGAGCTTCCTAAGGAGTATATCATAAGAGAAATTTACACGAGCACTATTTTGGCAACTATTCCGGAACATTACCGCGAAATGTTTAGCGCTAAAATAAAGGAGGAACAACAGCCCTCTTAAAAAATTCAAATTTCGATTTTATTTAACCACTTCTGAGTGTCAATCTTTTTTTCTTTCACACCGTAACACAACAAAGTGTAAAAATGTTCACTGACAGTACTACTACATCTATTGAACCAACAAAGGCAACATATGACTTGGTTGAAGAATACGCAACCTCTCTTCACAACAGTGCTACCTGGTTTGAAATCCGCACGACTGGGCAGGGTCAAAATCCCAACAAAACCGCCATGGAAGTAGACAAAAAGAAGCAAGACGCAAAGGGGGAGACATTTGAGAGTATCTTTGATAACGCGGTTTTATCCGCCACGGTTGGTATGCTTTCTGAAGTTTACTACAACTACATTTTCTGTTATCTCTCGACGCACATGTCAGTTACCACTATGAACCCACTTGTGGATGGTAGTTTTTATGGTGATGAGGATATCATGACCCCTTTTCATAACAGCGTCCAAATGATGAAAATCAACTCGGAGGGTGGTGAAGATGCTTTGTTTAGTCGCTACAACACTGCTTACTTGAGGGATAAGTTGCGCACTGAGATCATCATGGAAAAATCCTTTGGAATAACGTACATGAAAAACAAAAATGCTCGCCAGGAACTTAAGGCTGGTTTTGTATGGCTCGAACTTGGTATGCCTATTATTGCTCTCTGTTTGGAAGGCAGAACTCTCAATCTCGACATCAGAACAAGGTATCTAGGAGCTTACAAACACTACCTTGGGATTATTGGACAAAAGGCTTCTTTTATCAAAGCTACCAAAACAGTGTGCATTGACCACGGACTACTAGTTCCCCTAGATGATATCAATATTTTCACAATGGGTCGTGGGCTACTCTTGAATGTACTGTTGTATTTGTGCCTCGGTGCTGTGAAACAACCCTACTTTCTTCCGGATTACTTGGTCGCCAATATCTTATGGGAGGCTTTCAGACCCTGGTTTTTGCATACCACCTGGCATGTCACCAAATATCATGTTTTGACCGATTTGTGTTTACGTACCTCTGAAGTCAGAAAGTCGATGGATGAAGAGTGCAGCTACCATTCTGAGAGACCGGATTGTTACAAATGGAAGCTAATGAACAAATTTGCCGCTAAAAGGAAGAGGGATGCTTTTAGGAATGGAGAAGTAGTGTTGAGAAAAGTGCTTGCGATGGATTGTGATGAAAGGGATGTGTTGACTGCTCGTTTGAATGACCCGGAACGCAATTTCGTATTGAACAAGACAAAGACTGGGCCTCAAGACTATAACATTGATTCGGATGGTCGTTATAGGACTTTTTGGGGTAGGGATATGGATAAGCTGTTTAAGAAATGGACTTCGCGCAAATCAGTTACTTTTATTTCGGACAATGATGATGACAAGAGCGATAACATATCCATGTCTGTTGGATCGTATCACCACAAAGTGAAACATAAGAGGCTTAATTTAACGAGAAATTCACGCGTACCAAATAATACTTTGGGTTCATACTATCACTCCAGTGATGGGAGCACAGCGGAAAAGGAAATGTTTGATAAGCACTGTGTAAGACCGGACATCTATTTTTACCCACCAGAGATCTTTCTCTATCGCATATTGAACAGTGAACGTTTGTTTTTTTGGAGCAGACTTGAGGTCCAAATACCCATGACCACTTTTATACCACTGGAGTTTGTCGCGTTTGCTAACATGGAAAAAATCAAGCAGAATTGCAGCACTGGGAGCATAAAGTTAAAGGGTGATAATCTTGCCAGAGTAAACAGAGCTTTCCCCTTTTGTTTTAACTGGGATTCCTACAACCGCAAGAATTCCGATATTAACCATAACAAAGCTGCCATTCACGCCTTTGAACATGTTTCTTCCGCGCTTTACCAGTCTATCAGGAATTACAACAATTCGGCATGCATGGGGGACAGTATCAGAGATGCCCATCAAATATGGTTGTCACATTTTAGGGAATTGTGTCTTTATATGGAAAACTCTGTCGATCTTGTGGTGACACCAAACAACATCGTAGCCTACAATAAGGACTCTAGATATCTGTTGATGAGGCCCCTAGACATATCTTCTTTCCCAGTATGCCCTGATGCTACACACACCTACGGCACCAATCAAATTGTTTTCCACCCTATTAGGAACGTGGTTATTAATCCACCCGTCTACGCGCGTCAGGACCTTGGAAAGAAGAGTCTGTCTTGCCAAGTACAAAAAAATTTTTGGTGGGCTAGTGATCACGTTACGACCAACCATTCCCAGCCTTTCATGCGTGCTGTGAGGAGACCACACGTGAAACATAAGATTGGAGAGTATGAGCACAATTCATTTTCGAGGAAGGCAGATGTTAATGATGTGGGTTTTGTGCCAGATTCAGCTTTTACCATTCATAACGTGCAGTATTCAAAGTCGTGGAACGAAAACCAACCCAAGAAGATTGAATGTTACCAGAGAGGCAATAACGTTTTCACTATGTTATCCGTAGATGTTTCATGTCAGGGTCGTATACAAGCGGTCCCCCATGAAAATTTCAAAGAGTCATATTGGCAGCAAGGTGGGAGTGTCGCAGCAAATGGGTATATACACAACAGAACAATGGCAAAAATGGAAATGATGAAGCATGGCATAAAAACCGATATCATGACCGAAGACTTGAACGGTATGATAGCAGACATTACAGGTGCACTCGCAATGCGCTCTACATATCCCAACCCACCAACTTCTGGTTTTGGACCAATGCAGCAATTCTTGAAAGAAAGCGATCCACTATCTACGATCTTTTGGGAGAGGGAGATTTACGAATGGAACCACAAGGATGATCACAAATTAACAAACTGGAGGACGGAACCTAGAAATTTGTATTTTGACAATGTATTTCTTGATAATACTGTACGGGTGGATTATGATAACAAAGCGAAAAGATACATACTGAAAAGAAAAAACATAAAACAGATGGCTAGGGTCTCTGGAGATATGTGGTCTAACGGCCAAGGCAACATGTCGTTTTATCTTCCATCAATACCTGCCCAACCCGTGGCACAGCGCTTTGGGAGGAGTATTATACCCGTTCATTACTCCATGTTCCCATACAACTACGAGGCCGTCAACACATATGGCAAGAGAATAGAATATTATGGATTGCGGGATGACAACCACTGGACAAAAACCAAATCTGTTTATTGCCTGGAGGATATCAACCTGGGTGTCTTCTTGAAGAATTATATAGCTAACCCATTCAAAGAGGAAACCGACTATCATTATGAAATCGCGGCGGTTAACAGGACCATGTACTTGTTGTCTTTCGATAAAGTGTCTCCCGAACCCTTTGTTAAGTGGCATGACGTGGTCTATTCAACTTCCCATCCCCATTTCACAAACACGCTCAGGTGGTTATCCCAGGACAAGTCTTTATATCCGAGGTGTGATGAAATAATCCCTTTTAGGGACCACTACCAGACACTCTTTAATGCTACAAATATGGCTAATCCCAGCAACCCAAGAATTAGACAACTGAAACGGGAGTGGGAGTTCTTTCAAATGTACCACAACGCATCGATGATACCAGCATCTCTCTCGGAGTACTACGCATTTTTCGCCAATGGTGACTTTGATACTTCCAAGAGCATAGAAGAGACAACAAATGAACAATATTTAGGATTCGAGGGTAACTTTAATCTTACGCACAGGGCGCTCTACATGGAATTTATCCATAGAAAGTTTAGTTTGAAAGCATACGATATTGTAAGACCCGAAATTTAACAATAAAGTGTTTTTATTTTTTTATTAATCATCATAGTTTGGTCTGAGTTTTTCATGTGTTATCGCTATTTTTGCGTCCTGGAAAAACGAATCAAATATACTCTTGGATATGAAAATAGACCCGATCGATACTAATCCACATTGAACACTGTCTCTCATTCCTATACCCAATACCCAATACAACAGCAAAGCTGTGACAAACCCTGAGAGAGAAGCAAATGTGATGTCTACACTATCCCCAAACAACCCACTAAGAAATCCCCTTGAAGTTGGTCCAATATCTACTCCCGTCTGGTAAATTGACGCCATGTTAATTTGTTGATTAATGGGTTAGAAATTATTTTTGTGGTTTTTATTAAGAGAAGAAGTAGCTCAAAATCGAAGCCAAAATTACAAAGAGTATGATTTTTCCTGTTGTTCCTGTAAAGAACACCTCTAATCGATTCACCATTTCTGCTCTACCCATGGTATATCTATTTGGGGGTGAAGTGGTTGTGTTTTTGGGAAATGCCACCTCATTCGATTTGACAACCTCGCCAACATCCTCCACGGGTGACAACATTATTTTGCTAGGTTGTCTGGGTTCATTCCTATTGGCTCCTATGTTTAACAAACTACCGATCTCCATCTGTTGTTTTTTGTTTTAGAATTTTTGTCACCGAAAAACATATTCACTTAAGATTTTCTAAACAACTATAAAAGCGTTTTTAATGTTCGACAGTTCATTTTACAAACCTTTAAACATGCAAGGACCATCCACACCACAACAACCCATCACATTTATGGAAATGAACGATGAACGCTTTAGTTCACTGAGCAGAGAAATCAGTGACGCCGCACTCAATGGTGTTCCCCCAGAAGAACAACACAAATTGAGCATCAAAGACTACAAAAATAGAGTCATTGGATCTGCTTTTAGCTACAAGGACCAATATGATGAAGTAGCACTCAAAAAAATTGTGGATGCTTTGGTCAAAGGTTTTCAAGAATGGAAAGCATCAGAAAAGGAAAAATTGAAAGCTCAAAAAACGAAAGAAAAAGAACAGAAGTCAATTGAAAGACAACAAAAGGCTGCTGAAAGTGCGAAAAAGAAAGCAGAGAAAGAAGCCAGCAAATCATCTACTATCCCCAAGACTTTTGCTCAGCCCAATTGGCTTAGTGGGAAAAGCAGTAGCGCAGTACCAATGTCTACTGATGCTAAACCTGCTACACCACCCAAAAAGCAAAGAAACACATCCAAAAAAGTCGATAGTTTGACTTCGGGTATGGCCAATTTGAATCTTACCACTCTTGAACCAGCTCATTTGAGATCAATTGCAAGTCTTTGTCACTTGGCTGCTGATGGATTGGAAGCTAAACAGAAAAAGTAGAGTATATATATTTTTTTAATTCAAATAAATGACATTTATTATTTTTTTTAGAATCTAAAATCACCCAAATCAATACTACACTTCAAACAATCATGGTATTTATGGTATTTGTCACTTATTACACCTTCGATGGGTACATAGCAAGTATGTTCAATTTTATCCAAAGCATCATACTGGTCTAAGTTACCCTTGGTGATTTCATCATATATAGCGTCTTGCACATCCTTGCGTCTTCTATACTCCTTGAATGCGTCAGTAACCCTAATGACATGGATACGTTGATTGGAGTTCTTAGGAAAGCTGAAATCAATGCGGTTATAGTTGGTCACCTCAGTAGTCACCTTTCTGCCGTGTTGGTTGATGTAAGTAATGTCGCCATCAGGGAAATGTTTCTTGCATATCCATCCGGTGAGCACCCTCTTGGCATAGTCAAAGTCGTAATCCTTGTTGTATTTGACTCTGTAGTAGACGTGATACTCGCCAGCTTTGGGGCATGAATCGACAATACACATGATGGGATCTTCATCGATATGGTCCATGATCTTGTCTTCCTTCAGTGGTATAAGTACAGGCATCTTAGTTTCTGCAACTTCAGGTTCAGATCTTAGCTCTTCGATACGTGGGGTAGTTAAAGTCTTAATCTCAGGAACTATGGTCTTGGTCATCATTGCTAAAAGATCTTCATCGGGCATATCGTCATACTTGGATTTGGGTTTAGGTTCGGGAGTGGTTTGAAGCTTTCTAGGTCGTGGATTCTTTCTGGGTCTCTTGCGAATGGGCTTGTCCTTGTCATCCACGGATTCACGCTTACGTTTTTTAATGGGTGCCTTAGGTGGAGCAGCTTGATCCTCATCATCGCTGATCACAATGTAGTCTGGGGTTTTGGGTGGATCGATTTCCATGTTGCTTGCTGACATTTTAGCTGTGGTGTGTACTGTTTGTTGAGTTGAAAAATAATAAAAGTAAAAGTGAATTTTCCGATTGGATCACATTGAAATTTCAATTTTAATACGACCTGACACCCTAGACATTATTAAATCCAAATTTCAAATTTCCAGATCCAATTTTCCGATCCAATCACCTTTTTTTATTTTTAAAAAACGCAACAAACCTAACAAGCCACTAAGCAGTACAGCAATGTCCACCACAAGAACCCGCTCTGATAGCCTTAACTTAGCCTTAAGCAGCTTATACTATGCACACGGATTAAGCTTCAAACCTAAATCACCAATCGACAAAAAATACAAAAGCCTAAATCTTACCAAATCTTGGATACCTAAAGGCAAGTGTATTGCTCCTCGTTGTGCTAATGATCCCACTCACACGATTTACTACCGCACCAAATCTGGCTTTGGCTTAGAGAGTTCTTACTACAACGGTGAAATGGAATTTGGATTCATCTGCCATGATTGCTTGGCTTGTGCTAACCGTAAGCTTACTCCCAACTTTGGTAGGCCACATCACCTACGTGGATATGCTAGACTTACCTCTAACGCAGCTTTGTACTTAAAATTAACCAATGGATCTAAAATTAAAATATGTAAAATTAATAAATTAACTTAAATGTAAATTGTTTCTTTTTTGCCCTTGTCTTTATCTCGGATATGAATGTTCAACAAGATAAAAAGCAATAGCAAAAAAAAAACTTTCTTTTATTGTAATATACTCCCCATAAAATCTTCAAACAGCTTGTTTACCAACCTTGCCTCTAATTGCTCACAGAACTCACCAGCAATTTCTTCTTTGAGATCTCCATTGTAAGCCCTTTGATGAGTCAGTAATTGATCCAACGCAGCTGTAAATTGTTTTCTTGATCTTTCGAGCATGTTAAAATCTGTGTTTATGGCGTAGTTTGTAGCCCACAAGTAAAGCTCTTCAGCCTTTGGTGTAGTAATGTTGTCCCTGGCAATCCACAAAAAAAATTCCGTTTTGTTATCCCAGTTTGATACTTTGTATAGTTCTAGAATGTTTTTGTGGTAGTCAACCAAACTCTCGTCACTTCCAAGGTCCGCGACAAAGTCGATAACCGTGACAGTTTCGTCCCATATTTTAGGCATTTGTAATTCACACTGTTGTACACAAAAGCTTAAGTTAGCCAAGCAGTTAGCCAAGTCGTGTCCGTAGTCCTTTGTTGTTTGTAGTTTTAAGTTTAGCCTTTGCAAGCGCATGATTTCTTCGTTCGTTGTACTTGTCATCGTTTTTTGTTTTTGTTAAAATAAAATACTTTGCAAATTTTTTGCTCTTTGATTAAAACGAAATTCGAAATTTCTCGCGCGCCAAATTTTTTTTAATTAAATTTAATTTTTTAACTTTGAATTTTATTTTAATTTTAATTTATTTTTATTTTAAATTTCAACGAAATTTCGACGAAAAACAAACAAAAATATTTTAAATTTTAAGCGAGTTTTCAACGAAATTTCAATAAAACTTCGATAAAATTTATTTAAAATTTAAACAAAATTCAAGCGAAAGTTCGTGGGTTTTCCGCGAGTTTTCTGCGACTTTTCACTCGTTTTTTGTTTGAATTTATTTAAAATTTATTTAAAATTTGCTTACATTTAATTTGATTTTTGTTAACGAAATTTCAAATTTTAATTTAATTTTGTTTTGACGTGACATATTAAAACCGAAATTTCATGTTTAACTTTGAAATTTTGATTTTTCATTTTTTCATTTTTTTAAAAACAAACAAACACAACAAGGGACAGCTAAAACAAGTGGGTACAGCTATTTACAGTGGGAGGCCGAAATTTCACTTTTAATAAGCGACTTAAGTGCTTATATTAAAATCGAAATTTGAAATTCCAAATTTCTTGACAAAAGTGACATTGTCGAAATTCCACTAAGTTAAAAGTTAAATTTGTTAGCTAAATTTTTTATTTTTTAAACACACAAACAAACAACACACAGTACAGCTAACTAAAGCGAGGGACAGCTAAAAATGACAGACAACACTAACACTAAGCCTTACTTACCAGCTAAGACCCACTGGGATCAGACTAACGGACTAACCAGAGTCTGGATCAACGGTACTCACAAGCTGATCACCTTTAAGACTGAAGACTACAACAGCTTTGTTGACACTGTACAAGAAATCGCCGATGTATCTACCGAGATTTACTTTGAAACCGGTAACGATGAAGGATGTGGTGATGACATGGATGCGGATCAAGCTGAGTTTGAAGTAGCTGGAAAGACCATTGAAGCTCACCACATGCTCAACAAACTGGTCAAGAACTTATATGTCGAATCTAGGAAAGCACTCCACGCGATAAGAGAGGAGAAATACAGACTAACACGCAAGGAAGAAAGGAAGCTAATGTCTAGAGCTAAGCTGTTTGTGTACACTTTCTACAACTACTTTATTAGCTACAACAAGAAGATCGAAGTGCCTAACACCAACCCTGTGGAGTACAGATGGCACAACTGCTTGGACTTTACTGATGCACACACGAGGATCTGGGCAGCTCAGAAGACCGACTTTATCATTGGACAAATCTTTAAGGAATTTGTGGTGAACTCGAACCATAGAGAAAAAGCAAAAGCAAAAAAGCAAATTTTACCTTCAATAAAAAAACATAAGGATTAAAATAAAATAATTTTAAACTCTTTTATCCAGTTAATTTTTTTGCAATTAAACCAACTATAAAAAGAACAAGCAAGACCACCAAGCCTATCTCTACCAACCAACTACCCCAACCATTCCAGAAATTGTTGAACCAATCGTTAACAGTTCTCAACAAAGGTATATCCGCTTTTATTCCACTTTCGGTATTGGAGTGTGTCGGATGTTTGTCTTCCCACAACCCTATTCCATGTCCAAGTTCTTTCACCAAGTGCAAAGGATCGTAAATACCCAAAGCCGATTCTCCATTCCACTCTTCTTGAATGTATTTCACAGGATTAAAAGTGAACCAACTCATTTTTCTTAATTTACGTTTGGAAAATTGTTGGTCAAAACTGGGTCGAATTTTTTATTGTCATTTACCCTAATTAGGAAAGTGTGAATAAACCTTTTTAGGAAAGTGCATAATTTCCTTATTTGGGTAAAAAAAAAGTTTAATCGGTGCGCAGGGAATCGAACCCTGGTTCTCGGAACTACAGTCCGATGTACTACCATTATAACTACACACCGTTAAGTTGCCCGAGCACGGACTCGAACCGTGGTCAACAGATCTTCAGTCTGTTATAATACCCCTATACCACCCGGGCTTTTTATATTATCTAATCGGTATCTTAACATGGACAAGGACAAGGCAAAACTGGGAAAATTAATGACTGCCGTTAGGCGAGGGAAAACCCCTGAAGAGAGATCCCTTGCAGCGAAAAGGGTTAGGCTTTTAAGGATGAAAATACAGAAACAAACAGATCTCAACAACAAGAAAAAGGTAGAAAGAATGTCGGCTGGTAGAAGATCACTAACCAAACAAACACAACCACCCAAAGGTTTCAAACCATTGGCCAAAAGAGTGGAATACGAAGAAGAAGAAGCCGAAGAGGCAAGTGAAGACGAAGATACCCCAGAACCTAGTGATGAATCTTCAGGGGAGGATGTTGAACAATCAAGCGAAGAAGAAGAACAAGACGAGTCGTCAGATGATACTTATGAACCATCCGAACAGGAAGACACGGATACATCCGAAACAACATCAAGTGAAGAATCAGACGAATAAATAAAAAATCATCTTTTTTTAATTGTTGTCTTTATTTTTGGTAATTTGCCAATCATCAAAGCATGTAAATGTTTTCATTCCATTAATTTTAACACCACTAAGCGTAACTTTCCCGTCCAACATATCTTTGGGTCTGTTGATACCGTTCAGTTTCCTAAACTCTTCTCTGGTTATGACAAATTTCTGTAGACAGTAATTGTTGTAAAACCCGTCCATTCGCAAATAGAATGCCACAAGTTTTTCGTTTTCAGAAATCAAAATAACCGTGCCACTGATGGTCTTCTTTCCCTCATATATATCTTCTGACATGTTTATTTATAAAATTAATATTGATTTTTATTAATGTTGTTTTTTATTGGATGGGCGTTTGGTTAACGGTCTTTTTGGCTTTAAACCTTTTTGGGTAGGTTTTTTAGTTTTTCCTTTTTTGGTAGGTTCGCTTTCCTTTTTTGGATAAATGGTTTTCTTTTTTGGGGGTGAGTTTGGGGGTGATTTCTTCTTGTAAGACTTTCCACTTTTTTTCTTAATTTTCCTTTTGTATTTCTTCTTCTTTTCATAAGCTCTCCAATAGGCCAATTCGGTGAGTGTGCTCTTGTCTTTCTTTTCCCTGAGCCCTTTACATACCTCGCGCCATTTATCCACCTTCTGTTCGTAACGATTGCCTTTTACTGGCTCCTTTTCGGTTTTTGGTTTTTCTTCCTCAATTTCCACTTCGTCAACTTCGCTATTGTCGCTCGCTTCGACCACTTCATTTTCACTGTCACTCGACATGTTTGCAAAGGCGATACCTGCTAGTCAAGTACTAGAAAATCTTATAGAAGCTGTTGTCCCAATCGATGCGATATTCAAATTACCCGAACCAAAATTCGGGGACAGTTTGTGGGATTGGCTACCCGCAGAAATCCAGGAGATAATATACAATTACGCAGATAGGGATTGGAGAGTCAGATCCAAAAGGGCCATTAATCTGGAGATCAAAGAATCTGTGAGACCCTGGTATGCAAACGATTACCTGATATCCACCAATTATATGGTAGAAGGTGGTGGACCCTATCCAAACTACGCCAGGCGTGTTTTTTACAACCCTGGAGATGTCCCCACAATGACGCATGTTTTGAGACGCGAATACGACCTACACGATCCCCGAAATGTGTGTTTTAATGATACTCGGAATAGGACACCGGATATGAATACATTTACACGGATTGAACAACATCCCAAACAGGCATTGTTTGAACTACCCAGCTCGATTACACAATCGATGTTTGCCATATCGTTTGGTGCGAGGGACCTCAGTTATATTACGTTCAAAAAGATGGGCGCACTTACCATTAAGGGAGAACAACATGTCGAGAGCATTGTGAAAACCATGTGTGGACCCCAAGAATACAAATGGGCATGGCAATGGGCCAATAATTATTGTTTGGTGTTCCTCAATCCATTCAAAGAGGTTGATACTTACACAAACCCGGAATTCTGCCTTAAACACCGTGGAAATCAGTCCATTCGATATGTCACGACCCAATTTACGGGCAGTCACGGTGAATCTGGACCCGTTAACGAGTATAAACGCACATGGTGCAAACCACCCAATACGTTTGGAGTTGAAGTAACTAGACACATGACACGCACATACGATGGAGACGGTTGGCAAGTAAAATATTTTTATTGTACCAGATCAGGAGAAGCATTGTGGCAGTACCGTTTGATTACAGACCCCCCCGAGTGTTTCCCAGCCATGTTTGGAAATTATGGCTCTCAGATTCCCCAATACCCACTTTCAATCTCAAAATAAAGAGTTCCATCGACATTGACTGGAACACCCGTTAAAAAATCATAAAACCTTATTTCCGTATTTTTAATGACCCCATCCGCGTTTTTCCATGTCGACAAAACCAAAGGTTCATTGAGCAAATTACTCATCCCAGTCACAAAACCGGCTTTGTTGGTTTGGCTACCATGTTTGTACATGTATTGGCTGGTCCCACCTTCCCAAAAAGGAGAAAATCCCAGTAGTCTAATCGTGGGAGGACTGGTTGGGTTATTGTCCACAAACCCTAACAGTTTGATACTCAGCAAATCCTTGAAATTTCCTACAAATGAAAACAGTGCCGTATTATCAATCGCCAAACCCAGGGTCCTACGTGCATTGTCGGGTGTTTTCTTGACCAAATCTGATATTTTGTTGTTGTAGGGGACGACCCCATCTTTCATGTTGATTGTTGGTAACGACATGCTGTTTATCTACTAATCAAAACAATTAGAATAATCACCAAAATCAACACAATGTTACAAAAACTAGAGGTGTAGTCTTTTCCCATAATAGGATAAAGCACACTGAAAATTTTTCGTCTAATCATTTCACCCCAAGTGACTTCACCAATATCCATAGCCACTTCACTGTCATCCCCCATGACAAAATTGAGGTTGTTGTGGGGTATCTGATCTTCGGTGTGGCCATGAACTTTGGCCGAATATTGTTTGAATCTTTCTCTGTGTTTGGATAAACCGTTTGCGAGACCTGTTCTTATTTTTTGGGCTTTTCGACTTTCCCATGGATAATGTTCGGATAGTCCATGGTCATACTTTTGGATATCCGAAATTAATGCTCTGTCACCATCATTTTTCCGGGGAGTATAGATATACGTTCTACCAGGTCTACTCGATTCTCCAGATGGCAAACCGATTGTCGTTTCAAAATTGCCAAATCCGGGTTTGTTGGTGAGTAAACTATCGATACTCGTGGTTGGATCAAAGATGAATTTGATATCAGAGGGTCCCTTATAATCACAGTGGCTATAGACTGTAAAGGGAGACACTTCTACATGTTCAGGAAGTTTTGATGGTTGGGATGTTGGAAACGAATAACAAAGACCATCCATTTATTTTTGTTTATTTATAAATTAGAAATTTTATTGTAGATTCATATGTTTTATGGTTTTTAGACGGCCCTTTTCTCCAATGATCTGTACTCCTCTGGTGACATCGCCCGGCTCAACCTTTATATACGAATGATGACCCAACTTTTTCAGTATGTTCATTTTCATTATAGCAGTATTGGTATTGAACTGTTGGGAGTATTCTGCAATCTTGTCGCCATTTTTGTTGATCAGTTTGCAATATTCGAAAAACACACATAAAAAGATGTAAATGTCCATAAAGAGTGAATCATCCCTACTCAAATAAACCTCCCAAATATTGATCGCGGAACCCTGGTCTATAGATGCAGGGAAATAGGCACTCACCCAACCATATTCAACCCCTGTAACCACCATTTCCATTACGAGTTGTATTAACCAGTTAATTTTTGGCCATGGGTTTTGTGCAGCCGCTCTGTTGAATGGGCATTTGCCTTCCATGACCCCTATTACCTTGTTTGTATTGGTAGAGTAAATGAGCACGTCTGGTGTTACACCCAATGAAAACTTTTTTAGGGGGTCCAAACCCAAATTGTCAGTGATGTTCATGACATATAACCCAGCAGGTTTCAGCTCGGGTGAACTCTTGGCCAGTTCTTTGAATGTAGTATCATTTTTAAGTTTGCACATGTGCGTCCAAAAATTCGATATGCATGCAGCTTCGTGTGTTTTCCCATGTTTCATGGCCCTGTCTCTATAAGGCCCACCCACGTTTTCTTCTCGTGAGAGTCCTACCACCGATCGCTCAAAGACATTCAATGACGGTGAATATCCTACTCCAAACAGATCAGGAAGCTCTGAATTGCGCACTACACACTGTTTACGTAAGATAGTCCAAACCTCACCACCCTGAGGATGTCTCTGTGGGTTAAATACCAACACCTCGAAATTCCTTGCCCCAAATTTCACCTCAATTTTCGAGTAATTTAACACCTTTTTCAGAAACTGTTTTTTTTTCTTGTTGCGCTCCTTTGGTTGGTCAATCTCCATGGTCGTTTGTTGTGTGGTGTTCATTGTGGATAACCTCGAATGATTTCTTTGACAGGTAAATCCTCTGCTGTGATGTCCGTTAAAATGGTTCTGGCGGTTGTGCTGTTCACTCCACTTGAATGTTCGAGTAACGGTCTGTGATCAAATACGGTGTTGTTAAGTACACCCTTGTTGTAGCTGTTTATGTACCTTTCCCCCCAAACGACATCGTCCATGCTAGGTAGCCAGGTGAGAGGTTGACCCCATTGAGAGACTGGATTGATTAATTCACTGATATAGACAGCCTTATAATGGTCTTCTAGCATCCTGTTTTGGGTGGATAGCATTTTGTAGCACACGTAAAGTATAAAGATACCAATGAGTATATGTGAATACATTTGTCGTTTTATTTTTGATGCTTAGAATATATTAAAAAAAAAAACCTAATCATCAGCGCCACCCTCTGAAATCAGATTGGCCAACTCATGAACATGTTTTGTCAATTGCAGGTTTTGTTCGGCCAATTCAGACACTCTAGCCGTAAGTTCAGATATCTCCTTTCTGGCTGCCATCAGCGTGTATGTCTCCCTTTGTTTCTTTTCGGGAGGTTGTTCACTTGTCTTGGGTGTACTGTTGCTAAAACTGCGTTTCCTCTTCCTTTTACCCACCTCATCCGCCCATTCGAAATATTCACATCCTGGAAGTTCTTTGATTTCTTCTTTGGTGAGGTCAGAATTGTAGTGTTGCTTTCGTATGCCGCATGTGTAATACTTCCTACCAGAGTTTTTATCACTTGTTCCCCCATCCTTTTTTACTCCGTCAGCAGCGGGTTGGTTACAGTTGCAGTTTGGTGTTGCCATTGTTATTTTGCGTTGAATAATAAAATAAAAAAAACATTGAATTATGAACTAAATGATTTTGGTGTCGTTATATCCTTTAACTGAACTTCGTTAACCGTCAAATCCTCGATAAAAGAGCGGTCATCCCCTGTTAGGGCGTGTAACTGCCTATGCAAATTGAACAGATTGTTGTTGTGGTCTTCGTGAATGTCGTACATGAGTTTGCTATCCAGAGGCGCTCCCAAATTGAGGGGCATATTGGGCTTTTTCATTGCCATTTGTATATCGATACTCATCATGTTGTTTGACATGTTTAAATAATGTTTTAGAAATTGTTTTCTTACTTTATTGTAATTTCACCGATTGAAGAAAATGTTTGAAGTAGGGTAAACCACCCTTATTGCCGGCCTCTGTCTGTCCTCTGGATGTTGATGTTTGTGGAGCACCATAAATGTTGTATCTGGTTGAATCAGCGTCCCTGTTTGGGCTGGGGTAATAACCCGCACCAATCTTCTCCAAATTACCTTTGCGGTTCTTGTAAGGTGCCCTGATCCCGAAAGGTTTGGGTGCTCCCGTTTCTGGGGCGTGTCTATATTCATCGCCTGTATGCAAAAATTCGGATGTATTGGCCAATACCAAATAATGGACTGGTATAGACAAAAGCTCCATCAATTGTTTGCCACCGTCTGGTAAAGCCTGTATGTTTATCACCAAATCCAAGTCGTCTTTGCTTTGAATACCCATGAGTGCAATTTTTGCTAAGGCTACCTGCATTTTAACAATCTTGTGAGCATATTCTTTACGCTTTTCGAAAAACGCTGGATAAATATTTTTGAATCGTTCTAGTTCTGAAGCATTTGACACATCAACCAATTGCAAAAACTGCTCATCATACATCATAAGTTCCTCCAATTCCGATTGTTTCATCACAAACGATACATCTTCTTCCGTTAGTGGTACTTGAGTATACCATGCTCCCTCATCGAGGTTTCCGGCCTGTTTGGCTAATTGTTGTTTGACTTGGTATCTATCTGCTTGTGATTGTAAAGTCTGGTCCACATAGGGTGCTGGGAATGTTTGATGTTCTCCCTTGTCTTTCATCCAATGTGGAGCCGCATCAATCGTTCTTATCCCCGACAACACCTTTTCATTTTTATCCGCCAATTTACGATTCCCACCTTTGACAGCCTTGGTGGGTTTAAATGTTCCTTTTGCGCTCATATGAATTAGTTAAATATGTGTTTAGAATATTTTATTTATTTAAGATCCAAACGCCATGGAGGTTAACCCTGACAATACCTCAGTTGGCGCTCTTGATATGTCCTTTTTGGGTCCGCCTCTGAGTGCTGTTTGGTCGAGAGGGTTTTTCATAATCATGCCACCATTGCTAATATAATTTCCAGTAAGGGGGTGCTTATTCCAGAAACCGGTAGTAACGCCCTTCCCTTTGACGCCACCCGGCCTGAAAGAATTCTTTTCGTCTCTGTTCTTGTCAAGTTGGTCTTTGCCAGCGGTACCCTTATTTTCACCACCAAAGTAAGGGAATCTGGGATAACCAGGGAACAATTTGTCCAAATGTACGGAATCGTAGTTTTTGACCTCTAATATTCTTTGTGGTGCCATATCGATCAGTTGCATCATGTCGTTTCCCATAAAAGGTGCCATACGCGCACTGATAACCAAGTCCATATCCGCTTTGGTGTTTATCCCATTGATTTGTATCAACGCAAGCGCTTCTTGTAAGGCTGCAACCTTTTTGATGAATTGTAGTTTGTTTTCGAAATATTCTGGATATATACGAATTGCTCTCTCCAAATCATTGAAATTTTCCAAGTGAAATATCTTTGAAAACTCTTGGTCAAACTGAATCAATTCTTGCATCTTTTGTACATCCACCAATGTATCAATATCCTCCGCTACCAGTGGCACAGCCATCTTCTTGGCTACATCGGGGTCACTCTCCACAAAGTGCTCAAGCCCCTTGAATTTCTTTTGTACCCTGGTTATCTTCTCCTTGAGTTTTTCGTCCCCATACTGGCTAGGGAAATAATCAAACGATGTTCCATCCTTTTTGCGTGAGGTTGCGGGTCCTTCATAAACTTCGGGTCTTGAAAAGGTGTTTGATTTCTTGCGTTCCTTTTTGACGAAATCGTGCGCCTTTTTGGATGACAAGTTTAGCTTTTCCGTACTTTTAAATTCCGCCCTCTTTTTCCCACTTTTCGATCCTTTAATCTTTGCTGGTTTGTCTTTATCACCAACCTTTTTTAATTCAGACATGTCCGTTTACGTCATCTTAGAAAAAAGCAAATCTCTAGTTTTATCCGCGTATATTTTGTATCCTCTCGTGTTCCATTTACCAAGAGAAATGTATTGATCTTCGTCATATCTTCCCAGAGCATCTGCGACACCCTCATATGGAAGATAGTCATTTACCCTTTTGGCGTATTTCATTATTCGGGGCAAACCTGCCCATTCTGGCAGAACACCCTTTGATCTCTCTATAAAAGAATTATCCTCCAGTGTTTCAAGGATATTAACAACTCCCAACAAAACAGCCGAGTTCACATCGTCGCCCCGTGCCAATTTGGATTTGATGTTGTTTTGTAGACTTTCATACACCTTTTTAGGCATGGTGTGTTGGAAAAAATCGGGTTCTGTTGGAATCCATTTTTGAGCATAGATGAGTTTATGTACTGGCCAGTGCATTTGTAAGAAGATGTTATAACCCATATCTGACAATATCCAAAGACCGATTACCAACTCCAAATCGTCTCTACTTTGTATCCCATCCATCAACAGGTTTGCGTATTGGAGTTGCAAATCCGCAATTTTCTGTAAATATTCTGACCTTTTCGAAAACCATTCTGGGTATATTTCGCCCAGTTTTTCCATTTGGCCTGCATCTGTTGGGTCAAACACTTGCATAACAGCCCTGTCATAATCCACAAGCTCTTGCAATCGTGTCAACAAGGCGATACTCCTGTAGTCTTCTTCTTCATCGCTAATCACCACACTGGGGTGACCCATATAAATACGTTTGGCATTGACTCTGCGACCATATTCAATTAGGCTACTATCACCCACAGGAGCATAAAAATCTTTGCCGTCTGCAAGTTGGTGAGGTAATATCCCCAAAGTGGCCAACTCTTGTAGGTGTTCATCAATTGATTCTCTAAGTCTACGATTGGTACCAGATACTTTCTCTGAAATCTTTAGCGCTTTTTCCGTCATTTTATATATCCGTTTGTTATCGATTAAATTAGAAAAACTATTTTTTTTTATATATGCAAGAAGAAGACGAATTTACAGAAGACAAACTCTGGTTGTGCTACGATGAATACAAACGAATTTGTGATGATTATGTTGTGGGTGACGATAGCGATAATACTAAGAGAATTACTTTGGAATGCGCATGTGGAAGTAATCAAACAGTATCCACTCATGATGGTGATGTTTTATGTTCCGATTGTGGTCTGGTATTACTTAGTCATGATTTTGAGAGAGTGCCTTCTTACAAGGCTCTGGCAAAGGCTACATCCCATATTGTCAGGCCTACTTATATGGGTTATAAACACAAGTTCCATTGGCGTGAACATGTTGCTCAGATTAATGGGCAAGATCCGTCTATCCCTAGTGATCTTGAGGATGTCATCATTGCTGTGGTACAGAAGGTTCAAGCAAAAAACAGGCCTATCAAAACCCGTGAGGATATCAAGATCATCACACTCAAGGTCTCCCGCAAGATCCCCAAACAGGTCGGACTCAAATACGTTAAGAATCGCAAGGAGTTCAATTTCCATCGCCGATACTACGAGCGGTGGATTACGTTGTTGAGAAAGTTTGGCACGCCTCCTCTGCAACTTAAACAGTGGACACATTCGATGTTGACAATTACAGAAAGTTGGTTTTGTGCAACGATAGTTGCGTTTAGGCATTGTAGACACGTAGAAGAATGTCCTGGTAAAGAACGTAAATGTGACCCAAAATACAAATGCCGTTCAAGTTGTCCAAATTACAACTTTATGACCTGTCAGTTTTTACTCAATATAGACAACCGCATTCCTCATGTGGTGTCCGAATTTGGTGGGTCGACCTACGAATACTACAAGCCTTATTTACCGCTTCTGAAATCGCCAAAGAACATGGAGAAACTGATTAATCTGTGGAGCAACATGTCAAATGAATCAAACATTTATTATTATGTGATGTATTAAATAAAAAAATTAAGACAACAATCTCTTCATTGAACCAGCTTTATGTATCACAATGTTGTTTTCTCTTGAGAACACAGTCAAGATAGCCTCCGCTCCGGGATCGGGTAAGTTGATGGTAATGGTTGGGTTGGTCATTTCACTCCAAGTCTTGTGTCCAGTAGAAGCACCTGCATTGTCGGGTGTCCAACTAAACGACCAATTTCCAATGTAGTTTGTTTCAGGGATCGCGTGTACTGTTGGTTTGTAAGCATGGATATTGAATCTAGCAGTTTGAGTTTTTACAATTTCCAAATCACCCGAATCCAATTTGAAATCTGTCCACTCCAAAAAGTTGGTATATGACTTGTCCGCGTAAGAACCAGTCGCTTGAGAGTTCATATCTCCGGTTAGCCTTACATGGAAAAAGAATTCGACACATGGCAACTTGAAATTTTGAAGTTGGAGTTGCATTGTGGTAGTACCTGAAGGATAAACTCTGGATTGTTGAGTCCATTGCATAGTACGATATTGCAAACCACCAACTACCATTACTTTGGATGTATTGAGTGCTTGTTCATCCTTTGGAACGTAATAGGTCATGTAAACCAAATCCATCGCTCTTATCGTACATGTAGGAACACTGCCCGCATCCCAAGTAGTGATATCCGTCAAATTTTTGAGTGTGACTTTGATGGTCAACTTAGCACCCAAAATGGAAGTCATTGGGTACATTTTGGTCCATTTATCCCACCAAGGAGACAAATTGACATACAAGTCCTGTACAGTGGATGCTGTACCATTTACTGCATTTCCACCCACTGTTCCTGTAGCTCTTTCCAAAAAGGATAAATCAGCCAAAATCAATGGTGCTTCGAAATCCTTGTCTTCTTGTTTTTCTCTACATTGTGACCTTTCAAGGTAATATTGATCGGTCAAACGTCTTTCCAAATCGTTGGCTCCTTGACTGATTTCTACCTTGTCAATCATTGCAAAACCTTCAGCATCGACAAAAGCAGCAGCAGCAGCTCCAGCACCCAAAGTAAGGGCACTTCTTTGAACGTGCAACCAGATTTTACCAATTTGGAAACCGTTTTTATCCAATTCCCAAGTTGCTGTATCACCATATTGTGCGAGTGCTCCTGTCGGGGGTTGTGAAGACAATCTATGTGCTTCATTTGCGGTCGCGAAAAGACCAGGGTACATTAACATGGTATCTCCATCCTTTTTTACTGTTTCGAGCCTAAAATAAGGATCTGCCGGAGACGCATTTGCAAGTTTGAGTATATCTGTCATAACTAGTTTAACCTATATTTAGAAAAAAATGTTTTTCTAAACTACCATTTAAATAATAATGTCGACTTACTCCATACAAGATACAAAAAATCTTAAATTCTCAAGGAAGAACACGGCATTTTTAGCAACTGCTGCAAGTGCCCAGACTATTGCACACGACACTGTTACTGACGTGGTGTTTGATGCACATCCAGCGTTGAGTGGTACTGGTAATAAAACATGGGTAGTACCCATATCGGGTTTGTACAATGTTAATTTTTCAGGTGAGTTTGCCGCAAACGCAACAGGTTATAGACAGGCATTTATCGATGTGAATGGTGCTAATGTCCATAGGTTCCAGGTTGTTGGAAGTGCGACTGCGGGACACACGCTGACACTGCATGCACAACTCCAATTGGAAGCTGATGATGAAGTGAAAATCAGGGTATATCAAAACAGTACAGGCAATCTGAATATAATCGCTAATGGTACCCCTGGCGGGACTGATAAATTTGGGGTTAAATTTGCAGTTGCCCCAGTTTTATTGAACTCTCAAATAACCAATTTATAAGAATAAAAAAACAATTCTATTTATCCAAAAAAGGAAAGTAGCGATAAACCTTTTTAGGAAAGTCAATGTTTACCTAAAAAGGAAATTTCACTTTCCTAATTAGGATAAATAAAAAAATTTTTGGGGCTTCAAACTGGAGGGGTTTCACAAGCTCTCTTTTTGACAAGTTCGATTTTATTTATTTTTTTGTGGATGAGATGACAGTACAACTATATTTTTTTTTTCACCACCTCTGTGGTCTTCCCCAGTTTTTGCCCACACCTAATTTATTCACAATCCCAATTTATAGGTTTCATGCTTATCCAGACAAAAGTTTATGGTTTTGGCGGCTATTGCAAATCTTTTCTAGTAAAATGTTAAAAAAATGAGACTACCTTTCATCATTATCATATGTGGATTGTTGTATATGCTTTATAGTCACAACTTCTCGGACTCGGTTTCAATTGTGGAACTATTTGCGATATTTTTGGAATAGCCTGACAAATTTCTAAGCACCAAAACAAAAGATAATGTTGTGGGATATCATCTACTTTATTACCGGTTTGGACAGCTCACGATTCAATAGGGGATTATACATTGCCGCGTTGACTGGCGTGTTGTTCTTTGGTATTACATTTGTGGGAAATTACGTGCCATTCGTAAACACTTTGGCGTTAGAATACCCAACAGTTTGGGTAGTGTTTGTATTGGCCATCGCTGTGATGAGAGCTTTTAGTATGTCTGAAAGTTATATGATTGGGGGAATACCAGGAAGAGATTATGCATAAAAAAAAAATAAATTAATCTTCGTTTATTTGTTCGTTCGGATCAAAACCATAGTATTCTTGTGTTTCTTCAATGATTTTTTTTGTGGCTTGATACATTAATTTTTCAACGTGTTCTGGTATTGGGTCTGTCCTTATCTCTATTTCTTTGCCACCCGCTTGTTCCCCCAATACTCTCTGCACGTGTAATTTACTGGGCATAACCAAAAAGGTTGTTGTCAATCGCTGTTGCTTGATCCATTGTTTGTACTCGGGGAATTTTGCCATCACCGCCATATCTTGCTTTTCAGGTCCTTGGATATCCGCCATACTCAAAACAATCAAATTTTGGTCTTTAAACCATGATCTCAAATCCTTCAACCAGTTTATCCTGTTTTTTACTGCACTGGCAGCATACGCTTTGGTCACAAACGTCTTGTAATCTTCATACAATACATCCTCCCTGATCATAAACTCGGTAAAATCATCGTATTCATCTCCATCATGATCAAAGTCTTCCCTCAAGATTGTTTTACCTTTTTGGGTATAAAGATGATCCAACAAAACCAAAACTCCTTCTTTAGGTAAATAGGGTCTATCTCTGAACTTGATATATGTTGGATCAAACCAAAACCTACGCTGACAGCACCTCAATAACCATTCACTAACCGTGTTGAACCTCGTGCATAACTTTTTCAATCCATCCACACCAAACTTTGGTGCGTTGTTTGTATCGAAATCATCCGATATTTTATGTATGATTATAAAATACATAAACAATAAAGATATGCATTCTCCATTGTTATCCTTTAACGCGGAGTATATCTCATCCCAATATTTTTTGTATTCCTTTGGATTCTCCACCCTACTATACTTTTCTCTGGATTCCATACAACAAAGTCTTCTTTCACCATTTTCTATTCCTGTTTTTTGCCCATTCGGATCGGCTACTAAATTGTTGGTGTTTATAATCACATTGCAATCATTGGGTGTCAATTTGGGATCATTGTGCATCAATCTTACCCTGTTATAATATTCTGTGATAAATACTTTAAAATCGTCAATAAATTCCCCTCTAATTGTGCCTTCTTCAACCGCCAAAAAAGATTTATTTACCCCCAGAGCATTAAATTGACCAAAGGCGTCATTCTTGTTGGACACCATTGCTGCGTTGTCCACGCCCATAACCTCGATTAAAAACTCTCTAAAAAACCAAGATTTACCCGATCCATGCCCACCAACATTCACCCATACCCATTTTGCTCTGTCGTTTGGATTGGTCAATATGTTGCAAATGAAATCCATAAACAACTGGGTCTTTTCTTCGTCATCTTCACCATAATGAAATTTGATCGCCTTGAACACGGTCTGTAAACGAGCACCTAAACTACCCCCTCTCCATGTCTTGTGCATTACATTTCTCCATTGTAAAGCATCATTGTTATCTGCCATATACTCCCTAACCAACAACAACCTATTGAATGGGTCGTCTGGGTAGAGTTCTAACCTATCCAATAATTCTCGTTTACCAGCAAACGTAAAATTACTGCAAGTTACAAAATCAACCAGTGTAGTATAAGCAGGTTTATGATTACGTAATCTCCACCCCAACCATATATTCAATGTGCTTGGCATGTAATAATCCTCCAGGTGGTTGAGTGCCGCAAAGGGTAGTGGTATCCTACAACTAAACGATATCATCCTACGCCAGGACGAACTGTACCAGACATAAAAAGGGTTAATTCGGATCACGACATCACCGGTATCATTCTGTTCAAATTCAACAATATTTTCATCTTCGGGGTCTGCGTTTTTCTTCTTTCGCCCTGGTTTTCCTTTTTGGGATAAACTCTTAGGTAAAACAATCGCTTTACTACTCGTATAAAAATGTAACTTTTCCAAAACTTCGGGAGTAATACACCTCCTATCCAGTGTGAGAGCCATATAACAGTTTTTCTTGATTTCTTTCCAAGTCGAATAGTTATGGTATTGTAGTACAGTTCCTTCGATCCTCCCCAAAACCTTTGACATTTCAAATGTTCTTCTAATTTCCACCACTTGCAATTTTTTATCCACTTCTAACAGTCCCAATCCCATGTTCATATACCTCACCATGTCGTGTAATTTTTCTTCTAGTGTGCCATTAAAATGGTCAAAATGTTCCACGATGCTATTCAAATTGTTTGTACTGGCCATACTCAGATCCCAGGGTTGGAAATACAAGTGTTGCACACTCTTTTTTTTGTCAATGAGATCAAAATATTCAGTGTCCATATCCTCCACGACACAATATATCTTGGTGTTGTGCGGACCCAATTTAAACTGTGGGACATTGTCTACTCTTTGTCTCTTGGAGGGCCTGGTCACAGCGCCATTCCTCGTTCTTTTACCATTTTCGTTCCGCGAAGTCTCTTCCACGATCTCACAGTCACTACCACCGCTATCGCCACTGTCACCCATTTTTTCTAAAACTTTAAACACGAAAAGATGAAATCGAAAACGGAGCGAACACTAACCGGTTTTGATACCGCCATCCAACAGTCAATTGACACTCCGGAAGGAAAATCACTAAAGAGACTAGCCGCCTCCCGCCATATTTTTGATAGGACAAATAAACCGTTCGAAGGGAAAATTCCAAAGGAGTGGAAACCCCCAGCAACTCCTTTTACACCAGAGGGTTTCGCGGAATTGTTTAGTCCAAATTCCGAAGAAAGTGCGAAACTTTTAGAGGAACAAATTGACGAATTAATTTTAGAAGCACAAGAGGGTATTAGTCCATTTTGGGAACAAAGACGTAAAGCCTTTGAGTTGACCAAAGATCAAGCTAAAAAGTTAAGACAAAAGGATGGTGTGATCGAGCACCCACAATTCAAAAAGGAGAGATGGTCGATCATCAACAAGCTCAATTGGCACAAAATGAATTTGGCCATCAAAAGTTTGAAGGGTCAGGTACAAAGAGAACAAATGAGGAGATTCATATTGTGGATATTGGGTAGCCCAATCGAAACACACAGACAAAAAATTGAACGGTTTAGTTTGGTACAAACGGGCAACATTGAATCCACCGAAATTAGAGAGTATCTATCTTCGTTTTTCGATGCGATCGAACAATTTTATATTGGAATGTGTAACTTGTTAATCGAAGGTCCGGGTACAAACTTGACGGATCATATGCTCTACTACAAACTATTTGTGGAAGGGGACACACTCACAACACCCCATCCATTCTTATCCCATTTCAAAGAGTTCTTTTACCAAGGTTTAAATATTGGTAATTCCGGGTTATTGTATAAATACGATGCGACCAGAATGTCTCCAACCAATGGTTATCTCAACAAGGTTATCCATCCTTATATCAAACAGGTGGATAGCAAGACATCCGTGAGAGATGGAAATGAAAATAGTTATCCCTATTATATGGATGAAAAGGTAAGCAGTTTGGACAAGGCTATTATCAGTGTGATAAACAGACTTGACAAACAACCAGAAAATTTAGCATTGGCGGGCACTGCCGCATCGTTGTTGTCTGGTCTTTATGAAAATGTTGTTCAGGGTAGTCAGTATAGCTTTGGTAGATGCCGATCTTTGGTCACCAATCTCGAATCGTGTGGTGAGGCCAAAGTGAAAAAAATGGTGGATGACATGATAGCCAAGAACAAAGAGCATATAGATACCAAACATTTACAAACGATATCCAACGAACTGGACAAACTGCACGACATCAAAGAAGCAAACAAGAAGTCACAACTTAAAAATTTGACCAACATCATCAACTTGAGGGCAGATCGACCAAGAGCGATGGTCAACTCGGATGATATCAAGGATACCAGTGGGAGCTTGATCAATCCAATAATTGACTTGACTAAAAAAAAGAATAGAGGGGATTTTTACCAGACCCCTCGCAGAAAATCGGGGGGGCTAACACAACGACAGATAACATATCTAAACAGCCTACGAGCGGATTTAGGTTTACCGGAAGTGGAACAGTAGGAACATCAGCCTCAACACCAACAACCACTGGCACGGTCTATTTGCAGAAAACCAAAGAAAGCATAGCCGATACATTGCCATCCATAATAACACATTCTGCCACAGCCCCCAAAGAACAACCCAAAACTATTACGGATGAAAAGGACCCCAACCCAACTAGGCAACAGGCAAACAGAGAGTTGGGTAATGTTGCTGCCGACCCCGATAAGATAAAAAGAAGGGAACAGAAAAAGGAAGCAAAAAACAAAAGGAGGGCAGAGGAAGAAGAAAAGGAAAAAGCCGCGAAAGAAGAAGCGGAAAGGGCGAAAGCAGAAAAGGAAAAAAGACACGCCAAGAAGGAAGAAGAAAAGAAAAGGAAAGCGACTATCAAAAGTATGAAACATATTGCAGAAGTACAAAGAGAGAAAGAAGAAAGAGAACAAAAAGAAAAGAAAAA
>Ga0247689_1000003_pt1 | contig 43924 bp, 49 predicted proteins | sample CNK30_metaG_FD_189929 | JGI IMG/M metagenome (GOLD analysis project Ga0247689, IMG submission 189929) | Soil microbial communities from Purdue University Martell Research Forest, Indiana, United States - CNK30 | ecosystem: Environmental > Terrestrial > Soil > Temperate forest > Bulk soil... | reverse complement strand
CGCGTACGGTGCTCGGGTTGGGCGCCGCTCGCGAACGGTGGCTCAATGCATGGGTTGATTGCGGACAGCCGCTGCAGCGGATCGTCGACGTGTATCCAAGTACGTGGCGCGCTCGTGTGCTCGGCGTCGGCTCGGTTCGCGTACCGCGCGACGTGGTTCGAGCGACCGAGACGCGCGTCGCGCTTGTCGAGGTGGCGAAGCTCGGAGTCGACGAGCTCGGGCCGGATGAAGCGGCGGCGATACTGATATCGCGCTGGGGAGCGCGAGCCGGCGAAGTCGGCAAAGTGTTAGAGTCTAAGAAGTCTAACAGTAAGACTAAGACGAAGAGAGCGAGGGCGAAGCAATGAACAACGAACTCGAACGGCTGGCGAGCTGTCTTGAGTTTGAGCTGCAGGAGTGCGAGCGGCTCAAGGTGCCTCAATATCGCGAAGTGTGGCGTGTGTACCGGGAGATCGGCGAAGCGATTGCGAACGGCGTCGACGCGCTATGGGCGGTGGGTGAGGTTCGTTGGGCAGCGGGGTTGCAGTCGCGACTAATCGACGAGCGGCGCCAGACGTTTAGGCATTTACGGGCGATGCAGGCGCGCCACGTCGAAGCGGAAAGGACACGCAAGGATGAAGCCGGCAACGAGTAACGCAAAGGAACCACGTCAAGGCACGTTGCAGATTACATGCGGCTTGCCGGCGAGTGGTAAGTCGACGTGGGCTAATCGTCAGCCGAACGCAGTCGTTTTGTCGTCAGATCGAATACGAACGACTGGCGCGAACGCGTCGATTGTGTTCGGTTCGCTTTACGCGCAAGCGCGGTCCGGCTTGCTCGCCGGTGCGGTGGTGATCGTCGACGTGTGCGCACTGCGCCCGGCGGATCGGCTCGAGTGGCTTCGCTTCGGGCGCGGACATGGCGCCCGGTGCGAGATCGTGTGCTTCGAGGTGTCGCCGGACGTGTGCCGCAAGCGCGACGCGGTGAGGGCCTATCCGACGCTGCATTTTGACTGGAACCGCTCGGGTCGGCTTGTCCAGATCGCACACGAGCGGGTCAGGTATGAGGGTTGGGATCGGGTTGCGTGGGTGAGGTTGGAGGATCAGCGGGCTTAGCGCGGCTGGTCGGGCCGGTTGCGAAGCCAATGCTCGACGGCTGCGGCGTCGCAGTGGCGAGCGTGTTCGAGCACGGTTCGCACGGCATGGCAGACCCTAGCGTGTCCTTCGAGTGCTTCGGCTTGCGTGGGCCATATGTGCATCTCGTCGACGATGCCTGACACGAGCGTCTCGTAAACGAGCGGGCGCCCGGCGTCGTCGAAGTAGCGTGTAAGGCCCATCCATACCGTGTCGATCGTGGTGGTCTCGATGGTGTCAAGCGCTATCTGGCGGTCGGCTAGCTCGAAGATGAGTGACCATTCTCGGACGCTAATCTCCTTCCCTTGGCTGTCGAAGTAGCGCATCGGGCCATGCTTGCGCCGCTGCTGTGGGAGCGATTCAAAAGAGTTGAATGATTCTGGTTGCTTAGCCATATAGGGACGTGTCGCAAAGGCAAAATGTTGAATGATAGTGGTTACTTAGGTCATGCGGAAAAACGAGTCAGATATCATGCACTTACACCGGTCGCTTCGAGCTAGCTAGAACCTAATGATTACGGTTGCTTACGCAGATGGGGACAGAAGGTCGCTCGGACGGGGGGATGGGGGCCCGTGGCCCCACAATAGAATCATGAATGATATCATGCACTTAGCTGTGGGTTGATGGGGGGCTCGACAGTGGGGGTAGCCGGAAGCCATTCGGCAGGGCGCCCGAAAATAATCCGGGAGCCGCGGCGGCGATTCGTTTTGGGCGGCGGCGAGCCGACGGCGGTCGGGTATCGTCGGCGGCATGGACGAGCCGAAGATTTTCGAGCCGGAACGTGTGATCGGTCAGGCCGAAGTGGGCGCGGCGACGGAGGTTGCGTGGTCGGACTTCCGACACTGGCGAGTAGGCGAAGCGACCGAAGCTGCGCGGTCTGAGCATGCCGGTCCGGGACTTCCATCGCGACCGGATCGCATCCTGCAATTCTTCGCCGCCGACCATTTGCCGGCGCACTTGCGCGAAGTGTCGCTACCGTTCTGCGAACTCGCGAAGCGGATCGTCGCGGAGCTTCCGAGCAATCCAGAACGAACGGTCGCGCTTCGGAAACTGCTCGAAGCGAAAGACGCGGCGGTTCGCGCGCGGCTGTTCGTCGAAGGCTAGTCACTGCTTCGCCCGGCGACCGAAGTGCGCGGCGGCTTCCGCCCATTGGCGAAGCTGCTCGCGATCGCGCTCCGTCGAAGCGGGCCAGCAATCGCAACCGTCGACGCACTCCGGGCCGCGCGGGCCGATGCCGGGACGGTCGTCGTAATCCTGGCTAGGGTGCGGTCCCGGTCGGCGCACTTCGCGGAGCTCGAAGCGCATCACGGTCCATTGCGCCAGAATCCACGAGTGGAAGCCAGAAGCGCGCGTCGCTTGCTCGGATTCTGGCGTGTCGTAAACGACGACCGGCGTCGGCGCGATCTGACCGTCGATCAATCCCGACGCGACGAGCCGCGGAGTTCCGGTGTGCTCTTCCGTCAAGACGAACCGCGACGCGTCGGTTCGTTCGTCGACGCGCAGAACGAGCCGGGTTTCTGGGTCGGCGTGGAAGTCGAAGCGGCGCGTCTTCATCGGGCGCTCCGTCGTTTGGCGTTCGCGGTGTTGAGCGTGGTCGGCTCTATGATGGCGAGCGGCGATGCGCCTTCGACGTTGCCGACGATGCGACCGCCGCCGCCTTGCCGCTTGGCGAGTGCGTAGAGTTCGGGACGCCAAGGGCCGTAGTGTCCCGTGGTGCGATTATGCCAAGCGCATTCCGTGAGCGTGTATAGCGCGCATCGGCGCACGGCGAAGGTCCGATAGAACCAGTCGGCGCCGACCGCGTACCATCCGCGGCGCCCGGCGTCGTCCAGGTAGCCTTGCCACACAACGCGGCTTGGCCATTCCGCCCGGTCCGGGTCGTCGTGAACGTGTTCTTCCACCCACGCATGCGCATACCGGACGCCGGTACTCGATACGCATACGGCATGCGCGACCCGGATCGACGCGTGTATGTCGTCGCGCAAGGTCGGGTCGTCGAGCCGTAAGAGCTCCAGGAAGTCGAGCGCGTCGTCGAAGCAGTGGTGTGTGGGTCGAAGCGTCGGCATGCCGCCCGGCATCGCATGCGCCCGGCGAATATGCAATCAATGGCGCATGACCGACGACGAGTGGGAAGCGTGGGTGATGGCGCGACCGGAAGCTGTTCGAGCGGCGGCTCGCCGGTGGCCAGGCTGCAGCGGCGGCAAGCTCATATGTTACCGGTCGACGGAGAACCCGAGGTTTCACTACACGATTTATAGCTATGCGGAGACGCCGACCGGCGTCACGTGTTCGCTAGTCCATGGGCGCGACTCGACGTTGCCGGGCGTTCGTACGTTCGGACAGCCGCTCGAACAGCTCGTTCCGTGCGGCTGCGGCCGGTGGCAGCCGCCGACGGAGCAACAGACACGAGCGACGCATAAGCGGCTGGGACACATGAAGCAGGAGCGCAACTGATGAACGGCGAGAACGAGCGGGCGGATATGATGGCGACTCGGATTCTCGCGGTGCTCGCGGTGTCCGATCGCAAGGGCGTCGGCGCGACGATCGGCGAGGTGTTGGATATCGTCGCGCGTGACAGCGTGCGCGACGAGAGGGAGCTCGCGCTGCTCACGATAGGCGCGCTGACTGCGCGCAACATAGTGGCCTACGTCGACGAGTATCGGCGCGAGGTGCCGCTTCGAGATATCCGGCTTCGGCTTATCCCATTCGACGGCCCTTGGAAGCGCGGCAGTTGACGCGGCGATCGGTCGCACACATACCGGGTGCATGAGTTCCACGAAGCGCGGCGGGCAACGGTCGGCGGCTGACTACTATCCGACGCCGGGTTGGTGCGTCGAACGGCTGCTCGAAGCGGTGCCACTGCGTGGCGGCGTTTGGCTTGAGCCGACGGCCGGCGATGGCGCCATCGTGCGAGCTGTGAACGGCTATCGGCGGCGGCATGCATTTCCATGGGTCAAGTGGCATCTGGTGGAGCTCGAAGATCGACACGAGCCGAAGCTTCGGCTAGCGGGCGGCTCGAGTGCTGACGTGCAGATCTGTTCGTTCCTGGACTACGAGCCGCCCAACAACGTCGACGTCGACGTCGCGATTCTGAACCCACCGTTCAGGATCGCGAGCGAGGTGATCGAGCATGCGTTCGAGCTCCGCGCGGCGGTCGTCGTCGCGCTGCTACGGCTGAACTATCTCGGGTCGGAACGTCGGGCGGCGGCGCTGCGCGCGTTCATGCCGTCTGTGTACGTGCTACCGAATCGCCCGGCGTTCGACGATCGCGGTACGGATTCGGACGAATATGCATGGTTCGTTTGGCAGCGTGGGCGGGGTCAGGGTGGCCAAGGTCGAATCAGCGTACTCGAGTCGACGCCACGTGATCAGCGCGTGCGACTTCCTCGATCGGCTCGAAGCGGTCACAAGTCGAGTCGGTCGAGCATGACGGCGACACGCTCCGCGGCGTCGGGATAGTGGGAGAGGATGTCGGCGAGTGCTTCGCGAAGCTGGCGCCACCGTGGATTGTTCCGGACGATACGGTCGTCGACTTGCTCGGCGGCGAGCTCGAGGCCGGCCTTCTGGCGCAACAGCTGTGCCTCCATGCGGACGACGCGCATGTAATCGAGCGCGCTCATACCGGGGGTTGCGCGCTTGCGGCGAACCTCGTCGATCAGAGCTTGCGTGTCGGCAAGCGTCGCGCTTACTCCGATCGCCGCCGCGGTCGAAGCCTGCATCTCGGAGATCGCCCGGACCGGCGTCGGCGGTGGGCTCGAGGAGCTCGAAGCGGCTGTCGCCGGTGCTCCGACGCCGGGCGGATCGGGCGGGCGGTCCCAAGTCTCTACTGGGATCGAGTAGACGTCGCGCATCCGGGCGCGCGCGGCTTGCGACGGTAGCTTCAAGCCGTGTCGCCATAGGTGAACGGACTGTCGCGATCGAACGGCAAGTTCGCGAGCAATCCGCGCGATCGACGCCGGGACTGCGCGCAACATGGCTTCGCCTTGTGTGATCGGCGGCGTTACGTATACAGTTGTATTCGACATGCCATCTCCAGAGCGTATCATTGTATTCATACTACTAACAGTCATACTAACTGTTAGTGTGGTGGCCGTATTTGACTGTCTAACAAGGGGCGACATTTAGCGACGTTTGCGCGGGTCCCATGTATCGCGCATCGCATACGGATCGACGAGCGGCGTTCGGAGATCGGTCGGCGGCGGCGGCGGCGGGAGCGGCGTCGGGTCGTAGTTCATCCAGGTGGGTTCCCACGTCGAAAGTGCGAGCGCATCAAAACGATCGGGCGATCTTTTCAGAATCGCTTTGATCGAATCCTTGTCGATCAAGTTCAGGCGCGAACGGTCGTCGATACTCCACGTCATAACGTGAAGCTCGGCGGCGAGATGGTTGTCGGCGATGAGTGAGCCGCCCGATCGAATCCAGCGTTCGAGCGACGCGCAGACTTGATCGCGGACGAGCGCGTAGTTCTCGTGATCGCGGAACGGGCGCACGGAACCGCGAACGCCGATCAGGCGGAACCCGTACGGGTGTGCTTCGTGGTAGGCGCGGAACGTCCCGTATACCTCGGCGCCGACTGCGCCATCGCGATCGATCACGACGACCGGGACTTCGCGCTCGACGCCGAAGGTTCGGATCAGGAGCAGGACGTGTCCGAGGATCGCTTGTGCGGTCATGCCGCGGTGTGCTTCGAGTGCGAGATGTCGGAAGCCGCGGCGAGCGCTGAATCCTGACTCGTCGCCTTTTGAGCCGCTTCCGGCGGGATCTATCCCGATGAACAACAGGCCGTCGGCGGGCGCGTCTTCGAGGCGCTGTTGCGCGGCGGTGATCAAGTCCATCGGGAAGATCCGCCCGATCTCCGCTTGGCAGAACTCGCCAAGAATGCGCACGCGAAAGAATGCGGAGTCGCGACCGTACTCGCCTTCGAGCTCGTCGACGTACTGGCGCGTCGCGAGTCCAGGGATTACGACGCGACCGGCGACGACGTTCGGCGACTCTTCCGACGAGATGCGCATGCGGTGAAACACGGATTCGTCGTCGTTGAAGATCCGATAAAAGAAGCCTTCGTTCCGCGTCGGGTTCGAGATGCAAACCAGCTTGCCGCCGCCCGATAGGTTCCCGCGTATGGCTTCGTAGATGAGATCTTCGACGCCGGTGCATTCGTCGATCAGATACAGATTGTTCGGTCCCGAGATGCCTTGAACGGCTTCGGGTTCGCGCGAAGTGAAGCCGAATATCATCCGGGTTCCGTCGCTCGAAGTGATGCCTGTTCGAGCGAGCGAGCCGACGCGCCCGGTATCTATCAGGGCAGAATGCGCGCACGGTCGCGGCCCGTGCGGGTCGTTCCGCTTGCAGTCAATGCAGCGACCCGACTCCATCAAGACGCGCTGGAGCTCGTACCAGACGACCTTATTCAACTGGCGATCGGTCGTCGACGATAGGATCGATTGCGAGTTCGGCGTCGAGCAATACCACCACAAAGCGAGCGCTGCGATCGTTCGGGTCTTTGACGTCTTTTGGCCACTGCAGACGCCGACGCGATCAAAGTCGCGAACGGCTTCGAGTAGCTCTTGCTGGCGCGACCATGGCTCGAAGCCGAGGATCTGTCGACAGAACCCGACGGGATCGAGGACGTATCGATCGTTGGGCCACGTGAGGGAAATGCGTTCGTGAAGCTTCGCGCGGATTGCGCGCGCGAGATCCGCACCCATCTTGATCCGACTTGATTCGTTCGACGCGCGCGAGCCGAGCCGCGAACGCCGATCTTTTATTGAAAGCTCGTTCGAGTAGGTAACCATCCGTAGTCCGATCGTAAACCTGTTAGGTTTACTGTCGAATCTACTAGAGCGCCAGTTGTTACTAGGTCCGTCGAGCCGCTTACCTAAGCGGATCAATGGCGTCACTACTCCAGCGCGTCGCTAACGTGCTGCTCGGGCGCTCCGCGTACGCTGAGAAGCCGAGCATGTCGACGAGCTCGAACGAGCTCACGTCGCCGCAAGTGATCCGCGCGCGCGAAGCACTCGGCGGCAACCTGGCGCCGCCCGGTCGCGTTCCGACGCGGCTTTACCTTGCCGACGTCGAGACGGCGACGATCGCCGCGGACATGGGGCAGATCAAGCCGGCGGCGCAGCTTATGGCCGCCGCGAAGCAGGATGGCGTGTACTCCGGCGTGCTGTCGACGCGGACGGACGGCCTTGTTCGGCTGCCGCGCAAGTTCGTCGGCGACTCGGAGATCTGCGCGAAGCTCGAAGCGGGGCACACGAGCGGTTCGTCGAACGCCGACCCGCGAAGCGACTTCGACGAGATGTGTCCGCCGAAGGAGTTGGCGTTGCTCGCAGCCGACGGCCTTACGCTCGGGATAGGCGTCGGCGAGCTCGTCGAAGTGCCGGGGCGTGCGTATCCGGTGCTCGTGCGGCTCGATCCGCAATTTCTCGTCTACCTATGGTCGGACGGCTGTTGGTACTACCAGTCCGTCGCCGGCATGCTGCCGATCACTCCGGGCGATGGCCACTGGGTGTTGCATTGTCCAGGTGGTCGCGTCGCGCCTTGGCAGAATGGATTCTGGCGAGCGATCGCGCGCGCGTTCATCCGCAAAGAGACGGCGTCGCTACTGCGCGACAACTGGGAACAGAAGCTATCGAACGCAGCGCGTGTCGCCGAAGCACCACAAGCGGCGACCGAAGATCAGCAACAGGGATGGTTTCAACAGGTCGCGGCGTGGGGGATCAATACGGTTTTTTCCACGAAACCGGGCTACGTGGTCCGGCTGTTGGAAAGTAATGGGATTGGATGGCAATCGTATTCTAAGACGATTGAAGATCAGGATCGCGAGTTTCAGATTTGCGTTGCTGGTCAGACCGTAACGACCGAGGGGAAAAGCGGTTTCGTATCGGCCGATCTCTACAAGTCGATCCGAAGCGACTTGATTCAAGCGACGGGCGACGATCTCGCTTACACCGTGAACACGCAGGTGTTGCCGGCGTACGTGTTCAATGTCTACGGCGAACAAGCGCTCGAGTCGCGCGTCGTCGTAATGGAGTGGGATACGACGCCGCCGAAAGATCTCAACTCGGAAGCGACGTCGCAAGTTACGGCGTCGACTGCGATCAAGGGGCTTACCGAAGCACTGGCGCCGCATGGTAAACGCGTCGACGTCGCGCAACTGTGCGTCTCCTTCGGCGTTCCGATCCTTGGCGACGGCGACGGAGACGGCGCGAACGATGGCGCGTCGAACGACAACTCGGCGAAGGGTTCGAGCGGCGCAGGCGATGGAACGCCAGTCGAAGGCGCAAGCGCGGCGGCGGTCGATCTCGTGGCATCGCAGAAGGACGCAGAGGACACGGCATTGAATGGCGCGCAGATCGCGTCGCTCGTGCTCGTCGTGACACAAGTCGCTGAAGGCAAGATTCCGCGCGACGCAGCGATCGGGATCATCAAGCGTTCGTTCCTAGTCGACGACGCAACGGCGGCTGAAATGCTCGGTTCGGTAGGAGCCGGGTTTGTCCCGTCTAGCGCCGACGCTTCACCTACCGAACCGAGCGCGCCCACTAACACAGAAGAGGCGGCGGAATGAAGCCAGAAGATCAAACGGCGAAGCTGCAACCGTTGCAGCGTTTCGAGCGCGTCGGCGAGCTCGCGATCCGCCCGCAAGCGTTCTTCGAGTTCTTTCTACCGCCGCCGACGGAGCGACGGAACGCGCTCGTCGGCAGTGTCGAGATCGTCGACATATGCGGACCGCTGACGACGCGCGCGGAGATGTGGTGCGACTCGTTCGAGTCGATCGTCGAACGCGTAGCAGTCGCCGCCGCTCGACAGGAAACGACGTCGATCGTGCTTCGCATGGATTCGCCGGGCGGCGATGCGCAGGGAATGATCGACGCGGCGAACAGCATCGCGTCGATCTGCCAGAGTGCAGGCAAGCCGCTTTATGCGTACGTCGGCGCGCAGTGCTGCAGCGCTGCCTATGCGCTCGCATGCGTCGCGGCTCGCATCTTCGTCGGGGCAACGGCGATCGTCGGCTCGATCGGCGTTCTGTCGCGTCGCGTCGACTTCTCACAACAGAACGCCGCGCGCGGTGTGAACGTGGCGTTCGTTGCGACGGGCGCGCGCAAGCTCGACGGGAACGAAGACGCGCCGATCACAGACGACGAGCTCCGAGAGCAACAAGCGCTCGTCGACGAGCTCGGCGCGGTGTTCTTCGAGCATGTCGCCGCGCGTCGTCGGTTGAGTGTCGAAGCGGTCGCCGGGATGAACGGGAAAGTGTTTGCGGGTCGAGCGGCTGTTGCCGCGTCGCTCGCGGACGAGCGCGCGTCGTTCGACGAGTTGCTCGCGAAGATCGCAACAGGAGAACTCAACATGTCAGCATTGCAACGAGCGCGCGCGGCGCTCGAAGAAGCGGCGAAGTCCGACGACAACGAAGTCGCGGCGGAAGCGCGGAAGGCGCTCGCGGCGATGGACGGCGACACAACTGAGCCAGCGGGCGCCGACGACGCGCCCGAACCGACCGACGAACCGAGCGGCGCCGACGACAAACCGGAACCGACCGACGACGACAAGGACAAAGACAAGGACGGCGACAAGCCGGCGGCGATCTCGAAGCGGCAGTTCGCGGCGGTCACGAAGTCGATCGCGGAGCTCGCGGCGGAGAACAAGACGCTCAAGGCGAAGCTCGAGAACGGCGACGCTGATGCGTTCTATGCGTCGCGAGCTGACTTGCCGGCGACGCTAGTCGAGCGGCTTCGCGCGTTGCCGCTCGAGGAGGCGAAGGCGATCGCCGCGGCTATCCCGGTCGCGAAGCCGCCGAAGCTTCCGATCAAGCCGAGCACACAGTCAATCAAGCCGACGCAAGGCAAGACGCAAGGCGTCGAAGCCGGACCGCGGCTGTCGGCGGCTGCGCAAGCGAAGCTCGACGCGCGCATGGGGCTCGCTCCTGCGCCGAAGCTCGTCAACAAGCGGATCGGGAACACGACGTTCGTCGGCGTTCCAGAAGATTACCAGCTGCCTTCGGCGGTGGAGTCGAGCAAGTAGCGCGCGCGACGTAGCGCGCTCGAACTAACACGACAGGGAAAGTTAGGTCAGATCAATGGCTCGATTTATCAATCACGTTCCGATCAGCAAGTACGGGTTCATCCTGAAGGCTGCCGACGTGGCGGTTCAAGGGAACGTTGCGTTCGGCGATCCTGCAACCGGCTTCGTCACGATCACACCGTCGCTTACGACGATCGCGGTCGGACACTTTGCCGAAGGGTTCACCGGCGACGGGATCAAGAAGATCAGCGTTCGACTGTTCGGCGAGGTGCAAGGGTACTGGTTTACGAACGACACCGGGACCGCGATCGTTCGCGCGTTCACGGTCGCGAACTACCTCAACGGGTCAACCGTTACGGGCGCGGCGGGTTGTCCTGCTGGCTACGTGGTCGAAGCGAACACGGCGCAAGTGCTCATTGTGCCGCGCATCATCGCCGCTCCAGTGGCGGCGGATGAGGAGCCACTACCCTGACAGGTGGGGCATCGGCCTAACAGTTAGATCAAAGGATATAGGTAAGCGATATGATCATTGATCCGGCGTTCCTCGGCTCTCTCGAGTCGAACATGCGCGTGTTGTTCGACCAGAAGTATTCGTCGCTAAACGAAGAAGCTTGGTGGCGTGTTTGCACGTATGAGAGCACGAGCCGATCTCTAAAAGAGATCGTGTATTTCTCGCTCGAGACGGCGAAGCTTCATCGCGGGTTCAAGGGCGGATTCAAGACGTTTGATGAGATCCGCTATCTGAACACGGCGGTCGAGAACGAATACACACAGTCAGGCTTGGAGCTGACCGAGGCGGAGCTTTCCGATCTCGACGGGAACGGCGTTCAATCGGCGACGAAGTGGATCGGCGAGATCGGACAGCTGACAGCGCATCACCCGCAACAGATGCTGGCGAATGCGATTCTCGCAAACCCGCTTACGTATGATGGCCTTTCGTATTTCAACGCTGGGCACTTCACGAACGGCGTCGATAACGTAGACGGCGTCTATTCGAACGACTTCACCGGCGCAGTGACGGCGACGAATCCCGGACCTTTGCCGATCTGGAACGCTGCCGGGACGCTCACTCTCGACACTGCGGCGCTGAACCTGACGAAAGCAATCGCAGCGATCAAGCAGCTGAAAACGCCGACCGGATACCCGCGCAAGCTCCGCGTGAAAGCCTTGATCGTTCCGCCTTCGCAGTATGGGCGCGCGGTCCAGCTGGTGATGGGCGCGTTCCTACCGGGCGCAGCTGTGAGCGGCGGCGGTACCGCTGACAACAAGCCGCTTGCGGCTTCGTGGGGGATCGGACAGCCGCTCGCCGCCGACGAGTTGAGTTCGTCGTTCACGGGCGGATCGGACACGTCTTACTATCTCGCGACGGAGTTCGTCGGCGAGGAGGGCGCGTTCATCTACTCGAACCGTCAACCGTTCGCGGTTCGCTACAACTCCGGCATGACGGACGCGGAGCTCGAACGCGCCGACAAACTCCAGTGGACATGCAAGGGCCGCAACGGGCTTTTGCCGCTGCATCCGTACGGCTTGTTTCGCGTTCAAGCGACTTGATCGAGGGAAGGAGGTGTCAGGGTTATGGCGTATCTAACGTTAGAAGAGTTCAAGCTGTATTCGCTGATACCTCCTGAGTTCGTCGATCGCGTCGAGCTGCAGAATCCGGGGTTCATCTCGGGACAGCTCGATCTTCAATCGGCGTTCATCGACACGCGCTTGCGCAAGCGTTACGACGCGCCATTTAAAGAACCCTATTCGCTCGTGTTGCTGTCGTGGCTTGCGCGGCTCGTAACGATGAGCGTTTGGCTTCGACGCGGTTACTCGCCGACCGATGAGGAGGCGCGGACCTATCAGGATCAATACAACCAAGTACAAGCCGATCTGAAGGAGGCCGCCGACTCTGAGAACGGTTGGCTCGATCTGCCGCTTCGACAAGACACGAAGCAGAGCGGGATCGTTACGCAGGTTCCGCGCGTCTACAGCGAAGCGGGGCCGTATGTGTGGACCACGAAGCAGCGGCAACGGGCGCGCGAAGAAGACTCGAACGGTGGGGGCACGTTCCAGTGATGGCAACGTCGAATCACGACGAGCTCAACAAGCTTATTCAAGCTGTGCGCGCGCTGGGCAAGCTCGACGAAGTTGCGGCTCCGCGCGTTGCCGACGTGATCAACGCGGAGATCAAGCGCACTGTCGCGGCTGGTACTGACCCGTACGGCGTCCCGTGGATGCTGCGCAAGGCCGACGGCGGACGACCGCTCGTGCACGGCGACAAGACGTTGCAGGCGCAGACGATCGGGTCGCTTGTGATCGTGACGATCACTGGCGAGGACGCGCGGCATTCGATCGGGTGGGCGCGCGGCGGAACGGTGCGAGAGATCATCCCGTCGAAGGGCCTTAGCGACCGCATGGCGGGCGAGTGTCTCGAAGCGGTGGGCAAGGCGTTTCAGGAAGTCTTAGCGGCGGGGGCGCGCTCCAGTGGCTGACATTCTCGCGCTCGAGAACCTTTACAACGGCGTTCGCGCGTACTTCGACGCGAACGGATGGACGAAGGTCTATCAGCCGTTTGGGTGGCGCGAGCCGGCGCAGCAACAGACCGTCGAAGATCGTATCGCATGGGTTCCGGGCGACCGCTCGGGGTTCGTCGGCGAGCTCGAAGGCACGACTCAACCGGGCGGCGTTCCGCGCTATCTCGCGACGCTGAACGAGGTGTTTCACGTCGTCGTGTCGACGTGGGCCGACGAGAAAGAACCAGAGAGCGAGCTGCTCGCATGGCGTTCGACGCGCATCCTGTGGGGGCGCTGGTACGAAGCGGCGTTTCACGTCGCGCAGGGGACGTTCACGATTCGGCGCCAAGAGTGGGTGCAGATCCATAAAGAGCGGCGATCGGGAACCGCGCTCATTGCGACGATCACGATTCAGTCGCCGATGTATTCCGACGAGTGGACGATCATCCCGTTGCCGGGAACTCCGCTCGACTCGCCGGCTCGGTTCGTTGTCGACGTCGAGGAGCTCGACGTGACGGAGCAAGTCATAAGCGGACCGGCGGCGCCGATCGCAGTCGCGGCGACGATCGGGCAGATCACACTTGCTGGCGAACAGCCGATCGACGAGCTGCCTTTGGCGAGCGGCGCGATCGCGCTCGTGAAGGATCAGTTCGACAAGACGGAGAATGGTCTTTACGTCGTCGACGTGGGCGCATGGGTGCGCACTGCGGATGTACTCGCGCAAGGGTTCTTCGTGACTGTTGCGCCCGGCGGAACGGCCAACGGTGACACGGGTTGGCGGCTCATCACTTCCGATCCTGTAGTCGTCGGCGTCTCGCCGCTCGAGTTCGAGCTGTACGGGCCTTTCCGTGTAACCGAAGAGGATTAGTCAGATGACACAACCTGCAGTCACGATTACGGAGACCGACAACGCGTTAGGCGTGTTGCCGGATAGTGAGGGCGCGTTGCTCGCGTTGATCGGCACGTCAACGAGCGGACCGCTCAACATGCCGGCGACGTATGGGCGAACGAAGTCGTTACAAGCCGACTTCGGTGCGGGAGATCTCGTCGAAGCGGGCGCGCGCTCGATCGAGCTGTACGGGCGCCCGGTCGTCGTGATTCGTTGCGCGGCGTCGACGCCGGGCGCGATCGGCACGATCGCTCATACAGGAACCGGAACGGCGGTGTTCACTGCCGATCCGTCGGCGGCTCCAGCGCAGGCGTACAACGTGAAGATCACGTTCGTTGGGCCCGGTACAGTCGGGACGACTGGCATTACGTATCGCTACACGATCGACGGCGGTCGCAACGTGAGTGCACTGCAGTCGCTTGGCGCCTCCACGTCGCTGACGATTCCGGGAACCGGGATCGTGCTTGCGATCGCCGCTGGAACGGTCGTCGCGAACGACACGGTAGCGTTCACGACAACGGCTCCCACTGCCGACGCGGCGGGCATCACGGCGGCGATCGACGCGCTCGCGCTGAGCGTGGTCAACTGGCGTATCTGCTTCATCGTTCCGCCGATCATTCAGAACGTCGCGCTTGCAGTCGACCAGAAGTTCGTGGGGCTGCAAGCGAACCATAAGCCGCGCATGTACATCGCGAATGCGCGGTTGCCGACGACCGGCGAAACCGAAGCAGCGTATCTGGCGGCGTTGTCGACGGAGTGGGGATTGTTCGCGACGACGTTCGGTTCGATCTGCGCAGGTGCGGCGAACATGGCGTCGTCGATCGACGGGAAGATCTATGCGCGCCCGGCGTCGTTCGCGGTCGCGCCGCTGCAGAACATCGTGTCGGAGGAAGTCGATATTGCCGACGTGAATCTCGGCGCGTTGCCGGGCGTGGCGCTCCGCGATGCGAACGGTAACCCGGTGTTGGGGCTACACGACGAGACTCTATTTCCAGGGCTCGACGATGCGCGCTTCACGGTGCTTCGTACTTGGATCGGAGTGCAAGGCATCTACGTCAACCGACCGCGCATCATGAGTGCGAGCGGCTCGGACTTCTATTTGATCCCGCACCGATTGATCATCAACATCGCCGAAGATGTGATCTATCAGTTCCTGCTTCGCCGCGTGAATCAGGGGATCATCCTGGACAAGAAGACCGGCTACATCCTGAAGTCCGAGGCGATGGAACTCAACGCAGGCGGGACGAACGCGCTTCGCTCCGCGCTTATGCCAGTCCCGAAGGTGAGCGACGCATACTTCGAGGTTCAGCGTAACGACAACATCTTGTCGACGAAAACCATTCACGGGCGCGTGCGAGTTCTGCCGCTCGGCTATGTGGAATACTTCGACGTCGAGATCGGATTCGTCAATCCGGCGATGCAAGTGCTGTTCACGGCGGCGGCGTAAGGCTGACGTAAGGTCGGCGAGAAAGGCGTTACGTCATGGCGGATCAAGTATTCATCAACGGCAATCAGATGTCTTGGGCTTCACTGAAAGTGAAGATCGCGGGACAACTCATCATCGGATTTACGGGGCTTACATACGGCGACAAGCGCGATCAGGCGCTCTTGTATGGCGCTGGTCGCGCGCAGACTCCGCGCGGCAAAACGAGCGGCGTGTATACGCCGGACACGTGCAAGATTACTGGCTACGTGTCGACGGTCGCGGAGATGCGCCGCATGCTTGCGGAGCAGTCGGATTCTGGCACTTCATACGGCGGGGTGCCTTTTCAGGTCGTCTCGCAGTTCATCGAAAACGGGTCGGAAGATCCGCAGACGATCGAGATCAACGGATGCACTTGGACGAGTAGCTCGGCGTCGTTCACGCAAGGCACAGAGGGGTTGCAAGAAGACGTCGAGTTCTTGCCGATGCAGATCATCCGCAACGGCTTGGCGTTGTTCGAGCCGCAAGACTTGTAGGGCGAGCGCGACACGAGAACCGCGAAGGGCGAGCGAAGGGCGAAGGGTTGAAGGATGACGGACACTGCAATCACTACCACTGACACGCAACACGAGCCGACCGCAGAGGAGCGGCGGCTTGCGGAGATCAAGGCGAAGCGCGAAGCGATCGCGAAGGCTCGCGAGGATCGCGCGAAGGCGAAGGAGATCGAGCGCGAGCTCGAAGCGGAAGGCGTCGCGCTTGCCGACGACGAAGCGCTCGAGAAACTCGAAGCGGAGTACGGCGACGCCGGGAAAAAGATCATCATGCTGCGCACGAAGGCGGGCGGCGTGATTCTCAAGAAGCCGACACACGCACAGTGGCGTGCGCATCAAGATAAGCAGCTGAAGCGCGGACACGCGAATACAGACGAGTCGGAGAAGATCGTTCGGCAATGCCGCTTGTATCCCGACGCGTCGCGCTTTGAAGCGATTATCGAAGAGTATCCGGGCGCGCTTGCGGCGTGCTTCGGCGCGCTGGCGACGCTCGTCGAAGGAGGTGCGGCGGAAGCCAACGCAAAATAGCGGCGGCGTTCCGTGCGTCGCACGAGAACCCAGCGATCATCGCGCACGGGTTGCTCGCGCTCGTTCGGTACGCCGTGACTGCAGACGACGAGCTCGACGACGAGCTCGTGTTGCAAGCCAGTATCGGAGCGCTCGGAGTCGCCGAAGGGCTTGCGTGCATACGGTGGATCGCGAAGGCGCTGTCGAAGGGATAGTTCGAGCATGGCGAAGAAGTCGAGTCAGACGCGTGCAGTGCTGGAGCTCGAGCTCGACGCCGACGAGCTGAAGGCGGCGGCGGCGGATAGCGTCGCCGCGCTCGATCGTCTCGACAAAGAGCTTCGCAACGCGACCAAAGATCTCGACTCAATGCAGAAGTCGCTCCGGCGGCTGAAACAGGGCGGCTACGAGAACTCACAGCAAGCGAAGGATCTCACGGCGAAGATCGCCGCCCAACAACAACGCATAGCGAAAGCTGACGCGCTGTATCGCTCACTCGGCGGCGACGCCGCTCGACTGGCGCGACAGAATCGATCGGCGGCGAAGTCGTTCGAGACGTTGCTCAAAGAAGCGGCGAAGACGTCGGGCGCGATCGGAGCGCTCGCAAAAACGATGCTCGTGATCAATGAGCGACTCGGCGCGAAGGGCGGCAAGGGAGCGGTTGCGCGCGCGCTCGCGCTTGCCGCGGCAATGGCATTGCTCACGACGAAAACCGTGCAGGCAACGAAGGCGCTTTACCGCTATGGAGTGGCGCAAGCCGACGCGCGGCGGTCGGAACTGCTCGGGCTCGAAGCCATGACGAAGCGGCGCAATTTCTGGCGTGTGCAAGCCGGCAACGCGCAACAGATGCAGGAGTCGATCGATCGAGTGTCGGCGTCGGTCTCGATCGGGCGCGACAAGATCGCCGCGTATCAGCAACAGCTGTACCGCGCAGGCTTGCGCGCGAAGAACCTTGATCAAGCGTTGCTCGGTATGTCCATGACAATGGCGGGCACACAGAGCGAAGAAGAAGCTCAGTGGTTCGCATATGTCGCCGGTGCTGCCGCGCGCGCAGGCGGTAGCGTCGAGAAGTTCACGAACACAGTACGCAACCGGCTCGGCGGCATCGTGTCGAAGCAGCTCGACTCACTGACTGTGCAGTCGGAAAAGCTGCAAGAGTCCTTCGCCGCGCTGTTCGCCGATCTTCCGATCGGACCGCTGCTCAAGGCGAAGCGCGAGTTCAACGAACTCTTTTCGCAGTCGACAGAATCCGGCAAGGCATTGAAGGCGCTGTTAGGTGATCTGTTGACGCCGCTTATTCGAGCGGCAACGGTCGGGCGTCGCGTTCTGAAAACGTTCTTTCAAGGTGTGATCCTCGGCTTGCTCGAAGTCGAAGGCGCCATTCTCGACGTGCTCGTATGGTGGAAACGAACCTTCGGCTTGCCGATCTTCAAGTTCAAAACTGACTCGAAGATCGTGTTCGAAGCGGCTCGACTCGCGGTGAAGGGGTTTCTCGTGCTCGTCGTTTTGATGTCGGCGTCGCTTGCGCTGTTCGCGGTGAAGATCGCGCCGCTCGTGATCGGAGCGATCTGGAAGCTCACCTATGCGATCAACTTCATGGGCCTTCGCTGGGCAGCGGTCGCCGGGAAGTGGCTCGCTGTCGGCGCGTGGCGCGTGCTCGGAACTGTGATCATGTGGGTCGGGCGGCAACTGTTCTTCCTGGCTATGCGCGGTCTCGGAAGCTTGATCGCCGGCTTCGTTCGATTGCTGCCGATCGTCGCTAGCGCGGTCGTCTCCTTCGGCGCGTTTCTCGTCGAGCTCTTGATCGCGGCGGCTCCATTCCTAGCTGCAGCTGCAGCGGCATACCTGCTCGCGAAGGCGGTCGTATGGCTGCTCGACTGGTTCTCCGGAACGAAGTGGGGAAAGAAGTTCAAAGAGATATGGAGCGCGTTTACTGAGTGGATCTCGCCGATCGGCGATTGGTTCAAGTCGCTCGGAAAAAGCATCTCGTCGTGGTTCGGGAACTCGCTCGACTCGGCGAAGGACTACGGCAAAGGCTTAGGCGATGCGCTGTCGAGCGGCTTCGACGAAAGCTTGCCAGGGCTTGCCGGCGATCTCGACGCGTCGCTGTTGGCATCGCCGCCGAAGTTCGACATTCCGTCGAAGCAGTCGACGCGCGGCTTCACGTCGAACACGACGAACCATTACTCGATCGGCGACATAAACATCACGCTCGAGCCGCGCGAAGGCGAAGCTCCAGAGGAAACCGGGCAGCGGGCGGCGGCGTCGTTCTCGACTGCTCTTATGGAACAGCTGCGAACCGTCAACGATCAAATGGGCGGGCGCGACGTCGCCATGAGTACGCCATGACAAGTCCATTCATCGATCCGCAAAATCTCGACACGATCTTGTTCGCCGGCAAGAAGTCGCCGGGCTTTTGCGAGATCGAGGGTCTCGAGGAAGTGCGCAAGTTCGACGAGCGCGCAGGCTACGGCGTCGCCGGTGCGACCGTTATGTTCATGGGTCGCGGTATCTGTCACTTCACTGTCAGACTGTATCTGTGGAACGAACTCGAGTGGCAACGGTGGCTCTCATTCAAGCCGGTTGTCGACAAGCTTCCGATCGGCAAGAACGCGAAGGGCATCGAAGTCAAACACACAATGATCAACAGCGTTGGGATCGCCGCTGTGTACGTCGAAGAGTTGTTCGCGCCGACGCAGACCGAGCCGGGGCTATGGGTGGTCGAGCTCCGGCTCGTCGAAGCGCGGATGCCATTCTTTCAAATGAGCGAGCTCGACGGAGCCGAAGCGACGCAGAACGACGAGTTCTCCGCGCGAACAAAAGCACAGCGGCTCTACAACCAAGCACAGAAAGATCTGTTGTCGAAGCCGTAGCTCGAAGGTGCACAGATGGCCGACTTTCACGTAACAGCCAACCGGGAACGCGTTCGATCGCTGAAGCTCACCGTGCCGAATCAGGGCGCTTGGCTTGCCGATATCGTGTTCGCCGAAGCTCCGGCGCTCGCATCGGGCGCAGCGGTCGATCTGAAGATCGGCGCGCAGACATGGCGCGGTGTGGTCTCCGAGGGCGAGAACGGAAGCTTCGCGCTTGCACGGCATTGCATGCTTCGCGGTGGTGCTGGCGCGTGGTCGCGCACGTTGCCGGCGAAGCACTATCACAACGACGCCGGGGTTCGCGCGTCGCTGGTCGCCGAAGATCTATGTCGCGAGCTCGGCGAGACGCTCGGCTCGTTCGTTCCTGCACACGACCGGCTCGGCGTCGACTACGTGAGGCAAGCCGGGCGCACGGCGGCGGGGACGCTCGAGGATGTCGCCGGCGGTGTGCCGTGGTATGTCGCCGGCGACGGGACGACGAACGTCGGACTTCGCCCGGCGACGAGTGTCGACGCGTCGCGCTTCGAGCTTCTGTCGTTCGATCCGAAGCTTCGCGTCGCGTCGATCGCGCTTGCCGACTCCGAGCTCGGGCCCATTGGGATCGGCTCGATCCTTGTCGATCCGCGGCTCGACGCCGCTGCGACGATTCGCGAATACACGCTCGAAGTCGACGAGTCGAAGCTTCGGCTCGTCGCGTATTGCGGCGGCGACGAGAACACGAAGGGCAATCTGTCGGCGCTCCTGACGTCGATCGTGCAACGCATCATGGACGGTAAGCTTCTGGGGAAGTACCGCTACCGCGTCGTCCGCATGCTCGGCGACGGGCGCGTCGATCTGCAGATCGTCAACCAGGCGTCGAACCTTCCCGACCTTCGATACATCTCGATGTGGCCAGGCGTTGCCGGCGTGCATGCCGTGTTGACGCCGGGCGTCGAAGTGCTCGTCGAGTTCGTCGAAGGCGACCGGGCGCAACCTGTGCTCGTCGGCTTCGCCGGTGTGGGCAAGCCGGGATTCGTCCCGGCGCAGATTCAGTTCCGCGGCTCGACGGACGTCGCCGCGCGCGTCGGGGACTTGATATCGGTCGCGCCGCAAGTCGGGCAACAGATCACACTAGTTGCTGTCGGTGCGGGAACGGGCGCGGGCGCCTACACGTTTACGTTCTCGCCGGTGCCAGTGCGCACGGGCGAGCCGCCCGAACCGGTGTTGACCGGGACGATCCGCGACTCTGACTCGAAGGTGTATCTGTGAACGAGCTCATGCGTACATCGCTCGAAGCGTCGATCGCGAAGCTCAAGCGACGCGTTACGCCGCCGACTGGCGCGCTCGGTTGGGGTGTGGATCTGTCGTGTGTATTCGATATCGACGCGAACGCGACCGAAGTCGATCCGCGTTCGATACTCGCGATCTCGCAAGCGGTGTTCCGTCGGTTCATCACTGCGCGCGGGACGCTCGACGACGATCAAGAGTACGGCTACGACATTCGATGGCTCGTGAATCGAGGGATCACGGCGGCATACGTGCCGCAACTCGCGAGCGATATCGCCGCCGAAGCGCGGAAAGATCAACGCGTCGCGCAAGCTGAATGCGTATGCACATTCAACTCCAGCACGCACAAGCTAACAGTTAGACTGCACATCACGGCGGCGAGTAGCGACGAGTCCTTCGAGCTCGTGTTCAGCGTGACGGACGGTGATGTACTTGTGGAGAAGCTTCTATGACGACTCCATCAGCATTCAACTTCGACGAGCTCGTAACGCCGGTCACTCCTGACGAAGCCGAGAAGTCGTATTACGACGTGCTCGGCGCGATCGGCGTCACCACGACGCAGTGGCAACCGGGCAGCGTTGTTCGGACGTACATCACCGGGACGTCGATCCTAGTCGCCGCGCTATCCGAAGTGATGGCGGCGATCTCGCGTTCGGGTTTTCTCGAGTTGAGCTCCGGCGAGTGGCTTCATCAAGTCGCGCACTACGTGTACGGGATCGACTACTTGCCGGCGACTTTCGCAAGCGGCGTGGTGACACTCACGAATACGGGCGGCGGCTTGTATGTGCTGGCGCCCGGCGACTTGATCGCGCTGAACCCGACGACGAAAAAGACGTATCGGAATCAAGCGGCGATCACGTTGAATCCGTTGTCGACGGTGACGAACGTCGCCATCCTTGCCGAAGAAGTCGGCACTCCTTCGAGCTCCGCCGCGCATGGGATCTCCCAGCTCGTCACGACGCTTCTAGGCGTCACTGTGGATAACCCGGCGTCGGTCGTCGGGCGCGACGCGGAGACGGACGAGGAGCTTCGGTCGCGCTGCTACGCGATGCTCGGATCGCTGAGTCCGCTGGGCCCGTGGGATGCGTACCGCTATGCCGCGGTGAACGCGACGCGACCCGACGGATCGAACGTCGGCGTAACGCGTACGCAGAACCAGAAGGACGGCTACGGCAATCAAACGACGTTCGTCGCGACGCGCTCGGGCGGCGTTCCGGGAACCGTCGGCAACCTGGCGACCGATCTCGGGCTGGTCGACTATGAGATACAGCACAAGGCGGCGCCGCTGTGCGTCACGGCTCACACGTCGTCGGCGATCACGGTCGCGACGCCGGTCGGTTACGAGGCGTGGATGTATTCGACGGCGAGCTTCACGTCGGACGAAGCGAAGGCTTTGATCTCCACTGCGCTCGACGATCTGTTCTCAGCGAACCCGATCGGCGGCGCGTTGCTCGTCGCCACTGACACGACCGGGTTTCTGTTCCGCGATGCCATCATTGCGGCGATCAAGGGCGCGATACCTGAGATCTATCACGTGACGCTGAGTGCTCCGACGGCGGACGTCGCGCTTGTGATCGGTCGCGTCGCGACTCGAACGACGACGACCGGAACGATCCATATCGTCGCGCCGCCCGAAGGGTTCGGAGGGTAGGAGCGTATGGCGACGGAAGCTGCATACGAAGCGGTCGAGCTGCTTGTGTTCCGCGAAGCGATTCGCGCGGCGTCGCCGCTGTGGCTCGCCACTGGATACAACGAGAAGATCCTTTACTCCGCGCATGCGCTACTCGACGCGACGGGCGCTTCGACGCAACAAGGCATCTTGTGTCGATTTCCCGGCGTCGCGCTGGACGAGTCGCTTCCGTACATCGGCAAGGAACGCCGCATTCGTCGAGGGCTCTACGAAGACAATCCGACGTACGCCGACCGGCTTCGATACTGGCTTCGCGATCATCGGTTTCGCGGCGGGCCCTATGCGCTGCTGAATCAGCTGTATCTGCACTACAAGCCGCACGGGTTCCCGATCGATCTGATTTACGCATCGGGTAAGAAGTATTCGATCACGGCGACGAACCCGACGCCGGTCGAAAGTATGATCGTGTGGTCGCAAACGGGATCGCTGAGGTGGGCAGAGTGGACGCTCATTTACTACACCGATCAGTTCAGCGGGACGTTGACGGCAGATCAACGCGCCGACCTTGGCGCCATACCGCGCGAATGGAACGCGGCTCATGCGATCGGAACGATCGTCGTGTTGCCGACTGCCGGCGAGTTGTGGGATTCGCTGCCGCCAGCGACATGGGATACGCCGCTGCCGAGCACGTGGAGCTCCGCGCTAGGGCCGTCGCAAATCATCAACATCTGACAGTTAGGGGGCGAAGCCATGTCTCACGCATTGACCGAAGTCGCAACGTTTGATCCGACCGTAACGGTTCCCGACGGAACAGACTCCGGCGCAGTGCGCGCGGCGAACGTTGCGGCGATCTCGCAAGTGCTCGCGAACCGCTCGCGCTACCTGAAGAACCTTGCCGACGGCGCCGCGCAGAAGTCCGGCGGTAACACGTTCACGGGAACGAACAACTTCGCGGCGCTCAATGCAACGTCACTCAACGTCACGCCGGGCGCGACGGCGCTCGGAGCTCTCACGGCAGGAACGACAACGCTCGGAGCGGTTTCGGCTCCCAGCTACGCGAACACGGTACCGCTGTTGCGGCAACTCCAGATCGATCTACGCACCGGAACCGCGATCGGGTTTCTGTTCGGCGTTGGCCTTCCGCAAGCGTACTTCATCGAAGGGGAAGGAATCATATTCTCCCAGACCGGTGGCGGCGGCGGAGCGTGGGCCGTTCCGTTAGTCCTTCCGCACGGCGGGGTAATCTCAGCGAACGGGATTCGAGTTCTCTTCAATCAGGCCGGGGCTAACGCAGTAACCTTCAATCTCGTGGAAACGCAATACAACTGGACAACCGGAACCGACGACCAGTTCGGCATTGGCGATGCGAATCAGACCTTCGCGGCGACCGGAAATGTTGTGACGAACCTAGTCACACCGGCATACAGCGTGGATCGTCAGAATAAGACTCTATATCTGGTCGCAAGGTCGCTCGAGGAAACAGCAAGCGCATCGTGGCGCGGCTTGCGTGTCACGTATAGCGATCTCGGTCCGTCGTCGCATTGGCAGTGAAAGGAGCGTCGTTATGTCCTCATACCTTGATGCCTTACTATCTGGAGCCGCGGCGGCGACGAAGCTTGCGACCGCGACGAGCGGCGTATTCGTCGACGTAGGCAACGCGCCGCCGCCCGTTGCAAAGCAGGTGCTAACGGCGACTTCGCCGACGACTGCGACATGGCAAGTCCCGCAAGCGTCGGGCGATCTCGAGACGAACGTTCCGGGCGCTCCGGTGGATATCAGCGGAGCGGCGCCGCCCGTCGAAGGTCAGGTGTTGACGGCGACGTCGCCGACGACTGCGATTTGGCGGGTCCCCGGACTGCACTACGATCCGGGGATCAAGTTTTGGACAAGTAGCATCGGGTCGGCGACGATCACTCCGGGGACGTGGGGCTTCATTCAGCAAGCGCCCGGCGCGACAGATCCGATCGTCGTGTACATCGTGTCATCACTCGCGGCGCCGCCCATTGATTCGCGCTTCGCGCTGTATGTCGGGCGCGATGTGACAGTCCCGGTCACGGTGAGCGTGCTCGGCGCATCGCAGATTCAAGGGCTCGACGGAGTTCTCGGGACGAGCACGACACTGCTTCCGGGCAGTGACTACGAGTGGGTCTTTTATCACGAAGATTCGTCGGCGCTTTGGGGCCTTGTGAGTGACACGGCGGCGGTCGCGAAGCGGATCGCAGTCGCCGGTGGAGTGGTCGAGGTGGCGAGTTCGCCGGCTCCGATCGCTGGTTACACTTTGGTTGCGACCGGTGCTGCGCATGCTGTGTGGTCGAGCATCGGCGGCTCGACGGCGGCGGCGCTCGCCGATGCGTTTGCGAACGCGCTCTATGTCGACGCGATTGTGTCGTCGAACAGCGACCTTTACGGGAACAGCGGCGGAAGCGAAACCGACGGCATCGGCTACGGCCAAGAGATCTTCGTGTTGGCTGTTGCTCAGATCGACAACACTGAAAACGGTTTCTGGAAAACGCACGACGGCACGTGGCCTCGTGCTCCGGGCTATCCGTTGCCGGTTGACACGACTGTCGGACAGCTCGTGATCGTGCGGGACGGGACCGAGTTTGCCGGCTCGGCGTGGGTGTACCTCGGCGCCGACGAGTGGGGACAGATCGCGGCTGGGTCGCCGATTACCGGCGGCGACTTCATGGTTCGGGTCGGCAACAAGATTCATCTTGTTGGGCCGATCACTGCAGGTGTGCATGGGAACCTCGGCGGCGGCGCGTTGCATGCTGACGCTACGACGACCGTTAGCGGATTCTTTACGGGCGCGGAGAAGGTGAAGCTCTCCGGCATTGCTACGAGCGCGGCGGCGGTTACGAGCGTTGCGCCCACGCAGATCACAGCTACCGCAACTGCGGCGGCTGGCTCGCAACTTGACGCGGCAAGGCGCGATCACATTCACAGCATCGCGACGGCGGCTCCTTCCACGCTTGTTGCTGGCGGAGTGAACACGATCGGAACGTCCGCAAACCTTGCGCGTGCGGATCACATTCATCAAATCCCGGCGTACGGGACCGCGTCCGCTACGATCTGCCAGGGGAATGACGCAAGACTTTCTGACGACCGCGTGGCGAGCGCGCTGCGTACCACGACTAACACCGTCAACGTGTCGTCGGCTGTCGTGCCGTCTGCAGGTCAAGTGCTCTGCGCGACTAGTGGATCGGCGGCGGGATGGGCAAGTCCGGCGTTCGATCCGGGGTTGAACGGTCTGAGGATTTCAGACACTGCGGATGATTCTCTAGGCACGGACGGTGCGAACAATACAATCTTCCTTGCGCACGCGAAGGGAAACACAATCGCGTTGTACGACGGGGCGAACTCCCGCTGGCTCGTGTACACAGCGGCGGGCGCGTCAGGTGCGATTACGTACCCTTTGAGCGGTCGCACAGCTGGCCTTCCGTTCGACGTGTTCGTGTACTGGAACGGCTCGACGCTTGTGCTGGAGCCGTTGAACTGGACGAACGCAACGACGCGCGCAACGCCACTGCTCAGAACGGGGGGCGTGTGGGTGAAACAGGGAGACGCATCGCGCCGCTATCTCGGAACAGTGCGACCGCGCAGCGCGACGACTTATCGAGTCGCGCGGGCGGCTGCTATCGACGGGAACTCTGCGGGTATCGACTACTGGAACTATGACAATAGGCGACAAACCGGGATCGTGCTGGTCGGACCTAACACCCCGACCTACGCGTATGCGACGGCGGCATGGCGGCAAGCGAACGGAGCAGCAGCCGCGCAGATCGATGTCATAGCGGGCATCGCGGGCGACCCTTGCTTCTTTGACGTCATTGCGACAGCCACCACGACGAACGCGACTGTTGTGTCGATGGGGGTGGGTATTGGGATCAACTCAACGACAGCGACTTCGAGTCGGCACGGGTCGACGCAGATCGCCAATAGCGCTCCGTCGATCGTGCAAGCCCACCTGCACGCCCATCTTTGCAACAACAATCCGCTGGGCGTCACTCAATACGCGTGGCTTGAATACGGCGCTGCGTCGTCGTCGTTTGTCGGCATAAATGCCGACACCAAGCATCAGCCGGGGATGTCCGGGCTCGTGTGGTTTTGACGGGGGCTGGCCGAGTGGGCCGCTCGAAGGGGTGACAGAACATGGCAACCGAACCGATCATCACGACGAACAAGCCGCGCTACACGGAGATCGTCGACTGCTCTGCGCGCGACTACACGATCGCAGTCTCGAAGGTAGACGCAGTCACAAAGACGGACGCGGGCGTCGTGATCGTTGGCATCGTACGGATCGAGGTGCGAACGCGAGCCGGCAACCGAACACTGTACGCGTTCGAGCTCGATCCGTCCGAAGTGGTCGCGCTGCAAAGTGCGATCGCGAACGCGACCGCGATCAATCCGCCGCCGCCGCTGGACTACGACGCGGTAGTCGCGCCCGTCGACGTGACGTTCGTCGCGACTCCGCGCCCGTAGCGGCGCCGCCCGGACAGGCGCCCGTAGCGGGCCCGTAACGCCGGACACGGCGGCGTGCTAGGCTGCGGTGGGTGTGGGTGTGCGGTGGGTAACTGGGGTGTGTGGTGGTGATTGCTCGCTCTCACGACGACCGGCGTCGCGCTCGTCTCGCCCGATGAGCCGACGCCGGTCGATCGACTTCGAGATCGCCGCCGATCGCCGGGTGCCGCCGCAAACCTGGAGAACCGGACAAGAGATCGCTCCGCGGATTGTCCGGAATGAATCTCGCGGACGCCGATCGATTCGCGATCTTGTCCGCTTTGCCGTCAGATCGGACAATGGTACTTGCGAGTTCCCGGCTCCCTTCGAGCCGGCGAATAAGGAAGTACCCACATGGCACACGGAAACGAGATCGAGACGGCGGCGAGCGGCGCGAACGAGTCGGCAACGATCGAGCAACTAGCGGCGAGCTACGCCGAACTAACGCTCGACTGCCTGCACAGCATGGCGAAGTCCGGACCGGACAGCGCGCATCGCCGGGCGGCGCAACGCGTGATCGACGAGCGGACACGCATGGTCGCGCTGGCGAGCGAGCCGAAGGAAGCGACGACCGCGTATCGCGTGACGCTCAAGACGAGCATGTACGGAACGCCGATGCCGGTCGCCGAAGCGCTCGTGTCCGGGCGGTCGGATCGACACGCGCGGGCGGCGGGACTGGAGCTCGCCGCCGATATCGAACGGGCGCTCGCGACGACGCGCGAGAAGTGGCTCGTGACAGTGGGCGGCGTGGCGATTCCTGAACGCGACTTCCTACGCGTCGACGTGTCGCTGTCGCTCATGACTGCCGATCCAGCCGAAGCGCGGCGGGCGCTCGCGGTGCTCGAGGGCGTGACAGGCAAGCGCGCCCGGCGTCGCGGCGCGCGGGCGGAAGGATCGGACGAGTCGAGCGCGACCGGCGACGAGTCGAACGGGTCGGCGGCTTCGAGCTCGGGCAGCTCGACGGGCGCGACCGGCGAAGATCCGCACGGTGGTCGCATCCGCCGCCGCCGCCGCCAACAGTTCCGGGAACTCGCCGGCAAGGATGCGACCGCGTTCGAGGCGCGCATGCTGTCGCGCGACCGGGCGGAGCTGCCGGACTTCGTGCAAGTCGTCGTCGACGGTGGCGAGCGGACGGAGGCGTACTGGACTTGGTTGGCCGACGAGTTCCGGGCGCAGAAGATCGACGGCGTAAAGTGAGCTAAGGGCGCTCACATTCGAGCAAACAAAAAGCCCCGTGCGACCAGTCGGTCGCACGGGGCTTCGTCGTTCTGGAGCTCGAAGGCTAGGCGGCTTCGGTCTCGTCGGCGTCGTCGGTCGCTTCGAGCACAGCGCCAGCAAGCGCCAGCGCTGCGGACTTCATCGGTGTGCCGCTCGTAGCAGCTGACAGAACCCGCTTAGCAAGGTCCTGAACCTCGGCGGCTCGAAGTGGCCACACATTGGCCACATTCTGACCTAACTGTGCGGAATCAGATTGGATGCTGTTGACTGTTAATCGAGTGGTCGCAGGTTCGAGTCCTGCTTCCGGAGCTGAATGATAACAAGCACTTAGGTTCGCAGACATCCGGGACGACGTGGCCAAAGTTTGGCCAATGTTTGGGGCGCCCGGATTGACCTTCGCTGCCGCTCTAAGCTTCGACTCGTTCGTGATGTGGGCGTACCGGTCCTGAGTGACCTTGATGTCTGAATGGCCAAGCCAGTCGGACACGGCTTGGATGTCCCACGCTTCGCCCCACGTACCGGACAGCAAGTGCGTTGCCGCCGTGTCGCGGAACTCGTGATAAACGGTTCGGTTGGATAGTCCAAGCTTGGTGACCCAGCCGGGTTTGATCTGAAGCGCGCCCGACTTGTCCTTGAACGGCGTATCAGCCCAGCCAAAGTCATAACCCTTGGCGAACATCCGATCGACGTTCGAGCGCTTGCGGTCGGCGCGACGACGCGCTTCGGAGCGGAGCACTTCGATCTGTCGAAGAGTGAGCGTCACACCTTGCCGCTTCGCCTCGGCGAGTAGGTCGCGGTTCGTAAGGTGAGTGTGAGCCGACACGAACAACGCAGGAGCTTGGAGCGCGCGCTTCGGCGCAGCATCGCCAGCGCAGAACACTAGACCGCTCGTCGGGTTCCCTTTGAACTCACGCCAGCGCGCCAACAGTCGCGCCGCCATAGGGATTAAGGCTTGTGTCCGGTCTTGTCCGTTTTTGGTGTCTCCCATCCAACTGGTAGACACGAGCCATAGGCAACCGGTCCAGTCCGCCGACTGCGACCAGGTGAACCGCTCCCAGCGCTGCGACGCGATCTCACCTTGTCGCAAACCCTGAATGACCGAACACGACAACGCGACGCGGTACATAAACGGGACGTGCGGACACGCGACGAGCTGTTCGAGGTTACTCCGCGGAACGCCGGTCGCTTCTTCGCACGGCTTGCAGAAGAAGATCCGTTCGCAGTCCGTTTGTGGGAGGTAGTCGATCTTCGCGGAACGCTTCGCCCGCTTCGTGCGGATACGTCCGTTGATCTTCGGCTTCGGTACTCGAACGCTTTCCGCTGGGTTCGTCTTGATGATTTGCGGCTTGCGATCCTTGGCGGCGGCGAGCGCGCTGCGGAGAAGTGACAGACCTTGCTTCGCGTAGTTGCGCGAGATCGGACGGTCGAGCTGTTGGAGTGTCCGCTTGCCGTTGTGGAGAACGCTCCGCGTCGCCGGGCGCTCGAGAAGATCCGCCGCCCATCCGGCGATGTCGGCGGTCTTCTCGATTGTCCGCAATGGCCAGTCGATGAACGGCGCACCACACACAACGCTTCGCCACGTGTGTGCAATGGAAGGCGCGAAGTCGTGTTCCGACATTCGGATCTCGCCCCACTGGCGCAGCGTGATCCCGCTCACTTCGCCTCGATCGAGCTCGATCAGAGCTTGTCGAGTCATGTTCGCCTCTTCTTCGGTCTCGAAGAACAAGCTCTTGTCGCTGCCGTTGCGACGAACGCGGAGGCGCCAGCGACCCGTCTCGGGCACGAAGTAAACCGTCCCGATGCCGTAGGCTCGCTTCGTCTCTTTAGTTTCGACTACTTCTGTCATGTACTACCGCTGTTTGAGGAACCGCTTTGCCGCGTCGTAGTGACGCTCACTCGGGCGGTTCGGGTTGGCGAGTGCTTCGCGGCGAAGGCGTTCGCGCAGAGAACTACTGCGTTTATCGCCTTTCACCGCCGCGGCTTGGCGCCGCGCAAGCAACTCTACCAACAGAGCTTCGATGTTTGCGAGCCGCTTCGCGATCTCTAAATCCGAGCTGTTCATGGTCTCCAGCCTTTTCGATTGGCGGTGGGTTTTGAGTGCAGCTGATGGCGGCGGACAGTTGTTAGTTGTCCGATGTGGATAACTTGTTAGTCCGTTTCGCCGCGCAGCTGATGGCGGCTGTTAGTTGGTGCGACCTGTACTTGTCCGGTCGCCCGACCCTTGCCGCGCCATGCCATGCCATGCCATGCCGAGCCCGGCCTGGCCCCGCCGTGCCCAGCCTCGCCACGTGCAGGCATGGAGAAAATAACGGTCCGGTGTGCTTCGTGTCCGCCGGACCTCGGACCCTTGCCGTGCCAGGCCGCGCCCAGTACAGCCGCGTCATGCCACGCCCTGACGCGCGGGGCCCAGCCAACGGGAGGCCATGCCAAGCCACGCCCAGTAACGGACGGGCTAGCACTGCCACGAAAAATAACGGTCCGGTGTGCTTCATGTCCGCCGGACCTCGGACCCTTGCCGCGCCTAGCCGGGTATCGCCCAGCACCGCCGAAGCCGGGACACGCCCCGCCACGCCTAAGCCTGGCCTGGTGTTGCCCCGCCACATCATGATTACAGCTTCGCCTTCGCCGTTGCCGGTAAACGGTTTGCTTCGAGCGCTGCGCGGATTGCTCGAATCTCTCTTTCCTTCTCGAGCAAGGCGCGCGCGTGTCGCGTTGCTCGGTTCTGTGCTCGGTCCCATTCGTCGCGTTGTACTTGCGTCAACGCTTCGGCGTCGGGCACTGGAAGGTTTGCAGTCCGCAACACGTTCTTGATTGCCGCGCGCATCCGGCGATCGTTGTCGCCCGCATATTCATCATCTGCCAGAACGCGCAGGTTGTGACCCGCGCGGCGAACGCGGAGATCGGGACGATGCGTGCGGATCATACTCACCACGGCCAACACGCCAAGGTTGTATTCGTCCGTTCCGCGCACGACCTTATGACCGAGATCGACGGTCACAATGTGCTCGAGTATCTCCGCGGAGACGATCGAACCTTTCTCGAGTTCTTCGAACGCGAGCGGCCAGAGCTCCGCTTGATGTTCGTTGCTCACGGCAACACCTCGACAGTGAAGCGACCGTAACGCGGGCGATAGTCGCCGATACCTATCGCCTTGCCGGCGCGTTCGAGTGCGAGTGTGATGCTGTCGCGCGGCATCAAGGTAGAATCGAACTCGAGCTTCGCGACGAGCGACCAGCCACGGAAGATCGGACGAGTGCGCGTGATGCGACTTTGTTGGACGCGGACGCCGCGCGAGTCGATGAAGTCGTCGAGCTCGTAGAGTTTCTCAACGTCGCGCGGTCCTTTGTAGACCAGGGGAAAGTGCGGGTGTTCTGGTAGATCGTAGATCCCGGCGGCGGCTTGCTTGCCCATCTTGAACGCGCGCGCTCCTTCGATCACGGCGGCGAGAACGTTGTCGACTGGGATGCACGGCTCGTTCTTCTTGTCGAGATACAGCGACCCGAGGAACTCGATCCGAGCCGCTTTGATTAGGTCCTTCGCTTTGCCTTTTGAAACCGCGGACAGTTGTTTAGACCATTCGTCGCGCGGGTTCGCGAGTCGTCCGTTGTGCATGAGTATCGGAGATGTGCCAGTCAGTCGCGCCTTGAACGTTTCGATTGTCATGTGTGGTGATTGCCTTTCGTGTCTACGTCGATCGTCAAGAGTCCTGCGTTGTCGGCGTTTGCCGAGGTGCGTCGCTCTGTGGTGTCGAAGTGTTAGTTAGTTGTGACCTGTACTTGTCCGGTCACCCGACCCTTGCCGGGCCTCGCCTCGCCGTGTCTCGCCGTGCCGGGCCTCGCCTCGCCAGACCTCGCCAGGCCATGCGAAGCCGCGAAATAGTTGTGACCTGTACATGTCCGGTCACCCGACCCTTGCCGCGCCAGGCATTGCATCGCCTCGCCCTGCCACGCCCTACCAGGCCGCGCGGAGAAAATAGTTGTGACCTGTACATGTCCGGTCACCCGACCCTTGCCGCGCCCGGTCAGGCCGCGCACCGCCCCGCCAGGTCTCGCCAGGCCAGGCCGAGGCTCGCCCCGCGCTGGCCCGCAGTGAAAATAACGGTCCGATGTGTTTCAGTGTCCGTCGGACCTCGGACCCTTGCCGTGCCGCGCCCAGCCAGGCCGCGACTTGCCATACCAGGGCGGGCATCGCCCCGGCGGACCTAGCACCGCCCCGCCCAAAATCTTTCAACCGGCGATCTCGTCTTGCGGCTCGAGCTCGCCGCGAAGCCGCTCGAGTAACGTCGTGTTCCGTCGATCGTCGCGCGCAGTCCGCAACGCTGTCGCGATACCTTTCTGGTCGCCGACGATCGTTACTTTCCGGCGAGTGCGCGTGATCGCGGTGTACAGAAGTTTCCGCGTCAACATCCGCGTGTGTGTCGAGTGGCACACGACGACGACGTGATCGTATTCCGACCCTTGAGACTTGTGGATTGTCAGCGCGTAGGCGAGTTCGAGCGCGAACGCTTGCTCGTTCGTGTATGCGACGTCGCGGTCGTCGAAGCCGACTACGCAGGCGCCGCCCGCTATCGAGACGAGCGTTCCGATCTCGCCGTTCGTAACGCCGCGCTGGTAGTCGTTCTTGTTCTGAATAACCAAGTCGCCGACATGCATCGCGTAGTGTTCGCGGCGCAAGCACTGTGCGCCGACGCCGCCCGCTTCGAGTGCTTCGGGATTGCGCAGGGCTTGAAGCTCCGCGTTCAGCCGATAGATACCGGCGTGTCCGGTTCGCTGTGGTGACAACACGTAGGCTTCGCGGTCGCGCTCGACGACTTCGCGCACGGCTGCCGGCACTTCGACTGCGGCGTTCACTTCGACGAACTCGAAGTCGTTCGTCGTCTTGAGCTCGAGGGCTTCGCCGGCAAGGATGCGCGGCGCGTTGCGGTTGACCCAGCGTTCCGCCGCGGAGCGGTGGACGTTCGTCAAGCGCGCTTGTGGTATGGCGTCGTGCTCCAGGAGATCGGCGAACACACGACCGGGACCGACGCTCGGAAGCTGGTTTGCGTCGCCGATCAACATGAGCCGGGTTCGCGGTCCGATCGAGCCGAACAACGCCGCGGCGAGTTGGATGTCGAGCATGCTCGCCTCGTCGACGATCACGAGATCGGCGTCGAGTGGATTGTGTGGGCCGTGGTCGAAGCAGAAGCCGCGGAACCCTAGCAAGCGGTGCACAGTGGTCGCTTCGCGCTTCGACGCGCTCGACATGCGTCGCGCTGCCTTGCCGGTGGGCGCGGCCAGTAGGACGGACGTCGGCGCGAAGCCGGCGATCGCGTGACTGGTTACGGTTGTTTTGCCGGTTCCCGGTCCGCCCGTAATGAGGGCGAACCGGGCGCGGCGAATGAGCTCCATCGCGTGCAGCTGCGACGGGTCGGGCTTGAACTCGTCGGGCGCTGGCGCGCTCATGAGTCGATCTCCGGCGTCGACGTATCGCCCGGCGTGGTCGGCTCGTCGTCGGGCGTCTCGTCCGGCTCGGGCTGCGCAGTGAACGTCAACAGCGCGTGTGCGATGCCTGTAAGGAACTCGTCGCGCTGCGATGCATCCTGACCGAACTTCATTCGATAGCTTGCGACTGCGGCTTCGACGAACGGCGTCGGGTGACTCGGGTCGAGTACGTTCGCGACAGTGAGCAGGCCGGCGGCGACGTAAGTCACGTGTGAGGCGAGCGACTCGTTCTCGTTCTCCGCGGGTCGTCCAGTGCACTCGACATAAGTCCGATGGCACACGGCGGCGCTCATGGTCGCGAGCGAGTAAGCGATCGCCGCCTTCGCGCGACCGATTGTCTCGGCGCGTTCGGGGTAGTCCTTGTGATAGTCGTTGAGCTCCGCGCTCGTCGGCAGTAATCGCCAGCTGCCGAGCCGTTCGAGGAAGTGTGTCATTCGAGCGATCACGTCGTCGATCTGTTGGGCGGTCTGTGCTTCGGCGGCGTCCGGTACGTCGTGTCCGTCGGGGAGCTTCGCGGCGTCGGGCGGGTTCGTCGTGTCTGTCATGGGTGGTGTGTCCTTTGCTCGTGTGGGGTGTGCGTGTCGTGTCAGTGGCCTACGGGGTTCGGCTTTTCCGCCGCGCAGTGCTCGGCGCTGTGGTGTCGCTTGATGAACGCCGGGATCGTCGCGGCGAGCCGGCGCGCGAGTAACGCCGGACATTGACCCGTTGCGATGCCTAGTCCGTCGATCACTATGCACAGCATCCCGATCGCCGAAGCATGCTCTCCGTCGATGCGAAGGCCGTGCGCCATGAGAGTCACGGCAACGCATGCGGCGTGCGCCGCGAGTTGATGATCGCGCTCGAAGTCTTCGCAGGCGATGCCGTGTTCGAGCTCGCGCATAGCGGCGAGGAACGCGTGTCGGGTCGGCAACCGGTCGCGCCATTCCGCGACACTCTCGCCAAGCTTCGGCATGGGTAAGAGATCGTCGGCTGTCGCGGTCGCGTTGTTCGAGTCGTTCGAGCTGTCGCGTATGAAGTCGGGTCGGGTCGTCATGGGTTCGAGTCTCCTTCGTGGTCCTTCGTGAGTTCGTCTAGTGCGATCGCCGCGGACGCTTCGTGCGCTCCCATAGCGGCGGTGTAGTAGCGTTTGCCGTGGCGCACGATCGTCGCTTCGCGAAGCGCGCGGCGGATGCCGTCGGCGGCTTCTGCGTGTGTGATGGCCAAGACTTCCTCGGCGGCTACGCGCTGCAATGACCCGCCCCACATGAAGCAGTGTCCGTCATACGTCGCTTGTTCGAGCACGTGAGCGATACCAGCTGCGACGCGTCTCGGGTCGTTGTGGGCCATACCTTGCGCGCGCGCGACTTCGTCTGCGCGCTTGAATCCGAAGCCGTCAACGTGTCGAGCGAGCGCGTAAGGGTTCTCGCGCACTTCCGACACGACGACGTCTAGCGACTCCCATTGATCTAAACACTTTTGAATCTGGTTCGTCGTAAGTCCCCAAGCGCGCAGCGCGATCATGTGGTCGCGCGTGTCGCGTTCGGAGAGATACACAGCGCGGATGCGCGCGGTCGCTTCGACGGTGATTCCGTTCACGGCGGCGAGTGAATCCGGGTTCGTCTCGATCGCCAGCCATAGCGCAGCGGGCGTTTTGAAGTGTGCGAGCAAGTCACGGGCGCGCGCTTCGCCGATGCTCGGAAGCGTCGACGCCAGCCAGGCGACAACACCGTCGACGCTATCGGGTCGCATCGGAACGCACGATTCGATCTTGAAATGTTCGCCGTACCTCGGATGCAAGACGCGCGACCCGCGGAGCTCGAGGTTGTCTCCGGGTCGCGCGTCCAGGACCTTGCCGGTGATGGTGAACGGCTCGTCTTCGGCGTCTAACGCGACACCGGTTCCCCACCCGTCTTGTGTGCGCACGTAGAACGACACGAGTCGAACGCGACGAGTCTCGAGAACTGTCGCGTCGACGCGATGGCGCTGTCGGCTGCTCTTCGCTCCGCGGTTCATGCGCTCGCCTCGTCGACAAAGTCTTGGCCTTCGCCGCTCGTGTAGGTGCTCGTGTCGAACGAGGTGTCGCCGCCCGTAGCGTCGTCGGCGTCCGATACGCCGCTTGCTGCGACGCGCTCGTCGACGCGGCGCAGGATGTGTCCGAGCTGCTCTTGCAATGCGGCGACGCTCGCTTCGGCGTTCGCGATGAACTCCGCGGTGTGTCGGATGTATGGGGGATCGTTCGGACCGCCGCGGTCAGGGTTCGCTACGCGCTCGATGATAGGCAAGGCGTGCGTGGGCTTTGGCTTGTTCATCGCCGCCGACAGACGAACAGGGAACGCGTACAGCGGAACGTTTGTGCGACCCTTGGCAGTCTTCAAGCGGTTGATATGGTGCTTGCGCAAGTGCTGCTGAATGACGGGCAGCGACGTACGCCGGAAGCGCGACACGAATACTTCGTGTGTGTCGTTGTCGACGCCGAAGAGATGGAACACGGCCGAGCATGGTTTGGTCCGCTTGCCGTCGTTGCCTTCGCGCCATTGTGCGTCCGGGCAGTCTTTGCAAGGTCGGCGCGTTCCGTCGCTCATCTTGCCAGTGATGCGATCTTCGGAGAGGCACACCGTGTGCGTCTTCTGATCGGTCTGATCGAACACGGTGTATGCGTTCGTCTTGTGCAGGAGAAGGAACGTTACGTTCGCTTCGCGGCGCGACGTCTCGTTCAGGTCGTCGAACCATTCATCGGCGGGCACTTGCCGCCCGTCGGGACCGACGCGCTTCGAGTTGATCGAGAGACTCGACACGCGCTTATCCTCGGCGTCGAGCTCGCCTAAGCCGTCGTCGCCGGTGAACTGGAGATCGGCGAACTCGTCGTATGGAGCGATCGCGGTCGAGCTCGTCGTCGCGAGCGGCGCCGAAGCGGTCGACGGGATCGGAGCTGTGGGAGCTGGGGGCGTGGTCTTCTGGCGGGTCGTCATTCGGTTGCAGGTCCTTTCGGTCGTCGTGTTCGTGGTCGGGTCACTCGTCGGCGCTGAGCGCGTCGGTTGTGGTCATGTCGACGCCGCGCAGATCGCGCGCGAGTTCTTTGGATTCGTCGTCGCTCGACTCGAAGCCGTCGTTCAGGCAGACGCGCGCGTACTTGCATCGCCCGCAACGCATCACTCCGATCTGGTCGATGAACCTTCCCATGCGGATCATCCCGACGACGTTGCGCAAGCGCGCTTCGAGGCGAACTAAGTCCGTCTCGCGGAGCGCGACGTTGCACCATGCGCCGCCGCGCAGATCGCCGCTCTTGTACTTGTGCTTGGCCTTCGGCGGCGTGTCGTATCCGTAGTGCGACAAGTCTTCGAGCCGCGTTACGGCCTTCGAGCCGGCTTTCTCGTACGGGACATAGGCATGCAGCGCGACGTAATGGATCGAGCTGGGGAACTGCTCGAGGCGCGTCGCGTCGGGATGCGACTCGCCGGTCGCCAAGCCGACTAGAGCCGCTTCGATCGCTTGGCGTTCGGCGATGTAGCGCGACGGATGCGTCGACACATGGGCGCCAACCTTCGCGACCTGATGGCCGTTCGGCGCGACGCTATGCTCGATCGACTCGCGAGGGAGGAAAGTCCCGTGACGGAGCGCAGCGGAATAGAAGCCTGCTTCCCATGAGTGATCGAGATCGAGCTGCGCGGGTTTCTTGTCGGTGCTTTTCCAGTCGGCAAGCGCGATCGTCCTCGGCGCTTGCTTCGGGACGTAAATCAGATCGATGTGTCCCGCCAACCAGTAGGCGCCAAGCTTCGCGATGAATCCCGGCTCGACGAGAACGACGCGCTCGACGCGCTCGTGCAAGCGGGACAGCAAGCCGACGATCATGTGTATCGCGTCGTCGAGCACGTCGCTTTCGTTGTCGCCGCCGTACCAGATGACTTTACGTGTGGCCGTCTCGCGCTCGAACTCTTCCCAGAACACGCGCTTCACGTTGTCGCGGTTCGGTATCCAGCGAGCCGATAGGATCGCTTCGCGCGCGGCTTCGCTCGTGAGCGCGCGCGCGATCGTCTCGTGCACTGCGGTTCCCGCTGCCATCTTGCCGGATATGGTTTCGTGCTCGTCGGGCGACGAGTCGCCGCGGTCAAATGCGGCGTCCATCTCATAGCGAAAACGCTTCGGGCAGCCGTAGTCGCCGACGATGCTCGTCATATTCGACTTATGGAGCGCGAACGCGGGCTCCGCGCCACACTTGCGAAACGGATAGGGCATGCGAGCGATGTACGATCGCGCCAGTACGCAATCAATCGCCTAATACATAAAATCTTGGGTAGCTCCCAAGATGTTAGGTAGAGCTAGCCTGCGGACGTCGGGTCATAGCGGCGGCTGCATTGACGTCGTGAGCGGCGGCTAGCTAATCAGATCGATCGGCGCACACGAGAGCACCTGTCAGGGACAAAACTGTCGAGGTGTACAGCGTTTGCCCTTGTGTGTGCCGTCAGCTGCCTATACGGACGATCGTCGGGCAGTACACGCGCGCACGAAAAAACGTCTCATGGGGCAGGAGGGCCGAGTGTCTAGAGACCTGAACGCGGAAGTCGAACACGCACTGTCGTATGTCCGAGCCTGGACCGAGACGGACAAATGGCCGGTCGGCTCGTCGACGTGTGCCGCTCGGCTAGATGTCAAAGTCGAGTGGCTTGCGACCGATGCCGAGTTCGCCGCGGCCGTCGGCGCTATGGGTGACGACGACGCGACGCTCTATTGCGTTTGGGATTGGCAGCGGTTTGTCCCGGTGGAAGGTGTGCTGGCTGTGCACTGCACGCAAAGGCTGTTGCGCCGATGCGGTCTCGATCCGCAGGACTACGAGATCGTCGCGCGCGTATGCGTCAGGCTGACGAAGTACCTTCCAGATCGATCGGCCGTCGATTGGATGCTCAAGGTTCTGATGCACATGCGCGGCGACGTCGCCTAGCTACCGCGAAACTGGCGTGCGCTTGCGTTGACGGGTCGGCGGTGCTGGCGGTGCTGGCGGCGCCGCTCGTGGGGCGTGTCCGTCGAGAGCGATCGCTCTGAGTCTATTCGCAGCGTTCGTCGCTGCATTGATCGCCGCCAGTAACCGCGCTTCTGGTTTTAGCTTTGTCGCGCTGTCCCATGCGCGAACGAAGTGTCGAACGAAGTTCGCCGATCGGTCGATCCAATAACGTTCGGGATCTAGATAGACCTTCGCGAGTGCCGATCGAGCTTCGCAAGACGCCTTCAGACTTTCGAGAAGCTCTCCCGTCTCCGAAGGAGAGAGCTCCATCGTTGCTCGAATCGCTTCTATCTCTGATGGAGTTCCAGAAGAGAGAATCGCAGCGACATAAGGTGCTTCGATCTCGGAATGGGAAAGGGAACTGGCGAAGGCATTAGGGGAGACATTCTCGAGAGCGACTAAGCTCCTTGAGATGTCCGCAATACCCTGCTTTTGCCGGCTCTTTTTGCCATAGAGAAGCTCGTCGGCTGAATAGCCGAGGAGTTGAACAGCCGCTGAAAAGAAGTGAAGAGACATCTCGTTCTTTCCGAGATCCCAGTTCTGAACCGCGTTGTAGTTCGCTCCTAACATCCGCGCCCATTCCGCCCGGTTCCATCCACGAGAGAGATAAGCCGCCCATATGCGACGAGCTAAGGTCGGCTCGCTTAAAGGGTCCTTCGCGTTCGGAGTGTCTTTATCCATCCGTCGTTCCCTCCGTCTATCACGGATGGTGCAACCAATCGCCTATTGCTTCGAGCGTATAGTCTACTGACTCGAGTCTCGCGAGCGACAATTCCCGTAAACGTACGCACTCCGAGAACGATCGGGCGAAATCTCCCTAGCCAGCGCTGGCTACATTTCGCGTTGTCAATACGCATTTCCGCAAGTCCGACTAGGCAAGTTTGACGTGTTCCCCAAAGTGTTGGGTATGGCTACCCAAGGTCTTGCGTATCGGCGCAATCAGTCGCACATAGCGCGGATGCAGCTTGGCGAGTGGATCGAGACGCAACCGCGCGGCGCGCTCCGGCGACTCGCTGAGCGGTCCGGCGTCGCGTATCGAACCCTAGTCGACTTGAAAGCCGGGCGTCGGGCGGCGAAGCCGGACACTGCCGAAGCTGTATCGATCGCAACGGGCGGCGTCGTGAGTTCTCAAGAGCTCGTGTCGCCGCTGTTGCCGTATCTGCAAGAGAGGGCGAACCGACGCGCGCGGCGCATTCAAGAGCTCCAATCGCGTCGCGATGAAGGACGGAAGGCGAGTGCATGACGGGCGACGACACCACCACCACGAAGAACACCACCACTACCACCACGAAGCCGAAGCGCGACGAGCGCGACCGAGACAAGTACGAGACGCGCGAACTGTTCTGCCAGTTGACGAGCGACGAGCTACTCGACTTCGGAAAGAAGATGGCGGAACGCGACCGCGAGATCGCGGTGCTCGAATCGAAGATCGACGCGCTCAAGCTGAATGCAAAAGCGCTTCGAGGCGAAGCCGACCGGCTCGGGCTTGATCGGTCGCGGCTCGCGATTGCGATCGATTCTGGACAGGAGCCGCGCGACGTTGAATGCATGTGGCGCGAACCCGACGACGGGTTCGTGATGGAGCTCGTTCGCCTCGATACCGAAGACGTCGTCGACACGCGAGCCATGAAGGAGAGCGAGAAGCAACGGGCGCTCGACTTCGTGAACAGCGACGACGAGCCGACGGCGCCCGGTGTGCCGCCCGGCGTCGCGTCAACCGCCGCGACGGGCGTTGTCGCGGCGGTTGACGACGACGACGAGCTCTTACCACTCGAGACGAAGCCAGACGCCAGCACGACGACGGGCAAGCGCGCCAGCACACGTCGGACCTTCGACGGTAACAACTAACCACTGACAACCTGAAACCACGGCGAAGGGCGGCGACACGTGGCGAATACTCCGCGCGATCCAGGCGACGGCGACGACGACTCGTCTGCAGAATCTAAGGCGTCGCCGCCGACGCCGCCGCCGATCGGACGTAAGAAGCGCCAACGTGTCGCGGTCGTCGTCCCGTTGCCGACGAAGCGTGAGCTGTCCGAGAAGCATCGCGACGAGCTCCTAGCGTGTGGCTTGAACGACGAGACGATCGCGCTTGCTTGCCTGTACACAGAGACGCACGGCGCTCGATTAGGAGCGCTCGTCGCGCGCAAGTGGGGCAACTGGGGAACGGCGATCGTGTTTATGTTCTTCGAGCCGGGCGCGACCGAGCCGTACGGCTGTCGTGTGAAGGCCGACCGAGCGCGTCGCAAGGGAACGAAGAAAAACGGCAAGCCGAATATCGTCAAGTACGATCAAGCCGACGACACCGGCGTCTACGTGTATTTCCCGCCGCGCGCGCGACTGCGTAACGCGTTCAATCCAGCGGAAGGCGAGCCGCTCGAGCTCGTGGTTTGGGTTGAGGGCGAGAAAAAGAGCCTAGCGCTCGATCAGCTCGGCTTCGTGTGTGTGGGGTTGGCTGGCGTTTGGATGTGGGGCACTGGCGATACTGCGAACGACGGCGATCGCCCGAACGATCTGATTCTCAAGCACGTCAAGCTCGCGGGGCGCGCGCATGTGATTTGCTTCGACGCGGATTCGTGGTCGAACTCTAACGTGATGCTAGCGGCGCAGCGGTGGGCCGGTGTGCTGCTCGCGGCGGGCGCGACGAGTGTCACGTTCATTTGTCCGCCGCTCGTCGACGGTGGGCCCAAGGGGATCGACGATTACTTGGCGGCGCACGGTGCCGAAGCGACGCGCGCGCTGATTGCGTCGGCGGGACCGATCGAGCCGCTCGATCCGAAGCAACCGCTCCAGCGTGTGCGCAGTGTGCTTCGCGACGACGACGCGCCGATCGACGCCGGTGCGCTCGTTCCGCCCGGTTACGAGATTCAGCGGGACGGCTCACTGTGGGCGGCGGCGAAGTCGGAGAAGAAAGGCGACGAGCTCGTCTCACACGTGCCGATGTTCATCACTCGGAAGCTTGTCGACGTCTACACCGGCGACGAGCGGCTCGAGCTGTCGTTCGTGTCGAAGCTCGGCGAGTCGAAGGTGTGGCGCACGATATCCGCTTCGCGTCGGGCGATCGGCGAAGCGCGTACGATGGTCGCGGAGCTGGCGCCGCTCGGCGCTCCGGTCACGAGCAACAGTGCGTCGAAGGTCGTCGACTGGTTCGAGGCGTACGAGCGGGTCAACACGCACGCATACGAGCGCGTAGCGTGCGTTTCGCGGTTCGGGTGGCATACGGTCGGCGGGTCGTCGCCGGTCTTTGTGGGTGCTCGCACGTACGCCGACGACGACGCCGACGCCGACGAGTCGCCGGGCGCGAACGCGAGCTCGATCACACTCGACGCGCGCGGAGATCGTCGGAAGGTCGTCGACGCGATGAAGCCGCGCGGAACGCTCGAAGGTCATTTGCGCGCGCTGCGCAAGGCATGGGCGGCTGATTCGGTGTGTGCTGTGGCGATATGCGCGGCGTTCGCGGCGACGCTTCTGGAGCCGCTACGGGCGCCTAACTTCGCGGTGCATCTTCCCGGCGAGTCGAGCCGGGGAAAGACGAGCATGCTCAAGATCGCCGGTTCGGTCTTCGGCGATCCTGAGTCGGCGCAGATCGTTGCATCCTGGAACGTGACGAGCGTCGGCGCGGAGATTCGAGCGGCGCAGCTGTGCGATCTACCTCAGTGCTACGACGAGATCGGCGGCGGTGACTCGCAAGCGATCGAGAAGCTCGTATACAGCTTGATCAACGGCGGCGGGCGTACGCGAGCACAGCGCGATCTGACACTACGTGAGACGTCGTCATGGCGAACGATCCTGCTATCGACCGGTGAGCGTGGGCTCGCCGATGAGATGGCGGCGACGGGCGCGCAAGTCCGGATCGTGACGTTGCCTGTTGTGGGCTTCGGTTCGTTGACAGCCGCGGAGATCGACGCGCTCCGGGAGGATTGTGCAGCGAATGCCGGGAGTGCTGGCGATGCGTGGCTGCGCGAGATCGTAGGGATCGACGCGGAGACGTGGGAGGAGTCGCGCGCGACCATGCGTGGGGCGCTCGGGACTATGCGTGCGCGGTCGCCGAAGGATTCGCTACGGGGACGGGTCGCCGGATACTTCGCGCTGCTCGTCGCGGTCGAGTCCATGCTGGCGCAGGTGTTCGAGCTGGGCGCGGAGAACGGCGCGACCATGCACGGGGCCTTCGACGCGCTGAGCGACCGGGAGCCGCTAGCAGGCATTGCGGAGCGCGCGCGCGACATGATTGTCGATCGGCGGCTCGCTGAACCCGAAGGATTCGTCGATCTCGAAGGCGCGACCGATGACGGGACGTCAGTCGAGCCGAAGCGCACGGGCAAGGCGCGTTACGGGTTCCTACGTGGCGATCAGGTTTGGCTGATTCCGGCGGCGTTCCGGAAGCTGTGCGCAGACAATCGACTGACAGCGCGTGAGGTGTTAGGAGAGTGGAAGCGTCTCGGTTGGCTTCGGCACGACCGAGGGCGCCTCGATAAGACCGTTCGCGTCGGCGCACAGACGCCGCACCTATACGTCCTAGTAGCTACTTCGACTGGCCAGCAAACCACGGATGAACCGTGAGCGGCCGGGCGAAAGTGGCAACTTTGGCAACAACCGGCAACGGAAAAGCTCAACGATTCCGCGAGTGTTCCAATGTTCGCGGAGTTGCCGAGGGGTAAAGGTCCTATGCAAGAAATTCGAGATGTGTTCGTCGTGTATGACCAACGTAGGTGGACGTCCTACGATTTGGATACACACATTTTGTTTTCGCCCATGGGATGTGTTGGAGCGTGGAACACTGGCAACAACGGAACATACGTTGATATTGCTGGGTTATTCTGTTGCCTACTACGTAGGCAAACTGGCAACAATGGCAACATTGTTAGTAATTGGGCGCTCTCACGAGAGACCCATGGCTAGCCGTAAGAAGCTAGGACCTAGTAAGTCGATCAACCGGGCGGCGGCTGTTGAGGGTGCGCAGCTCGAACTAGGCGTCGCGGTCGAGCTCGAAGCGCGCGTCGACGTCGAGCTCGAAGCGCGACCGCCGCCGCCGCGCGCTGAATCCGCGCCACGCCCCACCGTTGCCGCCGCCGTGCCGCTTGCTGTGCTCGAAGTCGGGCGCTTGCTGCCGGTGCATCTCGGCAAGCTTCCTAGACCGACGTCGCTCGATCTCGAGATGGTCGCGGCTCCCAAGGTCCCGGCGGTCGCGTTCGCGGTAACGACGAGCGCGACGCGCTATCGGGAACTGCGCGAGTCAGGCCGCCCGGTGCTGCTGGCCAGTGAGCTTTGCGCGCTTGCCGTCGCCGCGGAGCATGGTCGGGCGTCGGCTGTGTGGCTTGCCGACCGGCTTGCGCATCCGAGAAGCCAGATTGATTTGGGTGTGGCGCTGGGTGGTACGCCGAAGCGAGCCGTCGACGACGATCGCCCGGATTGGCTAGCTCCGCGCGGTCGCGGATTGTGGGGCGTGATCGAAGCCGACTTCGCGAAGCGAACGGCGCTGCTGAACTTGGCTGGCTGGCATCTCGAGGCATGGCCGATCGCGCGCGTGCTGCATGTGTGGGGCGCGCGCATCGTGCGTGTGGGGATTGGCGAGGTGGTCGAATGGCTCGAGTAGCCCCACACAATCGCGGTCGGCGTCGGGTCGCCCAGATGCCGGCGTCGGTGCTGGCGTGGCCATGCGTGGTCGTCGGCGTCGATACGGCGAAGCGCTCGGGATACGCAGTGCGTGTCGCCGGGCGGCTCGTCGAAGCCGGCGAGATTCAAACGGACCGAGATCGAGGGTTGGCGCGTCGGGTGGTGCTCGAAGCGGTCGAACGAGCGCGCCCGTTGGAGCTCCGCGTGGTGCTCGTTCTCGAGAAAGCATGGGGCGGCGACACGCGTACGGTGCTCGGGTTGGGCGCCGCTCGCGAACGGTGGCTCAATGCATGGGTTGATTGCGGACAGCCGCTGCAGCGGATCGTCGACGTGTATCCAAGTACGTGGCGCGCTCGTGTGCTCGGCGT
>Ga0247689_1000002_pt1 | contig 45188 bp, 55 predicted proteins | sample CNK30_metaG_FD_189929 | JGI IMG/M metagenome (GOLD analysis project Ga0247689, IMG submission 189929) | Soil microbial communities from Purdue University Martell Research Forest, Indiana, United States - CNK30 | ecosystem: Environmental > Terrestrial > Soil > Temperate forest > Bulk soil... | reverse complement strand
CGGATATCGAGCCGGCGGTAGGCGCAGAGGGGCTCGGCGCGATGGCCCACGGCGTGCCGGTTCGCATGATGTCGAACTGGAACTTATCGAGCGCCGCCATGAAGCCGTCGACGGAGCCGGTCGCGACGTTCGGCATCGCGTGCACGTGGTCGGCGCGGGCGAGTGACGTGCTCGAGCCTGCATTGACGGAGCCGCCGACGGTGAGCGCGGTGGGCGCGGCGGTTGCGATGTTGTGCAGGTGGTCGGCCTTGGCGAGCGATTGCGAGGTGCCGATCGCGTTGGTGCCGGTAACCGACAATGTCGAAGGGGCGAGCGTAGCTATGTTGTGCACGTGGTCGCTACGAGCGGCCGTGCTGGTTACGCCCGGATGTGCTGCCCGGTCGTATACTTGTGTCGGAGTAGCCGACGAGAGCTGCGCATATAGCTCGACGTACTGACTGCCGTTGTAGGTCCAGAGCGAATCAGTGCTCTTGACGTAGGCGACGTCTCCGCGGTCGAGCGTCTCGAGAAACAGCCACGTAGCGCCGAGACTGAGGAAGATGCCGAGCAGCTCGCCGGTAAGGGGCTCGGGATCTTCTCCAGCGAGCGGAGCGCCGCGACCGTCGACTAGGATATAGTCGCCCGCGACGATGGTTATGCCGTCGACGGTCGCGGGTGGCGCGGCAGCGTCGAAGCCGACGCTCTCGTGCACGGCGACACATATAGCTTTCCATGCAGACGGGTGTTGGTGGTCGCCACGCGCGGCAGCGGTCGCGACGCCGACGGCTGCGACGCCGGTATTCTCGAGCGGCGCGGTGCTCGTGAGAGCGGCGGCAGAGGTCGAGACGCCGTCGAGCTTCGTCTTGTCGGCCGCGCTCATGAAGCCGGCGGCGCCGGTGGTCGCAGCGCCCGGCATGGCGTGCACGTGGTCGGAGCGCGGCAGCGTGACGGCGACGCCGGCCGAGCTCGCGGCGCCGACGGTTAGCGCTGCCGGCGCGGCAGTCGCCGGCAGTGCGTGCACGTGGTCGGATAGGGCGAGCGTCGTCGCGCTGCCGGCAGCGGTAGCGCCGGCGAGCGTGAGCGCGACGGGCGTGCCGCTCGAGACTTGGTGCGTGTGATCTTGGCGCGCAACGGTGTTGCCCGTGCCGACGGCTGCGGCTGCGGCGGTAACGTTAGGGCTCGCGGTGCTCGAGAGTACGCCCGACACGAGTGTGAACAGAAAGGTAGTTGTGCCGAGAACGACTGGCGCCGCCGCTCGCATTTGCCAAAGCGTGTTGGGGTAGGTGGTGCCCTCGGGACCTACGGGAACAAGCATGCTCGCGGGTAGCTCCGCGGACGTGTCGGCATCGGTGGCGCGAGCCCATGCGCCGGCGCCGGCGATGTATATCCCGTTGGCTTGCCAAGAAAGCTGCCCGATCACGAGCACACGGTCGCCGTTTGCGACCGTGATTCCGTCGCAAACGATGAGCCCCACCGGTGCGGGGTTGGCCGTATACACGACACGGCACGCTTTCTTGATGGGCAACGCGTCGACGTATGCCGTGCTCGCGGCGTCTGGTAGCGCGTGCACGTGGTCGGAGCGTGCGAGCGTTGCGGCTGAGCCGGCGGCGTTCGCGCCGGCGACCGTGAGCGAGACGGGCGTTGCTGCTGCTGGCATTGCGTGCGCGTGGTCTGCGCGCGCGAGATTGTTGCTGGTGCCGTCGGCAGCGGCGCCGCCGATGGCGAGCGCGACCGGCGAGCCCACACGCACTTGGTGGCGGTGGTCAATGCGCGATCCGGTGGTGCCGGTGCCGGCGTCGCCGGTCGCTGCGTCGACTAGCGCAGCCATGGTGCTACTTAGCGCAGCGGCGCCCGTAGCGATGCCGTCGAGCTTCGTCTTGTCGGTCCCGGTGATAAACCCGGATGCGCCGCCGGCGATAACCGCTGCGTGCGTTGTGCCGCCGGCGCGCGCGCCGTGCTGCGCGTCGGTCGCAATGACGCCGATCTGCAAGCTGTCGGCGTTGACCACGATCGAGCCGTCGCCGTGCACGGCGACGTCGAGCGTGTTGCCCGTCTTCGTCAAGGCAGCGCCGGCGGTGATTTGCCCGGCGCCCGATATCTGCGTGAACACAAGCGCCGTCGTGCCGAGCACGATCGGGTCGTTCGTTGTGAGTGCCCATCCGCTGTCAGCGTTCGCCGTGCCTTCGGTGATGTACGTGTAGAGCCCCGAAGTCACTTCGGCCGACACGTCGGCGTCTGCTGCGCGCAACCACGTAACGCCCGAAGCCACGTATATTCCGTTTGTCGCCGGTGCAGTCTGCGAGGTTAAGAGCAAACGGTCGCCGGTCGCCGTCGTCACGCCGTCGATAACCTGGACGCCGCTTGCTGTGACGTTAGTCGTCGCAACGAGCCGACACGACGTCTTTAGGTCGAGCCCCGAAGCGACGGCGTCGACGTACGACTTCGTCGCGACTTCCTGATCGGCTGTCGGGTTGAGTACGTTCGTGATCTTCTGCGAGTTGAAGCTTACCGGCGAGCTCGCGACGCCGATCGCGGTCTGCACGCGGGCGAAACTCGTCACTTGCGCGCCGGTCTCGATGCCGTCGAGCTTCGTCTTGTCGGCCGCCGAAGCGAAGCCGTCGGCGCCGGTAGTCACAACGCCCGGCAGCGCGTGCGTGTGGTCGCTTCGGACAAGCGACGTCGCTGAGCCCTGCGCATTCGTGCCGCCGACGGTGAGCGCGACGGGCGTGCCGATGCTCACGGTGTGCCGATGGTCGTGCCGCGCAGCGGTCGTGCCGACGCCGACAGCGGCCGCTGCGTTGTCGACGTTGACCGGTGCGGTCGAAGTGAGCGCGGCGGCGGCCGTTGCCATGCCGTCGAGCCGGGTCTTGTCAGCCGCCGACATGAAGCCGTCGGCGCCCGTCGTCGCGACGGCCGGCATCGCGTGCTGGTGATCGCTTCGAGCGAGCGACGTCGCCGACCCGGTGCTCTGTGCGCCGCCGACGGCGAGCGCCGATGGTGCGCCCGTCGACACACTGTGCACGTGGTCGCCCTTGGCTGCGGCAGTCTCGACGCCGGCGGCCGCGGTCGTGACAGTGATCTGTGTCGGCGCGGTCGCCGTGAGTGCAGCGGCACCGCTCGCGATGCCGTCGAGCTTCGACTTGTCGGCCGCCGATTGGAAACCGGCGACGCTCGGCGTCGCAGCGGCGTGCAGCGTGCCGTCGGTCTGCGCTGCGTGTGCGTGCACGTGGTCGGCTCGAGCGGCCGTCGTGCCGACGCCGACGGTCCCCGTAAACGCCACGGCCGCCGGCGTAGTGCTCGAGAGTGCAGCGGCACCGCTCGCGATGCCGTCGAGCTTCGACTTGTCGGCCGCCGATTGGAAACCGGCGACGCTCGGCGTCGCAGCGGCGTGCAGCGTGCCGTCGGTCTGCGCTGCGTGCGCGTGCACGTGGTCGGCTCGAGCGGCCGTCGTGCCGACGCCGACAGCGGCCGTCGTGCCGACGTTCGCCGGCGCCGAGCTCGTGAGTGCAGCGGCGCCGCTCGCGACGCCGTCGAGCTTGGTCTTGTCGGCGCCCGTGAGGAAGCCGGAAGCGCCGCCGGCGACGGCTGCGGCGTGCTGCGTGCCGCCGCCCCGGGCGCCGTGCTGCGCATCGGTCGCGAGCGTGCCGACCTGCACGGCGTCGGCAGACACGACGAGCGAGCCGTCGGCGTGCGCGACTACGTCGACCGTGTTGGCAGTCTTCGTCAAGCCGGCGCCGGCGACGAGTTGCGCGGCGCCCGTGAAGCGCGCGTACGTAAGCGGCGAAGTGCCGAGCGCGATGGGTGCGTCGGTCGCGAGTATCCAGCCGCTCTCGGCGTGCTCGGTGCCATCGGTCACGAAGACGACAACGCCCGGCAGCATGTCGACGCTCGCGTCGGCGTCGGTCGCGCGCAGCCATGCGCCGGCGTCGTTGGCGACGAAGATGCCATTGTCGACCGGCGAAGGCTGTGCGGTGAGCAGCACGCGGTCGCCGTTTACGGTCGGCTTCGAGTCGACTACTTGAGTGTTCGAAGCCGTGATCGGCACGGTCGCGACGAGTCGCACCGGCGTTCGAATGCCCGACAGCACGAAGGATGCATTTAGATACGACAGCGGCACGGCGTCGCCGGCAGCGGTCGGCGTGCCGAGATTCGCGACCGTGTTGCCGGCGGCATTCTGGTCGGCGGTAAACGGTATCGTGCCGTCGGCGCGCAGAAGGTTGTCGCTCAGCTCCGGCGCGAGCTTCTCTTCGGTGATGCTGCCGTCGGGTATGACTCCGCCCCCACCGACGCCGCCTTCGATGGCGACAACTAACTGTCGGTGAAAGTCAACGAGCGGCCGGTTCGTTGACCCTTCGTTCATCTCCGTAATTTCGACCGATGGCACGGTCGGCACGGCGGTCGCGTTCGGGTCGTAGCGCTCGGCGAGCCCCGGATAGTCGATGTGGTAGCCGGGCGACCGAATGCTTATGCGTCGCGTGACTGATGACACGACGGCGTCGCTTGCCGTCGCAGTCACGCGCACACGGAACGGGCCCCAACATCCGACGTCAAACTCGAGCTGCCAAGTCTCGGGCGCAAGCTCTGTTAGTAGCGGATTGGCGCCCGGCGGCTCGTCTAACAGCACGACGTCAACGAGCGCCGCCGTCGGGATGTTGCCGACGGTGATCGTCACTGGGTGTGCACGCGGCGAGCCGATCGGCCCTGTGCTCTTGATGTCGGTCCGGCCGCGGTCGACGCTGCCGGCGGGTATGCCTGCGTCGGGTTGATCGAAGGTGAGTGTGATTGCCATCTCTACACCACACCGGCGAGCTTGCCGCCGGTCGTTTGCGCGATGTCCGCGAAGCCTTGAGTAATGCTGATGTCCGGTGTCACGGCGGCGCTGCCGAGCGTGAACTGCTCGCCGACGCTTGCCGACGAGTAGACAACGTCGATGCGCACGCCGGCCGCCTTCGCCTGTTGGAAGAGCTCGTGCAGCTGTTGCCCCGTGGTCGCTATCGTCACGCCGAGCAGCTCGAGCTTGAATGCGCCCGGGAAGTATTCGGTCAAGATGATCGTGCCGCTCGGCGGCATGATGGCTTGCGCGATGCCGAGAATGTCCGGCGGCCGGCCGCTCGAGTCGTTGAGCATGACGCGCGCGGTTATCCAGAGCTTATAGGTTGCGTCGTCGCGGCCGGCGCGCGGTTGCCCGACGAGCTCGCCGAGCATATCTAACGCGTCGCCGACGGCGGCGGGCAACATCGTGCCGACGAAGACGTCGTATATGGCGTCTTCGAGCTGTTGAATCTGCACGAGATAGGTCGAGAGAAGCGCAAGAAACTTCGGCAAGCGAAGATCGTAAATCGGCAGCGCTTGCCCCTGCGCGACTACTTGCGTGTTGTGCTCGAGCGTCACGGCCCGACCCAGTTGGCGCCGGCGAAGGTCGCGACTTCGCGCGTTCCGATCGCGAGCACGTTGTCGGGCGAGGTCGGGATTGCGTCAGGCGGCAGCGCCGGCGCGAGCGCGAAGTCGAGCGTCACGTTCACGACGCCGACCACTTCGGACGCGATGGCGAGCAGTCTCACGAGGTAGACGGGCAAGCCGATGCCGAAGTGCGCCGGGTCGGTCGGGTCGACGCTCGCGAGCTCGAGCGCGGCGCGAATGCTCAACGGAACGTAGCTCGCGTTAGTCGTCGCGGCGTAGTTGATGTTGACGATCTTCTGCGTCGGCCGGGTGAAGCGCACGAAGTGCGTCACGCCTTCGGTGTCTGTGATCGTGACAGTGGTCGACCCAAACGTCTCGATGCCGGCCGGCTTGTTGCGCCAGATGCTCTGTGCAATCACGTCGTCGACGCCGCCAGAGACCACGATCTCGAAGCTGTGCGGCGGCAGCGTGTTGACGATGGCGTCGGTGACGTTTTCGGAGCCGGTCGCCGTGATGACGTTCGGCAGCAAGCGAACGTCGGCGATGATGCCTTCGAGCGTCGAGCCCTGGCTTGTCGCGCGTAGCTCGGCCTGGCGGATGCGATACTCTTCGTCCGTCTCGACGTTGCGCCCGGGTATCGCGGTGAGCGGGTTCGTGACGGCCGTCCACCCCGATACGGGGCTTTCGATTTTGGTTAGCGTGTTGGCGCCGGCCGTGAGCGCGCCGGCCGTTTCGGCGGCTGCAGCGACGTCGTAGCTCGTTGCGGTGGTCGCCGTGATGGCGTCGGCGAGCGTCACGAAGCGCACGCTCGGTCGCGTTGGGTCTGACACTACGCTGCCCGTCGGGACGAGCGTGTTAGGCGCCATTGTCAGGTGTAGCGTAACAAGTGCCTTCGTCGCCGGTAGGCGCGGCACGCCGACGAGCGAGCCGTTCGCATCGGCTGCGATGCCTTCGGCGCTTGCCGGGTCGTGCGCGTCGTAGACTTCGGCGACGGCTTCCCAGCACGCGGCGAGCTGCAACGCGATGGCCATGTTCACATTGGCGAGCACGCCGGTCGCGCTAGTGTTCAATGAGCCGTCGACGGTCGACTTCTGCGCCGCTTGCAGCTCGGCGATAATCTCGGCGACTGTCTTCGCGACGAAGCCTTGCGGAGTGAGACCGCTCACGGTGTGCCCCCTGTGAAGCCGGTCGTTGTGGGCGTCGCTTGCGGCTGCGAGCTCGGCGGGTCGAGCGTCACGAGCACGTCGCGGTATATCGGCACGACGGCGCCGTCGGTCGCGGTGACTGTCGCCGAGATGTTGAGCGCACGCTCCGCGCGCGAGAACGCGACTGTCAGCCGGTCGACGCTCGCGACTCCGCCGGTCTCGCGAAGCACTTGCGCGAAGACGGCCTTCACGACTTGGTCGGGCGGTCGCCGGTCGAAGAACAGCGTGCGGTAGTCAATGCCGACCCTGGTGTCGAGCGGCCACTCGCCCTTGAACAAAGCGACCCGCAAATTGATGTCCTGCGCGACGGCGTCTGCGCCCGTGATGAGCACTAGGTCGCCGCCGGCGATCACGATGTCCCCGTCGAGCGGGTCGAGCGCGAGGTCGGTCACACGGGGCTGTACAGGCAGAGTCGCCCGAAGCGCAAGTGCACCGGTGTATCGGTGCACCGGTGCACCGGTAGCTCGAGCGCTTAGTCGCTGCCGACCACGCTCGAGCCGACGGCCCCCGGGTCGGATGGCACGGCGGTCGCGAACACCGGCGGGTCGGCGTCTGGGTCTGGCGCGGTGGGTGCGGTCGAGCCCACGGCGAGCGCGAACGCCTCCTTCGCGGCGACGCCGTAGCCGCCGCCGATTAGGCCGAGCGCCGCTTCGGTCGCGCTGGTGAGCCGGTCGAGGTCGGCAGCGATGCGCTCGAGCTCGGCGTCGACCTTGCTCGCGAGTGCGACCTTGTCGGTCGGCGCCGAGCTGCCGAGATTGACCTTAGTCGCGGTGACGAAGATGGCCTTGCCCGTGTCAGATCCGAGCCGCATGGCGTCCGAAGCGACCGCGCTTAGAAGGTGCGCGTAAGGCGCTGGGCCCAGCGGTAGGGCGACGGCCCCGTCGAGCGTGTGTGTCCCGAGGTCGCCCGTCGAGATGGCCACCTGGCGGCTCTTAGACGCCGTCGCGAGCCATTGGTCGATCGAGCGCTCGGCGAAGACGAGCAGCACGAAGTCTCCGGCGGCGAGCGGCCATGTGATCGCGAAGCCGCCGCCTTGGGGAAAGGCAAGCGGCACGCGCGGTATCACGGGCAAGTCTTCTTCGACGAACGGCTCGAAGCCTTCGGCGGTGTCGGAGGTCGGCAGCGCGTTGCGCAGACACGGCCGCACGTCGGCGAGCTGTCCGCGGCCGCTCGCGTCGGTGTAGACGGCGACCACTTGCCCCGGCATGGCGGTATGCGTGTCGAAGAGCGCCGAAGCGATGCCGGCCTGCACTATCTCGGCGAGGTCGGGCGTTGCGAGCGTCACGCGTCGGGCTCGGCGAGCTCGTCTTCGGCGCTCGGCGTCGCCGGGATAGGTTGCAGCTCTTCGGCCGGTATGGCGTGCGTGTGCTCGGCGCTCGCGAACGCGGCGGGCTCCGGGTCGGGCTCGAGCACGAGCACGACGGGCTCGAGCACGGCGACTTCGGCGACGGCCGGCCGCTCGAGCGTCGCGGTGATTTCGTCGGTGGGCGTTGGGTCTGTGGTCTGCATGCCGGCGAGTAGCGGCAGAGTAGGGCGATGCGCAAGGGCTCTAGCGCTTGACCGCGGAGAGCTCGAGCTCGGCCCCCCAATCGTTGCCCATCCATTCGCCTTTGAAGGTCACGGTGTCGATACGGTAGATGCCGCCGACATAGCGCGTGTCTAGCTCGACCTGGCGCCCGGGATACAAGCCGGGAAGCATGAGCGTGCGCGCCTTCACGAGCTGATTTTTGCCGAGCTCGGGCGACTCAATCAGACCACTCTGCGGCGTGAGCTTGATCGGTGCATCCGGCAGCACGGCGGCGCGCGACGGCAGAAATTGCAGCTCGCCGTCTTGGATGGACCATTGCAAGCCACACGACCGCGTGAGCCGGTCGAGCACCGCGACGGCGTCGCCGCTCGCGGCGAAGCCTTTGCCGACGGCGACTTGCCCCGTCTTCCAGTAGCGCGCGTCGGCGACGACGGAGAGCGCGTTGCCGATGCCGACTTGCATGGCCGCTGCAACGTCGGTGATTATCTTCGCGAGCGACGTGCCTTGCACGTAGTTGCGCTGTACGCGCGCGCTCTTCTTCTTTTTGCCGCCGTCGTCGCTCGTGATCGTGGTTGTCCACTCGGTGCCGTCGCGCGAGCTCCAGGCTTCCGACAAGTCGCCGCGGAAAAGCAGACTAAGCCCGGTCGCCGTATAGCCTGCTTCGAGCGAGCAGAAGACTTCGCGCATGGCGTGCAGTCGCTTGCGTGACTCTTCGGATAGGTTGTGAATGGTGAGGTCACAACGGCCGGCGACTTTGGCCGACAGTGAGCGCTTGACGACAAATTGCACGTTGAGCGCGCTGATCGTCATGTCTTCGACTTGCAGCCAGTAGAGCCGATCGAAGAGCGCGTCGGCGGGTAGTGCGGTCGCTTCGGTCGTGTCTGCCATGCGTCACCATGTGTCGTCGGTGACGTAGTAGAGGCGAAACCGGTCGCCCATCTCGGCGAGCGTCGGCTTCGCGCCTTGGTCGCGCATGTCGAGAAACCAGAGGTCGCCCGGCGGAAGCTTCGTGTTGTAGTGGTATCTGTCGAGCAGCGGGTAAAGCGTCACCATGCGCACGCCGAGCACCAGCGGCACGCCGGCGCTATCTGACACGCTCATGTGAAAGCACGCCCCGCGCTGACTCCAGACAATGCGCAGCGAGTAGCTCGAGCCGCTCAGCTGCACGCGTTGGGTCGAGTCGACGTCGGGCGTCGTGACGATGCGAAGGCTACTCATGGCACCGGCGGCGTTTGAAACTCTTTGAGCTTCTGGGCTGCGTCGCGGCCGAGCTGCTTGAGAAAGCCCGTCTTACGCTTTTGGTCGGGCGAGACTTCGCCCGGCTTGGTCGGCACCGTGTTCTGGGTTCCCTTGGCTTTCGCCGGCGTGGCGCGCGCTTGCGTCGGCACCGGTGACCCGTACGTGACGCCGACGACGGTTATTAGTTGGCACTGCGCGGAGAACATGAGCGCGTTGCCGCCGGTCGTGCCGTCGCGCGTCACGGTGAGCTCGGTCAGGATCGCGTTGAGATAGGTCCGATAAGCGGTGACTATCTCGACGGGCTTGCGGCGCGCGAAGCTGTCGCGCAGCGCGGCGGCGACGTCTGCGACGCGGTCGAGGTCGGTGGCGACCGTAAAGTGTCCTTCGTCTTGCGCCGGCCCTGAGACCTTGGCGACCATTTGCAGCGCCGACATTGAGATGTTGTTACGGATGTTCGCCGGATAGGCGCGTTCCATCGCGAGCTTTTTCTTCGGCGTGCGCGGGTTACTTGCCGCACGGCTCAGGTCGTAGGCTTGCCCGGCGAACGGAATAACGCTCAGCCAACCCCACACCGGTTCGCCTTCGATCGGCGTGCTCTTGTAGTTGTCCCATGTCGTGGTGATGACGTTGCCGTCGCTGTCGCGCAGCGGTCGGCTCGTGTGTCCGAAGTCGTTGTATGCGAGATGCGACTTCGGCGTCTCGGTCGGCGTGTTGGTTACGATGCCTTCGACATGGATCGTCTCGGGCTGCGTGCGCACGTGGTCGGTCACGTTCGCGCCTTCTTCGACCGGAAACTGCGTGCACTGCGCGGTCATGCCGTGGCTTTCGCGCACACTGCAATCGATCCAGATCTTGTTTATTTCTAGGTGCTGCACTTCGCGCGAGTTGTTGACTGGCATCGGTCGCGGCTCCTATGGCGCGGTGCGCTCGAGAGCATCCTTCGTGCGGCGCATGTTGACGTCGTTGGTGCGCTGCTGCGCGCGCGTGTAGTCGCTAACGTTGGCGCCCGGCGGTAGGTAGTTGTTAAAGATGGTCGGCCCGTGGTTGACCGTGACGCTCGAGCCTGAGCCCGACAGCGGCGAAGACACGCTCGCGCCGGCGTATGACGCGAATGGGTTCGCGAACGCATTCGCACCGGTGTCGCCGAGCGTGCCGGCGGCGGCGGCGTCTGCTTCGTTCTGGCGCCGTATCTCGGCCGACTTAGCGGCTTGTTCTGCCATCCACTTGGCATGCGTGCGGTTGCCGTGCTCGTCTCGCTCTTTGGCCTTGCGCGCTTCTTCCGCTTCGCGCAGCACTTCGCGATTGTGCTCTTCGAAGAGCGGCCCGCTCAGCGGTTCGCCGGCCCACCAGTAGCGAAATTTGCGGAAGTCGGCGCCGATGCCCTTGAGCGTCTCGCCGAACACACGAAGACGACGGTTGTACTTGTCGAAGGTATCGTCGAACGGGAAGCGCTTGACCGCGACTATGAACTCGTCCCACGCCTTGCGCGCGACTTCGAGCGCTTCCTTGAACGACTGCAACACCTTCGCCGAAGTGCCGAGCCCGAACATGGATTCGAGCAAGTCTTCGAAGACCGAGTCGCCGCCTTCGAACCATGTAATCAGGTCGTCGAGGATGCCGACAACGAGCAGAAGCGCGCCGGCGACGGCCGCAATGCTGACTAGCATCGGACCGAATGCGCTCAGCATGATAACGCCGAGCACGACAAACGCCGCCTTGAGTACGTTGCTCGTCTCGATGAGCTTGCCGAAGTACTTGATCGAGTCGAGCGTCCAGCCGAGCATCTTGTTTGCGACGGGCAAGAGCTTCTTGCCGATGTCGGTGGCAAGGTCTCGGATCGTATCGGTGAGCGCTTTTTGCCGGTTGGCGAAGCCTTCGGAGGTGCGGATCGCGTCGCCTTGCGCCTTCGTGGTCTTGCTCAGGATGTAGTTGTATCGAAGCTGTGTCTTTTCCGCGTTATTCATCGCGGTTAGCTTCTTATTGATGCCCTGCGTGTGCGCGAACTCGGAGAGCGTCGCGTCGTTCATCACGACGCCGAACTTTTTCAGCGGCTCAGCTTCGCCGGTGATGCCCGACTTCAATGCCGCGAGCGCTTCTTCGTCGCTGGCATTGAAAAACGAGCCGAGGTTGACCGCGAGCTCGGCGAACTGTTGCGACATTGCCTGCGCTTGGCGAGCGTCGCCCGTCATGGGCTCGAGCATCGCGCCGAGCGCAGCGGCGTTCGCCTCCATGGCATACTTAGAGCGGCCCATTGCGCCGCCGACAGTGGCCGCCCAGTCGTGCACTTGCGCTTCGCCTTCGGCGCCGAAGACTTCGCGAAGCACGTTGTTAGTTTCATCGGCCGAGCTCGCGAGCTCGGTCATGTGGGCGATCGCCGCGACTACGGCAGCGCCGCCGATGTACTTGCCAATGGTCGAGCCGATGGCGGCGCCGATGCCGCCGCCGGCGCCGCCGGCGACTTTCTGCGCGATGGCCTTCGCATTCTCGTTCGCGGCGTTGCCGGCGCCGATGGCCATGCCGCGGCCTGCACCGACGAAGCGGCCCTTCGCGTTGCGCAGCCGACCGTCGACGTCTTCGAGCCCTTGCTTGACCTTGGTGAGCCCCTGGTCGGCCTTCTTGAAGGCTGTTTCGTCGACCTGTAGACCGAGCTTCGCAACGAGCTCGCGCAGCACGACGGCGCTCATGTGCGGCCCCGTTCTGCTGCTGCGCGTCGGCGTTCTAGGTCTTCGTACATATCAAGCACCGCGTGCGCGTCGTAGAGGTCGTCTAGTGTCCAGTCGTGACAAATCTCCGTTAGGCTGGCGTGGTAGTGGCTACTGGTGGCGATTCGGTGGATGTCCCAGTCGACGCCGGCGGGGATTGGGGCAGAAACGCTATCAGCGTTTTCAGCCTGTCCGCGAGCGTGGCCTTGTCGCTCGCGGTACCGGCGAAAAAACTCGAAAAGTTAGCCTCTAGACCGAACGCAAACCACTGCAGCATCACATCGTATCGGCCGACGAAGTGCTCTTCGAAGATGGCGTCGAGCTTCGGCGCGTGCTCGGCGTCGAGGTGAACAACGGTGAAGCGCGCGAGCTCGTCACTGATGGCCGCGAAGTCGGCTTCGGTGATGCGCTGCGACAGCTCGCGGATCGCATCGGATGCGCCCGAAGCGAGCGACACAGTGATGTCGCCCTTCGCGTGCAGCGTGCCTTCGATGAAGCCGGCGGTTGCTGGGCCCAGCGAGCGCACGAGCCGCACGAGCATCGCACGGCCCTGCTTCGCGCCGAGCAGTGTCACTTCGTAGCGATGGCCGCCTATGGTCTTCTCTTTGACTGCGCGTGTCGGCATGCGTTAGCGGCCCCCGAAGAACGACGTTCGCGCGTCGGCGAGGTCGATCTTCCATTCGAAAACTTGCACGGTCTTGCCGAGCTTGATGGCCGGCGGCGCAATGATCCACGCCTTGGCACTGGTGACGAGCAGCCGACCGGCGAGGTCGCGCGCCATGAACACACCGCACGCAGCACCGTTCAGAATGGCCACGTCGGCCGCGAGCATGGCGCTCAATCGGTCGTTGGCGTCGGCTGTCTGCGCGTACTTGAGCGTCGCTGTCGCGGAGAAGTTGTTAGTACGCGTGCGGGTGACTTCGCCGTCGGCGCCTACGTACTTGTTATACCAGTCCTCCGTCCAGTCGATTGTCAAGACTTCGTCTTCGGCATAGCCGCCGCCGTCGAGCGGCACGGCGTTTAGAGAGATGTTGAGCTCTTTGATGTTCCAGGCTTTAAAACCCATGGCGCGGCGCTCCTATGGCTCTTGATGGTTCGGGGTCAGACCTGCACGAGCCCGACAACGCGGACCTGATGAATGGCGCCAGAGAGCGCGTATGTGTAACGCATGTCAGGCAGAATGCGCTGTGTCTTGAGCGACGAGTCGATGGTCGCGAGCGCCGGCGCTGTCACGCTGTACGGCTGCTGTCCGTCGATGATGCCGAGCGCGATGCCGTCGAGTATTTGCCCGTTGATTTGCGAGCGCACGAGCTCGATACCTGACTCTGTGTATGGCACCACATCGTTGTTGCGAAGTAGCGACACGATACGGTCTTCGATGTTGACGTCGAACCAGTCGATCGCGACTGTCACGTCGAGGAAGCGGCCGGTTGCCGCCCAACCCCACAACGTGAAGCCTAACCCCTTGATGTTGACGTAACAGTTTGCGTGCTTGAGCTTCGTCGCGGCGCGTTGCCCCGTCGTCGGGTTCTGCATCGTAACGGCCGCGAGCCCCTTGTTTGCGAACGTGATGGGCCCGGGTAACTTCGGCAAAATGGCGCCGACGACAGCTGCGTCGAGGTATTCCGCCGGGTTCGGGTGGTACCAGATTGACGTGCGCGTGAAGCCTTGCGACTGCAACACGCTCGCGATGTCTGTCGACCCGATCGCCGGGATAGCGGAGTCTGCGCTCGCGGCGAGGTAAATCGCGCGCTCGAGCTCGGCCCATGCGGCAGCGCTCGCGATAGCCTCCTGACTCGGCGTGAGCATCACCAGCGCATACCAGTCGCCATCGGCTGCACGGATGGCCGCTAGGTCGGTCGCTGGTAGCGGCACCGGTGCCGCTGTCGTGTCGTCATAGGTCAGGTTAGGCGACAGCTTCGTGACGGCGTGCGTCACGTTGGCGGTGTCGCCGGTGACGACAACGCTCGAAGTGCCGGTCGCCGTAACGTCGGTGATCGCGTTGATTGCAGTGATGAGCGACGCACACACGGCGTCGGCAGTGGTCGGCGGCGACGCAACGATGTCGACCGCGGTGCCGTCGATGGTCACGGTGTAGTGTTGGTTAGGCGCGGTCGGCGCCGACGGCGTGAGCGTAAACGACTGCGAGAACGTGCCGGTCAGACGGCCGACCTTGAACGTCGGCGGGCTCGGTGACTGCGACTTGAGCTGCTTCGCGGCGATGTAGAGCGAGCTCGTCTTCGGCACGTTGAGCGGCGGAAGCGTCATTTCGTCGGCCGTCGCGAACGTGCGCACGAGCTCGGGCCAGTAGCTGTGATTGACGGCGATGAGCGCGATCCCGAAGCCGAAGCGCGTCACGGTAGCGTCGGCGACTACGACTGTGTGTTGAATGACTTCGATTTCAGTGCCCATGCATCACCTATTTGTCGATCTGTCTTTCGGGTACGTGCACGACGTCGACGTCGCCGCCGAATGGCGTGTAGACGGTGCCAGCAACGCGCACATGTTCGATCGTGCCGATGGTCTCGGGTGTCATGCCTTCGCCGCATTCGCACATGGTGTCGAACGCGTAGAGGAGTCGAAGGTCGAGGCTTGCCGCGGATTCTTTGCGAGCGTCGAAGAGCCGCTGCAAGTCAATCAGCACGCCGGGTCCGTCGAGCCCGATGCGCAGGTCGGAGAAGAGCGCTTGCGTGCTCGGCAGAAATAGGCCGTCGCGGATGCGCTCGAGATAGCGGAACGCTCGGCCCCACGGCGTGCCGTCGCGCGTCTGGACAATGATGTTGAGCGTCACGGCACGGTTGCCGACGATGCGCACGGCGGCGTCTTGCCCGGGTCCCTGCGACACATAGCGCACTTCGTCGTTGCCTAGCGCGATGTCGCTTATGCCGAGCCCATTCGAGCCGAGCAGATTGAGTCGCGCGCACGGCCGGCCGAGCATTCCTTCGGGCTCGCCAGTCCATACGACGTCGTCGATCTGAATCTTCGAACTGTGCGCGACCCAAGCGCGCATGCCGTCGGCGAAGCTTAGCCAGTCCACCTTACTTCGAGCTCCCTAGTTCCCAGGTGATCGAGTTGATGAGCGTGCTGTGCTCAATAAGCGGCGTCTCTATGCCGCCCTTCTCCGCGATGCGCTCCTTCGACAGCGGCGGCCATATGTGCGCGATGATGCGATCCTTCAGCACGTCAACGGCCTTCTCGCCGGTTAGGCCGAGCGCCATGTCTTCGGTGATTTCGCCGAGCAACGCGCGTTGACCCTGCTTCGCGATGAAGTTTGCAAGCGTCTTCTCGTTGTCGTCGATGCCCTTGCGAATGAAGCTGCGCTCGGGAACGCCTAAGCCGAACTCATGGATCGTGCCGAGCTCGACGTTCGATAGGCCGTCGGCGCCGTGCTGCGCGTCGCCGGTCGAGCCCTGAATGCCGACGAGCACGAAGGGCCCCTTGCCCATCTCCGCGACGGCCTTTCCAAGTGCCTTCCAGCCGTGATCCTTGTCGATGACTGTCACGGTCAGAGCACCATGCCGAGCGGGTTGTAAGAGCGGTCGAGCTCGATGCGCCGGCGCTCGTATATGGAGCGGGCGCCGTCGGGCTCTTTGCTCGGGTCGAGCCTGGCAAACTCGCCGGCGGGCGTGAGCACGAGCAGCTCGGCGCACAGATACTTCACGCGCATGTCGCGCGCGGTGTCGACAAGCACCGTGCCCGGCGGCGTTAGGCCGTCGGGCTTCGGGATGGGCGTTGCGCCGGCGTACGTGGCCGCGGTCATAGCGTCGGCGTCGTCGAGCTTGGCCTTGACGAGCGAGAACGCGCAGCGCGCGAACTCGGGAAACTCATCGAAGATTTGCTCGACGGTGACGGTCATAGCGCGGTTACTTGCTCGAGCCCTTGAGCCCCGGCTTCGACGCCGCTGTCGGCGGCGTAGTCGGCTCGGCCGGCAGCTGCCCGGCGATCGGCGGCGTTGGCGTTGGCGCGGTCGGAGTGGTCGCCGGTGGGCATTCGACGGGCCCCGTCGGGTCTGCTTCCGGCGGCGGCGGCTCCGGCAGTGTGTAAGTGATGGTGCCGTCGGCGACGTAAGGCGCGAAGACGCCGACGAGCGCATAGCCGACTTGCTCGACGTCTTCGGCCGCGACGATCACGGTCTCGAGCGGCGGAAACTTGATGAGTTTGCCGATGCTCTGCACCCAGAGAATGCGGGCTGTCAGGTTGGTGACGGTCGCTTCTCCGGTCGCTGTTGGCGTCGGCGCTGGTCCGGTGTAGTTGAGTGGCATGGTGATCGGGGTCCCTTCCTGCGTGCGCCGTATGGCGTTCGGTTAGATTCCGTCCATATAGACGGCGCTGAGTGGATACTCCCAAGCGACGCCGCCGGCGCGTGCCCAGCTTTCGACCGAGAGCGCGAGATTCTTCGCTTGCGGCGGCAGCTCGCGCGGCGGCATGGTCAACTCGAAGTGCACGTAACGCGGGTCTCGGCGATACCAGATGCCGCGAGGTCCGGTGCCAGCGGCGTCGGCGGTGCCGAGCGGCAGCCACCAGTCGACGTTAGTCACGAACGCACTACGCGCGAGATACACGCGCAAGATGGTGTCTTCGGGATTGCTGCCGGCGCCGGTGTAGATCGGCGTGTTCTGAATGTACCGGTATTTAGTGAGCGGTAGCAGTAGCGTGTCGGGCGACTCGACACTGTTAGTCGCCGTCAAGATGCTGTCTTCGGCGGCAATCATGTCCTTCAAGACGTCGTCGGGCGTCTTCGTGCCGCTGCCCCATACGGTCGTGCCACCCACGTTCGAAGCGGCGATCGTCGGCACGTTAGGGTGATTGACGAGCCCCTTGATTGTGGTGCCGGCTTGGCCGACCGAAGCGATCTTCTCGAGCCGTTGCTCGAAGCCGATGCGCACGGCTTCGGCCTCTTTGTTCTGGTAGTCGACGCCGGCGACGCTCGCGCGTTCGATGTCGAGCACGGAATAGTCGTAACCGAGCGCATACGAAGCGATGTCGTACGACTGCTTCTTCGCCATCACTGCGACGCGGCGAATATCGTCTGCGAAATTCGCGACAATCTCGGCCATGCCGGTCGAGTCCCACATGCGATAAGACCACGTCTCAGCGCCCGGCGGTGCTTCCGAGCTGACTGGCACGAACTGGCGCCACTTGAGCGCGGGCTTGTGCGCTTCGCGTAGTCGAGCGCTGATAAACTCCAAGTCGCGACCGAAGAGCGCGGTTTCGTTGGCGTCGAGCCGGTCGATACCGTGAATGCTCGCGCGCGTGTGTGCGATGGCGCGCACGACGTTCGCGAACTGGGTCGAGTCGAGACGCTTGCCGAGCTGCGCGAGCTGCTCTTCGAGCGCGTGAGAGTCGAGCCGATCGAGGATGTGTTGACCTAGCATTGTCGTTGACTTTCAGCGTGCGGCGCAGTGGCGGGTTACAGGTTAATTTCTACGACTGCGACGCCGCCGGCAGCGGCACCGGTGACGACGGTGAGATATGGCGCGGCGACGGCCTTGCCCGTGTCTGCGTCTGCGCGCAGCGCGCCGAGCAGTGTGCCGACGGTGCCGACCGTGAAGCGCACGAACGGGTTCGTGTGCGCTGCAAGCGCGGTCTCAGCGGCGATCGCGATGCGACCCTTCCGCATGACTGGCACGAACGCGCCGACCCGATACGGCGGCTCGGGATAAGTCGGGTCCCAGAGTGTGATGCCGGCGACGCCGAGCAACGTGGTCACGTCGGTGGTAAGCGCGGGCGCCTTGATGGCGTGCGGGTCGTAGCCTGCTGTCGCGTCGAAGATGACGACACAGCCGACTTGCACGACACCAGCTTGCGCGATGCCGGTCGCAATCGCGCTCGGCCAGTTTTCGATGCGTTGCCCGTGCACGCCGATTACAGGGTTCGCCGGATATGACAGTTGCATGTTGCTTGTGTCCTTTTCTGAGTGGTCGGGTTGTCGGCCTTACCGGCCGCGCGTGCTGGCGAGAGTCGAGCGCCATGCCGGCGACGTGTATTCGCGCTTCTGCGGCTGCGAGCCGTCGGTGCGGCGACCGTCGAGGATCGCGTGCACGTCGACGTCTGAGCCGTTGCCGCCGTCGTGGTGCGGCGTCTGGTCGGTGCTGCGCGGGTTGTTGACCTTGTTGTCGGCGAGCCACTTGTCGACCGTGAGGTCGAAGAGCGCGTCGACGTAGCTGTCGGAGCGTTCCGACAGTTTGCCCCCGGCTTTCATCTTCTCGAGCGCCGCTTCTTTGATCTCGCGCGGCGTCTTGGCGTCGAGCTTGAAGTCGCGGCCGAGCACCGGGCGAGCGCGGTCGAGCAGCTCGAGCCGCTCGCGCAGCGCCGTGTCGAAGCGCTTCGGGTCGGCGGCTTGCGCGAGCTGCGTCTTCGTCGCGTCGAGCTCGGCCTGCTGCGCGTCGAAGCGCTTCTGCAAGTCTGTCAGCTTCGAAGCGGCGTCGCGCACAGCTGCGTCGCGCGTGTCGAGCGTGCGTTGTAGTATCTGCGCGGTCGTCGGTGAGACCTGCGCTTCGATTCCGTCGATGCGTACAGTGACTAGATCCATGCTGTCCCTCTTTGGCTCGTCTGTGAGCACTGCTCGCGCGGCGCCTTCGCCGAGCGCAAAGTCGTCGGGCGTCTTCGAGTCGAGTCGCAGCGCGACTTCGGCGCCGGCGCGGCCCCAATTGCGCGGCCCTATGCCGACATGGTTGTAGACAATGTTTTTTTGCTCGGCGTCGTAGTGCTCGCCGTTGAACGTGCCGGCGCCGTGCAGCAAGTCGCACGTGTAGCCGCAACTGACTTCGCTCCGGTTGCCGGCTTCGATGGCCGCTATCATCGCGGCGTCGGTGATCACGAGCTGTGCTTCGACGAAGCGGCCGGCGTCGGCTCGAGCGGATGCGCCCGACACATGGCCGACGGCGAGCTGCTTCGCGTTCGCCGGCGACAGCATGTCGCGCGGATGAAGGTCAGTTACGGGCGCGTCGGCGAGCGTCGCGAGCGAGTCGGCCGCGAAGACGCTGTCGGGCCTCCTGAGCTCGCGCACGACCGTTCCGTCGGCTCGGTGGTACGTGAGCACGCCGGTGCGGGTGACGCGCGCTGGCGCCCGAAGAAAGCCTTGCGAGGTCTTCTTCGTGTTGCCGAGCCGGGCTGCGTCGTAGCGCGTGACTGTCACGCGGACGCGTAATGGCACGCTCAGCGGTTGTCAAGTGCACCGGTCGATCGGTGCGCCAGTGCACCGGTGCACCGGCAGATCCGCACCCCGGGCGCCCGATACCCCCGGGTAAACCGCACCCACGGGCGCCAGATACCCCCGGCAGATCCGCACCCACGGGCGCCTTCGGCCCCTGAATGCCGAGCGGTCGGTCGCCCTAAGCCCGGGGCTAGCAGGTAACTTGCTAGCCCCGGGCTCGAGCCGCTCGAGCTCGAGCGGCCGGTCGGCGTTTCGATGGACCGATGCGCCGGTGCACCAGAGCATCGAAGCACCGGTGCACTTATCCACCGGTTACACACAGGTTATCCACACGCCTTCGAGCGCTTGCGTTCTGTTGACCGCTAGAGCTCGCGCGCTATAGCTTGCAGTACACAGGAGGCTTGTTAGGCAATGGCTACATGGATCGTGTCAGAGGACGCAACACCGTATACGGCGATCGAGAGCGCGACGGCCGAGCTCGCGCTTGCGCAAGCGCTGGCGCGCGTCGACGTCGACACGCAACGCGCGCGAAGCAGCTCGACGCGGTTGCTCGAAGTGTCGGTCGTGTGTGAGACGAGCGGCGAAGCCGGCGCGGTATACGTCGAGGTCTCGCCGCTCGAGCCGCTATGCCCCGGCTTCGGCGCGCATGCATGGTTGCCGGCGCTCGGCGGCGGCGTGCTGGTCGAAGCCTGCAAGCGCTGCGGCTGCGTGCGCGAGCTCGACGCGCGCGCCATAGGGCCCGGCGGGCTGCGTTACACGCGGGTCACGTACCGCTCGGCGATGGGTCCCGCGGGCTACCAGTGACGGCCAGAGTGCGCCACGGCTGCCCGTGGCACACTTGGGCGATGGTACACATTGACCCAAAAGACGGCTTGCCTGTTATCCCGTTCAGCGACGCCGGCGAAAACTGGACGCAAACGATACGGCTCGAGCGGCTTCGTGCGCGCGGATGGTTGGGAAGCTTCGAGGAATGGGCTCTGCTCTTCGAGCAGCTCGGCGCCGACCCGCTCTTGCAAGACCCGCCGATCACGAAACCGCGCTAGCGTGCGCCGCTGTACGGGTCGGCCTTCTTCTCGTTCGCGCGGATGACAACAAAGTCTTCTTCGGGCGATACCAGCGCAAACTCGATTTCGTCGCTGATCCACTGCTCCCAGTAGTGGGCACTGATGACGCGCGTGTAGTGCACGCGTTGCTCGACGACAACACCGTCGAAGCCGGCGAAGCGGCGGCGTGCGAGCTCGTGCGATGCCGACCATGACGACACGGGACGGACGCGCAAGTGCACTGGACCTTCGCCGCTCGCGCGCAGCGCGGCATCGGCGTCGCGCGCTTGCTGTCCGTCGATGCCGCGAAACAGTGTCAAATAGCCGTCGGCGTCGATAGCGCCGCGAGCCTGCAAGTCTGGCAAGTGCTCACGTAGCAGCGCTTGCGTCGACTGATACAGCGTGTTCTGCCACGTGCCCGGCGTGTTGATGTTGTCGGCGATGCTCTTCGCTCCGGCCGGCGTCGAAGAGCCGCCCCACCGACGAGCCCATGTGCCGGCTTCGGCTGCGTCTGCGTCGCCGGCGACAGCTTTCACGACGTCGGCCGATTTGATCGGCATGTCGGCAGACATGGCGTAGTGCTGCAGCGGCTTGCGAGGTCGGCCCCGGGTCACGCGTTCGATGAGTCGCTTCACGGCGTTGTCGTACACCGGTGCCGGCTTGCCGGGAATGGCGAGCGGTGCCGCTGCCGGTGCGACGGGCGGCGTCGGCACTGGCTTCGGCTTCGGCGTGCGCTTCGGCTTCGGTGCGGGCGTCGGCTTCGGTGCCGCTGCCGGCGGCGTCGCGAACGTAAGCACCGGTGCGCTCGGCGTCGCCGGTAGCTTCTTCGGCTTCGGTGCGGGCTTCGGCTTCGGCGTCGGCTTCGGTGCCGCTGCCGGCGACGTCGGCAGCGGTGCGAGCGGCAGCGCAGCCGGCGGCGCCTTCGGCGTCGCTGGTAGCTTCTTCGGCTTCGGTGCGGGCTTCGCCTTCGGGCGCTCCGTGCGTACCGGGAACGTTTGCGGATAGGTCGGCGGCGGCAAGCCCGGCAGCGGCAACTGTGTCGGCGGTGCGCCCGGCTTGCGCGCGAATGGGCTGTCGGGCGGCGGCGTGATCGTGGCTTCGTCGATGATGGGCTTCGCCGAGCACCGACACGCATAGTAATTTGTGTCGAACCCAGGATGGGCGCGCTTGCCCGTCTTCGGGTTCGTGACTGGCGGCGAGTCCCACGACTGCGTTGTGCCTTCGAGCGCTCTGTGACCCGGGCGGACCTTGAGATCCTGCACGGTGCGCCACCTGTAATGAGTGATGCCGAGCGACTGTTGCCGAAGCTGCGTCTGTGCGCCGTGGAACTTGCCGACGGCGTCGTTCGCGATGATGGTCGCCTGATTCTGACTGAGCCCCTTCGCCTCGTTGAGCAGCTTCGCCGCGAGCGCTTCGGGTCGTAGCCCCTTCTCGAGCCCCTTGCGCACGGCGTCTTGCGCTTGCGAGTAGACGGCGTCGGTCATGGTGCCTACGCGCGACACGTTGCTCTTCACGAACTTGTCGAGCTGCGCGGCGATGGGCGTGCCGGGCTTGAGCGGGTCGATCGCGGCGAGCGGATGCGCGGCGGCATTCTTTTGCGCTTCGGTCTTGGCGTCGGTGCGCGTCGGTGCAATCGCGTTGCGAATGGCGTAGCGCGGCAAGCCGAGCGCTTCGGAGACCTGGCGCTCGAGCGTCGTGCGCGCATGTTCGTCGACACGCATGCCGGCGAGCAGCGCGGCCGGCCGCACGTCGAAGCGGTGCGCCGCTCGAGCTTGGGCGAATAGGTCGCCGAGCAGCGGGTCGCGCGCGTCGAGTCGCGGAGTGATGCCGGCGCGCTCCGTGAACGTGAGAGCCGCTCGAGCGGTGAGCCCTTGCGCCGGCAGCTCGAGCACGCGCACGCCACGGCGCTCGAGCTCCGGCAGTATCTCTTCGAGCACGCGGTCGTGTCCCGCGGACATGGCTGCTTGCCCCGGCGTGAGCTCGGCATAGGGCTCGCGCAAGCGCACGACGGCGTCGAGCGGTTGCCCCGGGTCGAGCTCGAGCAGCTTGCGCAGCGCTCGAGCGATCGCCACGCCTTCGAAGATGCCGCCGTCGGATAGCCGTATCTCGTGCGCGAGCTGCTCACTGGCACGACTCCAGCCGAGCGGTATCAGGTCGTCGGCGTGGCGAAGCGGCAGCGCATGCGCATCGGCGAGCGCTCGAGCGGCCGTCGTCTTGCCGGTGCGAGGTCCGCCGACGACAGCAACGCGCATGCGCCGGCCGTCGTTGCGCCGGGCTGCGGCGGCGTAGTTGTGCGCGAGCGTCGGCAGATACGGCAGTACGTGCGCGCGCAGCGTGCGCTCGACTTCGCGGCCGCTGCCGAGCAGTGCCGACAGATAGCCGTGTAGCGCCGTCGTCGGAAACTCGGGCGCCGAGCTCGAGCGCAAGCCGGGCGCCTGCACTGTCATGCGTCGTAGGGCTCGTTGTCTGGGCCGTTAGGCGGCTCCGGGTCGATGCCGTTGCCGTTGCCCGGCGGCAGCATCGGCGGCGGCTCGGGCTCGGGCTCGGGCTCGGCGAGCCGCTCGAGCTCGTATCGCAGCGCCGCTTCGCGCGCTTCGACGTCGAGCTCGTCAAACTCGCCAGAGTGCGCGAGCTTGATCGCGGCTTCTTCTGGCAAAATCACCTTCGCGTTGACGAGCGTCGCAAGCGCGTCGGCGGTGGTCTTGAGCGTCTCGGCGCGCTCTTTGGCCGTCGGCTGCCATAGCGGCGGATAGACCACTTCGAAGCCGTCGAGCACTTGCCCCTTCGTCGGTCCCTTGTCCGTCGCCATGATGACGCGCACGAGCTTGTCGATCTGCGGCGTGAGCCGCTTGCCGCGCTCGGCTGCGACCTTGTCGTACCATGTGCGAACGTCGCTCTCGCCGGTCGCGTTCATGCCGGCCGGGCTGCGTCCGAAGAGCACTGTAACGGGCGTCTCGGCGGCGCTCGCGACCCGAATCATGAACCGGTCGAGGAGCTCGGGAATGCCTGAGAATGGCGTTGCGATGCGCTCGAAGCTTTCGCGCTCGTCTAGCAAGATGGCGCGCGCGACGCTTCGGCAGATGTCCAGAAACTTGATGCGCGCGCGCAGCTTCTCTTCGCCGGCCGCGGTCATGAGTTGCATCAAGTTGGCGATCTTCAAGACGCCTTGGCTGGCGTCGGTCATGAGGTGCGCCGCACCCATCCAGCTCGAAGAGCTCGCCTGCACGGCTTGGTAAACGCGTTGCAATACCGAGTCGTCCCAGAAGCACGACGCTTGCGCGCCGAAGCGCGACGTCAGCACGCCGCGAAACGCGAGCATGCGCGACTCATGGATCACAAGCTGACTCGCGCCTTGCGACACTGGCTTCGCCGTGCTGCCGAATGGCAAGCCGAGATTCGTTACACGGTAGGTTGCGACCTTGCCGTAGTTCGGTGCGCCTATGTCGCCGTAGTACGTGTTTTGCTGTAGCTGCGTGCGCCGGAACACGTTGAGGTGTGTCAGCCGCACGACGGCGTTTAGGTCGAGCGGTTCGTCGGGCGTGCGTCCGTCGTCGACGCCGAGAAACACGGCCCCGAAGCCGTACAGTCGGCCCCACACCCAGGCTTCTCGAAGCGCCGCTTCGGCACCCAGACCGGCGAGCACTTGGTCGATCTCGTTGCCGACGCTCGTACCGTCGGCGACTTGGTCTGCGCCGACGGCAATCGAGAAGCCTTCACGTAGTGCGTCGGCGGGTAGCTGCTCGACGATGCGCGCGCAGATATCGTCTTCGGTGTGAAGCGCTTCGAGCGAAGCGTCGGAGAGTTGCGCGCGCAGCTTCGGCGCATGCGCTTGCAGCTTGTCGCGCAGCGTGCCGAGCCCGGTTACTGCGTTTTCCCAGCTGTCGCCGCGCCATTCCATGCGTCACACCCCTTGTTTCGGGCCTTCGATGCTCTCGGGCGTGACGGCGGTCGCTTCGCCGGCGATGAGCGTCGCGAGCGGTCGCGCGATGGCGGCGCGCACGGCGGCGTCTTTTGACTCGAGCAGCTTGCGAAGCGCCGTCGAGCGCTCGGCGTTGCGCGGCAGCGTGTGCACGATGCGCGAAGCGAGCGCGGCGAACGGTGCGCTCACGTGTTGCAAGCCCGGCGGCAAGTGCTCGAACTCGAAGAACTGAAGTATCGGCTCGGTCGGCTCAGTCATGCCGGCGTGTATTGGCACGCCAGTCGGGTGTCAATGGGTCACACGTCGAGCGACTCGAGCCCGGCATAGTAGTCGCCGAAGCCGCCCTTCAAACACCAGCGGATCGCTTGCGTCTGCGCGTCTACCCTGTCGTTAGCGATGCCACGGGGGAAACGCTTGTGCTCAGTCACCCAGTCGACGATCCAAGGCGCGAGCGAAGCGTCGGGAAGCCACACATTGCCGCTCGCGAAGATGGGCTGCGTCGCATAGGCGCGAGCTTCCTTCGACCCGTCGGGCTCGATGGCGAGCACGCCGGGGATACTCGACTTGAGCATCTCAATCACGGCCGGCCCGTTCGCCTTGTCTTCGATGAGTACCGCGGATGCCTCGGGAAACTGTGCATACAGCGACTTCACGGCGGCGATGGTGCCGACGAAGTCGAGATGCTCGCGCACTTCGGCGAGCAAATAGAAGTTAGGCGGCTTGAACGCCCATGCTTGCCCGGCGACATAAGAGCTCGTTTCGTGGCTTTTGAACGCGCAATCGAAGCTGATAACAACGAGCGCGCCTTCGAGGCGCGGCCGCTCGCGATAGTAGTTGTGAAACCATTCTTGCTTATAGATCGCACCGCCTTCGGGTACCGGGTCTTGCTGGTCTTGAGCGGCCCACCCATCGGGCCCGAACTCTTTTTTGCGCCGCTCGACTTCGGCTTCGTCCCAGCGACTTGGGCAAAGCAGCTCGCCGTCGGTCGAGCGCGGGTCGACCCATCCGAGCGGCGTCGGCTTGCGCGCGGCCGCGCTGAAATAGCGCATCGGGATGGACAGCACCGCATAGCCTTGCTCGGCCGCTAAGCCCGCTAGGTCGCGGTCGTGCAATCGTTGCATGATGATTGTGCGAGTGTTCGCGCCCGGCAGCACGCGCGACGCCATGGTCTCAAACCACCACCTAGTGCAGCGCTCGAGCGCCGCCGGCGAGTGCGCTTCGATCGGTTTCAACGGGTCGTCGACGACTTGTCTGTGCGCGTGAAACCCTGTCGGCGAGCCGCCGACGCTTATGGCCTGGCGTATTCCCCCCTTGTCGTTCTGCAACCAGTTGGCCAACCAGCGGCCGCGCTGCGGCTTCCAAGTCTCGCTGTATAGGTCCTTGTACCAGTCAGTCTCGAAGAGCCCACGGCAGCGCAAGCTGTCGCGAACGGCGAGCGTGTCAGCATAGGCGCCGAACTGCCATTGCGAGCCCGGGTGCCATGTCCATTCCCATGCGGGCCACATCACACACACCGTCGTTGACTTGCTCGAGCCCGGCGGCACGTTGAGCACGAGTCGCGGCAACTGTCCGCGCGACTGCGCTTCGAGATGCTCGCACAACGCCCCTAAGTGCCAGTTATCGACGAAGGGTGCATTCGGAACAACGAGCGGCCAAGCCGCCTTGATGAATGCGTGCAGCGTTGCCGGGCGTCGCGCAGTACGCGTCGCCCGGCGCTGGTGCTCAGCGATGAGCGCCGAGAGGTCGTGTCTAGGGTGCGCCACCTAACAGCCGGTCGATCTCCGTTTGCAGCTCGCCGAACTCGACAGTCAGAGCCCACCATTGCGCGACCGGTATACCGGGCGCGCGACGCTCGTTGCAGTTTTCGCGTTGCCGCACGATGAGCGCGTTGCAGCGCTCGAAGCGCTCTTCGGACTGCTGGGCAGTCTCAGCCATTGCGCGGCCCCGGGTCGGATAGGTTGTAACGCACGGCGAAGAGCTTGTTACCGGTGCCGTCGGCGATGCGCGCTTCGACACAGTAAGACTCGAGCGTCGGGTCGAAGTCGTAGGTGATAGTGGCGCTGTTCATGATGGCGCCGGCCGTCGCGATGCCTTGCGTGATGGTTGCGCCGAGCTGCTCGGGTACGGGCGGAATGGACATGATGGTTCCGCCGCCGATGAACTCCCGCACGACCTTGTAAACAATCGCGCTGTTTAGCTGCGCGATGTTGTTGCCCGTCCACACGCATTCGATCTTGATGCGCGCGGTCGCGCGCGGTACGTGCAGCGGGAAGCGAACGCGAATGCCGCCGGAAGCGGCGACGGGTAACCAAGCCCCCTCGGATGAGAAGTAAGCGTCGCCGAAGCCGCTCACGGGTTGACCGAGCGACATGTCGAGCGACATTGGCCGCACGGGCTGCGCGTCGACCGGCCCCGGGTGCACGATGTCGACGCCGTCGTTTAGAAATAGGTGGTCGCCGTCGATGGTCGCGCCGCTAACAAGCGACGTCATGGCGTGCACGATGATGCCGCCGGCGCTTCGGTCATAGACGTTGTCGACCGCTAGCGTGTTGGAAATGATGTCTTCGGCGGTGATGTCGTGCGTGACAACGATGTTGTTGCCCACTGTTAGGTTGCGCGTGACGGTTGCGTCGCGCTGCACTGTCAGGTCTTGCGTGACAGTGAGGTTCGTAAACGTGCCGCCGGTCGCGCCGAAGCTGTTTACAAGCGCGTTTCCACGCCCCCAAGATGCGTCACTCCACACGCCGGCCGTTGCTGCGTGCCAGAGTAGCTCGAGCGTGTTCTGCGAGCTGTCGCCGACGAGCGCGAACGCCGAAGCGGCTTGCGCGGAGTTTTCGCAAACCCAGCTCGAGCCGCCCCACACGGCATTGAACGCGAAGACGAGCCGCCGTGCGCCGTTGCCGGCGTACACATTCGCGTGCTGCGTGGCGTTCACGAGCACGCGTTGCAAGAGCCGATAGCCGGCCGCGGCCGGCGCCGTCGTGACTTCGAGCAGCGGCGCGAACATGTCCGTGTTGCTGAAGTTGAGCTTCAGATCGGGCGTCGCCGAGCCGCTCGTGACGTCGGCCAAGAACTGCAACCACTCGCCGGCCGAGTGTTGAAGCCAGTTGAGCCATTCCGCCGGCGGGCGCTCGTTGACAGTCCATCCAGCCGACTTTTTGCCGGCGCCGGGCTCGGTGTTCGTGCCGGCGGTCGACCAAGTAGGGATAGGTGTAGTGGGGCGTGTAGACATGGCTAGGTGCTCTCTTCGGCGATGGTGATGCTGTCGGTCATGAGCGGGTCGGTCGGCAGTGCGCGCACGAAGCCGTGCGCAGCGATGGCCGCTGCGAGCTCTTCGTCGGTCATTTCGGCGGGCGCCTTCGTCACGCGTAGCTGTTGCTTCGCGCCGTAGCGCTTCGGGAAGCGGCGCTCGAGCCACCATGCGTTCGCCTTCCAATTGTCCGCGGCCGCGGTCGCAATGAACTGCACGGCCGTCGCTTCGGCGCGCGCAACGGCGATCGCGAGGTCTTGCGAGAACGTGGCGAAGGGCTCTTCGCCCATGTTGCCGCGCTCACGCCAGTCATACAGCGTGCGCGCGCCGATGCCTTCGAGCTGGCAAGCGGTGCGGATCGGCACGCGCACGGCGACGAGCGCGCACACACGCTCGTGCAGCGCGGCTGTGTAGAGACTTGGCCGGCCGCCGACGTTCGGCGCCGGCGGCAGCGCCGGCGGGTCGGGATGTTTCCGCACACGCGGCGGCCGCCTACGCGCGCGCGATGGTGCGGAAACCTGCATTACATCCGTATTTTTTGCCACCTTGCGCGGTCGAGAAAGGGGAACCGTCGTTGCAGGCTTCCGACTTTGCACGGCTTTACGGCGGCGTTTCTTCGGCTTAGGTGGCATTGGCGAGCCCTCCAGTACCGCGACGCTCGCGGCGCATGCGGCAGCGGTTGCAACGGCTCGAGCGGCGCTCACGCCAAGCCGAAGCGGCGATCAAGCGCTCAGTGCCGCACCGGCAGCGGATGCGCATGCAGGCTTCGAGCTCGCCGTTTGCGCGCCGGCGCGTGCTCGTCTGTACGATCGTCCAGTCGCGCTCGAGCGGGTCAGTGAGCGGCGGCGCGCGGTGCGTCACCACACAGTGCTCGCACAAGCCGCCCCACCTACGCAACGGCGGCAGCTCGCGCGCGCATGCGCGGCAGTGCGTCGGCGTAGCTGGTATGGGCTTGAGCGCGAGCATGGGCTAGTCGGTGAGCCTCGGGTCGCCGAATCTGATGTCGGTGATTCGCGCTTCGCCTGGCTGCGGCCGAGCGGCGAGCCGCCGCTCGCGGGCGTGGTTGGTGAGCGCGTCGGCGTAGCGGATCGCGAGGTCGCAGCGCTCGGCGGTGAATGCCGCCCCGGCGCCGCTCGAGACGAACGCGCGCGCGAGCGCGAGCAGCTCGGCGGCGACGGTGTCGAGCTGCTTCGCCGCTGACTCGCGTTCGCGCTTGAGCTCGGCGAGCTCGGCACGCAAGTCGCGCACGCTCCGGCGTAGCGCGATGTCGTCTTGGATGAGCGCGTTGTGTCGCGCCTGCACGCCGGCGAGCCCGCTCTCGAGCTCGACCTTACGTTTGACGGCCCATACTTCGTGCTCGCGGCGCTTGGTCGCGACGTAGTCGGCGCTGGCCTTCGAGCGCTCGGCGATCTGCGCCGGGTCGTGCTGCGGGCAAGTGCTGCCGCCGAGCATCGCAATCCGCGGACACGGCCGGTTTGCAAGTGTCGTCACACCGCACCGGCGAATGCCGCGCTCGGCGTCGCTTCGAATGCGCTCGGCTTCTTTGCGTGCGGCGTGCGCGAGCTGCGCGGGTCGATGCGAGTAGCAGCGCGGCCCGGCTTCGTCTTCGTAGTACGCGGCACCACGGCACGAGAACGTGCCGCGCACGTAGTTGCAGCGCTTGGTCATGCTCGCGGCGCTCCCATGGGTCGAAGTAGCTTCGAGGTCTCGACAAGGTCGCAGCGCAGCGCCGATTGCAGCTCGACGCTCGAGCGCGCCACGTAGCCGAAGCAGATGGCGGCCGCGGCATCGGGCCCGATGTCGGCGAGCCCGATCGCGGGCTGGTGCTGCTGCACGATGCGTTGCGCCGTGAGCTGCTCGAGCCGGCGAGCGGCGTCGCGCGGCATCTTGCCAGACCCGAAGAGATGCCGGCGCCATTCGCCGGCCTGGACGTCGAGGCAAGCGCGAAGCGGCTCGCCGTGCGCGCGCCACGTGTCGCGCCATAGCGCGGCGCTGGTCGCGAGCGAGACAATCGTTTGCAGCGCGCCGCCGAATGGCGTTTCGACCGCGATGGCGGCGCGAAGCTGCGCGGCGTCGGCCGTGCGCAGTGCGCCGGTGATCACGTGGTCGCGCTGGTGCGCGATGTTGGCCGCACACTCGCCATAGGCGACGAGCGTGCCGCGGTCGTAGAGAGCCCAGCCGCTCTTACGTGCCGAGTCGATGGCAAGCACGACAGCTCGAAGCGGTCGCAGCGTGACGGCGATGGGAGCGCGGCGAGTGCGCCCGAAGCGCAGCACACGCCACTTCGTGCGCCCTTCCCTGCTCGGTCGTAGCGGCGGCGTCGGCGGTGGCTTGCTCGTCATGGCGTGGCGCTCCGTGGTTGTGTGGGGCTCGGTGCCGGCGGCGGTGCGACGAAGCAGCCGCACTTCGAGCGCTTCGAGAAGCTACCGCGTTCGTCGATGCGCCAGACGGTGACGAGCCGAGCGCGTCCGCAACGGTCGCACCGGCCGTCGGTGCATGGACATTCGTGGTCGACGCGCATGTGCACGCGCAAGCCGTGAAGCAGACAACGCGGACACAGTCTCATAGTTCGCCCTTGCGCATGTCGCCGGTAGGGATTGCGACCAAGTCGGCCGATTCGACGAAGAGACTACCCAGCGGCGGCGACGGGTAGCGTCGCGCGAAGAGCTGGTCGGACATGCGCGTTGTGAGGATCGTGCGGCGCTGCGTGCGGTGCGCGAGCATGTCGAGCAACGCGTCGGCCATGTCGCCGGCGCGGTCGGGTCGCTCGTCTCCGATGCCGTCGAGCACGAGAAGCTTCGACGTCTGCAAGACTGCGCGGCGCTGCAAGGTCTCGCCGAAGCTGCCGACGTAGCACTCGAGCAGTGTGCGGCCGGATGCCCAGCGGGCGCCGGTCGTCTGCGCGAGCACGGCGGCAGCGGCGACCGACTTGCCCGACCCGGTGACGCCGTGCAGCACGAGGATCGGCCGAGACGGCAGCGTGCCGGGCTCGCGCGGCACTGGTGACCCGGGCGCGCTGTCGCGCCATAGCAGCGCGGCTTCGAGCGCGAAGGTGGTGCACAGGGTGCCGCGTTCGATGGCGTGCAGCATGGCGGGCGTAATCGGCAGCGGATGGCCGGCGCGCTCGAGCGCTTCCTTGCGTGCGGCGCGCTCGAGCTGCATGGCGTCGGCGAGCTCGGCTTCGGTCTGCTTGCCGTTCGCACCGTTGGCGATAAACGCCCGTTGCAAGCGCGCGAGCACGGTCGCAAGGCGTTCGCCGGTGTGCTCGGTCATGAGGCACCCCGGGCGCCGTCGGCGCGTGCTGTGAGCCAGCTGGGCTGATTGGTGGCCGCCGAGCGCTCGAGCTCGGTGCGGGTCTGGTCGAGCTCGGCCTGCGTCTCGCCGAGTCGCGGCGGCGGCGCCGAGCCCCGAAGTCGCGGCGGGTTGCCGCTGAGGTAGTGCCCCCAATGATCCATCACGTGCGACGGCGTGAACCAGTACGCGGGTTCAGATAGCCCCGTGAGCACGGTGCGAGCGCACGCCGCGACCCGGTCGCGCTCGGCGGCCGGCGCCGCCCCCATGTATTGGTACGCTTCGAAGTGCTTCGAGCTCCGGGTCGGCGTCGGCGCGCTGAGTGTACACGTTGTCCAGATGAGCTCGTGATACCAGCGATGGCCGACTATCTCGGTCGGCACCGCATACACACCGCTGTCATGCGGGCGCGCGCGCGCGGAAGTCACGAAGTGTGTAAGAGCGGCGGCGGTTAAGATCGGCTCTTCTTCTCTCTCTTTAAGATCTGAGAACGCGCGCGCGACCGCGTGACTGTCACGCTCGACCGCGTGACTGTCCCCGTGACTGTCACGCTCGCGCGCGGCGTGACTGTCGCCGTGACTGTCACGCTTCTTACGGGCGCGCTGCCGACGCTTGCGCTCGGTCCCGGGATTCTCTTGGGCGAGCTTATAGAGCTCTAAAACATAGGCTCCGTCGAGGCTGCGCGCGATCTCGCCGGCCGCTTCCAGTTGGGTGATCGCGTGCTGCACTTGATGCCGGGGCAGTTTCACGAAGCGGCATATGTCGGCGAGCTTGAGCGGCTGCATGTTGGCGTCGCGGATTGACTGCGCCGGGTGCACGTCTCCGCGGGTGATCACGTCGTGACTGTCCCGCTCGAGCGGCGCGTGACTGTCGCCGTGACTGTCACGCAAGCGGCCGCGCTCTTCGGTGCGCCGAGCGAGATGCAACAAGCCGACCCAGACCGCGAGGCTGATACCGTCGAGCGGCGAGTCGGCCGCCCAGTAGCGCGATGGTACTTTAACCGTAAGCTGTCGCTCCGGTGCGTGCGTTGGTCGTGGTCGGCTCGAAGCTTTTGCCATAGGCTGTCACTCGCTCATTCTGGAGACGTCGAGCTCGCCGCTCCCCCCACCCACAAGCGGCGAGCTCGGCGGCAACGGTTGGCGAAGCGGCGGACGTCAGAACGGCGAGACGGTCGGCCGCTCGGCTCGTTTGCGCTTCGCCGGCTTCTTACCGTTCGCGGGCTGCTTCGGCGGCGGCAGCGCCGGCGCCTTCTTACGCTTGCGCTTCGGCGCCGGCGGCAGCGGTGACGCGCATATCTCTTCGACGCTCACGACGTAGTTTGTCGCGGCGGCGATCTTATGCGCTGTCTGGTATAGCGGCTTCACGCGGCGATGTACCGCGCGCAGAATCGCGGTGTAGCTGAGCCCCGTTTGCAGCTGCAAACGGGTCAGCACGCCGGCGTCTTGAGTCTCGACCCATTGCGCCAATTGCATCGGTGCTGTGTAACTTGGCCTGATGGCCATGCATAGCCCGATCGCACTGTCCGCGAGCACAAGCGCTCGCGCACACTCGCGCACGTGTGCGTTTGTGCACCGGTCCGCCGGTGCACTTGTGCTTCGGCATACCTAAAGCCCGGGGGACATAGGGCTTTCGGACTAGATGCGCCGAGCTAGCGTGTGCCTAACTTACGTGTGCAGCTGCCGACTAGGCATAAATGACGTGAGACTTATTCGCGCGATGCCGCCAAAGTCTTGCGTACGTTGGCCATAGCTTGCTAGGTCGCGTTGTGGGTTGGAGAGGAAAGATTGCGCGCGAGCCGGCGCCGGCGCTGGGAAGCGACCCGTTGAGCGAGTCGACGCTCGGCCGACGCATATGGGCGCTCTTCGCTCGCGAGGGTTACACGAAAGGCGCCTTCGCGGCGGTGCTCGGCGTGTCTTACGGCGCGGTCGACAACTGGACTCTAAACCAAGCACTGCCCACGATCCCGACGGTGATGCGCATCGCGCTCATGTTCGAAGTTGGGCTCGAAGAGCTGCTCTTCGGCCGAGAAGGTCGGGCGAAGTACCGCGAGCGGCTCGAGCTGCCGACGGTGCTCACGACGGCCGACGTCACGGAGTGGCTTGCCGAGCGCAACGCGACGGCGCGGCAAGTCGCGGCGGTGCTGCGCGCGTGCTCGCAACGCCCCGCAACGATGCCCTGGCTTGAGACGTATTGGAGCGAGCGCACGAGCAAGCACAAGGCGCGCGGCGAAGGTCGCGCGAGTCTGCAAGAGATTCGCGAGCTCGCGCGCGCCGACGGCCGGGCGCCGTACTCACCAGAAACCATCACGGCCGCGGTCGAGCAGTCGCAGTCGCGCCGCTCGAAGAAACGCGCCTAAGACACACGCTTCGGGAAGCGGCACTGCTGCGCGAACGCGCAGAGCAAGCCGAGCGACGTGTCGTCGAGCGCATAGCCGCACGACTCGAGCACGGCGACGGCGAGACCGAGAGCTCCGGGGCTGCGCGGTGCCTGCCGTCGAATGGCGTGCGCGATGTCTGCGGCGACTCTGATCGGCGCGCGAAAGTCGGCCGCGGCCGTGTCGCCCTTCGAGAAGCCGAGCCATGTGCACCACGACATAAGCCGCACACGGTTCGGAATCAGCCGCCAGTTTCGCGACTGGTGACCGCCCGGCGGCACGCGTGCCGCGACAATCGCCGCGACGTCGATGCGTGCTTGGTCGAGGTCGCCGAGCTCTTGCGTCACGGCGGTGGCATCAATCCGAAGTGCACGGCGGACACGACTCATGGCCAGCGCTGACCCTCCCCTAGCCAACAGACACCACAAAACACTCGCGTCTGTGCGTCGCGTATCGAACGCATGACGGCGAGCGGGTCACTGCTGCGGCGTTGTGGCCATCCCCTCGTGACACACTTGTCGGTCGCACGGAACAGCGGAGCGTTGCCCCGCTCGACAAAATGCTAAGACACACACTCACATACACATCATGCGTGATGTAGTCTCTGTTAGAGCGGATGACGCGGCGCATTCAACAACGCGCGATCGTGTGCTCGCGCGGCCAAGTGCGACGGCTTCGCGGTGGTCGTCAATGGCAGCTGCGGCGACCGGTGCAAATGCCGGCGGGTCTGTCGGTCGATGGTTGGGTAAGCGATGCATCGGACCGCGACCGAGTGCGCGTCGTGTGCTCGACTGCGGCGGGCAAGCCGGCGACCGTGAGCTGTCCGTATGGCGCGGCGCATGACTGGCTATGGGTGCGCGAGCGCTGGGCCTTTGCCGGCCGCGGGCGCGAGCGTACCGTTGTGTACGAAGCCGACAGCGACAGCGCCGAGACCTGGCGCGCGCATGCTTGGATCTCGCCGCTCTTGATGCCGGCAGCGGCGGCGCGTCTGTGGTTAAGACTCTATGACGTCAGAGCGCAACGGCTCGGCGACGCTCGGCACTTCGACCTTGCCGGCGAAGGGGTCGAGTGTCCCGAGCACGACACCAGCTACAGCTACTGTCAAGCCGAGTGCCCCGTGCGCCGGCAGCTCTTCGAGAAGCGCTGGTCGCTGTCATATCCACAACCCGACCTAAGCGTAGAGTCCAACCCATGGGTGTGGGCCCTAAGCTTTACCCGTCATGACACGGCGTCGATGCGCCGATGCGCCGAAGCCGACCGGGTCGCGCTCGAAGAGCCGCCGCCGGCGCGCCGGCGATCCGTCGGGCGATCGCTGCGGCCGCGCTCGGTCGGCGTGAAAGTGCGGCAAGCGGCCCGCAAGCCGTAGGCAATATCTCGCACATTGCCGATTTTCTTTGCGTTGCGGTGTGCGGCGGGCTCTACTCCGCCGTACATGGCCCGATGGCCATAGGGCGACGTCGCACTGCTAGTAACAGCGCGACGTCCAGAATCGGCGGGTATTGCCCCCGCTCAGGGATTCGTGATGCAGAGTGAAGCAGAGTCTGGGAGTCAGAGCAAGGGTGCGCGGGCGCGCGTCGAAGAGCTGGTCGCGCGCACTGGCGTCGGAGCGCCACGTGTCCCAGTATTGCCGCCGGGTCAATTGCCGATGCCAAACCTGTTCCTAGCTGCGAGCGTGTTCGGCATGGCGGCGGTCAATGCGCCGCCGGTGATGGTGAACCGCGCGCCGCTCGAAGCTGCCCCGGGCTACACGGTGCGGTACACCGGTCGATTGCTGCATCAAGGTCACGCCGACCTTGTGATGGCGCTGATCGCGCTCGCGGGCGGCTGCGACGGTACGTCTCTAAGGGTTCGCGCGTGCGACTTGGAGCGCGCACTTGTGCACGGGTCCGGCCGCCGTAACCGCGAGTCGCTCGAAGTGTTGCTCGGCGACATTAGCGCGGCACACCTGAGTGTACGGTCGGAGAGCACGCGCGTCTTCGGAACGCTCTTGCCGTTCGGTCGAGAGGACCTGGCGACGGGCGTCTATCAGCTCGAGCTGAATCCGCAGTTGATGACCCTGGCGCATGGCGGCTTGACCGTCGTCGACCTGGACGTGCGCCGCAAGCTGGCGCGCAAGCCGATGGCGCAATGGCTGCAACTGTATACGGGCTGGCTTCGAGCTGAGGGACGCCGAGCCGTCGAGCTCGGCGAGTTGCAGCGGGTAGCGCGGTCGGCAATGGAGCCGCGGCAGATCCGCTTCTACGCGCGCAAGGCGCTGGCCGAGCTGGCGACGGCGGGCGCTCCGGCGTGGGAGCTGGCGCCGGATGATGTGCTGCGCGCCGCTTGAGCGCGGCTCGAGCTGACAGAACGCCCAAGACGGTCCGGCCGCGGATCGCTTGGGCGTTTTCGCGTCTGCGCCGGCGCTCGAACCGATGTGGATAAGTTGTTTCGGGCTGGTGTCGACGTCCCAAGACTCGAAAGACGGACGACGAACGGTCGAGGGACGGACGACGAACGGTCGAGGGACGGACGACGAACGCCTCACCATTTGGCAATCGCGCACGCGCGCGCATGCATCGGCGTTTCGACGCGCAATTCTTCCGTCTGCACGTCTGCGGATCTGCAATCACCGAAGATTCGGAAAACTCCGGGATCTTGCTCTGCTTGCGACGGTTAAGAGATAGAAGCGTCTCGCCGAGTTAACCAGAAACCGCGCGAGCGCGAGCGTACACGCCGGCCGCCGGATCGTGTCAAGCACAAAGTGTCTCGCGGGCTCTAGCGCGCGAGCTAGCGCTCCGGGGCTCGAGCGTCGCCGAGCGACGAAGCGGCTTGCGGGCTCTAGCCGGGCGCCGATACAATCCCGGTGCGCTCGGTCGGGCCCCATTGAGAGAAGCCGCCACGGCGGTGCACAGGAGGCGGAAACGCCGACCATTCCCGACTCGAGCGCAGCGTATCGGCGGCTGTTGTGTCGTCTCGAGCCTCCAGGCTATACCGCGACGTATGGCGGCAGAGTCGAGAGCTACGACGAGCGAGACCCGGTCGACGCGCGCCGAGCTGCGCGAGCTGATGCGCTCGGGGATTGTCGAGCTCGAGCGGCACCTGCAAACGCTCGAAACGGCGTCGCGGTTCATGATGCGCCACAAGCCCGGCGCTCTCGACGGTGACCCGATGTATGACGCACTGATCGCCGCCGAAGTCTTGATGCAGCTTGAGATCATGCACCGGCGGGAACGGCTCGAGCTGCTCGAGCGAGGCTGGTCGCTGCTGCCGGTGGTGCCGTGACGCGCGCGTGTGACTTCGGGTTCAGCTTGCCCGGCGAAGTGCGTACGCCGCGGCATTCGTGGGAAGCCTGGCGCTTGACGATGCCGGCAGAGGCGCGCGCGCAGATCGGGCTGTGGCTGTTGCGCTGTCCGTTCGCGCATCCGATATGGTCGCAGTGGGTGTTTAGCCTTGCGCACTTGCGGCCGCTCGAAGGGCTGCCGGCCGCGGTCGGCAGCGGTCACAGCCTGGCGATCTACGCGGTCGACCCATGCGTCGAGCTCGACCCAGACGAGCCGGTGCGCCCGGGTTCGATGCTGTCGCCGCCGATGGTCTTCGACTTCGACGTATACGGCGAAGACGACGTGCGCGCCGTCGCGCGCGTCGAAGCGCTGATCGAGTGCACTGTGCGCCGGCAGCTGTCGCCCGACGATGACTGTCGCAACGAGTGGCGACATGCGCTTCGCTGGGCTGAGCAATGACGCCAGAGGTCGCAGCACGGCTTCGAAAGCGGATCGTCGGGCTGCTACGTCGACGCGAGCAGATGAGCGGCGGCGAGATACATGCGTTGATGCCGGGTTGTAGTGAGCCGATGGTGCTGATCGCGATCGGTCAACTGTGGGGCTTCGGTCAGGTCGAATGCGTCGGAGGCTACGACAACAAGACGCCGGCGGCGTCGAGGATATGGCGCGCGAAGCTGCGGCTCGTGTCGGTGAGCGCGTGACGCAAGAGAGCGCGCCGGCGGGCCCCTGGTGCGCGCCGCACGACACATGCCCAGAGTGCGGCCGGGCGTGGTTTCCGACCATGTTGGGCGACCCAGGCTTCGCGGGCTCGGCCTGCGAGATGGGTGCGTGCGTGTGTCGGTGGTGCGAAGACGGCGACCCAGACTGCCCAAGACACTCGAGCGACTAGTGCACCGATGCATCGGTCGACCGGTGCACCGATGCACTTGTCACTTCGGCTCGAAGCCGCGCTCGGTGAACACGGCGTCAATGCATGCGTTGAGCTCGCGGGCGTTCTGCTCGGCGAGCGCGGCCCTGATGGCTGCGTCGAACGGCCGTGTAACGCGCACGAAGTCGGCCGCTTCGCGCATCGCGATCGGGTCGCCGGTGGCGATGCTCGCGCGCATCGCGTCGCACTGTCTTACCAGCTCGGCGAGCCCTTCGAGCAGCTCGGCGCGTTGCTCGGCGGCTGTCGGCTCCGTGGTTGGCTTCGCCGGCGAGCGGCGGCGGTGGCGTCGGGTTCGGGTCTTCGGCGGCATGCGGCGGTTATAGCGCGACGGATCACACGCGCTAATAACCTTTAGCGGGGATCTGGTGCTAGACTGGCCCTATGACGACCCGCACGCCGCTCGAGATGCTTCGCGACAGCCTGCCCGACAACACGCGCGCCGAGATTATCGCCGGCGAGCTGATCGTGTATCCGCCGCCGAGCGCTCGACATAACCGGGTCGCGGCGCGTCTATGGTCGGAGCTCGACGACGGGCTCGGCAGCGGCAAGCGTGGCGAGCGGCCGCGCTGGTTGTTTCTCGAAGGCCCCGGGATCTACCTCCCCGAAGCGCTTCGAGAGAGCGAGGAAAAAGAGTATCTCGTGCCAGATGTCGCAGCGTGGCGGATTGAGCGTGCGCCGACGGACCTTGACGAGCACACCTTTTGGGAGCGGCCGGACTGGGTGTGCGAAGTCTTGTCGAAGAACCCGAAGCGCGACCGCGAAGTGAAGCGCGATTTGTATCGTGCGATGGGCGTGCCGTTCTACTGGATGATCGACCCGAAAGCGCGCTGGGTTGAGGTTTGCAGTCTGCCAAGCACGCAGCTGTACCAGTGCGAGCGGCATGCGTATCGGGCGAGTCTTCGCGCCGAGCCGTTCCACGGTTTCGAGCTCGACCTGCAACGCGTCTTCGAGGTTGAGCCCGAATGAATGGCGAGCTCGAAGAGCTGTCGGCCGAGCTGGTGCGCGTCGGCACGAAGCCGGCCGGCGCGCTCGCGATGTTTTTTGAGCGTGCGAAGCGGTACCGTCGGGCGAGCCGCTCGAAGCGCACGCTCGCGGAGTATGCGAAGCAGTGGCGGCTGTTCAAGGCGTGGTGTCTCGAGCGCGACGTCGAGCCCCTTCCCTGCTCGCCAGAGTCGCTCGCGATGTGGCTTGTCGACCGTGCGACGCGCGTGCGCGTGAGCACGCTCGCGGTCGGGCTCGCGTCGATCGCATGGGTGCACCGGGGCTCGAGCTTCGACTCGCCGACACGAGACTCGCGCGTGCTCGAGCTATGGGAAGGCATTCGCCGCGAGCACGGCGTCGCGCAGAAGCAAGTCGCGCCGCTCACGGCGTCGGAGGTGCGCGCGGTGTGCGCCGGCTTGCCTGAGACCCTAACGGGCGCGCGCGACCGGGTCGTGATAGCGCTCGGCATGGCGGCAGCGCTTCGACGTTCCGAGCTCGCCGCACTGCGCGTCGAAGACGTCGAGCTGCGACCCGACGGGCTTGTCGTGCGTGTCGTGCGCAGCAAGACGGATCAAGTCGGCGCCGGCGTGAGCGTCGGCGTCGCTCGCGGTCGCTTTCGTCACTCGTGCCCCGTGCGCGCCGTGCAAGTGTGGCTTGAGCTCGCGCATCTCGAGCGCGGCCCGCTGCTTCGGCAAGTGTCGCGTGGCGGTCGCGTGCTCGAGCGCGGCATATCGGGCGACCGTGTTGCCCGGGTCGTGAAGCGCTCCGTTGCCGCGGCCGGGCTCGACCCGAAGCGGTACTCGGGTCACTCGTTGCGCGCCGGGCTCGCGACGACAGCGGCTCGAGCGGGCAAGAGCGACCGGGCGATCATGATGCAAGGTCGCTGGCAAGGTCGGCGCATGGTCGACCGCTACGTGCGCGACGCCACACTGCTCGACCCTAGCAACGCAAGCGACGATATCGGGCTTTAGTCCAACGAGAAGAGGCGGACGGCTGCACGGCACGCCTCATAGCTGCCGGCGGCGTAGGTATCGGCGGCGGTGTCGTGCTCGCGCGAGATAAGCCACTGCTTGAACCACACGCAGCCGTCGTCTTCACAGCCGTAGCCCCACCACACGACATAGCGGTCTGTCGCGACGTGCTCCATTTAGTCGGCAGACTCGCGCGCGAGCGCGTCGAAGAACGCGTCGAGCTGCGCGACAGCCCCGTGTAGCGCAAGCTTGAACCGCTCGGCGTCGACGGTCGACATGCTCACGGCATGCGCGCCGGCGTCGCGCGGGTCGAAAGCGATCACGAGCAGCTCGACGCCGGCCGGGTAGCGCGGATCGCGGCGCGTGAGGTCGTTCGCAACGCGCACGGCGGCATCGCAAGCGCGGTCGGCAATCTCGCCGATGCCGTCGAGCTGTTTTCGTTTCGATTCGTCCATGGGCCCCCTGCTCAAAACACGTGCCAGACTTCGACCGGCGGCGGCCCGAAGCCAACCCAGATCAAGTGCGCGACGGTGTGATGCGCGCGGCCGAACGCGTTGCGGTGCGCGACGACCCAGCTTAGGCCGACTAGCGCGCCCATGGTCGAGGCCCATCGCTCGCGCTGCTGGCCGTCGCGGGCGACGAAAGCAGCGCCACGAGAGTGCTCGAGCAAGAGCTGCCGAGCTCGCGCTATGAGGTCGACGCCGGGCTCGGGCTGCCACGAAAGCCCGGCGACGAGCCGACGGCATGCGCCGTGCGTGATGTGCCACGGCGGCGGCAGCTCGGGCTTTTGCGTGGCGCTCGAGCTCGAGCGCGGTGCGACGAGCGGCGGGCGCATCAATCTTCCCGTGACACTTCGGCGGCGCGCGCGTACGCGGTGACAGCGCACGTTAGGTCGTCGGGCGTGAGGTCGGCGACTGCGCACTGCAAGTGATCGGCGAGCGCCGTAGTCGACTCGCCCGTCCACTCTGAGACCCGTTCGTCGACTTCACAGTCGTGCTCGACCGCGAGTCGCACGGCTGCGCGGTCGTGCCGCACGAGTGCTTGGGCGAAGCGCGTAATACGGTCGTGTCGCGTGAGCTGCTCGTGCATGGTGACTCTCTCCCGTCTGTGACGTTGAATGTGGCCGGAAACCCCGAAGCTACACCGGCGGCAAAAGTTATCCACAACCATTTTTCGATGCTCTTGTGCATCGGTGCACCGATAGACCGATGCACCGATGCACACACACGCCGAGCTGTCAGTCGACCGGCGGCTCGCCGGCCGGGTCGAGCTCGCCGTATCTCGCGTGTAGCTCGGCGGCGCGCTCGCGGTGGTAGTCGGGCGAGAATGCCGAGCGCTTCGGGTCGAACTCGGCGAGCCGAGCCGAAGCTTCGTGCGCGGCGCCGGCCTTCTGCAGTATGGCGTCGGTGCGTGCGACGACCATGCCGTATTGGTGCTCTTCGGCCGTGACGCGTCGGGTCGCTCGAGCTCGAGCGGCACACAGGTCGAAGTCTGAGGTGTCTTCGAGGTCGAGCAGCACGCGCACCGCTACTGACAGCGCGGCGGCGCGGTCGGCGTGGCCGGCGGCGAGCTCGGGAAACGACTCGCGCATGCTGCGCGCGTCGGCGTACAAGCCGGCCGCGAAGTGTTGCAGCCGATAGCACGCATCGGCGACGCCGCTCGCGGTGCACCGGTGCTCCGGCGCATCGGTGCACCGGTGCTTCGATAGCTTGAGCGAGCGCTCGAGCGCCGGGTCTTCGCCGGCGTCGGCCGCGGTGATGGCCATGCGGGCGCCGTCGAGCACTTCGCCGATCGTGCAGCCGTCGCGCTCGACTTCGGCGCGTATCCACGCTTCGGTTTCGGGCGTGACGTGCGCGGTGATGCGCCGGCGCTCGGGCTCGAGCGGCCGGCCGCGAGGTTTACGGGCTGCGTCGGCGGCTGCCACGGCTTGCTTGCTCACGCCGAGCTCGATCCGCACTTCGAGCCGAGACTTGCCGCGGTCGAGTAGTGCGCGGATGCGATCGGCGTCGAGCGACGTGCGGCGCTTGCGGGGCTTGTTGGTCTTGACGGTCATGGTATGGGCTCCAGAGTTGAGCGAGCAGCGCCGGCCGCCGTACCTACGGGTCGGGCACGGCCGGTGCTGCTCGCCGGTTGGGTCAGTCGCGAGCGGCGCGCTTTCGAAGGTCCCAATCGAGATAAAGCGAACGGTCGTCGATCTCGCCCGTGAGCTCACAAAACGCCCATGCGTTGACGTAGCCGACGTTGCCTTGCGCGAGCAGCGGTGCCGCCTTCGTGTAGGCTTCTTCGACGTTGCCCGCTTCGACCGTGACGTAGCTCAGGCTGTTGGCGCTCACGTCCCATGCTCGCGGCTCGTTGGCGGCGATGATGGCCGAGCGCGCGGCGGCGACTGCGTCGGCCTTCGCGCACATCTCGACATAGTGATCGCACTGCGGGTCGCTGCCGGCCGCGTTGCAGTCGCATTCGTGCCAAGCCTCTTCGGCGATGGCGTGCAGTGCGAGCGCGGCAATCAGAACGGCCGCGAGCGGGCCCGTCATGGGTCGTGTGTTAGGTTGCGTATCGGACATGGTGACTACTCCACTGTGTCTAGAGCTCGCCGGCGAGTGACGTCGCCGGCGGGCTTGTTTGCGTTGCGTCGAGCTGAGTCGCTCGCGGCCGGCGGCGGCCGAAGCCGCCACACACCGCGAACGTCTCAACCCTCGAACGGCCCCGGATAGAACTCAATCAGCGCGAGCTGGATTTGCGCGACAAGCCAAGCCGTGCCGGCGCAGTGGCCGACCCATTGGCGGTGCTTCGAGTAGTACGCGAGTTGCCGGTCTGTGTGATGGCCGAGCGCGAGAGAGATGCCGGCGATTCGGAGTGTTTCGGTGTCGAACTGCATGCCCTGTACTTACGCCGACGGCCGAGCGCGGTCAAGTGTTTACCGTACACAAGAAACACTATTCGGTGCTCTTGTGCACTGGTGCACCGGTCGACCGATGCGCCGAGCTACAAGAACATTGACGCTCGCGAGCTCTAGCGCTAGGGCTAGAGCCCATGAGCTACACCGTTGCATGTGCAAACCATAAAGGCGGCGTCGGTAAGACGACGACGGCCGTATCGCTCGGCGTCGAATGGCTGTCGCGCGGCCTGAGCGTGTTGATCGTCGACACTGACTACCCACAACACCACGTCGTGACGTGGCTCGGTCTCGCGTCTGAGTTGGGCCACCTGGACAAGGCGCCGGTCGTGCGAGCGATGCCGGCGGCGTCGCTCGCGAAGCAGCTTCGGAAGGTCGGCGACGGCTTCGACGTCGTGATTCTGGATACGCCCCCACGCCAACCCGAAGTGCAAGCGGCTGCGTGCGCGATGGCCGATCTGATAGTCGTGCCGACGGGCTCGCAACCCCAAGAGATGTGGGCTCTCTACGATACGGCCGAGCTCGTGCGCGCCGAGATGAAGCGGCGCCCGGCGTGCGTCTCCGTGGCACTGCTCACGCGCTGGGATGGGCAAACGGTCATGGGTCGGCATGCGGCGGCGGCGATCGCCGAAGTCGGGCTGCCGACGCTCGAAGCGCGGTGCTGCTACCGTGTCGACTACGCCTATGCATTCGCGGCCGGGCTCGGCGTGACCGAGTACGCCCCGAAGAGCCCGGCGGCTCGCGAGATACGAGAGCTTGCGGCCGAGCTCGAAGAGCTCGCCGACGGCGGCATCCCCGATCGCGGCGAAGCGCTCGACACGCAAGCCTTGCAGCCGGTCGAGGTGCGCACATGAAGTCTCGACCGATGGCGTCGCCGCGGTCGGCGCGGCAAACGGCGATCCCGGGCTCGGGCGTCGATGACCTGGCGCTCGAGCTGGTCGACAAGCCGACGGGCGTCAAGGGCTCGGCGCGCGGGCTCGTGCATCGGCGGCGCAAGGCTGAGCTCGACCGCGTAACCAGCTATCTTCCCAAGGCGCTCGGCGAGAAGCTTCGCGCGCACTGCACGTCTCGGCGCATTGAGATGTCGGCGGTCGTCGCCGAAGCGCTCGAGCGGCACTTCGCCGGCGGCGCCGCACTGCTCACGCCGGCGACGCTCGAGCGGCTCGAAGAGCGCGCCGACGTGCTCGACTTGAGCGCGTCAGAAGCCGCCGAGACGGCGGCGAAGGAATGGATCACACGCAACGAGCTCGCGGCGCGGAAGCGACGTTAGGCGGCCGCTGCGGGGCAGTGGCCGGCAGTCTAGAGCCGCCGGACTCGCGCCCGGCGGCGCTTATGTCCGGTGTGTGGTATACCAGTGCACCGATGCACCGGTGCACTAGCGCATCGGTGCACCGATGGTTAGGTGGTGTGCGATGTCGGAACTCACGATCAAAGAGCTCGAGCGGCGTGGCGTGTCGGGCGAAGGTCTCGAGATTCGCCGCTGGCGGCAGCGGCAGCGCATGGCGAGCGGCCGGCGCATGGGTCTCGCCGACCTGGCGCGGCTCGCGGGCTGCACGGTCGAGACGTTGTCGATGCTCGAGCGCGGCGTTCGGCCCGGCGGCGCTCGGCTCCGGTCGCGGCTGTGGGCCGTGATCGTGGCGACCGAAGCCGACGGCCGAATCAAGCCGCCGGCGAAGTGCCGGCCGGCGCTCGAGCTCGGCAGCGGTGCACAGCTCGGGCTGCCGTTGGTAGGGTAGGGCGATGAGCGCGACGCTTAGCTATACGCTCCCCTATGGCCGAGCGCTGCTGCTCGACGCGTTGCCGCGGCTGCGGCGCGGCGAGGTCGAGCGGCGATGGCTGGTGCTCGGTCGCTTGCCGTTGCCCCGTGGCGTGCGCCCGACGCTCGCGTCTGGCGCGCTGCGCGTGGTCGACGGTCGCATGACGGTCGACCGTGGCTGTGTGTCGCTCGAGCTGCTCGAGCACCTTCGGTGCGTGCTCGAAGGTATGCTGCCGGCCGAGAGCGCTAGTCGACCGACGCATACACGATGACGTAGCGCGTCACCTGGCGGCCGCGGCCGCCGGCCGGCGCGCGTACGCGTCGAATGTGCGCCGGCGCGCGCGTTGGGTGGCACCACTGGCCGCTCTCGAAGCTGTAGCGGTAGCCGGCGGCGCGCAGCTCGGCGTCGGCTTCGATGTAGCTGTCGTGCGCGTGCGTGTCGTCATGCGCGAGCGTGCAGGGTGACGGCTCCATTCGAGCGAGCATTGCCGCGAGCGCGGCCGCATGTCCAGCACATATAGCCAGTTGGCCAAGTGTGTATCAGTATCCAATGTGCGGACGACACGCACTGTGTGCGCGTTTCTCGAGCGCTCGCGGGCTCTAGCGCGCGAGCTAGAGCCGGCAGTATCACGGCGTCGGTGTTGGCGGCGGCACAATCGGCGGGTGCACCGGCAGCGAAACGCCCGGCGGCAGCACGATAGGGTGTGTGGGCGTCGGCACGAGATGCGCCGGCGGCGCGTCTGGGTTCGCCCTGATTCGCTGCTGAATGCTCGGCGAGCGGTAGACAGCGCCGCCGTATGTGCAAACGAACTGGCACCGATACAAGCCGGCCGTGTCGACGTTGGCGTCGACGGGCTGATAGCTCGCGACTCCGTCGACGGTGCCGGCGCCGATGCCGCCGGCGATCTTGATTTCGTCGGTGACGCAGTTGGTCATGTTGAAAGTCACGACGGCGTTGCTCAGGTCGATCGGCTGCATGTGCCATTCCATGCGGTAAACGAAGGGCTCGCGCGTCGAGCCGACCTGGCGGTCGGAGAAGCGGCGACCGAGGTCTAGGGCTGATACGGTTCCAATGCAGCTCACGGCGTCACCTCCGTTGCGGGTTGATGGTCAGTACCAAACGAGCGCGGTCATGGCCGGGAACTGTCGGAAGTCGAGCGAGGTTCCAAAAAACGTGACTCCTGCGCCGCCGCATTCGAGCCACGTGTAGGCGTTGACACCGACCTGCGGTGTGTTTGTTAGCTTCGCAGTGAGCAGCGCGGTGTCGGGCTTGGCCTCGGCTGTTGGTCGGCATATCTGCAACGCGCCGC
>Ga0247689_1000001_pt1 | contig 46672 bp, 82 predicted proteins | sample CNK30_metaG_FD_189929 | JGI IMG/M metagenome (GOLD analysis project Ga0247689, IMG submission 189929) | Soil microbial communities from Purdue University Martell Research Forest, Indiana, United States - CNK30 | ecosystem: Environmental > Terrestrial > Soil > Temperate forest > Bulk soil... | reverse complement strand
GCTCATCCGGCACGTTCATAAACCAGGGGTGTTCCATCTTGCGGAGCGCCGCCGTGCGAAACATCGTCAGGCCAAAGTGAGCCACATCGCACTTGAGCAAGTCCGGCTTGAACTCGTTAATGGACAGGTGCGGCTCTAGTCCTGCGTCGTGCGCCTTCTTGACGGCAATCAAAACGTCATGCGTCTTTCGGCGAAGCTGGACGCCCGCAATCGCATCGACTGGCGGTGAAACCTGATCGCCACGCCCGGCCAAGCTGATGAGCGTTTCAACGTCCCGCTTCGTGAATACAGAGTCGTAATCGACGGTGAGTATCCAGTCGCTATCGAGTTGGCCCATCATTACCCGCTCAAGACACTGCCCCCAGAACACGCCGTCATAATGAACCGGCTTAATGCCGAGCGGTGTCAACGCCTCCGAGACGCAGAAAAAATTGTCCTGAAACCCAAGGCGCGGAACGCTCATCGCGCAGGCTACGTTGATCGTCTTTCCTTCCGGTTGATCTGGCGCGGAATGCTCTGCCTCATCCGTCAGGCGACAGTTATCGAAAACCACATCGCCCTGCGTTCGCTCGGAATGCTCAACGAGGTGCTCAGGCGGAGTGCCGTAGTCGTGCCAAATCTTAATCGGACCGACGTATGATCGCTGCCAGAACGGCCGATAGTTCCAGTTCATCGGCAACACGAAGGGATTAAAGCCGGTATCCTCCACCGCCTTGGCTAGCCCAGCCTGATCGTTGCACCGCTGCCGCTTCGTCCCCTCTGGCGTGCGAAACAGAGAGGACGAGTCGATGTCGTGACAGCACGCTTTCCAGGCGTCGAAAAGCGGCTTGCCTTTTATTTTGTCAAAGAACACGACGCCCGCGTTGTACTCAACTGCATCGCCCTTCAGTCCGCTCTTGGAATAGCGGCGCGCAAAGGGCGATTCGTTTACACACAGGGCAACGCCGAATTGCTCGGCGCGTTCAAAGGCGTAATCCAACCGCCCGAACACAACCGTATCGGCGTCCAGATACGCAGTTGTGTCGAACGGTGACTCGTCATACATCTTCACCTTGTCCAGATAGGTAGCGTTGTCCGGCAGGGTGACGATCTTATGTGGCAATTCCGGGTGATGTTTTTTTAGGGATGCAATGGACCGTTGGAGAAGGTCGGTACAGTCCGTGCCCCAAATGAAATACAGGACGCCTCGGCTTGCCATGTTTAGAGTCCGTTGGATGGAAATTGAACGAAACGCTTAGCCGACACAAAGAACGGCAACGCCAGCGGCGGTTGCGTTCTCTGGCGACTCGTCCGGGTTGGACAATTCGACGTTGACGACCTGAGTCATCTTCGTAGCCGCATTGCACGTGACCTTGACGTACCGCTTCGCCGCTTGCAGGTTGGCGCGGAACTTAACGATCGTTGGACCCTGCGAAGCGTTGCCCAGCGTGCGGATGGCGGTCGGGATTGTGAAATCCGTACCGCCGGTGAATCCGGTGAACGTAGCGAACGTGGTGTTGTCGTCCGAGTGTGTCAAGTGCATGACGGTCGGCGGGTCGGTTGTTTCCGTCCCCATGATCGACAAATTGATGTTGGCATAATCGTAGTCCTTCCGGTCGAACGAATAGGTGTTCGTTTCGCCAGCGGTGGCCTGCGTGTCCATGATTGACACAAAGGTTTTTGTTTGCGGACGCATCTCTTGAATCTCCGAAGAATCTTTTGGTTTGGTGGAATCAGGCTTAGGACGAACCGCCCTTGAGCACGCAGCACGGACCCGGAGTTGACGTATCGCCGGTGTCATGCACGTTGATGTCGATGCGCTCCGTGCCGCGAATGGCAATCTGGTCCTGATCAAAATAACGGCTGCCGTCAATTGCGAAGTTGATTGACCGCCGGTCGCCGACAGTCGCGGCCAAACGCAAATTGCCGAAGCAGAGCATTGGCAGATTGGTCTTGGTCGTGCTTTCCAGCGGCAGTACTTGGCTGACCACGACGGGATAGCCGAGATAGGTGCCCACAACGCCGCGCTGACCTAGTGCGGTGATTCCCGCGATAGCCAGCGTCTGGTTCGTGTTGCCACCGCCAGCCGCCATGAGGCGACTAAAGGCAAGGTCGGCACCTTCCTGCGAGATGAACCATGCCGACCCCGCGCGAGCGTAGGCCGGAACTTTGCTCATCAGCGTGATTAGGTCCGTGGCGTCCAGTTCCGCAAACGTGTTGTGGGTTGCGGTCGGAACCACCGGGAATGATGCCGTGTTGGTTTGCACCTTCACCGTCAAGCCGGTAATGCCGCCGTATGTGGACGTACCGTCGCCGTTGAAACCGCACTGATCTTCCTTCAGAGCAAAAGCCCAGGCGATGTCGCGCGTGAGGTAATCCGCCATGCTCACGATGCTGTCATCATTCAGTTCGGAACTAACCCGCGTGAGAATGCCCAACTTCTTTGCCATCAGCTTCACGTTGTTGAAGCTGGCGTCGGAACTGGTCATTGCCTCACCTTCGCCGTAAAACGTGGCAGACGGGCTGCCGCTGCGGCGCGGGATCGTATGAACATCGCTCGGCATCTGAGTCACATCCGCCCATTGGCGGAAAATGCCGTAGGTTTCGCGCAGGTCGATGATGGTTTGACCCATCGACTCCGGGACGAGGTTTCCGCCGGCACTCGGCACGCCCTCACTCATGGCGTTTTGAATGCCCTGGAAAACTCCATGCTCGCGGCAGAACGTCTTCGCCTTGCCCTTCATGGGGTGCGAATCGGGAAACAGTGTGGCGATGGCCCACATGCCGCTGATGTAGGCGTTCTCGTCCGCCTTCGGACCCTTGAACGCTTGGAGTGACCCAACGCGCCGACACGGAACTACGATTTCATTGCTAGAGCGTGGACCGGTGGCCGGTTCGCTCGGAGCGGCCTGGCGCGTGCCAGGACGACGAATCGATTCGGCGGCGTCGTTGATCTTCTGTTGTTGAGCGTCGTTTTTTTTGCGCCGCTCAATCTTGTCGCGGATGGTTTCGGCCTCCGCAAGCAGCTTGTCCGAATCCGAGATTTCATCATCGGTCATCTCGCGGTTTTCGGCGTTCGCGCGGTCGGAGATTTCCTTCGCGCTTAGTGTTTTGTGGGAAAGCAGTTCCCGAAGTTCCGAAATGTCTTCCACAGCGATTCTCCGTTGCGTCGGAGATCGCGGAGCCCAGATAGTCGGGCGCAGATACGTCCGACGCGATTCAATTGGATTGAATGCACGTCAGATGCTCTACACCCGAAGGATGCGGTGGCATCGTTGCGGAGAACGCTAGAAACCCGAAGGGTTGTTGAAGTTCTCAGCCGTCAGTTTTTAAGATTGCAGGTTTGGAAAATTCTGTCTACAAAACTGGTGTATTCTTCGATAAGATGATTTTGGTGCAGTAGATCGTTCAGCGATCCCAGTTGGTCGGTACTGGCCTAGCCTAGCGCACGTGTCGTGAAGTAGACGGCAAGGGAAACGTCGGCTGTTTCGGGAAACCCGATAAATCTCCCGTAGTGTAGGGGGTCCGTGAAAATCGGGCCTGCACCTTTTTGGAGCCCAACATGGAACTCGATTTCAAAGAATGCCCAGAATGTGCCGCCAAGCCCGGCTCTCCGGTCCTCTGCGCGGCCTGCCTGCACAACCGCGAGGTAATCTCGCAACTACAGGCAGCCATCGAAGACCTTCAGGGCACGTCGCCCAAGACGCTTCCCTGCGGTCATCCAGTTCGCTGCCTGTCGGATGACGAGGAACCGGACGACCGCTATTGCCGATGGTGCGACGAGGTTGACAGGCTACAGCAAGACGGCCGCTCACTTCGCGCACAACTCGAAGCCAAGGCGGTGATCGTCAACGATGGGGTTTGCAACATCGACGGCAATGTCGGCTACTTGGCGATTCACGGCGGCGCAGTACATATCAAGAGCATGACTTGCACCGACGTATCAGTCACCGGCGCGCACTAGCCGCGCGTACTTGTACGCCGTCCGGTTATCCAACCCTAGTTCCTTCGCCACCTTCCGGCGAGACAGACCTTCACGGATGAGCCTCGCTATCTGCTCGCGTGTCGCCCACGGTAATGGCGTGCCCCTACGTGCCATTGACGATCTCCGTAGTGCCGTCTGGATGCTTGATGCCAGCAACGTACTCGGTGAACTGCCGACTTGTCGGGTAAATCGGTATTACGTCGATTCCGCAATCCACGATTATCGTCGGCGGTTTCGGCTTATCGCCCCATGCACGATCAAATGAGGTGCGTAGGTTCTCATGCGCATGCTGCGTCAGTGCCTCGTTGCATTTGAGAATGATGGCGAACGGAACTTGCCCAGCCGCCAAGGCGCGGACTTCGATGTCAAACTGCTCTTGCGTCATCATTACGAACCTCCGCCGCGCAATGACGGCAGTTTCGGCGGCTTCGGTGCATCCTGCGAAGCACTCAGCCGCTTGACCTCACGTTTCAGGTCGTCAACTTGCCGCTTCAGGTCTTCCACGTCCTTTTGCGTGGACTCCGTGACCTTCGCGTGAAGCATGTGCGCATCGCGCGGCAAGCCTTGCGGCAGGCAATGGGCAATGGCTTTAACGGGTGTCTCTGGCATCGACATAGCGTCAGTCCTTTGGATTTAGGGAACGGTTGAACTCGGTGAGTAAACGGATGCGCTCGGCGTAGTCGGCAGGCTTTACGATGGGATTCGGCGGCGATTGGCTGTCCAGTTTCCACGCTTCGGGTACGAAACGGTAATTGAACAACTTCAACCCAGCGCAGGCGGCGACATTTCCCGCCGCTCCAATCTTGTCGGCGAGCCCGGCATCGATCGACTCCTGCGCGGTGTACCACTTCTCACCTGCCGCCATCGTGTCGAGCCACGCCGCAGGCTTCGTATCGGTCTTGCGCGCGTAGGTCTCGGCAATCGTGCCGGTCACCTTGTCGAGCAAGTCCGCCAGTTGGCGGTGGTCCTGCGCCGTTCCACCCCCGCCGCCAGTCGGTTGGTGGATCATAAAGTACCCATTTGGCGAGATTTCGATAGAATCGCCCGCCATTGCGATCACGGAAGCGATGGAAGCCGCCACGCCGTCCACGAACACATTGACTGTGGCTCGGTGCGCGCGCAGTTGGGTGTAGATCGCGTTGCCGTCGAACACGTCGCCGCCTGGACTGTTGATGTGCAGGTCGATGACCTTCGCGGATTTTGCCGCCTTCATTTCATCGGTGAACATCTTCGCGGAGATGCCGCCGAAGAAATCTTCTCCGATCACGTCGTACAGGTAGATTTCCGCCTTGTCGTTGGCGCAAACGACCTTGAAATCAGGTTTATTCGCTCGCATCTGTGGTTTCCTTCGTCAAAAACTTCGGAATGTTGAGGCAACGGTCGAGGCAATGATCTGGCTTCGCAAAATGTTCTTATCTTCTTCGGCGCGACTTCCATCCACCCACCGCGACGAACTCGCTTCATCGCGCATCTCCTTAAGAGAGCGTTCAATGAAAACATTGACGACACTTTCCAAAATGCTCGCCGACTGGTCATCTGCGTCGAGCGTGACACAAAAAGCGGAAACAATAGGCTTCAAACGTGTCGAAACTGCTTCTCTGTGCGTCTTTCCGTAGAAATCTGCGGCCCATTCAGCGAAGTTCGCCTTCTTGCTGGCGCGCGCAACCTTGTCGTGCTCAAGCCGCAGCAGCGCGGTCAACTCCGCTTGCAAAAGTTCGCCGATTGACTCCAAGAGCAAATCGCGCTTCGCCCCCGGCGGGCGCCCGTTCGGCTTCGGTGGTTGCGGCTCCGATGGCGCATTTGTGCCAATATGCTCCCCTTCCGCCGCCATATCGAGCGGAACCATCGTGGCATTGACGAAATAGGCGTCCCCGCCCTCAATTGGGTTGCGATCTTCAAGCTCGCGCACGTCGTTGGACGACATCGCCCCGATATTGAACTGCTCGCGGTAGAACGTGCTTCGCGCCGTCATGTCTCCGCGCAACAGCATTTCGACGCAATGCTTGGAGTAGAGCGTCGGCTTCTCGCTCGGCATCAGAAGTTTCTTGTTTCCTTCCTGCTCCCAGCGCACCAACCAGCCCAAAAGGCAATCGACAACATACTCTAAAGCCTGTTGTTCGATGTTGTTGTTGGTACTGCGCTTCAGCCGGCCGATCTTATGCGGCGGCATTCGGAACAGGCCGCATATCTCTTCGTCGCCATGCTCAAGCACTTCGACCATTTGGGAGTCACGCGGGCTGTTGCTGATGTTCGTCCACGTCGCGCCCTGCTCTAAAATCAGCGGTCGATGATGTTCTCCTCGTCCGTGCCGCATTTCAAACGATGCGCGCAGGTTGGCGAGCGCCTTTTCGCTCATGGCATCCGGTAGAGTCAGGACGCCGCTGGTCGTGATCCCATTGGCGTAAAACTCTCCGCTGAAGTTCTGCGCCGCGAGTGCGTTGCCGATGGGGTCTTTGGCAACTCTTGACAGGACATAGCCGGTTAGTCCGTCATATCCCAGTCCGTGAATGTGCAGAATGTCGGTAATCTCGAATCGCTTCCAGCCGTGGACCCAATAGTAGGCGCTATATGGCGGTTCCTTGTCGCGCATTACCTGAACGCAATTCGGATCGAGCGGCCAAAGTTGCTCAGGGCGTCCGCCGCCGTTGCGAACGATCTCCGCGAACCCACCATGCCAGCCTAGCGCGTGCTGGGTGATTGTCTCCCGAAACGTCATCGCCGACATTTCCGGGTTGGGTTCGTCGTGAATCAGACGAGAAACAGGATGGGTGTCGAGTGACTGGCGGCCGCGCGGCTTGAGCCGCTTGTAGAGAGAAAATGGGAGTTTGCCAACGTCCTCGGAGATATTCTTGATGCAAGCCAAATACGCGCTCAATCCCATCGCCGTGCGCTCGTTGACATGCTCGCCGGACGCTGCCTTGATGCCACCACAGAACGCCGCGAAGGCTTCTTCGGATGGAACCGAGAGTCCGTAGTTCTTGGGGCGCGCCAGGAAGTTGTTGAAGGCTTCTAATGAAGTCATACTCGGAGCACTCCCCGCGATTCGTAGACGCTTGGTTTTTTGATGGGAGCGGAGTCCGCAATTCCCATTGCCATGATCAGCGCAATTGCACCGTCAATCCGGTCGCTGCTTTTCTTCTTGGACAACTTCACGTTGCCGGCGGCGTCAATTTCAGCCGCGGCGTTCTTGATATTCCAACGCAAGACGGGGTTGCTGCCGTGCTGAATGCGGTTAGCAAGAATGGACTTTTCCAGTTCCTTGGTAGGCGCGGACATAGACGCAAAGCCCTGCCCGAAGAAAACCACGTCGGCCCCGTCGCCTTGGAGCTGCGTAGCCAATTGCGTTGCGTTCCAGCGATCGATGGCGAACTGCTTAATCCTGAATGTCTTGGTTAAGTCGGTGATTCGAGTACGGATCACGTCGTAATCGACAACATCACCCTCGGTCAGTTCAATCCAGCCTTGCCGCGCCCACGTTACATAGGGAACGCGGTCGCGCTTCTCGCGCTTCTCGGCGTTGTCGTGGGGTGCCCAATAGTACGGGATGGCAACTCGCTGCTCGGGAAACCACAGCGTTAAGGCGCAAAGGTCGGTTGTCGTTGACAAGTCGAGCCCCGCAAAGCAGGTTTCGCCTGCCAAGGTGCAATTGAGCATGGACTGCCGCCATTCAAGCGGGTCGTGGAAGCCGCAGGTGTCCCACGTCTCGATAGGCATCCACAGAACATCCTGCTCGGTCTTCATGTTCAAGTGCAGTCGCTTGAACGTGTTCTCATAAGTCGGCGTCTCCTGCGCCCGTTTGCATTCACGTTCCAGGTATTCGAGCGAAACGCTGATGCCCAGATTGGGATTAGCTTTTTTCCAGGTCTTCGGACTCTTCCAGTCGTCATCCGGCAGCGCCTCGTAGATCACTGGCAGGAATGACGGGTCGATAATAATTCCGTCACGCACCTTGCAGGCATAATCGTGCTTTTCGTTGCAAATGGATTCCCGGTCAAAATCCGCCGTTGTAATGAATGCCAGGAGCGGTTGCTTGCGGTTCTCGGACGCCATCGACGTTTGGAGCACGTCAATCAGCTCGCGGTTCGGCTGCGCGTGCAATTCATCGACCGCGACGAAATGAGAGTTGCCGCCGTGCTTGGTATCGGCATCAGCCGAGAGAACCTTGTAACTGCTCGCTTCATCATCCCGGAGAACAATGGAGCGGTGCCCGACGCCCGCGAAGATCTTCGCCCGGTTCAATAACTCGGGTTCGTTCTCAATCATCCCCTTCGCGTGGCGATAAAGCAGCGCCGCCTGCTCGCGTTCGGCCGCCGCGGAGTAAATCTGTGCGCCAGGTTCGTTGTCGCAAAACAAAACGTAACTGCAGATGCCAGCGACGAGCGGCGTCTTGCCGTTCTTGCGCGGAACATAGATCAGCGTTTCCCGATAGCGACGGACCTGGCGGCCCTTGCGGTCCAGCTTCTGCCAGCCAAATAGGTTCGCAACGATGGATTGCTGCCACGGTTCAAGCAGAAATGGCTTGTGGGCGAGCTCCCCTTCAACGTGCGTTAGGCATTCCTGAAAGAAGTCGATAGCCTTCTGCGCAATGGCCGGCTCAAACCAGCATTCGCCGCAATTGGCGAACGGGTCATAGCCAGGGATCAGGCGGAGTAGCTTTCGCCACTTCGCGCTAACTAGCGGTCTTTTTGAAGAAACGGCCCTTACCATCATTCACTTTCGGCTTGTTATCAACCACGATCCCCGCCTTGGATGATGGGGTAAACCCAAACTGCTGCCCAATGCGAAGCAAGTCGGCGCGAGCGTTCTTGCGGATCAACACAAGTGGGTTCTGAATCACTCCACCCTTCGCGCCGATGATTGTCAGTCCCTGAACCTTCACCTGCTCGTCGGCCTGCATGTACTCGGACCACGTTCGGCAATACATCGCCATCGCGTCGGAATAGGTGACCGACAGCATTCGACGGGCGCGCAGGTCTTCTGAAAGCTCGTTCCACTTGCCAGCGGCGACAGAATCCAGGTCAGCAGGCATCGTGGGTTCGTCTTCGCGTGCAATCGGTTCGTCTTTGCGCCCTTTGGCTAGCCAACTGCCGCGCGATTGCAGAGCGATCGTCGGCGTCTTAGGTGGACCTCGTTTACCCATCGGAAAACCCTTGTGAAATAGTGGAAGCGTGCGAACGGTTTCGGTTGCCCCTCGAACGGGGGGAATAAACTGCCCCGCCATACCCCAGCGGGGATATGGAGCCGTCCACATATGGAGCCGCAGCGCGCTCAGCCTGCTTGATCTCCCATCGTTTAATCCAGTTGACCTTGAGTTTCTCCCATTGCCCGCTTCTGCGCCTGCCCACAACTATGGCAATCGCCTCTGACTGCGAAAGGTTGCTCTTGATCTCATTGCACATTCTGTGCGTGCATTGCACATTGGAGCGGGCATGCTCGCCGCCCTTACTCAGCGGTACGATGTGGTCCATCTCGGCTGACCTGGGATGGTGATTAGTCAGCGCGTGGTCAACGGCTTCACCACATATGCCGCACTTCCAGAGATCGGAACAGAACACGTCTTGATCTATAATTATCTCAATTGCTCGGTCGCGTGGCCTCGCTCGCTTCCAGCCATCTCTCATTGCCTTGTATCGTTTGACACTCGCCAGCGATCGCAGGTAAGCGCACTCGGTGCAATACTTCACGGCCTTAACGACAAATCTGCCATTGATCTTTCTGACGATCTCGATTCCGCATCGCTGGCACTGAACGCACTCGGGTGGAGCACTGCATGTCTCGCATGTCCATTTCCGATTGGGCCGTCGGAGTGTGCGGTTGCATCCACATTTGACACACTTTCTCGATCTACTCAGCCATGCAAGGCAACCGTCTGCTATTGCGTATGCTTCACGCAATTCAGCGTTGCTAGATTGCTTTCCGGGTGTTCCGAAATGACCATGCTCTTGCTTGTGCTCAAACGCACATTTGCGGGAGCAATACGTCGTGCGATCTCGCGCCTTCGGCCTATAGGTCTTTCCGCACTGCTTGCACTGGCATTCACCAAATGACGGATTTTCTTGGCGATATTGCGAACCGCAATCTTTTGAGCAGAACTTGGACTTGGACAGCCAGGACTCAAATGAGCTACCGCAATGGGCGCATTTCAATTGCCTTGGACCTCGTGGATTCTTGTTGCGCGATCGCATCCGACATAGATCGGAGCAGAACTTTCGCTTGTGCCCGATAATCGGACCTCCGCAGTTCGCGCAGGGTTCATTTGCATTCCGGTACTTGCCGCTCTGGCACTTCTTGCTGCAATAAAGCCTTTTGCGTCCGTGCGGACGATTGACAATCTCGATCCCGCACGCTTGGCAAGTGCATTTATTGAATCCCGTCGCGTTATCTGAAAAGTCAACCATTTCGGCACTCCGTTAGTTTTTCACCCAGCGACATACACTCCGCGTTCACCATGAAGCTCACCACATGCTCGAACGTCGTCAGTGGTTCCCATCCCAACGCACTACGCGCCTTGCTCGCGTCACCACATAGGCTGTCTACCTCTGCGGGTCGCAAGTACCGCTCGTCCATCCTGACGTGTCCCTGGTAGTCCCTGCCGATCTGCTCAAAGGCCAACTGGCAGAACTCTCGTACTGTGTGCTGCTCCCCTGTCGCTATCACGTAATCGCTTGGCGCGTCCTGTTGCAGCATGAGCCACATGGCGCGTACATAGTCGGGGGCCCAGCCCCAATCTCGCTTGGCTTCCAGGTTGCCGAGATGCAGGTACTGTTGTCTGCCCCTTGAGATCATGGCGCACGCCTTGGCTATCTTCCGGGTAACAAACGTCTCGCCCCGCCGTGGGCTCTCATGGTTGAACAGGATGCCGTTGCTGGCATGTAGCCCATAGGCTTCCCGGTAGTTCACTACTTGATGGAAGGCGCACGCCTTGGCGCACCCGTAGGGGCTGCGTGGCTTGAATGGGGTGCTCTCGCTCTGGGGTGGCGGCGCACTGCCGAACATCTCCGACGATGACGCTTGGTAGAACCTGATTGGCTTCCGGTCGCTCTGTTCGCGTACCGCCTCCAACAGCCGAATCGTGCCCATCGCAATCGTCTCGGTGGTGTAGTCCGGTGAATCGAATGAGACTTTGACGTGCGACTGGCCAGCCAGGTTGTAGACCTCATCGGGTTCAATGCTCCGAAGTAGGCTTGAGAGACGCGCGGCATCGGTAATGTCGCCGTAATGAAGTTGCAGGCGAGCGTTCGGCGTGTGCGGGTCTTCGTACAGGTGATCAATGCGGCTGGTGTTGATCGTGGAAGCGCGACGAACCAGGCCATGTACGTGGTAGCCTTCGCCAAGCAGAAGCTCGGCAAGGTACGAGCCGTCTTGCCCAGTTATTCCAGTGATGAATGCGGTTTTGTTCATTTTCGCTTTCGTTTTTTGTTCGCCTTCTGTACCGCAATGGAGTCTGTCTCTAGGTGCTTCACCATCATTTTCGATAATTTCTTGATGCTTTCCCCAAGTTGCCAAATCTGTGCTTCAAGCACATCAAGTGCGCAAATCTTTCTGTCGGTTTTCATCGTCGCCCTCCGCTCCGCTTGTTATGGCACGATGGACAAAGCGTCCTGAGATTGGAATCGTTGTCCCACGTCTCTGGACTCCACGGCGCACCTACAGGACGCTCCTTGATGTGGTCGCAGTGGTAATCGCCCTTCCTGATCCCCACAGTCGCCTTGCACTCCTGGCACGTAAACAGGTCTCGAATCGCCACTCGTCTCCGCGCCGCATACCATCGCTTGTCGTTGTACGGTCCACGCTGCGCCGCTGTCGGTCGCAGCTGCCGAGTCTCGTATCCGAATGTTCGCGGTCGCGTTGGCACTCAACTATCCTCCACCTTCAGCGTCCCGAAGCATTCCAGCGTTTCATTAAGATTCGTCCCGCAGTGGAACTTAAGGCTATACGTCGCTCCATTATCCCCACCGCTCACTGTCACCTGCACGACTTCACCGATTGCACATGACCTGCCATTCACCAGACAGGCTGCCACGTTCACCGCTGGCGCGCCGATGGTCAAATCTGTCGCCGTGCTTGGCGTCTTGCTCGCCTGCGTTACCGTTGGCGTTCCCGTCAGCGTTTCGCCTACATCCAGCTTGCCGCTTGCTGCGCCCGTGCTGTCGCCGAAGTCGAAACTAACGATACGAGTCTCGCCCGATGTTTTGGTCGGTAGCTGTTGTGCGGTGTTGCTCATGTTTTCGCCAATTGCTCTTTAAGGTCCGCCAATTCGCCATCGACGATTTCCATAATTGACTTGTATCGCTCTGCATTGGGGTGCAGGCGAATGGATTCGAGCGGCCCGCAATCGTCGATTCCAAGGCCGATCACAATCGTCATGCCAGTGCATTTGAATAGATTCCTAACCGCCTCTGCCTTCTTGATCTCTTCGCGCAAAGACCTTGCAGATTGAACCCGCTCCGACAATTGGAAAAACTCTTCGGCTGTCATGGTTCCCCATCCGGTGCCGTAAACTGAACTCGGCTGTTCGGCGCTTCGTAGTGGACGCGGTTCGTCGGTGCGGTGAAGTGCGCTCGGTTCGTTGGTGCGGAGTATTCGAGGCCGCCAATGCCGGGATAGGTAAAAACTCCCGCCAGCGTTCCCGCTCGGAACGTCCACGCCGCAAACGTCTTGGCTGCGAAGGTGGCTTTCATGGATATGAAACGTTGCTCCGGTTGCCTGAGCTGTCCACTGTGACTACCGCCCGCGTCGTCGTTCCGTCCACACCCTTGAAAGTCTCCGTTCCGCTGCCTGCCCCGCTGATCTTGCCAGCGACAATTGCAGCAACGATACGAATTGCTTCTTGGAGCGTCTTGCCGTCCACAGCGAAGAACTTCCCGGCGCTCAGTGCCCCGTCTTGCACCGCGTTCGCGTCGATACCGTCCGGGTTAATGCCGATGATCTTATGGCTGCTCGGATCGTACCCGCTGTCGGCGAAGTCCTTCAGGTCGGCAAGTGATTGCTCATCGCTGCCAAGTGCGTTAACATCCGCCGGAACATACCCGTTGAAAAGGTCGTTCGGTGTTGACCCATTCCATTTGCGTATATCAACACGAAACGGACTTATTGCCGCTGCCGCCGCAATCGCGTTCGTAATCTCATCGACGGCATCAGTAGCGAGAGCCGCAGCATTGACGCTATTCGAGTTCAGATTGGCAACTGTCGTGACCGACGTTGCACCGCTGATCTGAGTTGCGGTCAGAGATACGCCCGACGTAGGATTGCCAATGTTTCCCCAATCAATTCCAGCCTCTCCAGTCGCTGTAACGTCCAGGGTTCTCCCAGCGACAGTCGGCGAGAGTGTGCCACGCGACTCAATCACTGGCCCCAACACGCCTTGCATTAGCACTGGATCGCTCGCCGCTGGACTTGCCCCAATGCGCTCGTGAATCGTGATCGAATACGAAACCGTTGCCGACGTTACACCGCTCGGTTCGTTCGCATAGAACAGCCCGAGCGTCGATTGCTCCGTCAGTGCAATATCGTAATTGTCGATTTCCCCGGCTGTCGGCGTGGCATCCCACGAGCCGCCCACCACGTTGCGCACCGTGCCGTCCTGCGCACGGATAATTGCGTAGAGATTGCTGCCGCTCAGTGCCGAATCGTAGTATTGGATTTCGTTGCTCATTAGTAACCCAACGTGGCCTCGCTGATTTCGGCGTCGATGGCATAGAGCGCCTCGTAAATCTCTTTGAGTTTGCCTTGGCGGAACTTTACGACCGTGGCACTCAATTCCTGGAAGTCGGCGGGTTCGCCAATGTTATTGGCTGCGCCGTACACCTGCGCATATGACGACTGGAGCGACGCTTGCGCACCTTGAATCGCGCTTTCGAGAGCAGCGATGGCGTCGAGTATTTCTTGTGGCATGGCTATAGCCCGTAGTCCGCTTTAAGGAGGTTGTAGAGATCCGAGAACTCATTAGCTCGCACCGTCCCGGAGCCAGCAGCAAAATCAGCGTGCGACTGCAACGAGAACTTTTCGCCCGCGACTGTTTGTGCGTGGAGAAAATCAACGGCGTTGATGGTGGCGAGCCCAACGTCAGTGCCGCTGCCTGATGCCGTATAGCCGTTCTGCTTGACAGTCACGATTCCGCTGACGCGCTGGATGACGGCAACGACGCTCGTTCCGTTGGGCGCAGCAAAGCCGGAATTAGCTAAATCCAATTCGTTGAAGTCCTCATCCAGTAAGGTCCACTGACCGGCCGGGTCCAGATAGATTCCGCTGCCATCTGCGCCCGAGCCGACAATGGGGACGTATTTCGTCGCGTCAATGACTTTGAACACCACGCCGAGAATGAAATCCCCGGTCCAGGCGAGAGGCGTATCCAGCGCCAGGAACTTCGTTGTTCCGTTTCCGGTAATGGCACCATGCGTGCCGATGACGTTCGTGTTGTAAGTAGGCCGCAGTCCGCTCGTGGCTTGGGAGGCAATTTGAATCGAACTGGCATGGCTGTTAACGCGCCCGCACGTCACGCCATTTGTGCAAGCATTATTCCCCGCCACGGTATCGCGGAACGAAGAGCGCAAGTCGGAAGCGCGCCAGCTATAGCCGCGAAGTCTTGTAGCGCGAAAGGCTTTCGGTTCTTTGAGTATGGTAATCATCGTTCCTCCGCCCTTCTCACCGCTCGCTGGTTCGACCCATCCTCGTAAGCGACGATCTCCACTCTGCCGGTGACTGACCGCGCCATCCCATAGCTGTCCAGAAACGTCCAGCACCCGTTACCCCACTTCGGCGCAGTCCGCGTCGTGTACTCCCGCAGCGCTACGCCGGCGTCGGTCATGGTGTAGACCGTGCAGCGAGTAGGCGGCTCCTGCGCGAAATACTGGTTGCCCAGGTGCGCCGTGATTGCGGCAGCCCAGACGTAGAGCAGGATGATGGGGATGGGGAGGATGGTCATGTTCCCCCTGCCTTCTGCTTGAGCCGTTGGTTTTCCGCCGTCAGCACGTTGATTTGCTTAATGAGCTTGGCGCGCGACCGCTGCCATTCCTCTTGCAAGTCCCGTAGCCGTTTCTCGAATGCCACGCGCATAACCTCTTCTCTTTCTCGTAGCCGCTCCAGTTCGCCTCGCAGGTAATTCAGTTCCTCGACCGTCGCATCGTGTAAGTCGTCCCAGTGCTCATTCATCGCCTGGAAGTCGGCGAGATTGTCTTGGCGTTCGACATGCCGTTGACCCGTCAGCCAGCGAAAGCCCGATGCTATTGCGTCGAAAATCCACATTTCACCGTTGCCCCTTCGCGTTGGTTAAAACCCGCCAGCCCCGGTTCCCTTGAGGCTGACGGGCCGTGCGGGGACACTGTGGCACAGTCCCCCGTTGCTCAATACCTCATTGCCAAACTGATTCCCGTATCGGTGTCTTCGCGGATGGCGCGCTCGTAACAGGATGCGTGGTATTCGCTGTCAACCTGGCTGACGTTGGCGGTTAATTTCGTGTTGCAGAATCGGCAATACGATTCGTTGGGTTTCTGTTCGTCCATTGTGTTTCCGGCTCCGATCAGCACTCAGCAGTCCTGTATACGGGAACTGGTGTGGCTGTGAGTGCGATCGGAATCGACGCCGGTAGTTGTTAGGTGTCGCCGTATTCGGCGTTAACGGCAGCGACAACGGCATCCTTGGCGCTGGTCAACGCTTCGATTGCAGTCACCAAGGCAGCCGCGGCTTCTCGGTCGGCAGTGTCAGCAGCAACGAGCGCATCGGCAGCGGCTTGACGCGCCACGCGCTTCGCATCGCGGTCGGCTTTCGCAGCATCGGCGGCAGCCAGCAGTTCGGGAATGTTTGAGGATGGCATGAGTAGGCTCAACAGGAATCGGATTAAATCGAAACAACGACGGCACATAGGTATCACCATTGCCGACCGCCGACCCACCTCGACGGCCGGCAACAGTGGTTGCGGTTATTTAACTCGTGTCACCTGCGCACCGAACAAGCCGCGCCGTTGCACGACCTTGGCACCGTGATGCACATTGACGGCGACAACGGGCGTAGCAACAACGGCCACAGTCGGCACGGCAGCAACCGCGAACGTCTGGAACACGGGCGCCGCGACGGCTACCGAAGCCACGCCACAGGACGATTGAACGACCGGCGCAGCAACGGCAACTTGGGTTTGCACGACGGGTGCAGCGACGGCGACTTGACCGCCGCCGCAACTCACGCCACAGCACTGGCCCTCGGCAGCAAAGCCGGCGAGAGCAACGAGACTCAGAACAAACTTAATCATGGTTTTCTCCTTTGTGTTGGGAAAGCTAACTCATGCCGAACGTCGGCAGCCGAGATGGCTCACCCCCTTTCATTTCTTTCGCATGTTGATTTGGAACAGGATTTCGGCGGCTATGACTTCCAGCAGGCAGATACAGGCATCGACAAGCCGGATCATAAACTTCCCTTGTCTTCGGCTGGTGGTTGGGGTGGCGCAGGAACGGGACGCGCGGCAACGGGGGGATTCGCGGGACGCTTGGTAAGTTCCTTGAGTAGTGCCCCGGCTTCATCCGGCGTCAGCTTGCCACCTTTCGGCATCCTGTCGTTCAATACGGCGTCTGTGGCGGCTAAGCGTTGATCGCACGTCAGAGACTCGATTGAGGCGAACGAGAACGCGGCAGCAGCTTTCTGATTGTTCTGGTGGCACCCGGCACACTTCGCCGTCAGCATGGGGTAAGGATTTGCAGCCCGAGCGCCAACTACGGTTCCACCGGCTAAGGCTGCCTCTAGCTTCGCGTTCAACGCCTGCAACTGAGCCACAACGGCTTCGCTCGCGTAGTCTCTTGGATAGTATTGGACCGTTGACACTTGCGCGACAGGAATACCAGCCGCTTGCGCCACGGGAACGACGGTCACGACCGGAACTATTGTGGCCGTGGCTGTGGTAACAACTTGATGCTGAACGAAGCATGGCGAACCAGCTTGAGCGGTTGCGCCAATCAGCACAAACACAATGAACGATCTCATTCCTTATCCCCTTTCTGATGAGCCGCGCGGTAACTGTCGGCCGCTGTCATGGCCTCTGGTAGATTGGACTCGATGCTGCCGAGCCGGAACGTCTCGCCATCGCGCAGACGAATTAAGTTGGGGTCTTTCGCGGTGCCGAGTGCATCCAGCATTTCCTCTGGCGACAGTCCCGCCAAACGCGCAACGCGATTCAGGCCGACCGGCACGTAAGCATGATTCCGAATGGACGATGCGAACGAGCCCATCGCCTTCTGGAACTTCATGCCCGTGGCTTGCTCCACCGCTTCTGCATGGCCATCCGTGCTGGATCGCATATGCTGGTAGATTCGATTCGGTTGGTAGAAGCCTTGCATGATCGAAGTAACGAGCGGGTTTGTGCTGCTATATCGCAGTTTGGTTTGACTATCCTCGAACGTGCGCAAGCCACCATCCACGGCATGACAGCGAACGCAACTTGCTCCAGTGCGAATGATCCCATCACCTAATGGCTCGCTGGTATCCTTTGCTATTTCATCATCAACTTTGTCGATGCGGCGCGTGACTAACTCCCCCTTGGCGTTTTTCTCCCGAGCATAGATGGCCACTCGATAGAATCGGTTCGGCGCGTCGGCGAAGATTTCCGAGGCTTCCGATTCCGGCTGCGGTTCGTTGCTGACGTTGGCCGGTACGATGCGCGTCGGACGGCGCAGGAACGAATGCGCGGCGTCGGCCTTGTTGGTGTCCAACGTAATAAAGAATGCGCCGAACGGACCTTGGCCGCTTTCCACCGAACGCTCAAAGTTCGTGACGTTGCTCTTGGCGAGATTAGCGCCGAAGGTAGATCGCAGTTTACGCACGAGTGCGAAGTCCACCCCGATGCTCTTAAAGAACTCGTCCTCCGTCGCGCCGATTCCCGCAAGGTCGTGATACGCACTTGGCTTTGTCGCCTCAAACACGAAATGCTCGGCGCGCATCAGGCTCGCTGTGCGCGTCGTGCATACGAATAGCCGCTTGGCGTTCTCCAATCCAACCCAACCGCCGTCAACCGTAACGAGCTTCGTGGCGGGAGTGCTGCCCTGCTTTGTTCCGGCTGGCAGCGTCTTGTTGTCAACGATTTCCGTTTCAATCTTAAAAGCGCGGTCCGCGTTGCCGATCATCTCGAAGACTTTAGCCCAGACTTCACCAGCTTCCTTGTCTTCGATGTATTGGCCAAGGTTGAACCGCATCATCGTGGCGTTGATGCGCTCGCCTGGCACGACGACGCGACTGCGGCTGACGAAGTTGATGGAATAATTCAGCGCGGCCACCAGGGCTTCGCGGTCCTCTTCGGGAACACCGTAGAGCGTGAAGTATTGGTATTGCCGAGCGATAGCACCGAGCTTTTCAGCGTCGTCAGCGGCGACTTTCATTTCCGTGGCCGGGGACTGACCAAAGCATCGCCCGGTCGCAAACCCAAACAGGAACGCAAGCGCGACGATGAAAAACACGTCGATGATGCGCAGTTCAAGTTTCATGTCCAAAGCCCCCTTCCACCGCCTCCGCCCGGATACACCTGATGCTTGCCAGCGCGGAGGTAACTCGCCGCCACGTTCTCATAAACGTCCCAATGCACGGCGGGCGCCGGCGGCGGGATAACTGGCGGGGGAGTTACCGGAGGAACAGGCGGAACGACTGGCGGTGGCGTCACTGGTCCCGGAGGCTTCGGCGGCAGCGTCCCGCCTGCCAGCACGGCCAAGTCATATCGCAACTGCGCCAAGTTCAGGTTATCGGGGGACACGTTCGCCTTGAGCCAGAACGGATGGATCGGCGCGAGCATGATCATGCCGTAGTCCTGAATGGCCGTGAAGGAGACTTCGATTTCGTCGCCCCACGACACGGCGTAGAACGTCTTGGAATCGTAGTCCACAAGCGGAACGATGTGACCGGCGTTGCCATCGGCTGACCACGAGCCAGGTTCCCACTGTCCGATCAAGTCGGCGCGGTTGATTGGCCCCTTCCACGAGCGGCTTCCCTGCCAAGCGCGCGGCAGGTTCATTCCCCAGCCCAGCGAACCGAATAGGTCGATGCAATGCTTGAGGATGTCCACCGTGTTCATGCTGACCTTGGCGAACCCCAGCAACTTGCCAGCCATGCCACGCTGCTGCCAGAAGTTCATGCCCGCATAGGGGTCCGTGCCGCTGTCGCCCGGCCCCGTGCACTCGTGATAGCGCGCCAATGTATCGGCTTCGCTGAGCATCTGCGGCGCGCCGTTGAGACTGGACCACAGCAGCTCCATGTGCGAAGCCATCGCAAAGAAGCAATCGCCCTGCCGATCGTTGCCCAACACTTGCCAAGGTTGCTTGACGTTCTGGCGCTGGTTCGTCGCCTCTGGGTACGGCGGCAACTCATCCAGCGGAGCCAGGTAGTCCCCGAGCCGCGGCAGTCGATTCAACATCGAAAGCGTCGGCATTTTCAGCCCGAGACAAACCGCCTTGTGCTTGGCAAGCAAATCCATCGCGCACCTACTTCGGCAGGAATTGCAGGATGAGTGGGAGAAGGTCCGTCAGGATCTTTAAAAGGCGACCGTCGCCGAACTTGCCGACGATGAACTGATCGTTCTGCGCGGCGGCACAGAGTGTCGGCACACTGGACGCGGCATGGGTCTGCGGGAAGTCGGTGGCGAGGCGCTTGATGATCTCGTAGACCACCGGCACAGCCTGCCAGAACGTCATTGCGCCGCTCGCAAAGTCCTGTTCAACTTGGTAGAGGGCTTTCGCGTCCTCGACGTGACGCAGCAGCCAAGAGACGTAGTCGGAAACGGGGGCTTTAAGATCGTCGCTCATGATTTTCTCCTAGTTAGGTTTTCCTCTTTCCTTGATTCGCCCGACTCTGCCATCCCTTCGCCTTCACCGGATCGCCCTTGGACGCACAAAACAGGCACGGCTTTTCGGAGACTCGCTTGCCGCAGCCGTGACACTGATAGGGCGCGACCTGCTTGTAAGGGGACTTGGCTCCATCGTCACCCTCGAAACGGTAGGCAGCCACATGGCAACTCCCGCGATGTAGGTACGAAAAAAACCCGCCGCAAACTGAGACATCGCGTCTCGTTCGCGCCGGGTTGGCGTCGGGCCGCATCGCGCGGCACTTATCGGGTTGTAAATCCCAAGGCTGGATGGCCAGCCTCAGAAGTCTCTTGCCCTTGCGGGCGGTCGTATACGGGCCACGTCCCGTGATCGATCAATGTCCCCGAGTGGTCGCGCCATCTTGACCACCGGAAAGTAAGGCGGGAATCACGGACCTGTTCGCCTTACTCGTATGACTGACGTTTGTTGGCCCTCAAGTGTATTTCGTTACCTACAAGTTTAGGTTGTTTGGCTCGGGTCCGTCAATACGATCACGTTTTCGCCCAGCTTCTTCCAATGCGGACAGCCCGTAATCTGTAACCGCGCCGCGCCTTTGCTCCCACGGTCCAGGCGAACGACGAAGCGACCTACACGAATCTCCTGACGATCCGCCAGCGTCACGAAAGTAGTGTCCCGCCGCTCGTACACGCAACCATCCTTGTTCGGCAGCTTGCCGATTTATCACGTTCCTTGCGACCTTCCATGTTCAACGATTTGACTAACTCTGTAACGCAAAGTCAATACATTCAGCCTCCGTACTTGGCTCGCAGGGCCTCCGTCACGTCCGGGTTGTATCGGAACCGGAACGCATAGGCATCTTCGCCGGTTGCTTCGTAGAACTCGGGCAGCACCGCAATCGCCTCGAATCCCATCGCGCGAAAGAACAGTTGCCCTTGCAGGTTCCGCTCGCCCACTTCGCAGGTGATCTTGCTCCTGCGCTGGGACGACAACTTGTTCATCAACTTGAAAATCATCTGCGCGCCGACGCGCTTCCGTCGATACTCCACGCCCACGGCGAAGTTGACGATGCGCAGGCAACTCCGCTCCAGTTCATAAACCATGAACCCAGCTACTCGGTCCTCGCACTCAGCCACCATGCCGATTGCGTTTCGCTGTTTGAGACAGTTACGAAAATCATCTTCTAGCCACGGATGCTCAAAGCCGTCAGCTTCGATGTCCAGGACTTCTGACATGTCGCGCTGAATCATCCAGCGAACATGAACGTAGGTATTCTTACTGGCGGCTTTCATTGTGCCCCTTCCATGGCTTTGCCTAAAAACTAGCCCGCAGTAACGACTTCTTGGGCAACTGGCTTATCTGCCCAAAAAACAGGATCAAGCCCAAGCTCGTACATCGCGCTGATCAATACCACGATATTGTGGCAGACGATTTTGGCAAGGACTTCGTTTTTCATCGCGGTGTCCGTCTTGCTCCGTACGCTGTCGCCAAACTTGGCTTTGATCATGCTGAATGTCGATTCGACGTTTGAGCGTTGATGGTAGCGAGCCAAGAACTGCTCACGCTTGAAATGGAAGTAGTGGAACATCTTGGCCCAAATGCCGCCCTTCGTGTCGGTGGCGTTGCTCTTGAACGGGATCAGTGGGGCCGCGCCCATGCCGGTAATCTTCGCCAAGTTGTCTTCGCTGGAGTAGGCCAAGTCTGCCGATATTTCCTTAACGTCAAATCGTGACGCCGTTGCGGTCAACAGTTTGGGCAGCGTCGGGCAGTCGGCGGCATGGCTGACCTCGCAAGCGGTGACGACGTTTGTCGTGACGCCGCACATAATGTGCGCCTTGGCCCATGCCCGCAGCGTCTTGTGCTGGCCCCACTTGTGATCGAACCACCGATCAAAGCGGCTACCAGAGAATCCAGAGCTATCGACGGCGAACGTCGTTTCAACTGCCTTTAGCGGGTTGGATGATTCGACAATCAGGGACTCCAACACGGCGGAAGTTTCCTCATCTTCCAGTACGTTGAAAATGCTGTTGTAGCACGGCATCCGGTTGATGTAGCCCTTATCCTTCGCGTCGGTCAGATCGGACATAAACCGCCGTCCGCTCATTGTCGAATAGACCTTGAACACCGCCGCAAAGATTGCATCGGCCAATGGGATACGTGGACGACCGCGACCAAGGGCGACGGGTTCCTTAATGCCTTTGCACAGGTCGCGCAGCAAAACTTGGAACTTTGCTTTCTCGTTTGTCTGCGCCGCATTGTAGGCGCGCCACTGCTGCGGGTAGGTCTTCCGCTTCTGCTGGATCGTGACCAGCGTTTCGGTCTCAGTGACCGTGCCATCGTCGTTGAACTCAAGTTCCCGTTGATACACAATCTGCGCGGCATACAGGTGCTTGCACTTGTGGCCGCCCTCCTGGTGATCAAGGCAAGTGCATGTTTGCGCCTTGAGATTGACGATGTACTTTTGGTCGCTTTCGCTTTGTGACGGAACGATCCACAAGTCGCCAGTTCCCTTACGCTTTACGCGGGACTTGGCGGCAATCAACAAGCCACGTTCTTCGCGGGGGTCCATAGCTGTATCTCCCATAGGTTGTTTACCTATGTAGTATATTACTAGCTAAGGAAGTCCCTGTCAACGGTTTGGTAGGGTATTACTTGAAAATAATTTACTGGCCGGTATAATCCTCCGTATGGCAAAAATCAAAATGAAAGTAGACGGCTACCGATGCGAGCGGTGCGGCCACGAATGGGTGCCTCGCAAGCCCGAGGAACATCCTCGGGTCTGCCCGAAGTGCAAAAGCCCCTACTGGGACAAGCCGAAGGCAAGCAAGTAAGCTCCCGCCCAGGGCGAACCGTAGGCGGGAGCTCGCTTCGCTACCTACATCGCACGAAGAAGCAGAACCATCCACCATTTTTGCGGTAGACCGGTTTCTTGCTTCGCCAGTGAATGAAGGACTTGCAAAACACCTTACGAAACCCGCGCGGAGCGGGTGGGTACGGGTGTGGCCCCATACAGACTCTCCAATCCAGAGCTTGCTTTTGTCAGGATTGGAGCCATAATTGAGGCGCAATGCCGGGGCTCCGGTCCCGCTCGATGGAAAGCTCTGCTACCCATCGAAAGAAGGCCGTCAGTTGATACCTGACGGCCTTCTGTGTTCAATCTATTACGAATGGCTTTCCTGGCTCGCCTTCGCGAGCTCCTCCGTGAGAGATTTGAGAAGATGTGAGGCCTGCACGGATGTCATCTCGCGCAGTTTGCCAACATGATATTCGGTGACGAGTCGTTGCTTGATCTCGTCGATGTTAAAGCTGCCGACATCCAGTATTGCCCTTATTTGTGCAACCTGAGATTCTGTTGCGATTGCAGACGGCGGGGCTAGGTCTTTTCTGGCATAAACCGTTGGGCGTTTACCGCTACCGCTCTCCAGAACTCGGATTTCCCCCTCTTCAGCCAATCGCTGCAATGAACTGGAGATTGAAGGCCTTTTGAGCTCAATTTCAGGTGTCTTTTCCTTGATCATTTCCTCGATCTTTCGCACCGTAAACTCGCCGTTTGTCTCGCTAACTGCTGTTTGAATCGCCTTTAGAAGTGATCCGCGAATACCACTCGACTGGTGGACTGAGCCGTTTTTTCGCTGGCCACCAGACAGTTCCCATATAAGCTCAAGCGCATCGATCTTTTTCCGATAATCGGCTTCAATTTCGCGCTTTAGTCGGTCGTATTCGCGTTCGTTCATAATCCCATTATTGAGAGCTATCGATGCAAGTCAACTCCCTTTGCAATGCAATGCATGTGCATTCGTAGCGTCGCTACATGGCGCAACTACGTGTCACCAAAGGATTTATGTGATAATTACAGTTGAAGGACAGTTTTTTTGTGATATAATTCACTGAACTAAGACGATCTCAAAATGTCCAGGAGGGCTAATGGACACTGGCCACTACCACGTTGAACCGACAGCGGGGTTTGTTACGGATTCAACCCCAGTTCTCCCGGCACCAGAGGACCGTTTTAGACTCAGGCAATACTGTCAGTGCCTTCGGTATTGGCCGTCTGGTTGTGATCGTGAGCCGTGGCCAACCCACGTTGAAGACATAGACTGGACGCCACTGCCAGAGATTGGGCCATCGTGTGGATCTCTGACGATTCACGAGAGACTAGGCACCTACGATTCGTTTTCAGTGGTGTGCTACGTTTCAAACGTGGTTTTAGAAGGTGACGAATTGCCAAGGATTTGGCTGATTGGCATGGTTCCAGAAGCAAGCGAATTAAGCTCGGCAGACAAAGCTTGCTTTGCGGGAAGGGTAACGATCTTGAGGGCGCGCCTTTACTCGCCCACCCCATGATCGGCGTTGTGTTTGTGCCGAGCGTTTTTTTGATGTTGGAGGATTTTCATGTCCACCACGATTGAAGTAACCAAAGCAAAAGTTCTCGTAAGGGAAATCCATCCCCTATTTATCGCGCAGCTTACCAATGCTTTTCAAGAGTGCGATGAAACGATTCAGGATGTCGTCATGAACATGGTTGAGTTGATTCTTGATCCGGAAACTAGGCCGGAAGAACGGCAAAGAGCCTCGATGACGGCCATTGAAGCACTATTCCCGGGTTTCGCAGAAAGCTTGCTGGCAACAGAAAAGAACTATGAGACTAGTCCAAGCATTGCTCGCATAAAAAGCCGAATGGAGGAAGAAAAGACGACTTTTTCCGCCAGACTAACTGCGGAACTTCAGAAACGAGATTGGAGCCAAGAGTATTTGGCGAAAATCACTGGCGTTGGGCAACCAGCTATTTCCAACATGATTAACCGGAACTGCCGCCCTCAGCGACGCACGATCATTAAGATCGCAAAAGCTCTCAATGTCCAGCCAGAGGAACTCTGGCCTGGATTCCACTCCCAATAGCGCGCCTTTCGAAACTGCCTTTTAGCCCGGCCCGTCGGCAGACGGTCGCCGGGTTTTCTTTTTGGGCAGCCGCGAGATTTATTGGGCAAGTCGTGGTTTCTGGGCAAAGCCCCCTTCCATAGGTAATCGACCACGTTCCACGGATAGACGAATCCCTTGCGCGGCCCGAGTTTGCGAACTGGGTCGCCGAGTAGCTGTCGCGCGTCAAATGCGGACACGCCCTGGAAGCCACCAACGGCTACGGTTATCGGTGCAACAAGTTCGCTAGCTTGTTCTCGGTCCATTGTCCGTCACCCTCCTTGGCCCGCGCGGAGCGGGGTTAAATATCTTCCAACTGATCGACTTCCCAATCGGTCATCATGCGCACCTCTAACTCAAACCTTGAATCCGGCTCAAAGAACTCCTCCAGGTCGGCGCGAATCATGTTCGCCAAGCCCGCGATAGCGTCCTCCACGTCTGGACCGCCGCAAATGCAAGGGGTTCGGCGTGTTGCTTTGCCAGCGCCCGCATAAGTTTGTCGATGCGGTCCAGTTCGTCGGGTGTCATGGGGGTTAGGAGTTTGCGATTGCCGGTCGTTCACAATTCCTCAAAGCCCAATCAAACCAAAACTCAAGCCACAACAGACGCGCGAGCGTTGCGTCGGTTCCGTTGTCCACTTCCTTGCTGCACTCCCAGAACCCCGGCGGCTTGCCTCCATTGGTCGCTTCACGGCGGATTCTTGCGGCGCGAATCAACTCTAAGTCTTTCACGCAGATTGGCTCGCAGCCTGGATGGTGACAAAGAAATGCGGTTTCTCGGTGGAACTGCTCATCCTCGTTGTAGGTTCCGCGATTCGGCCCACCCGGATAATTTCCGTAGAACAACAATACAATTTCGCGGCCTGCTTCACGGCAGAAATCCGCCCACGCCGAATAGCCCGGCGAGCGATAGTTTCCCTTCTTGGTGAACTCACAGTGATTCGGCGCATCGTCATGTTCCGCCGATTCAACGACGATGCGCATGAGCAAATCTTCCCTCTCGTATTCCAGAACGGCGTTGCCGATTGAAATGTTGTATCCCATCCACTACGCTCCTACGGCCCAGTTAGGGTATCAGTAATCACCAACTCAACTCTCGGATCATCGCTGCCAAACTCAAATCGCGGCGGCAACAAGCGCACGTCTCTATCATTCGCCACAACTCCAGCGTCGGCCAGTCCGTCAATCGCGCCCTTGATCATGCTGTTGGCGTTGTCGCCATCCAACTGTCCGCGCCGGTTCTTGCGATACCAAACCGGCTGGATCGTGCATTGCGCGAATACGACCTTGCGAAGTCCTGCGCGGTTCATCGCATCCAGCGCCGCGATCCCGGCATCTTGCCGCTGGTCCTTCCGTAGACGAGCCTTGTACCGCCAATTTCGCTGGGGTCCGTTCTGGCCCAGCCTTCTAGGCGGCGTCGGGATCGTCACGGTAAGAATCCGTTCGTTCATAGATTCCGTCTCCCATCAAACCATCGGCCGTCCGTCCGCTCGATCAACACGCTCCAGTCGTTGCAATCGTACTCACCGTCAATCCGATAGCGATGGCAGGCGTAGCCCATCTTCCGTAGCTCCCGAACAACCTGCCGCATCACGGGGAGCGGGACATTGATGCACGGAACGGTTAAGCCTTCCTGCGGCGTGTAGGCTTGCGCGTCCGTGTCCCAAGTGCCGATGGAGTACAGTGGTTCGCTCACGCGCTCCCCCTCTCGGCTGCCGCCAGGGCGTCAACAGCACGGGTCAGAATGTCGTTTCGCTCAGGGTCCGATGTGCGGATGTTGCAGCGATAGACTTGCGCCGCTTCGATGACGGCGTTACGCTGCGACTTGAACCGCGCAAGGTGGCGCAGTTCTTTCCAGCGGCGCAAGGCTTCATGTACCAACTCAACGCCATCGTCCCATAGGTCCGGGATAACGCTCGCGTTGATCTGCTCAATCAGGTCTTCGTCTGGTAAGTCGCTCATGCTCGCTCTCCGTGGGTAAACAATCCTTGGCGGCGATTCGTCATCCGGTTCGATTTGTTCGTAGCCTGCGACCCACGTTGAGCCGCAAGCGGTTCGCAGGGCAATGACGCGATAGACTCTCATGCCTCATCGTCCGCCGTTTCCAAGTATTCAACCGATTCAACGTCGCTGCCGTCGTCCAGTCCCGCAAGTAAATCGCGCTGTTCGTCGGACACGGCCAGCCGCTCAACTGCGCTGCCGTCTGCAATGTGAAATGCTCCCCCGTATTGCCGTTCGGGTTCACTCCCCCGTCCGCATTCTGCGCCGCTGCGGTAGGCCACCCCGCTAAGAAAAGCTGTCCACCAGAGCCGCTGTCGTTTTTGCGCCTTCTGGACGCTCGCAGCCGGAAGATCGACCGCCCCGCAGGTGTAGTCCTCGCCTTCCAGATCAGTGAATACTCCATCGAGCCATCCAAGTCCATCGTTGCTTGCAACTTGCTCGCCAAAAATGATTGCAGGGCGACACTCGCGGACGAGCCGGAACATTTCGGGCCACAGGTGCCTTTCGTCGCCTTCGCCTTTTTTCTTTCCGGCATCACTGAACGGCTGGCAGGGGGCTGATCCAGTCCAAACAGGAACGTCTGTTGGCCATCCTGCGAGACGCAAGGCAAAGTCCCATCCGGCGACTCCTGCGAAGAAGTGAACTCGGGTGAATCCTTGGACATCCTGCGGCCTCACTTCCTTGATGGAACGCGCGTCAACTTCGCCCGGCATGATGTGACCGGCAGCCATGAGATTGCGCAGCCACTTGCACGCGAACGGCTCAATTTCGTTGTAGTAGGCTGTCACCCTGCCCCCTCCCCGCCGACTGCGGCGAGCGTGTAATCTCCCCATACTCGATGCGTGCTTTTGCCAAGCGAGCCGCCTTTCAGGATGTATCGCACGACGGGTTGCAATCCGCTGTAGCCATCTTGAAATGAAACAACTTCGCACTCGCGGTTGTCTCGCGCCAAGATTATCCGCGCTCCAATCTTCAGCGGGTTAGCGGCAACCTTGGCATCGAACAACTCTTTGCGCGCTGCCGAAAGTTCTTCCGTCAGCCGATGTATCTTCGCTTTCAGTTCCTTGAAATCGCTCATGCTTTTTCCTTTGACTGTTCTTGGTCAACTGCGGCGTCAAGAGCCTTGTACAGTTCCGTGAGTTGGCGACTGGCGGCGATGGCTCCCAAGTTTCGCTGAACGTCGGCATAGGCTCGGCGCGCGTGGACGTATGCGGTTGCGGCGATGAGGATGTTCTGCTCCGTCGCTCGGCTGGCAGCCATTGCCTCTCGCTTCTGGCATTCCCCACAGTGCCACAGAACTTGCTCTGCGCCGCAGGATGGACACAATCGCTCAGCCGCTTTCAGTTCGTCGTCGCTCATGGCAGGTCTCAGGGGAGGGGGTTACTCGTTGCCAAACTGTTCGCACACTTCCGCCAACTTCGGTTTCTTCCAATTCGTAATCGTGCCGCTCGCGTCGATGTTCAGGATCAGGTAGTCGCCGTAATGGTCGCCGGGGAAGAAGTCGGGCACGTAGTTATCTTCGCGCTCGGCGAACGTAGTTCCTTCCGGTCCCATCAGGTACACCGAGCAGCAGTCGCAGACCTTGGAGTGCAGGTCGATGGCCGGTCCTTTCCAGCCGCGAATCTTTGCCGCCTTGCCGTCGTCCAGAAGGTCAACGGTAAGCTCCAGCGTTTCGCCTTTGAGTCCGAACATGCCATCGGGCGCGTCCTCATCGACATAGCGAATCTGCGCGACGAGACGAAATGCGGTCCAGGTGAACTCTACGGATTTAGTGAGTGTGACTTTCATCGTGTGGTTTTCCAGAATGGTTAAACTCGGTGCGAAGTTTTCTTGTGTTCTTCGATCAACTTCAGTACGGCGGGCGCGACTTCGTACCAATCAACGAATGGTCTGCCGCCTGCCTTTGGGTTCTGCGCCAGCGGACAGCCGAACGCCGCATCGTCGATGTAGAGATGCGCGTAAGCCTTCGGCGAGCCGGTCCACGACTTCCTGAAAGGCTTGCAGGGCTTCGATTGCGCCGTGGGCTGGCGCGCCGACTTCGGGGTACTCGTGCGCTACAATCGTTCCGTCAAAGTCGATAGCTATGATCATGTCGCTCATCGTGGGGCTCGGCTCGGGTTAAGGGGGGGGTTAGTGCAGAAGATGCTCGATCAACTGCTCGTCGGAAATGTCGTCGTTGCTGCTGTCAACCAGGATCAGGATTGAGCGGCGACTGGTGTTGCGCTCCCAAGTGCAGAGCGCGTCACAGAGTCGGATTAACGCGGTGCGAACGGCTTCGTCGGGATGTTGTCGGTATCCGCTCATCGGTTTTGTCCTTTCAGGTCATGGGGTCAGGTGCTTGGCGTTCCACTGCCGCACAGATTCACGCCAGTCCGTGTTGCAGTTGCGAAACGGCTGCGGCTCCGTGTCGGCGCGAATGTACAGCGGGTGCTTGGGGTAGCCGTTCTTCGTGGTGCCCAGACAGTAGATCGGTCGCGTGCCGAACATATTCAGCGCAGCCACGTCGCGGCCGATAATGCGCGGCGATGCTCCCCAAGCGGCAATGACCAAATCGGCGGTAGCAGACGCTTGCAATTCAGCATTTCCACGGTCGCCGCCGGTTAGCGTCAGAATGCCGTACGCGCGCATCTCATCGGGATCAGTCGCACGCCACGGGAATAAGTTACGAACGGACAGAGCGGTGAATCCCCAGTTGTCGGCGAAGTTGATGCAGCGGCGTATCGTTGGATCGTCTTGCAGTGCATCCGCCTTGCTGGGGTTGAGCATCACGAAGCAGACGGTGCCTTGCAGGTACTCCGCGCCGTAGACTGGATTCCAGGAACGGCGCAGCCACCAACGGTAGCGACCACATTCGGAAATCTCGGCGGATCGTCGGATGTCTTTCATGGGTTCAGGTCGGGGAGGTGGCGACGGGAGAGCAACTTCAATGCTGGCGGCTTCACTCGGCCATCCAGGACGCATCGGATGCATGGGCCCAGATAGCCGCCATGAATCGGGCAACGCTTCCTAGACGGTCGATACGGCGATATGAGGGGATTGCGGCGCTTCATCTGTGAACCTCGTGACCGCAGACAGGGCAAGTGCCGGCCACTTCGATTCCCCTGGCTACTTCGGCGTTGCGGATAATCGCACCTTTGCGCTCAAGCGGCTTTAGGTGGCAGACAACCCCATTGGGAGAGGCGATCTGCAGCTCCTCCATCAGCTCGCGGACGGTCGGGGAGCGACGATTCCGCTTCGTCAGCAACCGGATCGCCTGCAGGACTTCCCGCTGTCTCGGTGTTAGTGGATTGGCCATTTGACTTATGTTCCTTGGTTCACTAGTATGAATCTGTTAAGGAGTCTCGGTATGCACGGTTGCGCGGGTTATGTTTCGGCCAACTTTCTCCCCGAAAAAGACAGGCCGTTAAAGATCCAAGCCGGAACCGACGGCGCACTTCGCAGACCCCGAAAGGTGTGTTCTGCAGCTTCGGCTGTAGTTTCCCCAGGCAACGCGACGGTAGTTGATCCGTCTAAACCCCAGCGTCCTGGTCCGCCCTCCGGTGTCCGACAAAAACGGCCGTATAAGGGGTTGCAGTCCCGGCTGCAACACTCTGCGAAGTCAAGTTGGCGTCGTGACCGTGCTGAACACTCACAGACTGCAGGACGGTCAAGGTAGAACCCCCTGCAGTTCCGCGTGCGGAACCTTAAACCGGAAGGGACGGGGTATGCGCGTATCATGCTTGAGCCTCCAGCGATTGCTTGGTTTTAAGCTCATTCAGCAAGAAATCTCGCACCAAATGCGACTTTGGGTCTTTCCGATACAAAACACGCTGCATGGCCGGAAGCAATTCGATAACCTGCTCTGGCGTCATGGCGTCAACGGTTGGACCGAACCTGGATTCAAGGTATTGCTTGCGAGCCTCACTGTTCGCACGCTCAGCCTCTACTGCAGCACGATCACGGGCCTGGCGCTGAACCTTGGCGCTTGCTGCAGCCGACCGATTGAAAAGCTCGGCCTCTGGCGAAGGCGGCGGCCAGCGATCTGCCGGAGACTCCCCCGGCTGCGCGGTCCGAATCCGCCAATGCAATCCGTCAGGCTTCCACGCAGGCTTACGCGACCACCAATGATTCACTATGGCCTGAACGTCGGACGGCGACAGGCCGTTCGTAATCGCTGCAGAGACGGCCGTAGCGTGGTCGGCGACGCCAGCCCTGCGAACTGCCTCAGAAACAGATTCCCATGAAGCCCCCTCCACCTCGGCTGCGCCTGTAGCAGGGTTGGTTGGGTTTGGATTGGTTTGGATTGGTTGGGTTGGGTCGCGTGGAGCAGTCGCGTCTGCAGAGCCGACTACAGTGCGGACTGTAGAGCCGACTGCATACGCTTCTACAAACCATTTCCCCATTTTTACCAGCTTCGCCTTTACCCATCTTTCGCAGTGGTCGGGCCAGTCGTGAACAAGCAGACGGTGATCTGCGTTCTCGTCCAGCCATCGCGAGTCAACCAGCGCCCGGACGAGCACTGACGCCTCACCGTCCCAACTGCAGCCACGGGCTATCGCGCCGTCTGGCCACTTCCCAATGTTCCCCTGGATGGCGTGGTCCGCCGTCCAATTCCAAAGCATTGCGAGCGTTCCCAGTGCCTTGGCCTGGTCGATACCCAGGCGAGACATTAGGTCCATCGTTTTCGGATGTTCAAACGCTTCGCGCTTCACGGCGTCGATTCCTTTCAGTCCTTGCCAACCAGCCAACTAGTCCGCCTTCTTTGGAAACTGCTCTCGCACGCGAATGCAGGGGACCGTGTTCCCGTTGAAATCTGCCTCTGACGGGTAGAGCGTTAGCCGCTTCCCAGGCCATGAATCCGTCTCATTGCCGTACAGTGAGATAATTCGCTTGGTGTTGGTCCGGTTCAGGACCATTGCGCGGGGGAACTCTTCGAAGTAGATAATCCCCTTGCGCTGCTTCTCTGGTCCCACGTCTGCGAACGCGACAGACTTGATGGTTACAACCTTCTCTTTACCGCACAGGTCCGCCGCTTCGATATGCGGGGCCGGACAAAGCTCGTTTGCTTGCATCGTTGTTGCTCCGTTAGATTGAAATGACTTCACCACCGACAACCAACTCAACCGGATCGGCACCAGCGCCGAACCAATGCGGGGGCACCCATTCTTTGGGATCTTCGTAGCAGGGCCAGTCGCCAGATTCCTTGGCGTCGGCAATGTCGCGCAACAGCCTGCGATTCTCAGCACGGCCGGCGTCCATGAACTCCTGTCCAAGCGGCGCAGCGCGAACACCATGAATAGGTTTGGACTCGACCGCAACGAACGCGGCTCCGTATTCTTCACCAGTCAGAACGCGCCAGCCGTCAACATAGTGCGGCATCTGGTTGTAATATCCGTACTCGGCAATCGCACTGCTGAACCGGCTCGCGTCCATCGTCGTTTTCAGGTCAACGATAAGCCGCGCCAGAATCGACACCTTGTCCAACCTGGCTTTGCACAGCAGGCCGGTTTCGTCATCAACCCAGGCTATCGATAGCTCGACTGGTCCCCTGGATCGCAGGTAGGACGATGCGCGCTGGTGTTCTGCAATCGCCTCCACAACGCCTACCATGAGTTTGTATTGCGCCTCGTCCACAAACTCCTTTCCCTTGTTCGCAGCACGGAACGCCGCAGACTTCTCACGGTAGTATGCCGTTGACTTCGAACTGGACTGGCTGCCGTCTTTGGCGATGTTCTCGGGAGACAAATGGAAGTCCGGCATTACGCAGTACCGCAGAGCGATCGATAGCGGCTCAAGTTGTCCACAGTGGCACAACTGACCGAGCTGGAGCGGCTTGGTTTTCTCGATTGCGATATTGGCGCGGAAGTGTGCAAGCGACTGCTTAGCCATTTGCAGACGGCTGTTTGAAATGGCGTCCCAAGATAGGTACGTTTCGAATGGGACGTTCTCATGGATTCCAACTTCAGGATTCACAGCACACCTCCGCATCCTTCTCGCACGCCTTCCAAATCCGATTTCCCGCTACCTGCTCACACTCGCAGTCAATCGCGTCCTGATGCTCGATCGTGGATAACTGCCGATACTCGCCACGAAACTTGATGCTCATGGACAGCACGTACCAGCTCTCCACGACCAACTCATCCGGTGTGACCGTGTACCGTGCCAACACGCAGTAATCAATCTCCCGGTCCTCATCGTGGATGGTTAGCTCGCATTCGCCAGTTCGTAGGCCACGTCTCATGGCTCCGTTCCCTCCACGCTCGTCATATCCCCGCAGTGCTTCGCTCATGGGGTGCCTCTGGCCTTGGCGATTGCGGCGCGCGCCTGATCCAAGTTGAACCACTGTTGGATTTCGTTGCGCGACACGATTTCTTCCAATGCTGCCAACAACTCCGCAATCGTTTCCTCCTGCCTGACGATGATCCGCTCGGCATCCGCCAGCACTGAACGGCGAACAGCATAGGCAACGCTCTGCTGCATTTCGTCCAGCGCGTTCAAGGTGTCGGCGTGTTTGCTGGTCATAAAGTCGGACATCACGCACCGCCTTTCGCCTTGGCGTATTCCTTGGCGCAAGTTTCACATTGCCGCATGTTGCCGATGCCGCCTGCGCCGTTCGAGCCGCCAGTCATAAACGGTCGGATTAAGAACCAGCCGCGCCCGTTGCAGTCCGGGCAGTCAGCCCACGACAGAACCACGTCCTTGTCCGTGAACCCACGGAACTTATCTTGGTCGCTGTCGTTGAGTGTGATCACATCCCCCATCGCTTCCCCCCTTTCAAAACTCCCCGCGAGTGCGGTTGGCTACAAAATCCGCTCCCATCGCTGCTTGTCCGAAAACGCTTGGTCTGCCGGTCGCGTTCGTTTCGCATTCGTCCAACTCGTTGCCGACTTGGTGACGGTCGCTGTCCATCCTGCGGCGCGGTAAATCGTGCCAGTATGAACGCCCATATCTTGATAGCTAATCAACCGCTCCATCTTCGGCTCCGACTTCCGAATCATCCGCGCCATCACGGAAAGTACGCGACTCGCCGTGTTGCGCGGTCTGTCTGGTGCAATGGCGAAACGTCGCAGTTCAAGCCAAGTCTCCTGCGGCAAACTTCTGTTCACCGGATGGGACCAAATGGCAACCGCATAAGACACTCCATTGAACGCAGCCGTAAAACATGTCCACCCATCTGCGCGATTAGTCATCCCACCAACCTCCCCACCACGACGCCAATCACGATTCCCCAAAACAGCCCCGCACCGACCGAAGCCCACTTCGCCGCGCGACTCCCGATTGCCAGCCCGGTATCAAACCCATCCTCAAACGACTCCGCCATCAGTTCGTCCAGGTCGGTGGGTTCGGTGAAGTAAGGGGTGAGGCGGTTCATGGCTTGGGCTCCGGTTGAGTTATGACTGCCAACTCTGGCGCAAACTCTGCTCGTTCGGCTTTTCTTCCGGCTTCGACGCCAGCCTCAAACGCTTCCTTCAGTGCAGCCTTGATCTCGACAGAGACGGCGAGCAGTCCATTGGTCATCAGCGACTGCGCCAACGACAATGCCCACGAGCCAAGTTCAAACTTGGGTTCGGACTTGCTTTGGTGATTGACAACGATGGCCCTCATGCGCTCCTCCGGTTATCTGGTACGTCCACGATTTCCGCACGCGCCTCGCGCTCGGCTTCCTGGGCCAACCACAGTTCCTCGCGCAACACGCGCACCGAATCCGGGGCTTCGATGCCAACTCGGATACGACCGTCCTTACGGAGCAACGTGTAGAGCCTGATCGTCGCGCCGTGGCTGTCGGTAAAGACGATTCCCTGGCCTGACTGGCGGGTTAAACACAACATGGGTTCGACTCCGTTCGATGGTTATGCAGTGGCGTTACGTCGAATGTCGATCTGCTGACGCCACAATTTGGTAAGTTCTGAATAGTTGCCGCCAGCGAATCCGTCGGCATTGATCTTGGTCCACCACTTCGGATATTTCTTATCCAGATATTCCGAACCGGCGCGAACCCGTTCAGCAATTGGCGTCGTTGTCATCGTGTCGCCTTCCATCGGTTCTCTCCTTACCCCGGCGTCCGCCTCCTGCTCGCGCCGGTCACATCCTTATGAGCCCTGGTTCAACCGGGGCACCGTCCATGTACTCAGGCCGCGTAGAAATCCGACCGCGGCCTTCGTGCCGACGTGAAACAATCACGACGGCTGTTGTTCGGTTAGTCCGCCTTGAGCATGTTCTCCGCGCCAACGAATTGCGGCGAACCTTCAAAGACGTTCTCGGCTTTCAATGCCGTCACCAGACGATCCACGATTGCGCCTGCCGCTTGCTGCTGGCACTTGGTCAATTCATCCGGTGACGGAACAACCGTGAATGTCTGTGCCCGCGTGTTGATTTCCAGAACCAACTCCACCGGGTACGGCTGCCGAATGTCCGCATTGGAGTAGACCGGCACGCTGACGATGAACGATTCGGGGATGTCCTCGATGTTGGACACGACCGCCTCGACCGCCTTTCCCATCGTGTCGCGCCCGTGCTGGACTTCGCTCTTGCCGCTGCCGGTGCTGGCGAACTCAACCCGGCGAATCTTGCGCACCAAGGCTTCATCGACGGACCCGCGCAGCGTCACGGCGAGCAACTTCACCAGCTTGTCATGCGGCATTTCGCCGCTCAGTGCGACAAGGGCTTTCCAGCGGTCGGAATACGTCAGGTCCAATGTGACCGTCTCAATCCGTTCTTCGGCATGATTGAGAACGGCAACTGCCTTGGTTGGCGACAGGAAAACGCGCGGACCCGTCTCCCTTGAAAACTCCGTTGCCGCCTGAATGAACGAATCGAGCGTCAGACATTGATGCCGAATCGGCGGCAAGAGACGGTCGTATTCCTTGACGACGGACCCGGCGACAACCAGAACCGACGTACTGCGGTTCAAATGAACAACAGTCGCTTCGGCTTCGTTCTTCCCCAGCTCGGCAACGCGGTCGATTGCTTCCTTCAACATGGTTCGTGTTTCCCTTCGTGGCCGAACGCGGCCGGTTAGTCGTCAATGGTTTTCTGATTCACGTCGTCATCGCTCATGTCGTTGAACACCAGCACCGGCTGACCGCTGCGCTTGCGGACGCCAAAGCTGTATTCCTTCGTCTCGCGTTCCGGCACGGTATCCTTGACCTTGAACGAACCCTTTACTTCGTCCAAGTTGCCGTGCTCGTCGCCGATGGGTTTCAGCGACAACTCAACCGTCACCTTGCGCGCCTTGCTGTCGTTGGGCCGGTCCTCGCAATCCTTGAGCAAGCGGACTACGGCTTGATTGAACGCGACAGGCACGCGCCCGCCGTCCAATTCGATAAGGCTTTCCAGACTGAACTCGTGCATTGCCATCGTTCATTCTCCTTCTTGGGTTAGCTCCCCGCTCACGGCGAGGATTCGATACGAGCGTAACGAAAACAATTTGCTGACTTTCCGTCATTCGACTGAATGCCGAACCTGCGCTCTTGCTTGTCCATCACACATATCAATCTGCCAGTCATCCAGGCGTGTTCTGCTGAGCATCCGTCCCGATACTCCACCGTGGCAAACTCCACGTCAGGTCTTGGATGCGGCCGGTCCACCAGAGACCATGCGGCAGTTCAAACGTGAATGTGCGGTCCATCGCGTCGGCGTTGACAACGGTGGAATAACCTTGGGTCAATTCGAGCGAGACCGTAGACATAGCGTCTTGCCCGCTTCCTTGCGCGGGCCTCCTTGCGCTTCGCACGCAGACGCCAAGAACGGCGAGAGAGTGCTATTGGCTTCCATAATTAGCGGCAGTTTTCGGCTACCGTTAATCGACTACGCGGCAAGGTAACATAGTTACATTGCAGGCGTCAAGATGGCTTCTGGGTCTTTTTTCCAGATTTATTTTTTGTCCGGCCGACAAGTTGATTGAGCAACATTTCGGCGGGGCCGGATGGGCGTCGATTGCCGCTTTCCCAGTGGGTTACTGCTACGCGGGATACGCCGACAGCTTCGGCTAGCTCGGCTTGGCTCATGCCAAGATCGTGGCGCAAACGCTGAATCAGATTCGGTTCCATTGCAGTGGCCATTGTGACAGGGTAACATTCTGGACGAAAATGGGCAAGCACAACGGAGAGGCGAAAAGCCGCCCAATAGCAGACGCGGCCCCGGCCCTCGCGGGTTACGGATTCTCCGTGTGCTTGTCCAGTGCGGGAAACATGACGGGAGCGAAACGGATTAACCGATTTAATCGGAAGGACCGGAAGGAAACGCGGCTATCACGGACAGACGTACCAATGCCTGCTTATGTGCTAGGCTTCTTAGCACATAGCCGGAGGCTGCATGTCCGCAACATTGATTGGCTACTTTGATTCCCATTTTCTGCCGCGCAAAACCGTGCGCTGGTCAAAGAACACCGAGCGACTTCACCGGGTCGCACTGCGCCACCTTGAGCGATTCCTGGCGCGTCCACCTGCGCTAGCAGACCTCAACGACGATACGCTCAGCAGCTTCCTCTCGTGGCGACTGCAATCGGTTTCGTGCATGACCGCGAACCGAGACGTTGAGAAGTTGCTGACGCTCTGGCGATTCGCCGCCAAGCGCAACGACGTGGCGAAGTTTCCGACCGTGGAGTTTGCCATCGAACCGAAGCGCGTTCCCCGCGCGTGGAGCCGCGACGATCTCAAGAAATTGTTCGCCGCGATTGATTCACTGGATGGCTACGTTGGCAAGGTTCCGTCGCGCAAATGGTGGCGATGCCTCTTGCTTTGCCTGTTCGATACCGGCGAGCGCATCGGCGCGATACTCGGTCTCGAATGGCAGGACGTAGACCTTGAGCGTCAGTGGATTGTCTGCCGCGCAGAACATCGCAAGGGGCGCAAGTCTGATCGCTCATACAAGCTCGCCGTGGATACCGTCGCGGAACTCGGTCCAATCAGCAAGAGCCACGGCAAGGTTTTTGATTGGCCGCTCGACAAAACGCTGCTCTGGAAATACTACGGCAGGATTCTCGTCTCTGCTGGCTTGCCAGACGACCGCCGTTCCAAGTTTCACCGCATCCGCCGTTCCACCGCGAGCCATGCCAAGGCAGCAGGCGCGGACCCCCAGCAATTGCTCGACCATGTTAGCCGCGCGACGACGTTGCTTTATCTGGACCCCACGATTTGCCAAGAGGCGAGTGCAATAGATTATCTGTTCCGGCCGGGCAATTAGTGAAGCCCACCCCAGCTTGCGAAGTATCCCGCGCCCGATGACCGGGTAGGCTGTAATCCACGAGCAAAACTGTAGTGGATTCTTAACGGCCGAACGGGGATAATCCACAACTTCAAGACGGACGCCTGCCGCGGCGTCAAAGCACGGACCATAACACTACCTCCGGGTCAAGATGCCGTCGTGACGGGGACGGCCGCCGGGTGCCACGACCAAGAATGGTCGCTTCGGTGATTCGCCAAGTATGTTCAGCCGAACACTAAAAAACAAGTAGGGATTTTCTCGGGGAAATGCGGTATTTTTGAACAGGTACGGACAACGGGAGTTTTTCCATGAATGCAATTGCCTGTCCACACTGTGCCGGCCATATTGCGATTGCCCAACAACATCTCGGCCAAACTGTTGGCTGCCCGCATTGTCAGGGATTGGTGCAAGTCCCATGGCCGGCAATTCAGCCAGGGAATCAACTTGGGTTTCTTGCTCAACCCGAATACCAGCGACCAACAACCTATTTCGAAGAACACCCAAAGAAAGAGTTTGATCCTGATGAGCCAGTGCGATGTCCAAATTGCCAGTCCACCCAACTCACCACAAACGCCAAGGGATTCAGACTAGGAAAAGCGGCCGTCGGCTTGATCACATTTGGCGCGCTTGGTTTGTTTGGGGGAGTGATTGGCAGTAGCAAGGTCGTCATTACTTGCATGAAGTGCGGAAAACGATTTTCGCCGGGCAGCTAAATCTGCTCCGGCCCGCCGTAGACAACCGAGAAGTCGGTATTGAAACTACCCGCCGACGTTCCCAAATTGCGCACCCATTTCGCTTCAATCAAGTCATTCGCCGCGCAGAAAATCGGGATGTGAAAATGCAGGGTTGAGTAAAGATCCTGCGGCGTCGGCGTCCCTGACGTATTGCCCCAGACGGTATCCTGCCGCGCGGCGACGGTTGTTCCGTTCTTCGTAATGAACGCCTGAATCATCACCGGAATGGGAATCGTGTACCGCAGTCCGCCATAATCCAAACTCGAATCGCCAGTGCCAGCGTCGAAGTCGATAATGCTCGCGTCCGCTGGTCCAGCCCTGCCTGTAAACTCGATGTTTAATTCAGCCCAGTAAGTGCCGGCGACGGTCGCCTTGAAGAAATTGCCGTGCGTGGTGTCCTGCGCGACGACTCCGAAAACCCCATTGACGCCGTAATAGTCAAGCGGTATCCAATCTGGCGTCGTGCCGGGAATGGTTGTCGCTGTGATCGTTGGGATGATGTAGGCAAAGCCTGCGCCGGTCGGTCCAGTCGTCTTAATCGCAACACGCTGACGCGACTGGTTGAGGCGAACCAAAACCGCCTTATCTCCGCTGGCGAAACCTGATGAAAGCCAGTCCTTCGCGTCTTCGTCTTGCGTGGTGGCTACATAATCCCCCGAATTAAAGTCATATCGCCACGGATGGAAGTTACCGGAAGCACCGGGAGAAATTGTCCCGGCTGCCTTGGCTATTTCGACCTGAACGCCGGGCATTCCGAATTGACCGCGATGAATCGCCCCCAAATGTTCGCGCAGCTTGAAAACCTCATGCTGCAATCGCTCATGGTCGCGTTTCAGCGCCTTGAATGAAGGAACGTCAAATGCAACTAGGTCTTCGGACATTAGTTGGCAATCAGAAGTTTGCGCACGGGTCGCTCGGGCGTGCCGAGTGCGTTCGTGATCGTGATAACGGCCGGGTCATAGATGAACTCGCTTTGCGTCCGCGCGTGCTGGTTCATCGTCGTGATGGTGCGCGGAATGTTGCTGGTGGACATATCCAGGATTCCGCCGTATAGGTTGACGGTCGTGATCGTCCCGGTCGATTCGGAAATGACCCGCCCGCCGTAAATGTTCAGCGTCGTGATCGCTCCGATTTCGCGCGTGTTTAATTCGCCGCCGTAGACGTTGACCGTCGTTCCAGCAGCACGCAGAAGCACCCGGCCGCCATAGACGCCAAGATTCGTCAGCGACGTTCCGGCCCCTACGTCAACCTTGGATGCTGTTCCGTTCACTCGCAGCGTTGTCACCGTCGCGGTGTCGCCCGGCTGCGCAGCGACACCCACATCCCCGCCATTGATCGTCAGAACCGCGATTCCAGAACCAATCAGGTATAAGCCGTTCTCCCCTTCATCGGCCGAGCCGGTCGAATCGACCACCGGGGAAACAGCGGTAGAACCCAAATCAATGAAGGCTTGGCCAAGCCCGGCATATCGGAAAATGGCTGTAGAGATTTGGAGATTGGCGACGGCCGATGCAATGTCGTATCCAAATCCGTCATCCACATAGAACGCAGCCAGGTCAACGGCAGACTGATTGAGCCCGCTCGTGATGCTCGTTCCCCGGTCGGGCCCGAGCCGAACCGTGTCGGCATTTACCGGAACATTGGCCGCCGACCAATTGCCGTTGGTGCTGTAGCTGCCATCCGTGCCGATCCATCGCTTAATTGCCATTAGAGTCTAATCCCCGCGAAGGAGACCTCCCCATAAACGCTGTAGGTGATAAAGAACGGGACGCGCCCCGGTGGTGCAGGCTTCCCCTTGCCGTTGAATAGAACCGGCTCCGTAATCGGCATTCCCTCCGGGTCCAGCATTCGCACGACGGGCGCAACGCCTCCGGGGAAGTCCCCCGCTGAATAGGTTCCGCCGCGCCCGTTGTCGTCACCCGGCGCAACCAGCTTATGAATGCCGCGGTCGGTGATCGTGACGCGATGCGTGCGAACTTCGTCAATCAGGAAACTCAAGTCTGCTTCCCAGTAGTCAATCAGCGTGCCGTCCTTCTTGGTCTGCAATTTCCAAGTTGCCTGGAACGGCTCAAACAGAACGCAGAACGGTTTATAGGCACGAATGAGACCGGGGAGATTCACGACGAAATTATCCGAGTTTACTTTTTCCTCGAACTCATCGAACTCGCTCGGGTACTTCGTGAAATACTTGGTAACGCGCAGCAGCTTTTGTCGATGGTCCTTCGTTATCGGCGGGTCGATGACAGTGCCGGCGCTGTTCATTACCGGCCCGAGATTGCCAACCTTGCCGAGCCCAAAGCCCAACTCGGTCAACTCCGTTCGCAGCGTGGCGAACTCAACAGGCACTTGGACCGTGACCGGCGAGATACTTATTTCCGGTCGCCACTGGAAAGGATCGTCGGTATAGTTCCCGTTTGTGTCCGGCTTCTGGTCCTGATTCTTGTTCCCGTCCCCGCCCCCCTGGTCGTTGTCAAACGTGGCGGTAATGGTGAACCGCAGGCGGGTATCAGCAACGCGATCGGGGCGCAGGCTCTTGCACTTGGCCAGCCTATCGCTGTCGTTGCCGAACTGATATTTGTCCCCAAGGCTGACTCCGCAACCGGCAACGGCAACCTGTGGCCCATCGAGTGCGCTATCCACGTCAACGGCATAGATCGACGTGTAGCTGACCTTGCCGCCCTCAATGGAGCCGGATTGTCCGGTGAATAGGAGAGTAACGCTCGTGACGGCCATTTAGATTTTCCCCGTCAGGATGCGCGTTCCGCCCTGCGTCAACGCGCGAGCGATTTCCTCTTGCTTCTTCGTCTGCGCCTTGGCCTCCACAAGTTGCGCTTGCGCCGTTACTTCGCGCTGACGTTCGGCGTCGTCCATCTGGCGAAACGCGGACTGGAGCGCAGAGAAACCCTCTACGGTGCCGACTTGAGCCGCGCCGATGCCGGGAGTTTTCTCGAACTTGGCGAGTTTGTCTTTGGCTGCCGTTGCCTTCTCTAATTCATCAGACGCCTTGGAAACGGCGCGATTGTAGACGTTCCAGTTGATTGCCCCCTGATTCAGCAAGTTATTCACGTCCGCGATGGTGTCGGAGAAGATTTCCCACGGAGTGCGCAGCGACTTGGCGACTTCCGCGCCATGCGCGAACAACTTATCGTGCGCCTTGTTCAATTCTTCCGCTTGTTTTTTCGCATCTTCGGCTTGCTTCTTGAGCGCGGTATAACTCTCGCCAGCCTTCTTAACCGGCGCGGCCAATTTATGCTCATGCTCGCCGCCGATCCCGAGCAGCAGCTTGACGCCCTTAACAGTTTCGGAAACCGCCCAAGACACTTCGCGCATGACGGTCGCAACGACTTTGATAACCGGAACGAACGTGCTGGCCAGCAATGCGCCGGTTTGCTTGACGACGGCCCACAGTTCATTCATGGCCTTGGCGGCTTCTGCCATTGATGCCGCCTGCTCATTGCTCATAACCGCGCCCACGTCGCGGGCGTGTTGCTCTAGCTTCTCCAGTTCCTCGCTGCCACCGCGCAAGACGTTCAGCAGCTCCGAACCGCTGCGCCCGAAAATGTCGATTGCCGCCGCGGCTTGGTCGCTGGCATTCGGCATTTCAGAAATGGCGTCGGCCACCTCATGCAGCGCCTGAATCGTAGATTCCTTCGCCAAGTCGTCCGCATTCAGCCCGAGCTTAGCGAACGCTTCCGCCGTCTCTGCGCTGCCGCTATGCGCTTCGCCGATCGCCTTTTGGAGTTTCGATAGTCCCATGTCCGCTGACTCGGAATGGACGCCCAGCTGCTCAGCAGCAAACTGGAACGCGGTCAATTCTTCAACGCTGACGTGGACCTTTTCGGCGAACGCTTCTAGCTCGTGCGCCCGCTCGAACTGCTCGAAGAATCCATGAACGGCTTCCTTCGCTAACTCGAAGCCTTCGTGAACCAACTCCATGCCGGTTCCCAGCCCCGCACCATGCAAGAGCGTGCCCATGAGCCCGCCCTTGGGCGCGTGACCTTCGACGTCCGCAACGAAATGCTGCGCGTGGCCGGCGGCTGCTTGCAGATCCGCCTTGAATTGGTCGGCGGTTGCCGAGAGACGGGCCACCATTGAACCGATTGTGTCAGCCATTTGAATTGCCCGCCTTTGCCGACAGAACCTGGAAGAAGAGGTTTACTTTTTCGGCGATCTCAGTCCTTGTTTGCTTTTGTCTGATTGGCAAGAAATCTTCAATCTTTGCGTTTTTCCAACCGCCCTTGCGAGCGGATAAGCAGGCGAGAACTGCCGTTTGTCTCCAATCATCCCCGAACGGCTCCGCAAGGTAGTATTCGTGCCATCCAAGCAACTGCTCCGCGCTAATTGTCAAATAACTCGGGTCTTCAATCCCAAGTTGCAGGCACAGCCGATAGGAGAAAATCTCCCAACTGCTCAGCCCTCGTTTTTTTTAGCGTCCTCTCCCAGCGAAGCCTTTACGAATAGCAGGAGCGTGCTGTGATCCAGTTCGCGCAGCAGTTTTTCGCCTTCCTCGCCGGTGAATATCAAATTGTCTTCCGCATCAACAACGGACGCGGCGGCGATTCGTTGCACGTACTGAACCCTGCTGGTATCGTCCGGCGAGTCGCCAAGGTCGCGGCGGATGGATAGGAACTCAGTCGCCGAAATCGGCTTAACGAGCACCTGCCCACCCCAGGCCGGAACGTCAACCGTCTTGCGCCGTGCGCGTTGCGCCGCAATGATTTCTTCGCGTGTTAGCATTAGTGTCCCGCTGTGATCGTCGGCTTGCCGCTAAACTTTAGTTTCACGTCTGCCATCATCTTTCCGTCCATTGGTGACTTGAACTTGAAGTCGGTCATAAACCCACTACAGGCCCAAGTAGACGCAACGCTCTGACCGGCTGGGATCGGCAGCGTGACGGTTACCGTTTCCGCGGCGGCCGTAATCGCGGTGATAATCGTAGTTTGCGGCGCAAATGCAATTTCTACACTCAGTTCGCCAGCGTCTTTCAGGTCGCTCGGCTGAAACGTCATCCACCCTTCGGTGGTCGTCATATGGCTCGTCGGTATCGAGCCGCGCTTGATTCCGTCCCAATCGACATTGGTGATCTCGGCAAAGAATCCGCTTTGGAAAGTAATCGTTGTGCCGAAGCCTTCGTCAGCCATGATCGGCCCCTTACGCTAAAAGTTCTGTGTAGGTAATGTCGAAAGTTAATTGCACGCCATAGAATGGAAGTTCGCGCCCGATTGGCGGGAACTCGTCAATGTCGCTCTCGTCCGTCAGGAAGCACTTGCGGATGAAAACTTTGTCCGTGCCGGTGTCGGTTTGGTATTGAAACTCTTCGCCCCTATCCGTCAGCTTGACGACCTTGCGAATCCTGTCGGCAATGCGCTTGCCCTCTTCGTAATCCAGCGCCCACGCCACGACCTGAATCGTGGCCTGTGGCACTCCATCCGAGCCGCGCGTCGTGTTGTCTCGCTTGGTTCCGGTTCGCTTGTAGGTCACGAATGGGAAACTGGTATCCTGCTTCACGTAGACCGGGTACACATTGCCGCTGACAAATCCGGTCATCTGTCCGTCGGCAATGAGTCGATTCACGATCCATGATTCAGGGATTCCCATTACCTTGTTCCCGTCGCCCTGGCAAACTTCTTGATTGCCGCCCGAGCGCCTTCGGTCTCAATGCCGACTTTCATCGCCTCTCGCATCGCGTCCATCATGCGGCTTTTGTTCGCTGCATAGACCGGACGGAAAAACGGAAACGGCATCGCCGCGCCTCGGGCTGCTCCTGATTTCGTGAATCGCTGCTTCGATCCGAACTCCACGAGGTGCGCCGCTGCGCCCTTAGGCCAGCGATGACCGGCAAATGCCATCCACAACCCGCCGCCTTTGTATTTTCTGGTTACGATGCCCACTGACTTTCGCATCGTGCCCGATGGGTTCTTTGCGCCCCGTCCCTTGCTTCTGGAACGTGGAGTAGCAGCTTTGAGTGGCGAGACCATGACCCGCGCACCTTTGGCGACAACCTGCTTGAGAACGCGCTGCTGAATGCCAGCCGTCAGCAAGTTGAACGAGTAAATCAACTCGTCAACGCCGAAAATCTGGATTGCAAATGGCGAACTCATACAGCTACCTGTTCAACGCAACGAATGATGGTCCAAATGCCCCGGCCGAGCTTGTCGATGACCGATTCAATGCTCAGCGTCTTTCCCTTCCAAACGATTTGATGTTGTGGCGTAATGGCCGGTCCGCCGCCGCGAATCGTCACTTCGTAGGTCACGTCCGCCGATTGCTGGTCGGCCGTCACGCCTTCGGTTCCACTCAGCGGCTCAACCTTGGCCCATCGCTTCGCAAATGTTTTCCATGCTTCCTTGGGATTGTTGAGCGCCTTTCCGGTGGTCCCAGTCGGCTCCTGTATTTCGATTCGGTGACGTAACTCGCCAGCGTCCATTTAGCTAATTGCCGCCACGATTCCGCATTGGAGAATGCCGAGCTTCATCAGCGACGCCGTGGTTGCGATCCCGATGACGCAGGTGTATTGCCCGTTCGCCAAGTCTGTAACCGGGATAATCGTCCCCGCCGTCAACCCAGGCAGATAAACCATGCCCGGCAGGAGCGTTGCCCCAGCGGTGTAGGTTCCGCCGCTCTGAAACTTAATTGGCTGGCCAGCATCGCCGCCGCCGATCGAAATGCCGACAACCGCCGCCGCTTCGGCGCTCGCGTTGCCGTCGGCCTTGTAGAGCTTGCTGTCACTGATCTTGCGATAGAGCGGCATTCCGGCCGTGACCGTTTCGCCAAGCGTGCCCTCTTGGATAACCGTGTCGCTGCCTGTCCCCGGCAAAACACTCGCGGCGGTAACGGAAATCGCTGCCATTTGTTCCCTCGCTTACGGTAAGTAGCCCCACGACTCGGCGCGGAGCAAGGATTTTGCGGACATTGGAAGTTCTGCAACGGTCTGGTCGATAACCTGTGTGCCACGCTCCTGATACCACGATTCAACCGTCATCTTGATTGCCTGCTTGATACTCGCCGGCACTGCGGACGCTGCCCCGTAGCCCGCGACGTAGATCACTTCGATGGCGTTCGTGTGGACGATTCCAGTCGGCCAACTTGTGTTGTAGGCGGGGGTAATGCGTCCCGGCTCCGAATAGGTGTCAACCGTGTAGGCGCTCCCGGAAATCGTCTGCTGGACGTTGCTGGAGTCCTGATATTTGATCGTGGTCACGCTCACCAGCGGCGGGCGCGGCAAGTAGAACTCCCAGGCGGGCATCTGGTCCAGCGACAGCCGTAGCGTCTGCGTTACGAAAGCGCGTTTGGTGAACGTCTCGCACAGTCGCCGCGCCGCTGAAATGGCGTCTCGAATCCAGCCGTCTTCATCCGCCAGGTCAACGCGCGAATGAGCTTTAATGTCGTCTACCGTCACCGGCTCGGCAGCAGGCGCGGAAGTAACCGATAGATTCCATTTGGATGTGGAGTCCCACCAGTAATTGCCGCGTCGGGTTGTGCAGAAATCAGTCGTGTACATTGGCTCGGCGGCGCTCTCTTCGCGTCAGCGGTTCAACTTTCGGCTCCACGGCAATCGGTTCGATGTATTCTTTGCTCAGCCAGCGATGCCACAGCGGCCCCGTGTAGTCAAACTCTTGCCCCTTGCTGTAATTCAGGAATGCGACCTTGGCTTTCCAACGTGTTGATGGTGGATCGGCAACGGGTGCGATACGGCCCTGATCGAGCAGCTCATCCCGATAGCCCCCGGTCGGCTCAACAATCTGGCCGACGGCGTAGCTGCCGAACGCTGATATGATGCGATACTTCATTTCCACACGTTCTTAGGTTTGCCGCTCGACCAAAAATCGCATGGATGCTGATAGTTCACGTCCATGATTTCATCCGGCCATGCGATCATCGTTTCCATGTGCCCAACCACAACACGATTAGCGAGATAGAGACTGTTGCCAGTCGCTCGCCACTTGCGCCAGAAGTAAATGTCCTCGTCTTGCTTCTTCTCGCCCCACTCGCCGCGCTCATCCGGCACGTTCATAAACCAGGGGTGTTCCATCTTGCGGAGCGCCGCCGTGCGAAACATCGTCAGGCCAAAGTGAGCCACATCGC